>Ga0209629_10000030_pt1 | contig 57714 bp, 55 predicted proteins | sample TergutCu122P5_FD_187286 | JGI IMG/M metagenome (GOLD analysis project Ga0209629, IMG submission 187286) | Cubitermes ugandensis P5 segment gut microbial communities from Kakamega Forest, Kenya - Cu122 P5 (SPAdes) (version 2) | ecosystem: Host-associated > Arthropoda: Insects > Digestive system...
CATGAAGTGGCATTCCCATAGTTTTGAGGAAATTGAAATGAAGCAATAAGTTTTTTATTATAATCATATACTGTGCCGTAATGAGCAGAATTTAAAAAGAATATTTCATCTTTTCCATCTCCATCGTAGTCTCCTGTTTGAACCATTTCATTTGAACCTGTTTCTATTGTATTTCCCTGTACAAATTGAGTTCCATTAAATGTGTAAAATGTATATTCATATTTTCCGCTTTGAGTATATTCCCGAACTATATCCATATTTCCGTCTCCATTAAAATCACCGGTATAGAATTTTTGAAATCCTGCAATTAAAGGAATTGTACACTTCTTTGAAAATGAATATATAGTTTCATCCAAGAAACTCCCTAAAAATAAAGTGGCAACATCAGATGCTGTATAGGCTGTTTTATCTGCGTAAGAAATAAAATCGGTTATTCCGTCTCCGTTAAAATCTGCATATACAGGATAAGTACCGTCTTTGACATCAGAAAGGTTGGCATAAAATTCACCTTTATTTTTGGAATAAGACCCTGAATAATCTCCCCAATCCACGATAGTAGAATTATACCGCACTCCGTTTTGTCCATATTCTTCTACTTCGGTTAGTTTGGAAAAATAGCCATCATAATAATAATTGAATTTGTATTCTTTTACTAACAATCCGTAAGCGCTGCATTTGATTCGTTTTAGAATAACACTTTGTTTTATTGACTTCCCTGCAATATAGGAAGTTGTTGAATCGGTTCGGGATTCATAAAAAAATTCAATTTTATTATAGGGATTCAGTCCTGCGGCAGTGTTTCCGGTATAGTCGATTTGTTGCAAACGAAATTCACCGGTTTCGGAATTGTTATCATAAGTATAAGTCATGTAATTTCCATTGGCATCCGTTACTTTTTTAAGTAACCAAGCATACGCGGCGCTGCTTCCTTTCGGTTTGATATATGAATCGGCAGAAGAGCCGTATTCCATTACCCAACCTTCTTTTGTCTTAACTTCAAAACCCAGATAGGATGTGTTCAAGGTTTTACAAGTGATTTCCAAATAAGCTTCTATCTCCGTTTTATAAGAAGAAGACGCCGCTAAATTAGTACCCGATTCTTTCATTAACCGTTGTCCGTCAAGCATTAGATTATCAGACGTTGATAAATCAGGAACTCCAATAACCCCATCGTGATAAATGGTTTTACCAACACGCGTAATCGCCGAAACAGCGTTAAGATTCCATCCATACCCCATCAGCCCATTTCCAACTTGGCTGTTATAAACTATTTGTACCTCCGGTTGTACATTACCGGTACCGGGCATAATATCTATTGGTATTTGATATACAGCAGCTCCGGTTTGACTTACCGAAGCGTCTCCCGAGATTGCGCCGACTGTATAATTAGTATTAATACTTCTTGCCGGATTTGTTAGCTGAGAATTGCTCTGGTATGATGCCGGCAGTAGCATATTATTATCAATTCCGAGATTCAATGTTTTTTCTCCCGTTGAACTAAAAGAAAATCCCGGAAGAAGACGTATGTAATCTCGTGCCTTATATGATTTTGAAGCGCTTTCAGGAGCAGAAAGTTCAAAATAACTTGTTTGTCCAAAAACACTTAAACCAATTAGTAACAAAAAAAAGGTAACCTGTGACTTCATAAGATTCTTTATTTTATTGTTTGATGATTTTCCATTTTGATACATCCGTTCCTATATGAACATTCAGAAAATAAATTCCTTGTGCCCCTGTAATTTCAAGTTGCATCCGAGATGATGTTATTTTTCGAGAACATATTAGCATTCCACCCGCATTGTATAGTAGCAAATAATTATCTTCATTCCCATCTAATGGCGTGATATCAATAATGATTTGTCCTTTTGTAGGATTAGGATAAATATTTATAGATTTCGCAGGTAAGTCAATAATATTATTTTCATTGGCCGTAATAATATCTTCGCTGCTTTTAGATGATTTGAGTGGAACTACATTGCGAGATTCCATATTCCCGTCTGCATCGTAATTAAAACTGATGCTCTGTCCTGACATATTAATTGATATTGTAACCAACAATACAATCGAAGCTATCAAAGTTTTCATAATCTATTTGTTTTTTTCTAATTGTTCAATCCGTGCATTCAGTTTATCTATCATTTCTTGTTGCTGAATTGTATAAAGTGTAAGTTCTTCAATCTTTTGAAGTAGCTTAGCCTGCATACCGCCCAGATTCACGCCGGTTTCCTTTACTTCCTGTTCGGTAGGGATATCGGGCAGGTGTTTGTTTTCTGCGATATATTGCTTCACTTCTTTCAAGGAAGGCAATTGGTAGTCTTTGGCGAAAACATAATCTGCCCAATTAGTATTGGAAACAAGTACTTCTTTTGACTTAACCGTTCCGTTAACCTCTATTCCGTAATAACTGAATTTTACCATTGGGCGTCCGTCATAAACATCGAATGTTATGAAACCATCTGCAGAACCGCCGCCTCTCCAGAAATTTATCGCTGAATTTTTTTGTCCATACCAAAATATATTTTCAATTGAAAATAATTTACAGTTTACTGGAGATACATTAAAGGCTTTGACTTCAAGGGATGTTACATCCGGTAAACGTCCCAATATCGCTTGAGTCGTATTCGGAGTTGTGTTGAGTATATCCAACTTGGTTCCTACCTGAAGAGAGCCGGAAACTTTGTAATCGCCGGAAAGAACGGTTTGTGCATTACTTGTGACAGTGAAAATCACAAACAATAAAACTGCTAATTTAAATGCTTTCATAAAAAATAAAATTAAAATTGTTAATGAATAAAAATTATAAATGTGGCCACAGCACAAATTTACGAGACAAGTAAACCTTTCTCCAAGAAAAATGGAGCATAAAACGTGACAAAAAGTGCGACAAGAATGTTTTTCAAATTGTTATTAATCAATAATATAAATAGGAACAAGACGTGGTATAAGCGTGGCAAGAAACTTCACGCTTTTACATTTATAATCAAAAAAAGAAAACTTACCAAAAAAGAAGTGAAAAAACGTATTGCGAATAGATCATACTGTAATGATAATAAATTCTCAAAATAAAAGTTATTTATTATATATTTTTTAAATATGTACCACCGCGAGATTCGACCGAAAAAGTCCTTAGGACAACATTTTTTAAAAGATTTATCCGTTGCGGAACGGATTGCAAACGTTTTGTTCGGAAATTCAGAACTTCCTGTATTGGAAATCGGCGCAGGAACCGGCATATTAACTCAATTCTTATTAAAAAACAAACAGCAATTGACTGTTGTAGAAATTGATAAGGAATCGGTTACCTATCTGAATGAACATTATCCGGAATTGCAAAGTCGAATCATCGAAGCCGATTTTCTGAAATTGGACTTAAATGAACTGTTTCCCGGAACATTTGCTGTAATTGGAAATTATCCTTACAATATCTCTACTCAGATTTTCTTTAAAGTATTGGAATATAAAGATAAAATTCCATTTTGCGCAGGAATGTTGCAAAAAGAAGTGGCCGAAAGATTAGCCGCTCAACCAGGGAAAAAAACTTACGGAATTATCACCGTGCTCCTGCAAACCTGGTACGACATCGAATATCTTTTCACCGTCGATCCTGAAGTCTTTGATCCGCCGCCCAAAGTAAAATCCGCCGTAATCCGAATGACAAGAAACAAGCGAACGGAACTTTCTTGCGATGAAACGCTTTTTAAAACCGTCGTGAAAACCGCTTTCAATCAAAGGCGGAAAACGTTGCGTAATTCACTGAAATCCTTGTTGGGAGAAAACAATCCAATTTCAACTTTGCCTGTTTTTGACAAACGGCCGGAACAATTATCGGTTGAAGCGTTTATTGATTTGACTAATTTGCTTTTGTTTCCGTAATTCATTACTTTTGCACCCAAAAAATAGATACAAAAAATTATGAAACCAACATTATTTGTTTTAGCTGCCGGCATCGGCAGTCGTTACGGAGGCCTGAAACAATTGGACGGGCTGGGTCCCAATGGTGAAACCATCATGGATTATTCAGTTTACGATGCCGAAAGAGGAGGATTCGGAAAAGTTGTTTTTGTCATCCGGCATACTTTCGAAACGGATTTTCGTGAAAAAATCCTTAAGAAATACGAGAATGTGATCCCTGTGGAAGTAGTCTTTCAAGAAATGGATTACCTGCCCAAAGGATTTAAAGTTCCCGAAAATCGTGAAAAGCCTTGGGGAACCAACCATGCTGTATTGATGGGAAAACCGGTTATTCATGAACCTTTTGCCGTTATCAATGCCGACGATTTCTACGGCAGGGAAAGTTACCGGATTCTGGCCGAATATTTAACCGCTTTGGAAGGTAAACAAAATGATTATTGTATGATCGGTTACCGGATGGGAAACACACTGTCGGAAAGCGGTTCTGTTGCCCGTGGAATCTGCGAAAAAGATGCTAATGATTATCTGAGTACGGTCGTGGAACGTACTTATATTATCCGCGATACGGACGGAAAAATCAAGTATAAAGATGAGCAAGGTAATTTACAAATCACCGGTGAAAACACGCCGGTATCAATGAATATGTGGGGATTTACTCCCGAATATTTCAATTATTCGGAAGAACAATTTGCCGATTTCCTGAGAAAAAATCAGGACAATCCCAAAGCGGAATTTTTCATTCCACTTGTAGTTAATAATTTGATTACAAGCGGAAAAGTAAAAGTAAAAGTATTGGATACTCCGTCAAAATGGTTTGGAGTAACTTACGCAGAAGACCGTTCCGGCGTCGTCGCTAAATTCAAAGAATTGACCGAAAAAGGCGAGTATCCTCAAAAATTGTTTTAAATAACAACGTCATTGCAAGCGAATAAACTTACACCGTCATTGCGAGAACTGCGAGGAACGAAGCAGCCGAAGCAATCTATTGAAGAGATTGCTTCGCCGCAAGCGGCTCGCAATGACGGGAACCCATCGCAAGCGGCTCGCAATGACGAGCAAAAAATTCAATTCACAATTAGTTATGAATCGGAGAAACTTTTTCAAAAAAACTGCCATTACCGGAGTAACCACGTTGTTGATTCCGGAAATCGTGAATGCGGCCATGCCGGAATTTTTATCAACGAATGAAACTCAAAACATTCAATTAAAGAAAGGAAGTATCATTCTGTTTCAAGGAGATTCCATCACCGACATGGGTAGAAACCACGAAAAAGAAGATAAGGCTAACGACCAACAAATGTTGGGAAACGGCTATCCCTTATTTGCTGCGGCAAGTCTCTTGGCCAAATATGCCGATAAAGATTTGAAAATCTACAACCGGGGAATTTCCGGAAACAAAGTATTCCAATTGGCCGAACGTTGGCCACAAGACTGTCTCAGCTTGGAACCGGATGTACTCAGTATTCTGATAGGGGTAAACGACTATTGGCATAAAATCAAAAACGGATACAACGGAACGCTCGAAACTTATGCCACTGATTACCGAACGCTTATAGCTCGTACGCAAAAAGAATTTCCTCAGATACAAATCGTTGTCTGCGAGCCGTTTCTCATTCACGGGGGAACTGTTTTGGATGACACTTGGGAGCCGAATTTCAAAGCGTATCGCGAAGCGGCAAAAACAGTCGCCAACGAATTTAAAGCGACTTTCATACCTTTCCAATCGGTTTTCAACGAAGCGCTCAAAAAAGCGCCTGCCGCTTATTGGGGTCCCGACGGCGTTCATCCGGCATTACCCGGCGCTCAACTCATGGCGCAAGCCTGGCTCAAAGGAATAAAATAAAACTACTCGTCATTGCGAGTCGCTTGCGGCGAAGCAATGACGTCTAATAAAATCTCAACTTAATTGTATTCCGTAGAAAGATTAACCGTCTCGTTCGGAAGTTTCACTTTACTCGACGACATCGGTTTTGTAATAGACAAAAAAGATAAAATAGCGCTCGTTGGGAAAAACGGAGCAGGAAAGAGTACGCTTCTTAAAATCTTTGCAGGATTGCAAGAACCTACCAAAGGCCGGGTAGTTATCCCACGAGATGCGGTAGTCGGATACCTTCCGCAACAAATGCAAGTCACGGATGAACGCACGGTAAAGGAAGAAGCGTCTCTGGCATTCAGCCGTATTTTGCAATGGGAAATCGATTTGGAAAAAATGAATGTCGAATTGTCTAATCGCAAAGACTATGAATCGGAATCCTATCATAAATTAATTGATAATATTTCTACGCTCAATGAACATTTGGCTATGGAGGGCGCTTCCAACAGGGAAGCCGAAACGGAAAAAACCTTGTTGGGATTAGGTTTTCTAAGAACTGATTTTGATCGTCCGACAAATGAATTTAGCGGTGGTTGGCGAATGCGTATCGAATTAGCTAAATTACTCTTGCTGAAACCGGATATTTTACTGCTCGACGAACCGACCAATCATTTGGACATCGAATCAATCCAATGGCTTGAAAATTTTCTCGCAACGCAAGCCAATGCAGTTATTGTAGTTTCTCACGACAGGGCTTTTATTGATCGGGTCTGTCAAAGAACCGTCGAAATTTCTCTTGGAAAAATCTACGATTATCGCGTTAATTATTCCAAATATGTAGAACTGAGAAAGGAACGCCGAGAACAACAATTGCGGGCTTACGAAAACCAACGGAAACAGATTGAAGACACGGAAGATTTTATTGAGCGTTTCCGTTACAAAGCCACCAAAGCCGTACAAGTACAAAGCCGTATCAAACAATTGGATAAATTGGAACGAATCGAAATCGACGAGGAAGATAACTCTGCTTTACGACTGAAATTCCCGCCTGCACCTCGCTCCGGTTCCTACCCTATCATCATGGAAAATGTAAGTAAATCTTACGGCGCTCATACCGTTTTCAAAAACATTACGCTGACCATACACAGGGGAGAAAAAGTCGCTTTTGTAGGTAAAAACGGAGAAGGAAAATCCACGCTCGTCAAGTGCATCATGGAACAAATTCCTTTTGATGGAAAACTTCAATTGGGACACAATGTCAAAATCGGCTATTTTGCTCAGAACCAATCCGATTTGATGAACGAAAAACTAACGGTTTTCGAAACCATCGATTATGTAGCTGTCGGCGATATCCGCACTAAGATTCGCGATATCTTAGGCGCTTTCATGTTTGGCGGAGAAGCTTCCGACAAAAAAGTCGCCGTGCTTTCCGGCGGGGAACGTACCCGCTTGGCTATGATTCGTCTGCTTCTCGAACCCGTTAATCTGCTGATTCTCGATGAACCGACCAATCATTTGGACATGCGTTCAAAAGATGTATTGAAAGAAGCTCTAAAAGAATTTGACGGCACTGCCATTATTGTTTCCCACGACCGGGAATTTTTGGATGGATTGGTCAATAAAGTTTATGAATTTGGAAATCAAAAAGTAAAGGAACATCTCGGCGGCATTTATGAGTTTTTGGAGAGAAAACGAATAGAGAATCTTCAGGAACTTGAAAAAGAGGTGAAAGGTGAAAGGTTAAAGGTACAAGGTGAAAGGTACAAGGCAAAAGAAACCGACCCTTTTACCCTTAACCCTTTACCTTTAACCACTTCCTATGCGGAACGCAAAGAACAACAAAAGCAACAAAAACGTTTGGAGCGGGAAATTGCTGATTACGAAAAACAAATTGAAGAGTTGGAAACTGAAATTAAAGAACTTGAAGCCATCCTGACAACGCCCGAAGGGGCTTCAAACGTAGATTTACTATGGAAGCACGCCGAACTGCAGAAAAAAGTTTCCGATGCTATGGATAAATGGGCAGAAGCACAAGAAAAGACCACCAATCTAACAATAGATTGATGGTCCGATCATCACTTATTAAACAAAACGTTTATCCTTGTATAATTGCTTCGGAAGGACAAACCTCAGCACATGCTCCACAATCCGTACATAAATCCGGATCAATTTTATAAATATCACCTTCTGAGATTGCCTCAACCGGGCATTCATCTATACATGTTCCACATGCAATACAATCATCTGTAATTACGTGAGCCATTTTCTTAATTTTTTTATTTTAATACTTAATTTGGTGTGCAAAGATATAACATTATCCGGAAATTTCAATGATTTTATTATAAAATTTGAATTTTTTTTTGTTTATATTTATTCAAAATAAAATTTTTTATTGATTTTTTTCGACTTTTTATTGTTATTTGATGAATAAATAACTACTTTTGCCAAACGAATTATTTAACATCTTAAATTTTAGTATTAACTTAAAAAAATTAAAATGAAAAAGTATTTAGCTGAGATGATCGGAACATTTGTTCTGGTATTAATGGGTTGTGGAAGCGCTGTTTTTGCAGGTCATGCTGTAGGCGCAGTAGGAGCAGGAGGCGTTGGTACTCTTGGAGTTGCATTTGCATTTGGACTATCGGTTGTAGCAATGGCTTACACGATTGGTGGTATTTCGGGATGTCACATTAATCCTGCCATCACAATGGGTGTAGCCGTTGCGGGAAGAATGAGTTGGAAAGATGCAGTAATGTATTGGATTTTTCAGATAATCGGCGCTGTAATTGCTTCTGCCGTTATTTATCTACTTATTTCGGTACTTGGTGGACATGCAGGTCCGACGGCGACCGGCGCAAACAGTGTTCACGAAGGTTTTACGCTCACAGGAGGTTTTCTTGCAGAATTGGTATTTACCTTTATTTTTGTATTGGTAGTTCTTGGAACTACAGATGCTAAAAAAGGCGCCGGAAATTTCGCAGGTTTAGCAATCGGTTTATCTTTGGTATTAATCCACATCGTATGTATTCCAATCACAGGAACATCCGTAAATCCTGCCCGTAGTATCGGTCCGGCTTTATTCGAAGGTGGCGCGGCTCTTTCTCAATTATGGTTGTTTATCATTGCTCCTCTTCTTGGTGGCGCTATAGCAGCTCTTGTTTGGAATGCTGTTGGCAAAGAACAAGCCTAATATTCGTCTTTATTACAAAAAATAGAATGAGGCTGTCTTAAAAGTCGCAGTCGTCATTTCGAGCCGTCAGGCGAAGCAATCCAGGGTTGATTTCCAATGGATTGCTTCGGGCTTCGCCCTCGCAATGACGTGCAAAAGTCCCTTTTGAGACAGCCTCATTTTATTTTCAATTTACGATTCTCAACACTATCCAGCATTTTTTTACGTTTGTTTAAATATGAAAATCACTGTCTCCGTAACAAACGATTTGGTAACCGACCAAAGGGTGCACAAAGTGTGTACAACCCTTTCTATGAATGGGTTTGAAGTGAAATTGGTCGGACGAATATTTCGAAACAGCCAACCTGTGGAAAGAATTTACAAAACTCACCGCATGCGTTTATTTTTCAATCGTTCTGCTTTTTTCTATGCCGAATACAACATTCGTTTGTTCTTTTATTTGCTTTTCGACAAAACCGACCTTTATCTTTCCAATGATACGGATTCATTGCCGGCCAATTATTTAGCTTCCAAAATCCGGTGGAAACCTTTGGTTTTCGATGCGCATGAAATGTTTCCGGAAGTTCCTGAAGTTACCAACCGGAAATGGGTTAAAGCTATTTGGACAAAGATTGAAGATACTTTATTCCCGAAATTAAAATATACTTATACGGTTTGCCGTTCTATTGCAGACATTTACAACAAAAAATACAAACTGGACATGCAGGTAGTACGAAACATACCTGCCACTTTTAAACACGAAGGCATAAAGGTACAAAGACACGAAGATATAATGAAAACTTTGTGTCTTCGTGGCTTTGCATCTTCGCATCCACCAAAAATAATTTTATATCAAGGCGCTGTGAATGTGGGACGAGGTATTGAATGGATTATCGACGCCATGCCTTATTTGGATGATTTTGTATTTCATGTAGTGGGAGACGGAGATATTTTACAGGAATTAAAAGAACAAGTTAATCTTTTGAATTTGAATGAGAAAGTGATTTTTACGGGTAGAGTTCCTTTTGAAGCGCTTCCGGCTTACACGGCTTGTGCTGATATTGGAGTTAATTTACTCGAAAATATAGGTTTAAATTATTATTATTCATTACCTAACCGGATTTTTGATTATATGCGGATGGGCATACCGGTATTAGCCAGTGATTTTCCGGAAATTCGACGAATCGTTGCTCATTATGGAATCGGCACATTGGTCGATCGACACGAACCCCAATTTCTTGCAGAAACTATTCGACAAATGATCACTCAAGAAAAAAATGAAGCCGGTTTTGCAGCCGCCAACGCCGAATTGTCTTGGGAAAATGAATCAGAAATTTTGTTACAAATAATTCATAAAGCAATAAAAAATGAAAAATGAAATGAAAGAAGCAGCTGAAACTTGCATCGCAAAAATCTTAAAAATTGATTTTAATCAATTAGACATCAGTTATTATAACCGGGAATATATTCAAAGAATCATTCCGCATATTCGCTATTACTTTAAAATTTATATTCAAGCCTTTTCACTCCTTTGCAGTTTTCGACCGGAGAAAAATCTGATTGTCGATTTCGGTGGCGGACATGGTTTTTTGAGTTTATTCCTTAAAAGTCTTGGATATCGAGTTATTTATTGCGATGCCAATCCTTGGTCGGTAAAAACCGTTTCCGCTATAAAAGAAGAAATTGGTTTAGGTCCAGACTACATTGTTACCGGAAGCGTTTCCGAACTGAAACAATTTTGCCTTGATAATCACCTAAAACCGGATTATTTAATTGCTACCGACTTAATCGAACATATTTACGATTTGCAGGATTTTTTCTTGCAATTGAAACAAATCAATCCGGATTTTGAAATGATGTTTACTACCGGCTCAAACCCCCAAAATTTCTATAAATGCCGGAAGCTTCGCCAATATATGACTATAGAAGAAAATTATTATTTTGATATACGGAGATCATTTATCATGTCAAAAGTACTGCATTTAACGGAAACGGAAACAACAACTTTGGCGCAACTGACCCGGGGAAAAATCGAACCGGACATCTTGAAAATACTTGATTCCTACAAAAAGAACGGGCAGTTCCCTCCCCCACCCGACGACCCTTTCAATACCTGCGACCCCGAAACCGGGAATTGGACGGAAAGAATTTTGCCTCTTGCAACTTATAGCCAATTCGCTTCCAAAGCCGGATTTCAAGCGACTTTCGCCCGGGGTTTTTACAATGAAGAACGAAACCGGAAAGTTGTTTCCTATATTTTCCGCATGATTAATTTCTACATCCGGAAATCCGGGAAATTCGGATTCGTAGTCGCTCCCTATATATTAATCAGATTATTGCCGAAACATGGATGAAAATCGAATACATATCGTTTCTTTCAATATTCCTTATCCGGCAAATTATGGAGGAGTTATAGACGTTTTTTACAAACTGAAAGCCTTGTCCGAAAACGGAGTAAAAATCATTCTTCACGCTTTTGAATATGGCAGGGAACCAACTCCCGAATTAGAAAAATACTGCGAAAAAGTGTATTACTACAAAAGAAAAACCGGAATTTTTTCGCAGTTTTCCGGTCTTCCTTATATCGTTTACAGTCGAAGAAACAAGGAGTTACTTGCCAATTTGTTGAAAGACAATTCCCCTATCCTGTTTGAAGGACTGCATTGTTGCTATTATCTGAATCACCCGCTCTTAAAGAACAGGTTGAAAATGGTGCGGGCGCACAACATCGAATCTGTTTATTACAACGGCTTGGCTCAAAATACTACTTCTCCCTTCCATAAATTCTATTTTTATTGGGAAGCATGGAAGTTAAAACGATTTGAACCCATTCTGTCTCATGCAAATTATATTTTAACATTATCTACTGTTGAAAAAAAATATTTTGAAAAGATATTCGGAAAAGATAAAACCGTATCTGTTCCGCTTTTCTTTCAAGACCAAATATCCATTCCAACTATTCAAGCGGAAATGAAACCGTTCGTACTTTATCATGGCGATTTGAGTACGCCGGAAAATCGGAAAGCGGCAGCTTTTTTGATTCATTCGGTTGCCTCAAAAGATAAGAATATTCCTTGGATTTTTGCAGGGTTGAATCCTCAAAAAGATTTGCTGCAATTAGCAGAAAAGTACAAAAATGTTACTGTCTTGGCCAATCTGAGCGAAGAAAAAATGTCGCAACTGATTCAAGAAGCGAGTATTCATGTTTTATTCACCAATCAAGTTTCCGGTGTGAAAGTAAAACTCTTGCACGCCCTTACCAATGGACAATATTGTATAGTCAATAAAGAAATGGTCGAAGGTTCGGGAGTGGACAATCTCTGCCGGATTGTCTCCGAACAACCGGATGAGATATTGGAAAACATCCGGGAATGTCTTCAAAAGCCTTTATCCGAAAGAGAAATTATCGAGCGAAAAGCAGCTTTTCATCAAATATATGATAATAAAACAAATGCACAAAAAGTTAAGACACTTTTAACTTAAAAGTAACAAATTCTTAACATAAATAGTTGTTTTAATTTTATACTTTTGCCGGAAATTGATAAAATTATGGAAAAGAAAGTAAAGCAGTATCCGAAAAAAGAAGAATCCATAGTTCCGGTTGTAAAGGAACCCGATGGTATTTATTTAAACCCGAATCACCGTTATACCTACGCCGATTACTTGACGTGGACGGATGACAAACGAAGAGAGTTGATTGATGGAATCGTTTATTTAATGAGTGCGCCGACGCGTTTTCACTCAAGCATTTCATCAACTCTACATGGTCTCATGTTTTGGTTTATTAGAAAACGAAAAGGCAAATGTAAGATTTATCATGCGCCTTTTGATGTCCGTTTTCCAAGAAACGGAGAAACGGCTGATAACAAGATTTATACGGTAGTTCAACCTGACATTTGCGTTATTTGCGATCCTTCAAAATTAGATGAAAATGGGTGTATCGGCGCACCGGATTTAATTGTTGAAGTTCAATCGCCCTCAACGGCCAAGCGAGATTTACAGGACAAATTTAATCTGTACGAAAGCGCCGGAGTCAAAGAATATTGGATTGTTTTCCCGCAAGAAAAAGGTCTTACAGTTTTTCTTCTTCAAGAAAACGGAAAATATGACGACGGCACAGCCTACCAATTTGAAGGAAAAGTTCCGGTCTCTATTTTTAAAGGACTTGAAATTGATTTGAAAGAATTGTTTAAAGAATAAATATTTGCAAACCCTTAATTTTCATAGTTTGCATTTTTATATTAATTTTGCAAACAAATCCATTAATTGCAAATACATTATGCTAAAATACAAACGAATTCTTCTAAAACTCAGTGGAGAATCCCTGATGGGAAACAAACAATACGGCATCGACGAAAACCGTTTGAAAGATTATGCTCGCCAAATCAGTGAAATTGCCGGAATGGGCATTCAAGTCGCTATAGTTATTGGCGGCGGAAATATTTTCAGAGGTTTGTCAGGGACAACGCAAGGAATCGACCGGGTGAAAGGCGACCAAATGGGTATGTTAGCCACAGTAATCAACAGTTTGGCGCTGAGTTCGGCTTTGGAGCAGGCAAGCGCCAAAGCACGCGTGTTCACTGCAACACGCATGGAGCCCATCGGACGTTATTATTCTAAGGAAGAAGCTATTGAAACTTTACAGGAAGGCGGAATTGCTATAATTTCCGGAGGCACCGGCAATCCGTTTTTCACTACCGACACGGCTTCCGCTTTACGCGCTGTTGAATTGGAAGCAAACGTCATGCTGAAAGGCACCCGCGTGGATGGCATTTACACGGCCGACCCTGAAAAAGATACTACCGCCGTAAAATTTGATGAAATCACATACGACGAAGTTTACAAAAGAGACTTAAAAATCATGGACTTAACCGCTACTGCTTTGGCAAAAGACAACAAACTTCCTATTATCGTCTTTGACATGGATACGGTCGGCAACTTGAAAAAAGTATTGTCCGGTGAGAAAATAGGGACTTTGGTGCATAATTAGTTCACAATTTCAAAGAAAAATTATATATTTGCAAAAAAAATCTTACATCAATGATTATTAAAGACATCGAACATCGTGCAGAAGAAAAAATGCTTCATTCCCTCAATTATTTGGAAGAAGTATTGTCCCGCATCCGTGCAGGGAAAGCAAATGTACATATCCTGGACGGAATTAAAGTGGAATATTACGGAAGTATGGTTCCCTTATCCAATGTGGCAAACATCTCAACTCCAGATGCCAAAACAATTACGGTTTTAGCTTGGGAAAAAACAATGATGAAACCTATCGAAAAGGCTATTCAGGATTCGGATGTGGGCATCACTCCCGAAAACAACGGCGAAATTATTCGTTTGGGAATCCCCCCTTTGACGGAAGAAAGACGCAAACAGTTGGTTAAACAATCACGTGCGGAAGCCGAAAACGCCAAAGTAGGCGTGCGGAATGCCCGCCGCGACGCCAACGAAAGCGTCAAAGCCGCTACAAAGAAAGGAACTTCCGAAGATGACGGAGAAGAAACCGAAGAAGCTGTAAAAAAACTACATGACAAGTACATCAAAAAAATTGATGACGTACTGAACGCCAAAGAAAAAGAAATAATGACGGTCTGAATTGAAAGCGCTCGTAGTCAAAAATACCGGCAGTTGGTTCCAATTGAAAACCGAAGATAACCGTTTGATTGAAGCAAAATTGAAAGGAAATTTTCGATTAAAAGACATTAAGAGCACTAATCCGGTAGCTGTCGGAGACAGGGTTCTCATTGAAGAAAATCCTGGCGCTACGGCTTTTATCTGTGAAATTGAAGACCGGAAGAATTATATGATTCGCCGGGCTTCCAATTTATCCAAACAATCGCAAGTCATTGCGGCAAATCTTGATCAGGTTTTCTTGATTGCTACCGTCAATTATCCTGTGACGACGCCAACTTTTATCGACCGTTTTCTCGCAACTACGGAAGCTTACCGGATTCCTGCCGTAATTTTTTTCAACAAAACCGACCGTTATTCGGAAGAAGACAAAGAATATGTAGATGCTTTAATTCACTTGTATCAAACCGTCGGTTATCCTTGTTATCCGATTTCTGCTATGGAAGATAAGGATTTATCTTTTATGCAGAATTTGTTGAAAGATAAAATTACGCTGTTTTCCGGCCATTCGGGGGTTGGTAAATCAACCATTATTAACCGTTTGATTCCCGAGGCTCAACAGAAAACACGGGAAATATCCGAGTATCACAATAAAGGTATGCACACCACTACTTTCTCCGAAATGATCGAATTGCCCGAAGGCGGTTATATTATTGATACGCCCGGGATTAAAGGTTTCGGAGTTTTTGATATGGCCGGAGCTGAAATCTCCCACTATTTCCCGGAAATATTTCAATTTTCGCACAATTGCAAATTCAACAATTGCAGTCATCGGCACGAACCCGGATGCGCCGTATTGGAAGCTGTTAAGTCTCATTATATCAGCGAATCGCGCTACAGAAGCTATTTAAGTATGTTGGAAGATGAATCGGAAGGAAAATACAGGGAAGCATTTTGACACAAAAAACGTCGTATTGCTGCTTTCATTCGTAATTATTGCCATTTAAAAATTAAGCAGTATATTTGTACTATAAATAATTTTGCAAAAAAAAACACATAATTCAATTATTCCTTATGAACAAAAAAATTTTCTTTACAGTTGCAGCTTTATTGGCTGTTTGTTTACCGCTATTATCCCAGAATAAGTTGGTTATCAATGCCGACCAGGGGAAAGAAGTTATCAATCGAAATATCTACGGACATTTTTCCGAACATCTCGGACATTGTATCTATGGCGGTTATTGGGTGGGTGAAAACTCGCCGATTCCTAACACTCGCGGCATCCGCAACGATGTGGTTAAAGCGCTGAAAGACATTCAAATTTCGAATCTTCGTTGGCCGGGCGGTTGCTTTGCCGACGAATATCATTGGATGGATGGCATCGGTCCTCGTGACAAACGCGCTAAAATGGTGAATACCAATTGGGGCGGCGTGACGGAAGACAACAGTTTCGGCACGCACGAATTTCTCGATTTGTGTGAACAATTGGGTTGCGAACCCTACATCACCGGCAATCTCGGCAGCGGAAGCGTTGAAGAAATGTCGAAATGGGTAGAATACATGACTTTTGGCGGCGAAAGTCCAATGGCTAATTTGCGTAAGCAAAACGGTCATGCACAACCTTGGAAAGTCAAATTTTGGGGCGTTGGCAATGAAAGTTGGGGATGTGGAGGCAATATGACTCCCGAATTTTATTGCGACCAATATCGCCGTTATTCCACTTATTGCCGTAATTATGGTAATAATCGCCTGTATAAAATCGCTTGTGGACCTAGCGATTCCGATTATAACTGGACGGAAGTTGTGATGAAAAACATAGGTCGTCAGATACAAGGCATGTCGTTGCATTTTTACACCATTCCATCGGGTGATTGGGGTAAAAAAGGTTCAGCGACGCAATTCGATGAAACCGAATATTTCAACACCGTATCAAGAACGCTTTTTATGGACGAATTAATTCGAAAACACTCGACGATCATGGATAAATATGATCCGCAAAAACGGGTAGGATTGATGGTTGATGAATGGGGGATTTGGACGGATGTTGAACCCGGCACCAATCCGGGATTCCTTTTCCAACAAAATTCCTTGCGCGATGCAATTGTAGCCGCAATTAATCTGAATATTTTCAACAATCATTGCGACCGGGTGAAAATGTCTAATATCGCACAAACAATCAATGTGTTACAGGCCGTTGTATTGACTGACAATGAAAAAATGCTGCTCACGCCGACATATTGGACCTATTACTTATACAAGGTTCATCAGGATGCAACGTTACTTCCTGTGTCACTCACTTCCAATACTTACGAATTAAACGGCAAAAAGTTGGATGCAATCAGTGTTTCGGCATCCAAAGACGCTTCGGGAAAAATACATATCACTTTGGTCAATATCGACCCCAACAAAGTGCAAACGATTGATACTGAATTGCGTGGCGTAACGGTTAAAAAAGTATCCGGAAAAATACTGACATCCGCTAAAATCAATGATTACAATTCATTTGACAAACCGGAAACTGTTGGGGTTAAAGATTTCTCCGATGCAAAAATATCGGGTGGAAAACTTACCGTCAATTTGCCGTCAAAATCTGTTGTGATGCTTGAAATTGAATGAGGCTTTCTCATAAGTCACAATCGTCATTGCGAGGAGCGTTAGCGACGAAGCAATCCAGCATGTTTTAATTCATCAATGGATTGCTTCGGGCTTCGCCCTCGCAATGACGGTGTGATGGTGTATCGTCATTGCGAGGAGCGTTAGCGACGAAGCAATCCAGCATGTTTTAATTCATCAATGGATTGCTTCGGGCTTCGCCCTCGCAATGACGGTAAAGCATTAGTTTTTTATTATTTCCTGAAGGTCGCTGACTGCATAAAATTGTCCGATCAGTTTTCGATTGCCGTCTATCAAAAAGAAAGAAGGCGTGCCTATTACATTATAATTGGTAAAATTTTCTCCGGTAATTCCTTTAAAGTCACACAGTTTATCTTGCCACGGAAAATCTTGAATGCCTTTCTTATACAGTTCTTTATCAGTATCGCCGGCTATAGATACTACACGGATATTTTTATCCTGTAATTGGGAATAAATTGTCGTGAGACGAAACATTTCATTGACGCAAGTACTGCAATCCGAATCGTAGAAAGCTATCAGCGTTTTACCTGTTTTCGTTTTATCTGTCCCGTATAATCCGATTATTGCCGGCATGGCTTTTTTATTTTGGGCAAGATAGGCTCCGATAGCGCGTTGCAAAATTTCTAAGGAGGAGGTAAAACCCGGACGCGTTATCAGCAGTTTTGAGAGAATACTGTCCTCCGCCTGTTTCCATCCAAAACGTTCGGCTTCGGTGATGCAGCCGGCAATATAGGCTTCGTAATAGGAAGCCGGAAGCCTTTGTGAAGTACGAAGTACAGATGTTGCATATTGTTGCTGTTGGTCTTCTCCTACCGTGTGACTGAATAAACTTATATAGAAATTCAGCACGCTGTTCCACAATTGTCCCGAAGTATATAGCGATGAAATATCAAGGCTCACCTCCATCTCTTTGCGAACAGGCAAGGCTCCGATTGTATCCCCTTTTTGTTCGGCGGTAAACAAGCGATTCATATATTCCGACAGGCGAAAAAATCTGGCAGCGTATAGCTTGGACGCAGTTATTTCATTGCTTAACTGCGCAATTGAATCTTCTACGCTCTTTAATTCAGATTTGACGGCAGAAAGGAGAGGCGAATCTTCAGCAAGATAGGCATTGCCGGCTTGTAACCATGCTTGTTTTTGTAAATAGCGGGTTTGAGAAGTAAAAATATAGTTTAGAAACCGGTTTTCGACTGAATGAGTAAAGTTTAATTTTTCAAAACTAAAAGTATCGCCATTGCATTCCACTTCTACAGATGGTTCGGCGGCAACAAATTCAATCCCTCCCGCTTCAGGTACAGTTATTATTGACATTCCCCGATAATTGCCTCCGGGTATTCTGAACGCCGCTTTTCCCGATGCGTCTATTGTAGCTGAAAGAGAATCCGTTTTTGCTCCTGCAAAATAAAAGAGTTTAGCTTCCCTGCCGGACAGGAGCGGGGCTGATAGCCTCACTTCCTGTGCCGGAAGGCAGCTTATGCCTGTCAGACAGGCAATAGTGGTAATGAACAGTTTTTTCAACACTTTTTAAATTTTAATAAATCCACGAGTTTGTATGAATGCTCGCTCGCGAACTTATTTTAGAGTGAATACGCAACGTGCATTTGCCCCAACTGAAACCATCTGTGTTCCGGCTTGTCCATAACTCCAGCCGTAAGTAACCCCGGTGCTACTTACCGAACTGCTCACATAGTATGCATAGCCGGTTCCACCGCCCGGAGGAGTTGTTACCATATTTGTAGTACCCGCAACAGATGTCGGCTGAGTGCTTAGAGAAAGAGCCCAAGTTTGGATATTGCCCAATTCGGCAATATTAGGTACTCTCCAACCCATGGATGCGTATGGAGCTAAATTGCTGGAACCACTCGTACAATAAGAATTAGCCGTTGAATAAATAATCGTGCCGTTAGGATAGTCTTTCATAAAGAAACATACAGCATTACCCGTAGCCCTGAAAGAGGAGGAAACAGTAGCAAAATTTGATCCTGCGGCGAAAGATAAACTTGAGGCAGTTTGAGTATATTCTCCATTTGTCCTCAAATACCCCGGACAGCAGGAACAGTCTTGTATTGATACCTGCAGTTGCAATCTTCTGTCTATTCCTGCACCATCTGTATATACGACATAAAGTATAGCAGTTAAAGCATTGCTGCGTGAAAGCCCTTTTGCTTTATCATTCAAGTCGGTGTAGTAACTTACCGTTACTGTTCGGGTAGCGCCGTTATTTGTGGTACCCGAATAACCGGTCGGCGTGTAGGATTGTACTACTTTCCCCGATGGGTCGGATACATAAAAACGTACATTGCTTACATTTCCGCTGGCGGTAAAGGTGTAAACCTGCGTATAGATAGTTGGCAAGGTGAAGTCCGCTTTCTGAGGCAGACGGCTCGCAATCGTACCGCAATCGCCTCCTTCATTAGTCATTACCACATCAAAACAGGTGCGTCCCGTAAAAGTACCATAGCCCGCTTGCAAAGTCGCAGGATTCACTGCGGAAGTAACGGTTATTTCGCAACTTGCACCCGCCAGACTGACAGGAATTTTAATTGTTCCGGAAATAGTGGGTGTTCCTGTTATTTTAATAGCAATGTCTCCGCCGGGGGTAACGAGGTTTTGATCTCCATTTGCCACAACAGACAAACCACTTATCGTACCTAATGTTGTTCCGTTGGCAAGGGCGATGTCTGCGCCTGTCTTGTTGGAGAAAGGCAAAGAGACGGTTACATTGGCTGTTATGCCCTGTGTTACATTAACGCCGGTTATCGAAGAACATTCAAGCGTACCGATTACACCTCCCTGCTGGGATGATGTGACGCCAATGCTGCAAGTTGCACCTGCCAGACTGACAGGTATATTAATAGTACCATTTGTGACGGCTGTTCCCGTTATTTTGATGGCAATATTTCCATTAGTTGCAGAGAGGGTTTGCGCACCGTTTACCTGTACCGATAAACCACTTACGGAGCCTAATACTTGCCCGTCGGTCAGGGCGATGCTTGCACCTGTCAAGTCGTAGTAGGGCAATGAAGCAGTTTCGTTAGCTGCAGTACCTTCCGTCACATTAATGCCGATTACCGATGCACAACCAAGCGAACCGATAGCGCCGTTCTGCTGAGCCGCATTGACGTTGATGTCGCAACTTGCGCCCGACAGATTGACCGGTATGTTAATAGCGCCATAAGTTGTGGCTGTACCAGTTATCTTGATAGAAACGTTTCCATTAGCGGCAGAGAGGGTTTGAGCGCCATATACCATTACCGATAAACCGCTTACCGGACCTCCCAATATTTGTCCGTCAGGCAGGTCGATGCTTGTTCCAGCCAAACCGGTGTAAGGCAAGGAAGAAGTTTCGTTGGCAAATGTGCCTTGTGTCACATTAACATTTACCGATGCACATCCGAGCGCGTCGATAGTTCCTGCTTGGCACATGCTAATCCACTGCGAACCATTCCATATTTCTACGCATTTGGTATCTGTGTTGAAAATGGTAAGCCCTTCTGCTTCCGCTTTTGCTTTCGCCTGAAATTCATCAGTTGCGGTCATTGCATCACGTTGTTCGGTTGTCATGAGCGGTAGCCGCAAACCATGAGCGCCGTTACTAATCAATTCTAAAACTGAAAACGTTTCGGGCTCTTTGTTCAACCCGATTGTTACCTGCGCGTGCAAAGCCGCACCACACATTGTCAGGGCGATTATGCCCAACAAAAGAAATTTCTTATTCATTGTAATTTATATTTTTTAACTGATAACTAACTGGATATAAGCTAATCATTATTGATAATACACATTCCGGAACCTGCATTATAGTAATAGGACTCGACTTGTGTAACTCCTCCGCACAGTACAATCACTCCATCGGAATTTGCAATTTTGAAAATATTATTTAAATCGGCTATATTATCAAAGTACCAATAGTAATACGAATATCCCGAATCTGGATTATCAATCCACCCTGCCGAAGGGATTATCGTTCCATTCACCGCGGTTTGGTCTTTTTTATCGGTAGGAGCAATAATAATCATATAATGGAACACAGTGCCCGGTATATCATTCGAAATACCGTATATGCCGTCAAAATTGGTTTGGCTGTTTGGGACGCCAAACGGGAACATAAACGGTGCGATAATAGTTGATTGAACGCTTTGATTAAGTGGCGGAATCCAAGCGATAGAAGGGTCGCCGCTGGGAAGACTCGTACTATTTGACCCTACCATATATGCTGCAACGCCGACCGGTTTATCGGAAGAAATATAACATGCTGCATTATTGGAGCCGCTGATTTCCAATTCCACCCATTGTCCCGCATTGAGTTTATCTCCCGAATTAATAATCGTTTCATTCGGTATGGGTACGTTTTTAGCATCCGCAGTTACAACCGTTGCTCCGATAAAAGTAACCATTGTTCCGTCTTCAGATGCAATTATTCTGATATGGTTGTTCATATTATTGGGGCCTTCCGGAGCGTTCGGCACTAAAAACTGTTTTCCCCAACGATTAACAGGTATCATCTGTTCAAACAGAATGTCACCATTATCTCTTCCCGTTGGAATTTTTGCAATCGTACTATGCGTAAAATAAGCAACCGGTTTACTGGAAGTAATGTGCCTGCCTGTCATATCGCCGGTGAGTGCAGTGTTCACATACGCCTGCCCTTTATTGAGAGTTTGTATTGGCGTTGAACCTGAATCTAAAAAGATGTCGGTCTTATCCTGATTGGCAATAATTATTTCAAATTCATAAAAACCGGCGAATGCTGCATAAGAAAGCCGATAATAATCGTTGCCCCAAGCATCTGCAGGCAGCACGACGGTGGCGTCTGATGTAGCGGAATTAGTGTTGAAAGCATACACCGATACAGGCTTTATTGAGGTAATGTGCAAACTGTTGTCGTAAACGCCTGCAGTAGTACTGCTCAGATATACGGCATTATGCTTATCACCTAGATCTTTAACAGACGACAAATCAATGGTAATTAACGAATTATTTCCTACCGGATAGGTGGTTGTACTGCCGTCAAGCGTGAAATTCAGCGTAACATCAGTACTTTCCTCAGCCGATATTTTCAGCGCTAATAAAGGATTCGACGAATCAAAATTATTCCCGAAACTTACCCAAAAGTCGGTACCTTTGGTGCTACTGCCGAAACATACATTTGTCTGCGGAGCGCATTTACTAATCCAAACCTTACCGTTCCATACTTCAATGCATTGGGTATCCGTGTTGAAAATAGTAAGCCCTTCTGCCAGCGTGTTTGCCTTAAAATCTTCCGTTGTCAAGTCAATACGTTGCTGAGTTGTCAGTTGCGGCAAACGCAATCCCATCTTGTTGTTGCTAATAAGCTCAAGAATCGAAAATTCCTCAGGTTTCTTTATCTTTCCCATTGTTACTTGAGCCGAAACAGAAATCGTCGCAAATATCACCAAACATAAAAATGTAATAGCTTTTTTATTCATGTGAAATATTAATTTTAGAGTTATGTAATTTTTTTCCCGCTCCAAAATTATGACAATGCTGTCAGACAAAGAAAAAAATGGGATAAACGCTTAATTTGAGGGATAAATTAACAAAAACAATATAAAATGTGTGATAAAGCGCCTAAAATAGGGACAAACGGTCGATAGAATTTATCTGTTTTTGGATACCGGCTTTGTATGTTTTTGAAATTGGAATTTCAATTTCCATAGAATTAAGCCAAATTTTAGACTGACTTATTTTCCTAATCTGAGTGAAATTCACAATAAATGCACGATGACAACGGACAATAAAGGGATAATCTTTCAATTCTTCTTCCACTTTCGCCACGGTAGTACGGAGTTTTCTATGTAAAACTTTTCCTTCTATCGCATAATAGATCTGCACGTAATTGCCTGTCGATTCAATATAAAGCAACTCTTGCGGAAAAAATGTAAGAGAATTCTTGGGAGAATTACCATATAACGTAATCATTTTTTGTCCGGGATTTTCTTTTAGAGAACGAAAAATCTGTCTGTCGCTTTGTTCTTCGTTTACTTGTAAACCGGAATGTAGATATTTCCCTTTAATCCAAAAATACTCCAACCCGCCTATTGCAGCTCCTATCAGAAAAGTTACCAAAAAATGTGTTTGCAAAGTTTTAGAAAACGAAAAGTTAAAAATGTTCAGGCATAAATAATAATAAGTTGAATCACCTATCCAAATTGTAAAAGTAGCAATAAAAGTAAGTATAAAATGCTTTACCAATGTCCATTGTTTTTTGACGAATATGGAAAAAAAATTAATAATGACGGTAGAACATATCGCAGCAATAACCGTATATCCGATTACAAAGCATAATAAATAGTTTAAGTTTATTTTCTCTTTATTACTTGCCCAAAAACTTGCCAATATAGACGTCAATAAAAAAATATATAAAGCAATACGCCCGACTATTTTCTTTTTGTCTATATCACGGAAAGTTAATTTTGAAATTGAATCACTACCCATTCCTGCTAATATTAAATACAATAGTTAAACATGTTCAACTCAGAACCATAGAAATGAATTTTTTACAACACCTTTCGCCGCAACTCAAAGTCGCGTCCTAAATATTTCTCACGGACTACCGGATTGGCGGCCAATTCTTCCGCTACTCCCTGGTACAGGACTTTTCCTTCAAAAAGGAGATAAGCGCGGTCGGTAATACTCAAAGTTTCATGGACATTGTGGTCTGTGATCAGGATGCCGATATTTTTGTGTTTCAGTTCGCCAACAATTTGTTGGATGTCCTGTACGGCAATCGGATCAATACCGGCAAACGGTTCGTCTAACATGATAAATTTCGGGTCGATAGCCAGACAGCGTGCAATTTCCACCCGCCGTCGCTCGCCTCCCGACAACTGGTCGCCCAGACTTTTACGAACTTTCTGTAAACCAAATTCGGCAATCAAACTTTCTAATTTTTCTTTTTGATAATTTTCCGGATGCCCTGTCATCTCCAAAACGGCGCGAATATTGTCTTCAACGGAAAGTTTTCTGAAAACAGAAGGTTCCTGCGCCAAATAGCCGACTCCATTCCTGGCGCGCATATAAACAGGAAATTTAGTGATTTCCTTGTCGTTCAAAAATATTTTTCCTTCATTAGGCGTAATCAAACCCACCGTCATGTAAAAAGTTGTGGTCTTTCCTGCTCCGTTAGGTCCCAATAAACCAACGATTTCGCCTTGTTTCACATCAATTGAAACGTGATTGACAACTGTCCTGCTTCTATAACGTTTTACCAGATTCTCGGTGCGAAGTACCATTTTTTCCATTAATCTTCCCAATTTGAGTGCAAAAGTAATAAAAAAAATGATTACTTTTGCAGTTGCAAAATTTTCTTAATAAATGAAAGTATTAGAAAGATTCGGCGAATACGTCATTCTGATGGGGAGAACTCTTACAATTCCAGAGCGTTGGAGCGTATTTTTCCGCCAAATGCTGAAGGAAATCTATAAATTAGGAGTAGATTCGCTTTGGATTGTTATTTTCATATCCATATTTATCGGCTCCGTAATCACGATACAGGTTTCCTTGAATATAAAATCCCCGCTTATTCCTGATTTTACAATAGGTTACATAGCCCGTGAGGTAATCTTGCTCGAATTTTCATCCACGATCATGTGTCTGATTTTAGCCGGAAAAGTAGGCTCAAATATTGCTTCCGAATTAGGAACTATGCGCGTTACCGAACAAATCGACGCCCTGGATATAATGGGCGTCAATTCGGCTAATTATTTGATTTTACCAAAATTAGTTGCATTTATTCTGTTTATTCCCGTTTTGGTAATTATCAGTATGTTTTTTGGAATCCTCGGCGGCTATTTCATTGCGTTCGTAACAGATTTGATAACGGTTTCCAAATATGAATACGGTTTACGGTATTGGTTTGTACCTTATTATATAGGATATTCCGTTGTCAAATCCATGGTATTTGCTTTTATCATAGTTACAGTTGCCTCTTTCTTCGGATATCACGTGAAAGGCGGCGCTTTGCAGGTTGGGAAAGCCAGCACCGATTCGGTAGTGATGAGCAGCGTGTTGATTTTGACTTTTGACTTGGTAATGACTCATTTATTGCTTACATAATGGTAGAAGTACGGCGCTTATATAAATCATTTGAAGAAAAGGAAGTGTTGAAAGATATTTCAGCCGTTTTCGAAACAGGGAAAACAAATCTGATTATCGGTCGAAGCGGCTCCGGGAAAACGGTTCTGATAAAAAACCTCATTGGATTGATGCGTCCCACTTCCGGAGAAATATTGTATGACAACCGGGAATTGACTACCATGACTAAAAAAGAACTGAAAGAACTTCGCCGCGAAATGGGGATGTTGTTTCAAGGTTCAGCCCTCTTCGATTCGATGACCGTTTTGGAAAACGTGATGTTCCCTTTGACCATGTTCACCCACGATAGCTGGAAAGAGCGGGAAAAGAGAGCAAAATTCTGTTTGGAAAGAGTAAATCTGACGGATGCCGATAATATGTACCCCGGAGAAATCAGCGGCGGAATGATGAAACGGGTGGCTATCGCCCGCTCCATCGCAATGAATCCGCCTTATCTGTTTTGTGATGAACCCAATTCGGGATTGGATCCAAAAAACGCTCTACTCATTGATGATTTAATTCACGATATTACCAAAGAATATAATATGACAACGGTAATCAATACGCATGACATGAATTCCGTAATGAACATCGGCGAAAATATTATTTTCATCAACGAAGGGCGAAAAGCATGGGAAGGAACAAAAGACGAAATCATGACATCGACCAACACGGAATTGAACGATTTCGTATTTGCTTCCGATTTGTTTAAAAAAGTAAAAGAAGTAGAGAAGTTTATCAATGAAGAAGGTTAATTCAAAAAATCGTGAAGGTTCATCTACCGTCATTGCGAGCCGCTTGCGGCGGGTTCACGTCATTGCGAGCCGCTTGCGGCGAAGCAATCTCTCTGGATTGCTTCGGGCTATCGCCCTCGCAATGACGATATTATTACTATCGTCCTGCGCAAGAAAACAATACACCGTAAAAAGCATTGAAGTCTCCCGCATCGAAATGGACAGTTCCTGGGAACCTGCAACCCACACCGAGATGCAGACTTTGGTCAATTCCCTCCAAGTAAAAATGGCCGATGAAACCCGGAAAATCATCGGCGCTGCTAATCGAACGTTGCCGAAAGGCAAACCGCAAAGTTTACTGACTAACTTCACTGCCGATGCCATGCTGGACTACGCGTCCGGCTTGTGGGGAACGGTTGATTTTGCGGTAATGAATGTTGGAGGAATCCGCAACACAATGAATCAGGGGAATATCTCCGTCGGAGATATGTACGAAGTCTATCCGTTCTCCAACCGGTTGGTCTTACTCGAATTGCCGGGAAAAGCCGTCATAGAGTTTTTCAATTTCGTAGCAGAAACCGGGGGGGTCGGTTTGTCGAAAAACCTCGAAGTCGTCGTCCGGGGCAAAGCCGTCGAATCGCTAAAAATAGGCGGAAAAACCATTGATGTAAACAAAATTTACCGCGTAGCCACAATCGACTATTTGGCCGAAGGAAATGACGGAATGACTGCATTTACAAAAGCCGTAAAAGTTACGGATTCAAACAAACTGCTGCGGGATATTATGATAGAGCATGTAAAAGCGCTGACGGCTGCTAACAAAACCATCGACGCCAATTTGGATAACAGAATAATTATCAAACAATGAAGACAATAAATACCAGGTGGGTAATCCTAATATTCTTACTCGCTCTTTCCGCCATAACTTGGGCGCAAGAAAAATCATTGGTCGTTTTGCACCTCAACGATACCCACAGCCGCATCGAACCTTTCCCTGAAAATGAGGCTACCTATCCCAACCGCGGCGGAACGGTGCGCTTGGATAATTATGCGAATCAGGCACGCAAAGTAGCCAAAAACGTCTTGCTATTCTATTGCGGCGATATGGTACAAGGAACTCCTTACTTCAACTGGTACAAAGGCGATGCCGAAATCGCCGCAGCCAATCTGATGAAAACGGATGCCGCCTGCCTGGGCAATCACGAGTTTGACAATGGCATGGAATCTCTTTCCAAAATGGTCAAAAAGGCTAAATTCCCTTTCATCGCCACCAATCTGGATTTTTCGGGTACGCCCATGGACGGGCTTACCAAAAAATATCATATCATTAAACGAAACGGAATAAAAATAGGTATTATCGGACTCACCATCAATCTCGAAGGATTAGTTTCCAAATCCAATTCCGAGGGCGTGAAATATTTCGATCCGGTCGAATCGGCAAATGCGATGGCCACCTTCCTGAAAGAAAAGAAAAAATGTGATCTTATCATTTGTTTGTCCCATTTGGGTTATTATTCGAAAGAGGAACGCATGGGTGACATTACGGTAGCTAAAAAAAGCCGCTATATCGATGTGATTTTGGGCGGACATACCCATACCTTTATGTCTGAACCCGATAGAGAATTGAATGCGGATGGACATGAGGTAGTTATTAATCAAACGGGAGTGAATGGTATCTATTTCGGACGGCTCGACATTGTTATGGAGAAAAAAACAAAATGACAAAAACAAAAAAAACACTTTCCCTGGCATTCATTGGTTTGTTGTTTATCAGTCATCTAACTTATGCGCAAAAACAACCGTCGCTCTATCTGATAACGGATTCGTTGAAAATGATGCAATGGGTGGATTCGGTTTTCGATTTGATGACTTTAGACGAAAAAATCGGACAGTTATTTATGGTCACTACCGACCCTGATTTTTCCTCCGAAGATAAAATATTGAAATACATTCAGGGACAGAAAATTGGTGGAATACTCTTTTCAAAAGGCGCGTTGGAAGATCAAGCCCAAAGTACCAACCAGTATCAACAATCTTCACGTATTCCACTGCTCATTTCCTTAGATGGGGAATGGGGACTTTCCATGCGGCTTGAAAATACGCCCCGGTTTCCTAAAAACATGATGCTGGGAGCCATTGCCGACAATCAACTGATTAAACTGTATGGAGCGGAAGTAGGCCGAGAATGTCGCGAATTAGGCATACAGATTAACTTTGCTCCGGTGTTGGATGTCAATAGCAATCCCGATAATCCGGTAATCAGAAACCGTTCGTTCGGCGAAGATCCACAATTAGTTGCCGAAAAAGGCATCGCTTATTCCCAAGGCTTGGAAAGTTATCAAGTGATGGCCGTCGGAAAACATTTTCCCGGACACGGCGATACTTCGGAGGATTCACATAAAACTCTGCCGGTCATAAATTATTCCCAAAAACATCTCGAAAGTGTTGAGTTAGTTCCTTTTGTCCAATTTATTCAAGAAGGTTTTTCGGGAATGATGACGGGACATTTATTGGTTCCCGCTTTGGACAATACTTCCCGTTTACCGTCTTCATTATCTTCCAAAATCGTTGGCAGATTATTGAAAATAGACTTGAAATTCAACGGATTGACCTTCACAGATGCACTTGCCATGAAAGGCGCTTCCCTCCCTGCGAAAAAAAGTAACTGCGTTCAAGCCTTGGTGGCCGGAAATGATATCTTGTTGAATCCTGCAAAAGTAGTTTCGGAATTTGCAGAAGTAAAAAAAGCAATCGACTTAGGCATTATCAGTGTATCGACCATTGAGGAAAGATGTTTGAAAGTATTAAAGTACAAATACATACTTGGATTAAATAATCTGAAACCCATTGAGATAAATGGTCTTAGCGAACGAATCAACACAGACTACGCCCAATGGTTGGTACAAAAACTCAATGATGAAGCCGTCACACTTTTAATAAACAAAGGAGATCAGATTCCTATCGAGGGATTAGGAAAGAAAAAGATAGCTGTCCTTTCCATCGGAGCGGACGAAAATTCTGTTTTTCAAAACCGGTTGGCTTTGTACGGACCTTTCGATTTTTTCAATGTAACTGTAGCGGAGGCACAAAAAAATGCCGGGGATATTTTCGAGCAACTAAAAAAATACAACGAAGTCATTTGCTCTATTCATTCTGACAAATTGTCCGATTTTCCTGAACTTCAAGATTTGGCAAAAGAAACAAACGTTAATATTTGTTTTTTTACTTTACCCTACTCCCTTGTCCAGTTTAAACAAAGCATCACTTCGGCAAAGTCTGTAGTTTTAGCTTACGAAAATACGCCGGGCGCACAGCAGTCTGCAGCCGAACTGATTATGGGCGGAATCCCGGCCAAAGGAAAATTACCGGTAAGCATTTCCGGTCTGTTTAAATTTGGAGACGGACTGAAAACCCAAAAAGTGAGATTATCCTATCAGAAACCGCAAGAAGTAAACATGTCGCCCGAAATATTGGGAAAAATAGAAACCATCGTGAAAGAAGGAATAGATGCCCGGGCATTTCCGGGATGTCAAGTATTAGTTGCCAAGGATGGCGTTGTGGTCTATCGCCGGTCGTTCGGAAATCTTATTTATGATGATACGAAACCCGTCCGGAATACGGATGTTTACGATTTGGCCTCTGTGACTAAAACTCTTGCGACGCTTCCTTCCATCATGAAACTGTATGATACGGATAAAATTAATCTTTCGGACAAAATCAGCCGGTTCGTTCCCGAACTGAAACATTCGGATAAAGAAAACATTACGATTCAATCGGCGCTGTTTCACGAAACCCGTTTGCCGCCGTTTCTCCCTTTCTACAAATCATTGACCGAATCCATGGTTTCAGATCATCCGGTTCCCGGCATTGAAAGGCAAGCGGCAGATAATTTTTACATAAAAACGGACTTCTCCAAAACGGTAATGAGTGAAATCGTGAACGCCAAGTTAAACAAAAAGACAGGTTATGTGTATAGCGATTTAAACTTCATGCTCTTGAAAGAAGTGGTAGAAAATAGTACCGGTCAAACGCTTGATAAGTACGTAAATGATTGGTTATACGCCAATCTGGGCGCTAACTTTACCGGCTATTTACCGTTAAGACGAATTTCTAAAGAAAATATTGCGCCTACGGAAAATGACGATTACTGGCGAAAACAACTGCTGACCGGTTACGTTCACGATGAATCGGCAGCCGTAATGGGCGGCGTTTCGGGAAACGCAGGACTTTTCTCCAATGCAAACGATATGGCAAAAATCCTGCAAATGTGGCTGAACGGAGGCGAATATGGAGGCGAAAGATTTTTGAGTAAAGAAACCGTCGAAGTATTTACCAAAACCAAAAGTCCGAACAGCCGTCGCGGATTGGGTTTTGATAAACCGAACGTGACAGATCCTGAAAACAGCCCTACAAGCCGTTCAGCTTCTGCTCACACTTACGGTCACACCGGCTTTACGGGAACATGCTTTTGGGTAGATCCGGATAAAAATCTGATATACATATTTTTATCCAACCGGGTATATCCGTCCCGCTCACCCGACCGATTATCTCAATTAAGCATCCGTACGCGCATACAAGATGTTATTTATGAAGCTATTAAATAATGTTCAATTTTAGTAATAAATATTAAAATTTTATTCTTTGGCACGATGTTTGAGACAATATATGATATACAGACAGAATACTTGCTCCCAAGGAGAATTATTGGAATGGTCAAATTAGAATAATACTTTTTGTGGTTGTTTGTGAAAACAGTTCCAAGATTTTAAATAGTTACAGAGTGTGTGAATGAACATGATTCAATAATTTTTTAAGGGAGCAATTTGTTTGAATTTTTAGAAATCCGTTTCCTAACCCTAACGGATTTTTTTATTTCCCTCAGTCATCAGTCGTCATTGCGAGCCGCTCGTTTTTACTCGTCATTGCGAGCCGCCTGCGGCGAAGCAATCTATAGTATTTGGAGATTGCTTCGGGCTTCGCCCTCGCAATGACGTGTGAAAATTCTCGTTCGCAGTCGTCATTGCGAGCCGCTTGTTTTTACTCGTCATTGCGAGCCGCTTGTTTTTACTCGTCATTGCGAGCCGCTTGCGGCGAAGCAATCTATAGTATTTGGAGATTGCTTCGGACTTCCCCTCGCAATGACGTGTGAAAATTCTTGTTCTCAGTCGTCATTGCGAGCCGCTTGCGGCGAAGCAATCTATAGTATTTGGAGATTGCTTCGGGCTTCGCCCTCGCAATGACGTGTGAAAATTTTTGTTCTCAGTCGTCATTGCGAGCCGCTTGTTTTTACTCGTCATTGCGAGCCGCTCGTTTTTACTCGTCATTGCGAGCCGCTTGCGGCGAAGCAATCTATAGTATTTGGAGATTGCTTCGGGCTTAGCCCTCGCAATGACGTGTGAAAATTTTTGTTCTCAGTCGTCATTGCGAGCCGCTTGCGGCGAAGTAATCCAGAAAGTAAACAAAATCAAAAAATATCTTGCATTTTTGAGTGATTTGTAATATTTTTGTACAAAAAAACTACGACAAAATGAAACGCATAATTCTCTTTTTATACCAATTGTTGATCTGGTTGCCGGTATTTCTTCTAATAACCATACTAACGGCGCTAACCACCAGCATCGGATGTATGCTCGGAGGAGAACGCATTTTCAGCTATTACCCTGGGACAATATGGTCCAAATTGACCTGCCTCATTTCCTTTTGCCCCGTCAAAGTGATTGGCGCAGAAAAATTAAACCGGAAACAATCCTATATTTTTATATCCAACCATCAAGGTTCTTACGATATCTTCCTCATTTACGGATACATCGGACAACCCATCAAATGGGTGATGAAGCAAAGCTTACGAAAAATTCCTTTGGTCGGCTACGCTTGCGAACGCGCCGGATTCATTTTCGTGGATAATTCTTCGGCTCAGGCAGCGGCAAAAACCATTCAAACTGCAGAATCGAAGTTGAAGAACGGCGCTTCTGTCGTCATGTTTCCCGAAGGAACCAGAACCCATACCGGCAAAATGGGCAAATTCAAAAAAGGCGCATTCCAAATGGCTTTGGACTTGAAATTACCCATTGCGCCGATTACAATCAACGGGTCTTTCAAAGTTTTACCGATACATACTTATCTTTTTAATCCCCACAAAATGGAATTGATTATTCACGACCCGATTGCAACCGATTCGATACAAATTGAAAATATCCGGGAAGCTGCTGTGAAAATAAAAGAATTAGTCGATGAAAGCCGGGAGAAAATAGAATCCGGACTGTGGAAAGAATAAGATTTCATTATGTTGCACATTTCAAAAAAAAAACATACATTTGCAATTTCAAACGGGAAATAATGGAAGATATTTTTTCAAAAATAGGAACTACACAAACATTAAGTCAAAAAATCGAAAGAAGAATTGAAGAGGCTATCATTCAACGCAAACTGATAGCGGGAAATAAACTCCCATCCGAAAAAGAGTTATGCGCATCGTTTGCCGTTAGCCGCACAGCCCTGCGCGAAGCGCTAAGACGCCTGAATGCCCGCGGACTAATCGAAATCAAAAAAGGCAGCGGCATGTACGTTTCCGAAATCCTTATCGAAGATGCAGTTAAATCCTTAAATTTATATTACGACTTAAAATTTGATTCCAATCTCATTGCTCAAATGATTGAAATGCGATTACTTTTCGAACCGCAAATCGCCCGTTTGGCTGCGCGAAACCGTACGGAAGAAGACCTCCGGGTTTTGAAGCAAAACCTGATCGACCTCGAAGTATGTAATCCCGACAACACGCAATTGGAAGCCGACACCATCAACCGCTTTCATACCAATATCACCAAAGCGACCGGCAATCCGATGATTATCGTCAGCATGGAGCCCATATTTTCGCTTTTGCCCCGCATGAGGAATTTTCTATATGCCAATGTGGACGGGGAAAAAGAATATACATTAGATGCCCAACAAAAGCTATTCGAGGCCATCAAAGCGAAAAACGATAAAGCGGCACACGACGAAATGCGGATGCTCCTTCAGCGGAATCATGAAGTATATGACAAATATTTTAAATTATTGTTGGCGAAAAAATAAGGCATTTTTATCGTATATTTGTACTAAAATTTAAAATAATAGTAATTATGGCTACAACAATAGTAAAAAAAAGAGAAATTTCAACTCATCGTAAAACAACTGCGTCTTTCAACCCTATTTTAAAAGATTTTATTGCCTGCAGAAACAAAAAATCATTGAAAGATTTAAAAGGGAAAATTAGTCTCAGAGAAAATTATGATTACAAATCAATACGTAATTAGACAATGATTCTGATAGATACATCCCTACTACAGGTTTATCAGGAAGTATTGCAAGGAGCAAAGGACGAAAAAGAATTTGCTCTTCTAAAAGAATACTTGGATACAATGGATTTTTATGATCTGCTTTATGGAAAAAAATCGTATGAAAATGCAGCTTGGTTATATTTTAAATGCAGAAAAGCAGGAATAACGCCGCGAAGTACAATTGATTTGCTAATTGCTCAAATTGCAATTGACAATCATCTTCTATTATTTCATAATGACAGGGATTTTATCCAAATATCCCAAGTAATTCCGGAATTAAAACTTTTATAATGCAATTTCCATTTACGCACATATTTATCAACACCCGTCCGTTAATAACTTTGTAGAAACTTCTTAACCTGTTGATAACTTTTCACCCATTCTTAACAAAAATTTTACAATAAATACCTAATTTTGCACGAAATTTATTACATAAAATATTATTAAAAATAGTATGAAGAAAATTAAACATTTATTAGTTGCTATGTTGCTGGTGATGAGTACCTTCACTTATGCGCAGGTGACAACATCGAGTATTAGTGGAAAAGTGACTGACAATGGTGAAGCTATAATTGGCGCTTCGATACAGGTTATTCACGAACCTTCAGGTACAAAATACGGTACAATCACCAATACCGAAGGACTATACAGTATTCAAAGTTTACGTCCGGGCGGTCCTTATAGAGTTGAAATCTCTTATGTCGGTTATCAAAAGGCAGTTTTTACTGAAATCAATCTTCAATTGGGACAAAACTATGTATTAGACGTCTCTTTGAAGGAATCGACCAAATTACTCAACGAAGTGGTCATAGTCGGGAATGTGAACAGCAATATGAAAAGCGATAGAGCCGGCGCCATTACATCTGTCGGAAGAGAAGGAATAATGGCTACCCCTACCATCACAAGAAGTATGAATGACATTATGCGTCTTTCCCCGCAATCAACAATTACCAGTAATGGATATGCAGTAGGGGGAGGTAACTACCGGCAATCGTTTGTAACAGTAGATGGAGCTTCATTCAACAATGCTTTTGGTATTGGCGCAAATCTTCCGGCAAGCGGAACCCCAATCTCTTTAGATGCTCTCGACCAGATTTCCGTTTCAATAACTCCTTATGATGTAAGACAAAGTGGATTTGTGGGTGCTGCTATTAATGCAGTCACCCGCTCCGGAGATAATGAATTTAAGGGATCAGCTTATACCTATCTTAAAAATGATAATTTTCAAGGAAAAAAAGTTAGAGACTATGATCTGATTGCTCAAAGTACAAAATACAATACATGGGGCGCTACTCTCGGCGGTCCTATTTTGAAGAATAAACTTTTCTTTTTTGTGAACTTTGAATATGAAGACAATGTAAGTCCGGGACCATCTTTTATTTTGCGCAAAAATGACTCAGAAGCATTCGGAACAAACAATGTAGTACGTCCTACTGAAAGTGACGTGAACACAATGCTAAATTATTTGAAAACTACATACAATTATGACCCTGGACGTATTTCCAACTATCCGTCTCAAACGCCCTCATTGCGTTTATTAGGTCGCATCGACTGGAATATTAACAATTACAATAAATTAAATGTTCGCTATTCTCTCACTAAATCTAAATATTCAACAAGTCCATCAAGTTCAGTGAATCCGTTCACTCCAAATACTATTTATCCGGGTAATTCCGGTTTAAGCATAAACGCAGGCAATGGTATTACCTCAAATTATTCAATGTATTTTGAAAGTTCGCGATATTTTCAGGAGCAAAACTTTTCATCTATAGCTACAGAATTGAACTCACGCATAGGGAAAGCAAACAACATGCTTCGTTTCACCTATTCTCTTCAAGATGAACCACGCTCTTACGTAGGCGGTACATTTCCTACAACCATTATTTTGAAAGATGGCGCCGGTTATATGACGTTCGGTCCGGATATATTTACCGCAGGCAATACGCGTGTGGTTAATACATTCGTTGCCACAGATGAATATACATGGAACTGGGGTTTCAATAACATGACCGCAGGACTTCAATATGAATACCAAAAAGCGACAAACGGCTTTATGCAGGGTGGCAACGGAGCTTACGTATTTTCATCGATGGCTGATTTCATGAATAATGCAAAACCATCGGCATTTCTTATCACCCACTCAAATTCAGCCGATTTATCGCAATTTAAATCCGAATTGGCATTTCAGCAATACTCCGCATACCTGCAAGACCAAATGAATATTACTAATAATTTCCGCTTGACTGCGGGCGTTCGCTTTGAACTTCCTACCTATCCTTCGATAGAAAAAACTAATTTCAACCAAGCATTTGCAGACTTAGATTTTGGAGGAACTCATTATTCAACGGCACAACTCCCCGGTGCAAAATTATCATTCTCTCCACGTGTTGGTTTCAATTGGGATTTAACAGGTGATCGCAAATATGTATTGAGAGGAGGAACCGGTGTGTTTGTAGGCCGTTTGCCTTATGTGTGGTTGGTTTCTGTCGTAGGAAATTCAAATGTTGGCCAAACACAATATTTTTATAATACTCCAGCTCAAGCTAAGGGAGTACAACCTTATTTTCATACAAACGTGAATGATATTTTAAAAGAGCTTTACGGGGGCAATTACACACCTTCCACGCCGCTCGCACCACAATCGCCCACTATCTTGAGTAAAGACTTGAAAATGCCTTCGACCTGGAAATCATCTTTGGCTTTAGATGCCAAACTTCCCGGCGCTATTGATTTTTCATTGGAAGGAATCTATAATAAAGACATCAATCCGGTTGTAGTTTCAAACAGGGGATTAAAAGCAGACGGTACAATCACGCTTAATGGTAATGATACCCGAACAAAATATTCACGATATATTGCAAATCAGAATGCTTATTTGATTGAAAATAATGCTGAAAATAAATCTTATTATTATGCAATTACCGCACAACTTCACAAAAAATTTGATTTCGGTCTTGATGCGTCTGTTGCTTACACTCACTCTGAAGCCAAATCATACGGAGATGGTATCGGCGACCAAGTAACATCAGCATTTTCCACTAATACTTTTGGAGTGAACGGAACGAACGAGCATGAATTAGGTTATGGCACTTATGTCTCACCGGACCGCATTATTGCTTCTTTGGGTTTTCGTAAGGAATATGCTAAAAATTTTGCATCCGGCGCCTACTTTATTTATGATGGCGGCCAACTCGGATATGCAGGCGGATATTCATATACACGTTTCTCATACACAATGGGTAATGTAGTAGGCGATGGCGGTGCAAACAACTTGCTATATATCCCTGCTTCCCGTGAAGAATTAAATTCTTGGACATTTGCTGATGCCACAGGATACACAGGCGAACAACAAAAAGATGACTTTTGGGCTTATATTCAACAAGATAAATATTTAAGCAGCCGCAAAGGTCAATATGCCGAACGAGGAGGCGCTGTAATGCCATGGCATCATCAACTTGATTTTAAGTTCAATCAGGATTTCTATGTAAAAGTAGGCGGTAAGAAAAACACGCTTCAATTAGGTGTTGATATTCAAAACTTGCCAAACTTGCTTAACAGCAGTTGGGGACTTTATAAAACAACTTACAGTACAAATATATTGAGTTATAGCAATGGTAAATATTCATTCCCGAAAGTCAGCAGCGAAGTTTTGACGTCAACATTCAAGGACTATCAAAGTTTCACTTCGACATACTCAATACAGTTTTCGTTGCGTTATATTTTCAATTAATCAATTGAAAATTAATTACAAACAAAGGGTTGCCAAAATTCGGCAACCCTTTCTTTTTACATATTGCTTGTAAATCTTCCAGCGATAGGCGAAAGCGGTGGACAGCGTGTTTGTAATTGAAAATATACCAAAAAGTTAGTCAAAAACCCGTATGAGAAATTATAATTTCGTAAACATTTTAGGTAGATTATTGCTTTTGCTCACTATGACAATTTTGCTATTGTTATTTTTGAAAAATAATCGTACTTTTGCGTATTAATTATAAAGATAGTTCTTTATGGAGACATTATCACAAAAATACAAACTTGACAGAGAAATGCAAAACAAAGTAAGTTTTTGGCTTTCATTATTAATCAATTTGCCCGTACATATAAAATGAATAGCCAAAACGCCTATCTGTATTTAAAAAAAATATGGTGGTTTTGATTTCTTAAATGAGTGTTGGTGGGCATTGCATACAGATAATCCGATGTGGGCTGTGCGTGATCTGTATTTGATTTGTGTTCAAAATGGAGGCAAGAAATGAAAGTTTATCACGGCAGTTATACGGCAATAGACAGATACTACACCTCAAACACTTACACCCAACTTGCAGACGAAACTACTGAATTTTACAAAAAAGATTGGACAGAAATATACGAACTCTTAAAACATGAATTAAAAAATACCTTCGCCTAAGATTTCTATGTGAAAGTAGGCAGATAGTACAAATATATTAAGTTATTGCAATGGTAAATATTCATTCCCTGCCCGTCCCTATTGGACAGACCTGTCCGGCACGACGCCCGAGACCGGGCCAACTCTATACCCGAGAGCCGGCCAGGTCTAAGCCCTCGCCCCGCCCAACTCTTGCCCATCGCTCCGCCCAGCTCTATGGCATAGGGCCGGGCAGGTCTTTAACGTATTATTTATAAGTGTTTATAAGACCGTATAAGTAGCTACGGGAGCGGTCGGTACAATAGTTGCCTGACAGAGTTTCCTTGACTTGATACTCATTATTATTATAGATGCGACAGCCGTTTTGTGCTTTGCCGCTTTGCGTTGCACAATTCCATTGCAGGTCGCTTCTTTGGGGTCGAGGCAAATAACGGTTCCCTGATTTTTTGCATAGCTAATAAAACTTCATGCTTCAACAAATTGAACTTGACTTAAATTCTTTGCAAACGTATGAATTGAATTATCAATTTTTTGAATGGTATGCTTACTCGGATTCCGTGTGCCATTTATATAATGACTTAATTGTCCCTGATGAATACCTGTCAATCTTGATAATCCTACGAGTGAAAAATAAGTGGTATAAAAATTCAAAAAAGATGATGTATCATAATGAAATTCAAATTCAGCTTCGACAAAAGGCATCCCTTCTTCTTTATACAATTCTTTCATTTCAAGATAAGATATTTTAAAATCTTCAATAGCTTCAATAACTGTATTTCCTTCTCCAATAAGTCCATAATTTAACGTATTATCCTCTAAATCAACATATACGCCAAAGGTTCCATCACTCCCACGCTCAATAAATGCTTTCACTTTATTCATATTAACCTCCTTTTTATCAAGAATTAAAGTTTAACCCCTGATTTTTTCATAATATTTTTTAATGTACCCGGTTTTACTTCTTGACTTCCATGATGACTCATTTCAAAAAGCTCTCCGGTATCAGGATTTTTCCAAATAGGATGTCGGCTTCCATTTCGGAAAAACCGGCAATTTGTTGTATCTTTAATTTTCTTTTCTAATTCTGAATACTTCAATATTTCTATTCATTTAATTATTACAATACAAAGATAATGATATTGATTTCAATATTAAAATATTTCACCAAATATTTATGAAAATGTACATTGTACCGAATACGGGAGCGGTCGGAACAATAGTTGCCTGACAGAGTTTCCTTGACTTGATACTCATTATTATTATAGATGCGACAGCCGTTTTGTGTTTTGCCGCTTTGCGTTGCACAATTCCATTGCAGGTCGCTTCTTTGGGGTCGAGGCAAATAACGGTTTCCGGATTTTTTGCATAGCTAATAAAACGTAAGCAATCGAAAAGTTGAATAATACAACTTTTTTCCTCTCATTTTTTAATAAAGTACAAATTTTTTTTCAATTTTATTTATTGTATTTACAAATATTTATTACTTTTGCATCAAAAAGTTATACATTGATACCATTGCTTCGCCGCAAGCGGCTCGCAATGACGGTAAAGAGTAAACAACAATAATACAATAAAAAAATATGAGTTCAACAGTAAAGAAAGGACAATGCATCAACTTCGGCAATTGTTCAAAAGCAAATGCCCATGAAGTGATAGAAGTAAATTCGGGAGATGATTTTATTTGCCCGGAATGTGAAGGCGGATTAGTTGAAATTCAACCTAAAGAGGGATTTCCATCTGTCTTGAAAAACATCTTACTAATTATAGGAATATTAGCTCTGCTTGCAGTGGGAGGTTTCTTTATTTGGACCAAACTTATTCCTTCCGAATTAAAGTGTAAAGTATTTCATGTTGATTGCCTGTCGCCATCCGTGAATCAAGCCGACACTACCGACTATTCAATTGTTCCCGACAGCATAATCCTCAACAAAACTTCATTAAAGCTTGGAAATGCAGGCGCAAGCGAACAACTGACCGTCACTATATTACCCCCTAATGTGCCGGAAAAAAATAAAAAAGTATCCTGGCGATCAAACAATGAAATAGTTGCCTCTGTCGATACAAATGGAGTTGTTACGGCTTATGCCAATGGCAATGCTGTGATTTATTCATCAACAATTAACGGAATTACGGCAACTTGTTTTGTAGCGGTTGGAGATTCTTCAAATTTTGACGAATTAGTGAAATCCTTAGATACAGTGAAATCCTTAGATACAGTGAAACCAATAGTTACAGTGAAAACCGAAGATACAGTGAAAACCGCAGAAGTAGTAAAACCCGCAGTGGAAACAAAACCTAAGGAGGTAGTGAAACCCGTAAAAGAACAACCCCAAAAAGTCGAACCTGTAAAGCCCCCGCAACCGGGAAATTCCAAAACTTATCCTTTCGGTAAGTATTCAGGCTCTCTGAAAAATGGAATCCCCGAAGGCGAAGGTACTATGTTTTATACGCGACATACTCAAATCGCAAAACACGCAAGCGACACCTACTATGCCGAAGACGGTGATGTTTTTGTCGGCACTTGGGGAAATGGCGATATTGTAAATGGTAAGTTGTTTGATAAAAACAATAACTTAAAAGCCACCATATTGGCAGGAAAGCGTCCAAATCCGTATGATATAGGAAAAGACTAAGTCAAATGCATAAGGTAAAAATAGGAATAATACTGATAGGGGAAATGCTGGCATTGTCTTACGGCAATGCTCAACAAATCTTTTATTCACAGTCGTTGAAAAATCTTTATGGGTCGCTGCCCGAAACCTGTTTGTCAACAGATAGTACTTTGACCGATACAGTTATTTTATGCAGCGATATGATACAAGACGAAACTGTTCCTATTATTTACCATTGGGATGAAAACCGTGTTTTGGAAAATATCGGTTACCGGTTTATGCAAACCGACAGCAGTTCAATCTACATGCCAATAGTTCGCTTCATTGAGCGGGAATTGCTGATTGCATTGCTGTCGAACGACGTCAATCAAACATTCATTACTTGGAAAGAAAACGGATTGTCGATTCTGCTCAATAATGAGCCTGTCAAACAAAGTCTTTTGCAAAACAAAAGGCAATTATTGAACATATTAAAAAACAACAGCGGCATTACGATAAATTTTGACAGTAAAAAATACGATGTAACGTTACTCTCTACCGATAAACAAGAATTATCGTTTCATTTCCGGCCCGACAGCGAATTGCTGACCGGCATGGACAAAAAAGAGCGAGACATACAGCTTGCCGTTCAGTTGAAAAATCACTTTGCGGCAAAAGACAGCGGCCTCGCACCTGATTACAGTTATTTGCAACTGCTTCACGATACCATATACGTGGAAAAAGGAAGTCCGTTTATGACCCCGAAAATCAATAACGATCTGTTTTATGTGAAAGCCGACAGCACATACAACCTTGCTTTCGATAAATCGTTGATTGCCGAATCATTTGCAAACGCATTGCTCGTTTCGGCGAGAAACAATTATAAAATCAATATTACTCACAAGATGTACGGAAAAGTGGTAAAAAAATATATGGTAAACAGCCGCGATTTTGATGACTATTTCCATAGCGATTACGACCGGTATTTCGGTATTGAATCGCTTGAAAAAGATAAACTTACCGGCACACTGATATTGAAAGACAAAATTGCAAATTGCATTCATTTGGCTTTTGTGTCGATCTCGGCGGATGATTTAATAAACGGAGGAACGATGGAAATGCAATTGTATTCAAACATTCCTCAACAAAACATTAATACATTATTCGGTAAATAAATGATGGGAAAAAATAAAACGCAATGTATCGTTTGCTTTTTGTTGATTGCAACATTCACATTTGCAATTCAGCCGCGCCTCTACGGACAAGATTACTTGCCGAAAGAAAGAGAAATCGAAATAAAAATGTCGGGAAAGTATTTTTGGGGCGAGGGTTCCGATTTTGATGAAAAAATAGCAAAGATGAACGCTTTTATCGAACTGAGCAATCAAATCATTTCAGACGCTGTCGAGCAATCGGAACAACGGGATGAAATACTCAATTCAATTGAAATGGGCGCTCATTTACAACGGATACCCCAACAAGGAAAGGTTAAGATATTGGCATGGATTGATAAAGACAGTGTAATGCTTACAGTTGCAACAAAAAGACCAATAACGCAAACCCCCGTAGCACAATCGACTCCTGCTGCTCCGATTCCCACCAAAAAAGAGGAAGCTTTTTCAAAACAGGAGGAGTCGCCGATATCGAAAACAAATCCGGTAAAAAAAGACATTTCCGTATTACAGCAATTGGCTGCCTGCAAAACGTATGAAGAAGTCAAACGCACAGCAATATTGAACGGGCTTATTCGCGGAGAAATCGGCAGCGGTTCTAAAGGATTTAGTAATCCGGAAAATTGTATTATCGCTGTATTTACAAAAAGCGGAACCCTTTCGGCGCTGCTTTATCCGGGCGGTAATTCCCGTGTCGATTTACTATCGGGTAATACTGTTTTATATCCCGAAAAATATTACAATATAGAAGATTATTATTTATGGTATATGCAACAAAACAATAACAAATAACAAATCAGTATGTTAAAGTATAAATTTTTCCGGCAATTTGCCGCAGTTCTTCTTTGCAGCTTGCTGTGCACCCGGGCGTATGCACAGTACGCTACTGAGTTTACGTTTATGGAAACTGCTCCCGAAAACGTCATAAAAACGATGGAAACTAACGCCAATAAGGTGTTTGAAGAAATCAAACGCGCCTACGACCAGAATAAACCGGGGCTTTCGCTATCGCTGAACAATGTTACGGCAGATGCCGGCAAGCGTATTCAAACCCTTTGGGCTACAAGCCATTTCTACTGTACGGAAACAGGCATTAGAGCGAGGATATTAAAATCTAAAACCGGTTATCAGGTAAGGAATATCCCCGTGTTTTTTAAGCAAGGCAATAAACCGGAAGATCAATATCATGATATTGTCTTGGAATTTACCGCAGGTGGTAAAATCAGCGATGTGTATATTTCCATAGCGCAAAACGATTATACCGGTATCATGGCCGGCGCCAAAGAAGTTGCCGATATGCGGCACAGGCAAATGGTTGTGGACGTAGTGGAAAATTTTCGTACGGCATACAATCGCAAAGACATGTCGTTTTTGAATGATATTTACAGCGACGACGCCCTGATTATTACCGGCAAAGTATTGAAACAGCAAAAAAGAGGCGATGTGCCGACTGCCTTAGATCGTAAAAAAATAGCATACAGCGTCCTAAACAAAAAACAGTATCTCGCAAATTTACAAAAAGTTTTTAACTCCAATTCGTACATCAACATCAAGTTCGATAATATTGTCGTTACGCGAAACGAAGGTCACCCCAATATATATGGAGTTACACTGCAACAGGAATGGAATTCTTCGGGAGGGTATCACGACGAAGGCTGGCTATTTTTAATGATCGACTATAAAGACGAAGACAATCCGCTCATTTGGGTACGAACCTGGCAACCGCTAAAAGACCCAAACTCCGGAGAGGATATTCATTACAACACAGAAGACATTTTTGGTTTGGGAGATTTCCCTGTAAGAAAATAATTTATATTTATATGAAACACTATTTAATATTACTGTTTATATTATGCAGCACGCTTTGCGCACATTCGCAAGTTGCTTTGCAGGAGTTTGTCATTGTAGAAGAAGACAATCCGCCGGTGATCATCCACCAGAGCTGCACGCCTGATGTTGGAGTTATTGTATTTTACACTTCCATTCCCGACTTGAAATTCAGTTTGCCCGACACGCCAAGTCGCCTGAAAAATATATCTCCATACGACAACGAAACCCACTCTTATGTGCTTTGCATACAACCAACCGATACAAAAATCGGCGGTATAACAAAATATACAATTAAAATTATTGCGAAAGAATATAAGGATATGCCTGCTTTAGAAGTTGGAGTTATCAAAGCAGGAATAACAAAGTATTTCAGCATAAAACAGAAACAGGACTGGTTAGACGCTTATAATAAGTTAAAAGAAGAAATAGAAAACTTGAAAGCAAGCAACAACCAGCAGCAGGGGAAACAACCGGTGCAACCGCCGGTGCAAAATGGCGACAATAAAATCCAGGAACCGGTTGTAGATAGAACGCCCGTATATGTGAACGAAAAATCGTTTTTGAATTTTACATTCAAAGGAATAGATTTCCCGATAAAAGTTTACTTAGGCGATTATTTTATAGGCGAGACGGATTTTAACAGAGGCTTTCAACTCAATTATGCGGAAAATTTAAGGCCGGGTACATACAAATTGCGTTTGGTGTGGGCAAAGAACGAATGGTCGAACAACATTAGCATAAATGGGAAAAAAGATTTTGTATTTGAATACAAGAGCAGAAAAACCGGATTAGGATACAAGTACAATTTTGAATTGGTTCAATGATTGATCATTAATTTAGTTTTAACAATAAAATATTAAAAGTCATGAAAAAAAGAATTTTTTTAGCTGTTGCCATTTTGGCAATAGGTTTGAGCAGCGCAAGCGCGCAAGTAGTTTGGGGAGTTAGAGCAGGGATATCCCGTCCAACAATGATTGCTAGCGGATTGGAATCATGGAAAGGTAAATTTGGCGTGGAAATCGGACCTACGATGTATTATTCGTTGAAGAGTAATTTTTATCTTAATTCCGGGCTAATGTTTAGTTTTAAATCTTTTGAAGATAATACTGATGGAGTTAAAACTACCATAAACACGACTTATCTTGAACTTCCTATAAATATTGGATATAGTATTCCTATCGGAAAAGTTGAGACGTATTTACAAGCAGGTCCTTATTTTGGATATAATTTATCGGCAAAAGGAAGTTATGCTGATTCCGGATCAGTTGATATTAAAGATGCGTTTAACTCTCTCAATGCAGGGTTAGGTATTATGTATGGCATTAATATCGACCGATTTAAAATAGAAATAGGATACCATTACGGGCTAACTAATGTTTTCAAGGACGATCCGGATAATGTTAAACTTACTTCATTGTTTATCGGCGTTGGATATGTATTTTAATTCGCAACCTTCCCCTGCAAATAAGCCATCCGTTTGGAAGCTTTTTCCTTCTCCTTATTCAGTTTATCAATGTCCGAAAGGACAACGGAATAATCGAAGGTTTTAACTAAAGCTTCCTTATCGGATGGGGAAATCATGATACTATATTTCTTTCCACCGGTATATTCAGCTTTGAGAGGAAGTTTTGCGTTATTGTAAATGAACAGGATAACTCCATTATCTTTCCCGTTAGAATAGGTAACAACTTCTGTCGTCGCCTTCAAATCGGTAAATGAATAATTCATACCGCCGTCGTATGGAATAGATTCCGTTTGTGTATAATCTCCCTGTGAATTGGAAACTTTCAGGCCGGTATGATGAATCGAGTGGCCGCCATAATATACGCTGGCTATTCTCATATCTCCCAATTCGTCCACTTCGCTGCGAATATACGAACGCTGTAAATTGTTCTCCAATTTCTGCGATTTCTGATGATATTTTCCAACATCATTATAGTCGGGATTCTTTTCAAATATAAAATCGGACTTCATGCTATCCTGTTCTATCTTGCGAACTTGTAATAGACTGTCATAGATAACCAAATTCCGGTTTTGTTGTTTAATCTCGACTAAACGGCTTAATTGTAAACCGTCTTTTAGCGCTCTAAAGTCTTTAGGATAAAGAACTTTCAGACTGTCCAACATTTTTTGTGCTGAATCGTAATCGGCTTTTGTGTAAAAACTCTTTGCACTTTCGAGATAAGCACGCGCGTCCATTTTCTTTTCGTTACATGAAAAAAGCAGGACAAGGACGCAGATGAAAAAAAGAGGTAACTTCATGATTTTGTCTTTTTATTGCACAAAAATAGTGAAAAAAGTTTGTACCTTTGCCGATATGGAACTTAATTTTATTGAAATAAAGAAAAAATTACGGGGAAAAGTATTTGAGGCGATTGCAGAAGAAGCCGGCAATCTTCAAGTAGATACTTATATCATAGGTGGTTATGTTCGAGATTTGATTCTGCACAGGCCGTCCAAAGACATCGACGTAGTTTGTGTAGGAAGCGGTATTCAATTGGCGGAAGCCGTGGCCGAAAATTTGGGAAAGAAAACAACCTTGTCTGTTTTTAAAAATTTCGGAACAGCCCAAGTCAAATACAAAGATACCGAAATTGAGTTTGTCGGCGCTCGGAAAGAATCATATAACCGCAATTCCCGCAAGCCAATCGTCGAAAATGGCACGCTTGAGGACGACCTGAAACGCCGCGATTTCACAATAAATACCTTAGCCATTCGTATCAACAAAAAAGGGTTTGGAGAACTGATCGATCCGTTCAACGGTTTGCTGGATATAGAAGATTTGTTGATTCGCACGCCTTTGGACCCGGACATTACGTTCAGCGACGACCCGTTGCGAATGATGCGCGCCGTGAGATTCGCCTCTCAGTTAGGTTTTTTTATCTATCCCGAAACGTTTGATGCCATCGAACGCAACAAGAACCGAATTGAGATTATTTCCAAGGAACGGATTGTGGATGAATTGAATAAGATTGTTCTGTCGCCTCGTCCTTCCATCGGATTCGACTTATTGGACAAAACCGGTCTGTTGGAAATCATTCTCCCTGAATTAATCGCTTTGAAAGGAATTGAAACCAAGGAAGGCATCGGCCACAAAGACAATTTCAGTCATACGCTGACGGTTTTGGATAATTTGGCGCGAACGAGCGACAATCTGTGGTTGCGTTGGGCGGCATTGTTTCACGACATCGGGAAACCCAAAAGCAAACGTTTTGATCCTAAAATCGGATGGACCTTCCACGCCCATGAGTTTATCGGAATGAAGATGCTGAAAGAAATTTTCCTGCGAATGAAATTTCCGCTCAATGAGAAACTAAAATACGTCGAGAAGTTGGTTTCCTTGCACCTGCGCCCGATTAATTTGTCGGACGAAGAAGTAACCGACTCTGCCATCCGCCGTTTGCTGTTTGAAGCCGGCGACGATATCGACGATTTAATGCTCCTCTGCGAAGCCGATATTACTTCCAAAAATCCTGAAAAAGTGCGGCAGTTTCTATCCAATTTCAAGTTAGTTCGAAGTAAACTGAAAGAAATAGAAGAAAAAGATAGAATCCGAAATTTCCAACCCCCCATCGACGGTTTGCAGATTATGGAAATGTTTAATCTCCAGCCCGGCAGAATGGTTGGAGAACTGAAATCGGCCATCAAAGACGCCATTCTTGACGGAGTAATTCCCAATGAATACGATGCGGTTTATGATTTTTTAATTAAAACGGCGGGGGAAAAAGGAATAGCTACTGTAGAGAATAAATAAAATGATTACATTTTGCCGGTAAATACCAGACTCTCCAATGCTTTTTCGGAATGAAACGAGAGTTGGTCGAAAAGTTCATGCACCTTCAGACGCTTTATTGTTTCTTCAAATGTTAAAACGCCTGATTCGTATATTGTAATTATTCTATAAAGCGTATCGTTGGCAACTGGACCTCGTACGATATCATAATCATGCATAACACTCCCTCGTCTGTTTTCGAGAACAAACTCCAACCATTCACGACTTGGATTGTTGAACGTTAAAATAGAAAACAACCGGTTAGAAAATATGGTATCATCTATTTCATAGATATTAAGATATGAATTTTCACTTTTATTTCGTTTTTTCTTAATCTCCGCCCAACGAAGCGCTTGTTCTTTGCTCGAAGTGGTGTAAAATCCATAACCAAAATCCAAAAACTTATCGCCTGTAATAATCCTTGGTTTTTCTACAATTTCAGTACTTCCGTGATAAAGTTTCATTTTTTTGTGTGATTATGAATAAAATCATCGATATCGGAAACAATATAATCTCTACTTTGAGTGTGTAACACATCGTAACCTTCAGCAAGATATTGAAATGCACCTGTTCGACGAAACAGCGTTAGCGACTGCATCGCCGTAATCTGCTTGAATTGCCGGTAATGTTCAAGACAAAAAATGATAAATGTGTATATGTTGCTTTCGTTTCCCATCTATTCAATTATTGAGGCAATACTAATTCTCCTGTTTTTTTTTCGTTTTCGAGCAGAAGTAATAACATTTGAGGACTATAATACCACATTTTTGTTTCTTCATGTTCCAAAAGTGAGTAAAGTTGTGAAGAATAAAGATATTCCAACGCATCTTCCAAAGACATTTTACGCTCTTTCATCAGTCGTTCTACAACGCCTTCAACTTTAAACGGTAATATAGATTCAAACTCAGACATCAATTTATAGTGTTTATTATTTGACAAAGATACATTTGTTTTTTCAAATTACACTATCTTATATCTTTTTTGTTTTTAATACTCCGTTTATTTCAATATTTTTCAACATTCTTTTGATTTGATTATCTGATATTAAAATTCAATATTATGGGAAAAATAAGTGTGATGTTCTAATTTTTTAGTAAATTTGCACCCCAAAAAGACAAATTGAATATGCAAAAAAATCTTGTTATCGTAGAATCGCCCGCAAAAGCTAAAACCATAGAAAAATTTTTAGGCGGTGATTATAAAGTACTTTCAAGCTACGGACACATCCGCGATTTGAAAGAAAAAGGATTAGGAGTTGATGTGAACAACAACTTCAAACCGGATTATGTTATTTCTCCCGACAAAGAGAAATTGGTAAAAGACCTCAAAAAAGCGGCGAAAGAAGCTAAAATGATTTGGCTCGCTTCCGATGAAGACCGCGAGGGAGAGGCTATTGCCTGGCACCTTTTCGTTGTGCTGGGACTTGACAAAGGAGATTCCAAACGGATTGTTTTTCACGAAATAACAAAGGATGCCATCCTCCATGCCATCGAGAATCCGCGGGATATCGATTCTAATTTGGTGGACGCTCAACAGGCGCGCCGCGTGTTAGACCGGATTGTCGGCTTTGAACTGTCGCCGATTCTTTGGAAAAAAATCATGCCTTCGCTCTCTGCCGGACGGGTTCAATCGGTGGCTGTCCGCTTGATTGTCGAACGGGAAAGGGAAATCAATCAATTCAATGCAGAAGTTTATTTTAAAGTCGTCGCTGAATTTATTCTTCCGGATGGTAAAACCCTGTTGAAAGCGGAATTAAACAAACGCTTCAATTCCGAAGCGGAAGCAAAAGCCTTTCTGGAAAGCCTGAAAAACGCTACGTTCACCATCGAAGACATCAATACCCGTCCGGGTAAAAAGTCGCCGGCGCCGCCTTTCACTACTTCCACCTTGCAACAGGAAGCCGCCCGCAAAATCGGTTTTTCGGTAGCCCAAACCATGTCGGTTGCCCAAAAACTGTACGAAGCGGGACTCATCACCTACATGCGTACCGACTCTTTGAACTTATCGACTTTGGCTTTGAACGCTTCAAAGAAAGCCATTGAAAACGAATTTGGAAACAATTATGTGAAAATCCGCCAATATCACACGAAAACCAAAGGGGCTCAGGAAGCGCATGAAGCCATCCGCCCGTCTTATATCGATCACAAGACTGTGAAAGCGAGCGCTCAGGAACAAAAACTCTACGAGTTGATTTGGAAACGTACCGTCGCTTCGCAAATGGCTGATGCCGAATTGGAAAGAACAACTGTTACCATCGGAATCAGTAATAATCCCAACGAAAAATTCTTGGTAAACGGAGAAGTTATTAAATTCGACGGCTTCTTGCGTGTGTATCTGGAAGACAACGACGATGAAAATCAGGACGAAAATGTAGAAACCTTGCTTCCGCCGATGAAAGTGAAAGAAATCTTGAATTTATCGGAAGCTACTGCTGATGAAAAACTTACACAGAAACCGTTCCGATATACCGAAGCAAGTCTGGTACGCAAATTAGAAGAATTAGGCATCGGTCGCCCTTCTACCTATGCGCCGATTATTTCAACCATCCAGCACAGGGGATATGTCATCAAAGGCAACAAGGAAGGCGAATCCAAACCATTCACCACGTTGACGCTTAAAAATAAAACAATTACGAAAAAAACAAAAACGGAAACAGTCGGAGCGGATAAAGGAAAACTCATGCCGACCGATTCCGGTACTATTGTCAATGATTTCCTGACGGAAAATTTTCCCAGTGTCCTTGAATATACTTTCACGGCAGACTTGGAAAAAGAATTTGACAAAATAGCCGACGGCGAAATTCGGTGGACAGACACGCTCCACAAGTTTTACGACATGTTTCACCCTATCGTACAGGAAGTTTCAACCTCAAAATCCGAACTGAAAGTCGGCGAAAGACTTTTAGGCACCGACCCGAAAACAAGCAAACCGGTTTCTGCAAAAATCGGACGCTTCGGACCTTTTATCCAAATCGGTTCGGCAGAAGATGAAGTCAAACCGCAATTTGCATCTTTGGCGAAAGGACAGTCCATAGAAACCATCACTTTGGAAGAAGCCTTGTCGTTGTTTAATTTGCCGCGCAGAGTAGGAGAATTAGAAGGTAAACCGGTAGAAGCAGCCATTGGCCGTTTCGGGCCTTACCTCAAATATGAAGGGACATTCACTACCATTCCCAAAGGTTTTGACCCCTATCATATCACCATCGAAGAAGCAGAAAAGCTGATTGCAGAAAAGAAAGAAAAAGAAGCGAACAAGCTCATCAAATCTTTTCCGGAAGACGCCAAACTGCAAATCCTGAACGGACGTTACGGTCCTTACATTTCATACAACAAAGCCAATTACAAAATCCCCAAAGGAACAACACCTGCCGGATTGAGCTTTGAAGAAGCAATGAAAATTATCAATGCGGCGCCGGCTAAACCGGCTAAATCCGCAAAAGGAAAAAAGAAATAATTGGGTGATATACTATGTTTCTATAACCTACTATGAATAAGGCTGAAGATTTACAATCTACAGCCCCCAATCTTCATAGTACCAATAGAAGTTAATACTTGAAGGCTTTGGGGTTGTCACAGTCCAAGTATATGTTGTGATCCCTGTAGAACTGTTATATTTCTCTGTACCAATTCCATATATAACATTCCAACCTTTTTTAAAATTTACATCTATTGTATCAATAAATTCATCATTGTAACTAACTCTTTTATTTTCCCCTTTAATACTAACATTTCTGTCAACATAAGTCCACATGACTCTGCTGCGATTATACAAATTATTACCATCTGCACCCAACCAAAGATTACCAATAGGATTTTCGTCTTTATTGTATGCCAATAATTCTATTTCTCCAAGCTTTGCCTGATTATCACTGATTACAAATCCATCATCTTGTAATTCTGCAACCGATATCAAATATTTAGCAGGTAACGTTGCAGGAAGCTCCAATGTAAATCCATTGTTTTTGTATGGAACCTGAGCAATCACATCGTCATAATATTTATCATCTGCATCGTGCCAATGTATTGAGGCTGCTGCAGTAACAATTTGAGAAGTAGAGTTAAATACATCAATCGCTGTAATTTTTGAAGGATTACCTCCAATATCAATGTCTTTATTATCTTTGTCACAAGAATAAAACACTGTGGTCGAAAGTCCTAAGGCTAAATATAACACGAATTTTAAATATTTCATTTTTTTTATTTTACAAAAACAGACATAGCTTCTGCCATGCTTTTTCCATCAGTAATTCTTTGTGCTTCTCCGTTTTTCCACAATGTAGGAACAGAGTTATTTTCTGCGTTGTATTCATATCCGGCCACATATACTTCGTTGTTTGATACATAAATGGAATTGGCACATGCGTTTGTTGCTCCATCAGTAAGTTTTTGTACAATTCCGTTTTTCCACAATGTTGCAACAGAATTATTTTTTGCATTCAATTCATATCCAGCGACATAGACATCACTGCCGGAAACATAAACAGAATTGGCAAATGCAGCAGTAGCACCATCTGTGAGTTTTTCCATCTTACCATTTTTCCACAATACAGCAATATAAATACTCTGTGAATTTTGTATATTGCCTGCTTTATAAAGTATATTGCCAGCTACATAGACATCACTGCCGGAAACATAAACAGAATTGGCTGTTGCAAAGTTAGTTTCTTCTGCAGTTGTAAGATTTTGTGACTCTCCGTTTTTCCATAATTTGGCAATAACTACAGCCATATCACCATCTTCCCAACCTACTACATATACATCATTGTTTGATACATAAACGGATAGTGCGTGTGCTGTATTACCATAATTTAGTTTTTGAGACTCTCCATTTTTCCATAGTCTGGGTGCAGTATAAGTAAGTACAGGAAACGTATCTGTCCGGTTAAAATCTTCCCAACCAGCCACATAAACATCACTTCCTGCTACATAAACGGAATTTGCACCTGCGAAGTTAGTTCCGTCGGTAAGTTTTTGTGCTACTCCATTTTTCCACAATATGGCAGTATAGTCAATTGTTCCCGCCACATAAACATCATTGTCAGATACATAAACAGAATTAGCATACCCATCATATTTAGTCCCTGTTTCTACGTTAAGTCTTTGCGCTACTCCGTTTTTCCACAATGTGGCAACTTCTATCCCTTGTGCGTAAATCTCGTATCCGGCTATATACACATCCTTCTTTGCTACTGCATAATCCTCTTCCTTAGTGCAGCTTGTAAATATTACCGTTGCAAAGAGCATCTCAATTACAAAGATTTTTAATATTTTCATTTATTGATGTTTAAATTATTAGTAGAAACACTTTCTACAAACATACCTGCAGTCTATAAATTGACACAAAGATACATCTTTTTGAATAAACAACAAAACAATTTAAAAAAGTCTATCCGACATATCATAATAGTATCTTTTCAAAAATAATAAGTAGAGAAGAGGAATAGTTAGAAAACTTTATATAACTTTGCAGCCAAATTAAGAACGTTATAAACCTATGATGCAGAATAAAAAAATAGACAAGGCTACTAGTGATAAAATAAGTTTTATTACATACAAGGTTCCATTGCGCAGCAACGCATCGACTTCCGGTCGCAGAATGGCGGGCGCCCGCGCTTTATGGAAAGCAAACGGCATGACGCACGAACAGATGGGCAAGCCCATCATCGCTATCGTCAATTCTTTTTCGCAGTTCGTACCGGGGCACGTGCACCTGCACAATATCGGACAATACGTAAAAAAGAAAATTGAAGCGCTGGGCTGTTTTGCCGCCGAGTTTAACACCATCGCCATCGACGACGGCATTGCCATGGGACACGAGGGAATGTTGTATTCCCTACCCTCGCGCGACCTGATTGCCGACAGCGTAGAATACATGGTTCAAGCCCATAAAGCCGACGCCATGATCTGTATCAGCAATTGTGATAAAATCACGCCGGGTATGTTACTCGCCGCAATGCGCCTGAATATTCCCACCGTGTTTGTTTCAGGCGGCCCGATGGAAGCCGGCCGTTACAAAGGTCACGGTCTGGATTTGATTGACGCCATGGTGCAAAGCGCCGACGAAAGCATTTCGGACGAGGTAATAACAAAAATCGAAGAAAAAGCATGTCCCACTTGCGGTTCTTGTTCGGGAATGTTCACCGCCAATTCCATGAATTGCCTGAATGAAGCCATTGGCCTGGCTTTACCGGGAAACGGAACAGTACTTGCCACGCACGAGTTCAGGAAATTTCTGTTTCGTGATGCCGCCCGTCTGATTGTCAAAAATGCTTATAAATATTACCGGGACGGCGATGAAAGCGTGTTGCCGAGAAGTATTGCAAACCACGCCGCTTTCTTAAATGCCATGACTTTAGATATTGCCATGGGCGGTTCTACGAACACTGTTTTGCATCTTTTGGCAATAGCTAACGAAGCCGGAGTCGATTTCACCATGCAGGATATTGATGCGCTTTCTCGGAAAACGCCCTGTTTGTGCAAAGTAGCGCCGAATACCAACAAATATTACGTGCAAGACGTCAATCGTGCGGGAGGAATTCTCGGTATCATGGGCGAATTGCAAAAAGGCGGATTGATTGATTCTTCGGTGAAACGAGTAGATGGAAAAACGCTTGCCGAAGCAATTGAAGAATATGATATATGTAAAGTTTTACCGGATGTGCATGCGATACACATGTACATGGTAGCGCCTGGGAAGAAATTCAATATAAAAATGGCTTCCCAAGACAATTACTATGAAGTGGACGAATTGGATACCGACCGCGCCAACGGTTGCATCCGCGACATCGAACATGCTTACACCCGGGACGGCGGCCTTGCCATACTGAAAGGAAACATTGCTTTGGATGGTTGCGTAGTCAAAACGGCCGGAGTAGATGAAAATATTTGGCGCTTCAAGGGAACAGCAAAAGTTTTTGATTCGCAGGAAGCTGCATGCGACGGAATCCTCGGCGGGAAGATACAATCCGGCGACGTAGTGGTCATCGTTTACGAAGGCCCGAAAGGCGGCCCCGGAATGCAGGAAATGTTGTATCCGACTTCCTACATAAAGTCCCGTCATCTGGGAAAAGAATGCGCTTTGATTACCGACGGACGCTTTTCGGGAGGCACTTCCGGATTGTCGATAGGGCATGTTTCTCCGGAAGCGGCTTCGGGTGGAAACATCGGCTTGGTACGCGATGGTGATATTATCGAAATAAATATTCCCGACAGAACCATCAACGTCCTGCTTTCGGATGAAGAATTGGGAAAACGCAGGGAAGAAGAATTACAACGGGGAGACAAAGCATTCACCCCACGAAACAGGGAAAGAGAAATTTCCAAAGCGCTGAAAGCTTATGCTTCGTTGGTTAGCTCGGCGGATAAGGGGGCGGTGCGGATGATTTAAGTCCAAATGGTTTTAGGTTTGCGTAAGTGATAAAAACCGGAAAATCGAAGTCTATATTTAAAGGATCCGGGGAGGGTTAATTCTGTTCGCCAATAACTATCCCTGAACCTTTGGCATTTGAATACAAAAGTTTTCCACCGGGACATTTTTCCTTTGCTAACGGAAACAGTACCTGTCATTTCTTTCAAGATTTTCCTTTTAAGTGCCTCGTCACATTCGAAAGAAGGCGCTTCTTCCGGCGACAATCCCAGATAATCGACAGTAATGGAACTAATGGCATCTGCTACTTTCCGGAAGCCGCTACCGGCAGGAAACATCGCATCGTAAGCGGCTTGGTTCCATTGCCGGCCTTTGTTGGCGTGAAGAAAAATCGCCCAGTCACATAAATACCTCCAGGTTAAACGGGAAGACATAAAATGACCAAGTGCATGATGCATAAAAAATAAAAGCGTAAAATCCGGCGAAGGGAGCAGTATTTCTCCCGTGTTTGCATACCTAAATTCTTCTTCCAACAAACTTTTCAAATAATTATCAGTGCGAGAAAATAGTTTTGTATCGTCATAAAATGTTATAAAATAAACATGATGTTCAATTAAAACACCTTTGTAATTAAATTTTGCATGTTTTATTGATCCGCTACATTCGGAAATTCCCCACTGTTCCAATAAACGGTTGCCTTCTTCGTGTTGTCCGAATAAATAAATGTCCAGATCGCCAAATTCCCGATGCGCAGGAACCGGATGATATTGTGAAAGGCTCAATCCTTTGATTACCAACATTCGAATACCCTGTTCCCCGAAACGAGCGGCTAATTCTTTGGCTATCGAGAGTTGGTGTGCATACTTCCGCTCAATGTAATCAACGCTGCCTGCCCAAGTCAGTTTCAATTTTTGGGGAGGATGTAAATGCTCCGGTAACTGCATCACACTGTCGAATAAGACTGCCAAAACACCTTCTTGAGTTGCACGTTGATAAATTGCCTCCCATTCATCGGTAGTCATACCGGCAAACAATGTGGTATCAAGCGGCGCTCCGTTCACCACGGATCGCAACAATGAGAAAAACCTCTTCAATTCAGGCTCATTCATTTTTCAAGAAGTTGAGCTTCTGCTAATTGGGTAATCCACTTGCGGGTATCGGCAATAGCTTGCTCTTCACTGATAGCATATTGCTTCACAAGCAGTTCCGCCACATCCGTTTCGGTAAAATCATTTCCGGCAAATGTGTTCCAAAGCCATTCGGCCATTGCATTAAATGAAATGACTTTCGTCAAATCGGCGCCTACACGACCTTGAACAATAACCACCCTGTCGCTTCCAATTGTTTTAATTCTGTATCCATCTTTAATTTTCATTTTATATCATCAATTTTGTGTGAGAGATTGCTTCGCTCCGCTCGCAATGACGATGCGACATCATAATCTTTCGTCTTTCCTCAACGTATCAAATACTAATTTTGCCGCTGCCGCATCGGGCAAACAATCCAACTCATATACCGGCGTTTGCTGCAATATTTTGGAAAGAATATCGTGCGTATATCCCGACAAAGTTTCGTCGTACGCAAATGTTTCCGGGAACGAAGGTAGAACGGCGCCGATAGCTTCCAAATTACCCAATTGTTTGATCCGGTTGAAAGGCGCTTGCCGCAAACGCACCAAAGCTGCCAAAGGTGTTTTCAAGGCTTTGTAGCATGGCGTTTTCCCACTCCATGGCGAACCATAAACACTTATATCGTTGCTGACATTCAGAAACGGACTGTCGTCGTTCAATAATTCCGTATCCGGAATATGCCGTAGCCAAAGCCGGGTGTGCGTACTTTTACCGGTACCCGATTCACCAAGGAAAAGAACGGATTTCCCTTCGTACATAATGGCTGAAGCATGTACCGACACCGTTTGCCGGTGAAGCGCAGCCACTCCGAAAGCAATCCAAACCATAAATCGCAACACAGAATCAGGCGCAGAATTATCCAAATTACTGATAGCATGGAAAGCGCCGCCATCCGGATGAATCTCAACCAACCAAGGCGCCTTATTCCCCGGCAAAGCCATGCGAAAAAGATACATCTCTTTACACTTGGAAAAATCGCAGACATATTGCTCGACCCTGAAACTATTTTGCGGTTTATCTGTCCAATTACGCAATGGAACATGGGCTTCGAAGTGCAGTAAAAAAATTTCGTCCGGTTTTTCTCTTTCCGAACGAAAACAGGAAAAACTTGGAATTGCATCCAAGTTTTCCTGTGAATAAATACTTTCTGCAATGAGATGTCCGGCAATTCGATAAATCGACATAACCCGTTTTGTCTATTATTACCATGGAGCGCCCCATAGTGGACTACTGTCAGGCTCACTAGGATTTGGCGGAGCAGACGCAGGAAGATCCGGCGTACTCTCAAATCCTTTTTCAACTTCTATCTCAATAATTTTTACTGCAGGCGCTACATATATTTGAGGAACATCGATTCCGCTTATATTTCTTTCTAAAGTTTTCATCTTTATCTTTTTTAATTATTAAACCATGAATGTATCTATTTTACGATAATTTTTGTTGTTTTCAATCCGTTTTTGCTTATTGCCTTCACAACATATATGCCCGGAACAACACCGGTTAGGGTATGCGTATAAGCATTTATGGATGCATTATCGTAAATCTTTTGCCCTTGTAAGTCGAATACGGTAACTTGTTGTAATAATTCTCCTGACGTCACTTGTATCGTATTCGCGCTATTGCTGTAGATTAGAATATTGTTCGGCCTTGCAGAACCGATTCCGGTCATATTTGCCGGAGACAATCGTATGAAGAATCGATTTTCATTCGCAGTTACTGTTCCATTTACTTTTGGGGGTACATAGTTAAATGTGTATTCATAACGGGATTGTCCTGTCATCTCGATTTCCTTTTTATTCGGCGCTTCATTGTCAATCAAGTAAATATTTGCATTGTAGGTATCCATTCCCGTGAAAGTCAAGGTAATGGGACCTTCGTAAGTTGTTGAGACGGCAAGCGGAATCGTTATGTCTTCCTTGACTTCATTTACAATATTCGCAGCCACATTTACTACTCCGTTTGTCTCATCCGGTTTCAAGGTATATATAATCGGAAGAGAATTGAGCGCGGTAGAAAAGTTGCGTGAGTCTAAATTATTAAGCGTCATGCTTCCATTTTCGCGAGAAGCGATGACTGCCCGAATAGATGATTGTGGGGTGGAGGCAACGATCTTTAATATGTTATCCGATTCCCTGTCCGCTTTCAATACGGCATTTGCATTTGCGCCGGTTGCGCTTATATAATAGGTGATGGATTTTGTACCCGGGTTCGTAGT
>Ga0209629_10000031_pt1 | contig 57501 bp, 45 predicted proteins | sample TergutCu122P5_FD_187286 | JGI IMG/M metagenome (GOLD analysis project Ga0209629, IMG submission 187286) | Cubitermes ugandensis P5 segment gut microbial communities from Kakamega Forest, Kenya - Cu122 P5 (SPAdes) (version 2) | ecosystem: Host-associated > Arthropoda: Insects > Digestive system...
GGCAGTTATACTTTCCCCGATAACACAACGGTAACAAATATTACTGCTGCGACTTCGCACACAAGTAATCTGACTTCGGTTGTTTACGGCTGCGACAGCGTTGTGGTTACAAATATTACTGTAAAACCGACTTATAATGTTTCAGAAAATAAAAGTGTTTGCAGCGGCGGCAGTTATACTTTCCCCGATAACACAACGGTAACAAATATTACTGCTGCGACTTCGCACACAAGTAATCTGACTTCGGTTGTTTACGGCTGCGACAGCATTGTGGTTACAAATATCGCTGTAAAACCGACTTATAATGTTTCGGAAAATAAAAGTGTTTGCAGCGGTGGCAGTTATACTTTCCCCGATAACACAACGGTAACAAATATTACTGCTCCAACTTCGCACACAAGTAATCTGACTTCGGTTGTTTATGGCTGCGACAGCATTGTGGTTACAAATATCAGTGTAACCTCTGCCGACCTGACAGTAACAGATACACAAGGTATTATTACTGCAAATCAGGCAGGTGCAACTTATCAATGGTATATTGGTTGTGATAACGTTAGCACTATGACCGCAATTGAAGGTGCAACCGAACAAACTTATCAACCAACGCAAAGCGGTTATTATTCTGTAATGATAACTTACAAAGGTTGCGAATTTATGTCGGATTGTATTCAGGAAACGATAACATCAATAGAGCAAATGAGAATATCAATTTTCCCAAATCCGGTAAAAAATATTTTGCAAATAACAAATTTACAGAATACCGATGCCCAATATGAAATTTTGGATTTGACAGGAAAACAAACTGCAAATGGTAATTTGCTAAAAAATCAATCTATTGATGTATCGGCATTGCCACGTGGAGTTTATATCTTAAAAATCGGTGAACTTCGTGCAAAATTTATTAAAGAATAAATACATTTACCTTTCTTGTCAGAAAAACCTGCTATTTTGGCAGGTTTTTTTTATTTTATAATAAATAATAAGTCATTTTTGAATATTATTTTATTCCAAAATCCAATGGCACAAACTTTGAAAAAACCAAAGCGTCATTGCGCATCTTGAACCGCAATCTAAAACTTTTAAAAATACTCTGTGAACCTCTGTGAAACCTCTGTGTTACTCTGTGCAGTTAATTTTTTACACAGAGAACCGCAGAGAAAGCACAGAGAACCACAGAGGATAATAAAAATATCAGAATATAATTTTGAAATCTTGGAATTTTGAAATCTTTAAATAATAATATAGGAATTTATGGGAAAAATAATAGGAATTGACTTAGGAACAACAAATTCGTGCGTTTCGGTAATGGAAGGCAACGAACCGATGGTAATATCAAACTCTGAAGGCAAACGCACAACGCCTTCGGTGGTGGCTTTTGTTGACGGCGGCGAACGCAAAGTGGGCGACCCCGCTAAACGTCAGGCAATTACAAACCCGACGCGCACCGTCTATTCTATCAAACGTTTTATGGGCGAAACCTGGGACCAGGTGCAAACCGAAATTAAGCGCGTAACTTACAAGGTCGCAAAAGGCGACAACAACACGCCCCGCGTGGATATTGACGGACGAATGTACTCGCCGCAGGAAATTTCGGCTATCATTTTGCAAAAAATGAAAAAAACAGCCGAAGATTATCTCGGACAGGAAGTTACCGATGCCGTTATTACCGTGCCTGCGTATTTCAACGATTCGCAGCGGCAGGCAACAAAGGAAGCGGGCGAAATTGCAGGTCTGAACGTTAAACGTATTGTGAATGAACCTACTGCGGCGGCTTTGGCTTACGGACTCGACAAATCGAACAAAGATATGAAAATTGTAGTTTTCGACTGCGGCGGTGGAACGCACGACGTTTCGGTGCTTGAACTCGGCGACGGCGTTTTTGAAGTGAAATCAACAGACGGCGACACGCATCTCGGCGGCGATGACTTCGACCAACGAGTTATTGACTGGCTTGTAGCCGAATTTAAAAGCGAAAACAGCGGTTTGGATTTGTCCAAAGACCCGATGGCTTTGCAACGTTTGAAAGAGGCGGCAGAAAAAGCGAAAATTGAACTGTCCAACACGACTTCTACCGAAATAAATTTACCGTATATTATGCCTGTTGATGGTATTCCGCGCCATTTGGTACGCACGCTTACACGCGCAAAATTTGAGCAACTGATTGACGATTTGATTCAAAAAACTATTGCCCCGTGCAAAACCGCGCTCGAAAAAGCAGGAATGACCACAAGCGATATCAACGAAGTTATTCTCGTTGGCGGCTCGACTCGTATTCCGGCAATTCAAAGCGCAGTGGAAAAATTCTTTGGCAAAACCCCTTCAAAAGGCGTAAATCCCGACGAAGTTGTTGCCGTTGGCGCAGCAATTCAGGGCGGCGTTCTTACCGGCGAAGTAAAAGACGTGCTGTTGCTCGATGTAACGCCGCTTTCGCTCGGTATCGAAACGATGGGCAGCGTGATGACCCGACTGATTGAGGCAAACACGACTATTCCAACCAAAAAAGCGGAAATATTTACAACGGCAGTTGATAATCAGCCGAGCGTGGAAATTCACGTTTTGCAGGGCGAACGTCCGTTGGCAAATCAGAATAAAACAATCGGGCGTTTCCATTTGGACGGAATTATGCCTGCAATGCGCGGTGTGCCGCAGATTGAAGTTACTTTTGATATTGATGCAAACGGAATTTTGAACGTTTCGGCAAAAGATAAGGCGACGGGCAAAGAGCAGAAAATTCGCATTGAGGCAAGTTCGGGCTTGAGCGATGCCGAAATAAAACGTATGAAAGACGAGGCGGCGGCAAATGCCGAATCAGACGCAAAGGAAAAGGAAAGAATTGACAAACTCAACCACGCCGACAGTTTGATTTTCCAAACCGAAAAGCAGATGAAAGAGTTTGGCGATAAAATTCCTGCCGACAAACGCGCACCGATAGAAGCCGCGCTCGAAAAACTTAAAGATGCGCATAAAGCGCAAGACCTTGCGGGCATTGATGCGGCAACTTCCGAACTCAACACGGTTTTCCAAGCCGCTTCGCAGGAAATGTACAACGCACAGAATGCAGGCGGCGGCGCAGGCGGTTTCGACCCGACCAACCCCGGCAATCCTTTTGGCGGCGCAGGCGGACCTTTCGGCGGCGGCGCAGGCGGCTCACAGCAGCCCCCAAGCAACGACGGCGGCGTAACCGATGTGGATTTTGAAGAAGTGAAATAACGCCATTTACAATTATTTCATTTACCATTGACCATTTGAAAAAGCGGTAAAAAACAAAATTTTATCGCTTTTTTTGTGTTTCAAAACCGCATTTCTACCTTATTTTCTAACAAAACAACCTCAGTAGCCGAGCAGATAACAACAATTTAACCTCATTACCCCATTTTTTCTTTTAATGATGTAATGAGGTTTTTGTTTGTGTGGTAACTTGTTGCTACTGAGGTTGTTTTGTTTGGAAAATGAGGTAAAAAATGAGGTTTATTTTGGAATGACTAAAATAAACGCTTTTGTCGTTTTTTGTATTTTTTCACTACCTTTGTGTTTTCAAAATTTTGCTTTGAAAAGAGCAAATTAACCTGTATAACAGACAAATACATTTTTTAAATATTAAAATGAATAAAAAAATGAGCGGAATAATTTTAATTGTGTTAGGAATAATTTTCCTGACGGTTGGCATTATAATTTTAACAAAAAGGAATGAAAATCAAATCGTGGAAACGGTACGCACCATCAAGCAGGAAAACGCGGATACGGTTAAAAAACTTGTTGATACAGTGCGCATTGTTAATCAGGAAAATAGCGTTGAAAAAATGATTGACATTGCTGTGGCAGACGGTTTTTTGTCGGAAAACGAAAAAACGCAACTAACCGAATATGCCAATAAAAACTCGCTCGATGCAAACAAAATATTAAATTTGGCACAGCAAAAAATCAGCAAGGCAAAAGGCAAGCAGGAAGTCGAAAAAATTGATTACAGCAAGAAAAACGGAAATGATTTTGAAGGTTTTATTGTTAAAAAATTCAATCCAAAATATTACACAATAAAAAATTGGCGTGGCGACAAATATATTGAAGGGCAATACGCCGAAGACACGCCCGACCCCGATTTGTTTCTGGAATTTAAACTCAAAGATGAGGTTTCGCAGTTTGCCGTAGAGTGTAAATGGCGTGCAAATTACTATAAGAATGGTTTTGAAATTGACAAAAACGATTTTGAAAAATATCAAAAATTTGAGCAGGAAAAAAATATACCCGTTTTTATGGCAATAGGCATTGGCGGCACGGGCGCAAACCCCGAAAAGTTATTTATTGTTAAACTTTCAAGTATAAAATATAATTTTTTATCAAAAAAATTTTTGACTAATTTTGAAAAAAAAGATATGACTCAAAATTTTTATTTTGATAATCAAAAAATAACTTTACATTAACCATTAACCATTATGATTAACAAACTTATTCTTGGCGATAACCTTGAAATATTGAAAACGCTTGACAGCGAAAGCGTGGATTTGATTTATCTTGACCCGCCGTTTTTCAGCGACCGCAATTACGAAATAATCTGGGGCGATGCGGGCGAAATTCGCAGTTTCCAAGACCGCTGGGCAGGCGGAATGGAACATTATATCACGTGGCTTTTTGAGCGGGTAAAAGAAATGTATCGTGTCCTAAAACCAACCGGAAGTATGTTTCTGCACTGCGACTGGCACGCAAACGCTTATATTCGGGTAATGATTTTGGATAAATTATTTGGAATAAATAATTTACTGAATGAAATTACTTGGAAAAGAACAACCACACACAATGATTCAAAGCAAGGTGCAAAACAATTTGGACATATTCAAGATAGGATTTTTTTCTATGCAAAAAATTTAAAAGAATTTACATTTTATCCTCAATTTGAGCATTATACAAGCGATTACATTGCTTCCGCATATAATAAAACTGACCCTGACGGAAGGCGATTTAAGGCATCTGACTTGTCTGCGGCAAAACCCGGTGGCGACACAAGTTATGAGTGGAAAGGAATAAAGCCACCAGTTGGCAGATTTTGGGCTTATTCCAAAGAAAATATGGAAGAATTTGAGGAAGAAGGGCGAATTTATTATTCTGACAAAGGCAAACCTTATTTGAAACACTATTTGGATGAAATGCCGGGAAATAGCGTTGATGATTTGTGGAATAATTGTGTTTTTAAAAACAAAAAAGAGCGAATCGGATATCCAACTCAAAAGCCAGAAGCACTTTTGGAAAGAATAATAAAATGTTCCACTCAAGAGGGCGATATTGTTCTTGACCCCTTTGTTGGCGGTGGAACAACTGTTGTCGTTGCCGAAAAAATGAAACGAAATTGGATTGGTATCGACCAGTCGGTTCAGGCGGTAAAAGTTACGGAACTTCGGCTCGAAAAAGACAGCAATCTGTTTTCTGCGCCTTTTTCCGTGCAACTTCACAAATACGATTACGACAAACTTTTCAATCAAAATCCGTATGAATTTGAAAGTTTTATCGTGCAGCAATACGGCGGTGCTGCCAACAAAAAGCAGCGCGGCGACTTTGGCTTGGACGGTAAAATGCCCGACGGCACGCCCATTCAGGTAAAACAGCAGGAAAACGTTGGTCGCGCCGATATTGACAAGTTCTATTCTTCGGTCATTCGCGCCGACCGCCGTTTGTTCGACAAAAATATCGCTGAACACAAGCCCGTTGGCTATTTTATTGCGTTCAGTTACGGACGCGGCACGATAGAAGAAGTTGCCCGCCTTCGCAATCAGGAAAATACGATTATCGAACTTGTAAAAGTGGAAGACATCGTGCCGATAGCGAAAAAACCGACCATTTCAATTACGATTGACGAATTACGAATTACGGAAAAACAGGAACACGAATTGGAATTTACCGCCACAGGCACGAGCGAAGCGGGAATTGAGTTTTACAGTTGGGATTTCAATTATGATAAAGAAAACGGTTTCAAAGCCGACATTATGCTCGACAAGGAAGGCAAACAAACCCTTCGCCTCAAAGCCGGGCAGCACAACATCGCCGTCAAAGTGGTTGATAACGACGGACTTGAAAATATTGAAGTGATACGCCTGAAAGTGAACGGGAAAGTGGAAAGGTGGTAGGAAACAAGTCCCAACGCAAAAAAAAATTGAAAAACCGCAGCAAAGCGAGGAACCGGAATTTGAAAATCCCCTACCTTGTGGGGAGGGTCAGGGTGGGGCTACGCCAACTTTCCCCGAAACTGTTTATCAAAATTTGCCCGATTTTTTGCAGCACGTAACCGCAAAAGCAACATCGCCCGAAGATAAAGATTTGTTATTACTCGGCTCGTTAGTAGTAATTTCGGCGTGTTTGCCCAATGTTTTTGGCAATTATGATGAAAGAAAAGTTTTTCCAAATCTTTTTTTATTTCTAACAGCAACCGCATCTGCAGGAAAAGGTCGTCTTACACTTTGCCGAAAATTAGTGTACCCTATTCACAAAGCCCTGCGCGAACAGTATAAAGTGCTTTATGATAAATATAAACAGGAAAAAGCATTGTTTAATAGTACAAAAAAAGACCAGTCCGAAATGTACGAGCCACAAGAACCGCCAATGTTGGCACTTTTTATGCCCGCCAACAGCAGCGCAACCGCTTTTTTCCAAATTCTCAATTATAACAAAGGCGCGGGCTTGATGTTTGAAACAGAAGGCGACACTTTGGCGCAAACTTTCAAATCAGAACACGGCAATTTTTCTGACGGTTTCCGCAAAGCATTCCACCACGAAACAATATCTTATTTGCGCCGAAAAGACCGAGAATTTGTCGAATTGGAAAACCCGCGACTTTCTGCCCTGCTTTCAGGCACGCCAAAACAGGTTTCTGCACTTATTCCAAATGCTGAAAACGGACTTTTCAGCCGTTTTATTTTCTATTTTATGAATATAAAACCCGTGTGGAAAAACGTATTTGTTAATTCGGGCGACCACACACTCGACCATTATTTTAACGAATTAGGCGAACAGTTTCACCGTTTTTATAATTCTTTGAAACAACAACAAGAAATGCGTTTTTGCCTTACTGCCTCACAGCAGCAGGTATTTAACGCATATTTTGAACAGGCACAAATTCAGTTTCTTGCCTTGTACGGTGATGATTATATCGCCACAGTACGCCGTTTGGGTTTAATCGCTTTTCGCATTGCAATGATACTTACTACTTTGCGAATAATGGAAACAGGGCATATTACAAACCCGCTTATTTGCGAAGATACCGATTTTAACACTGCTTTGGAGATGGTTAAAATTCTCGTACAGCACGCCGCAAAAGTTTTCGACTCTTTGCCCGAAAGTAGGGGCGTATTGAATACGCCCAAAAACCAAAAGCAACTCTTCTTAGAATCTTTGCCGTCCGATTTTTCACGACAACAATATTTATCCATTGCAAAACAGTTAGAAATACCCGAAAGCACAGCAAACAAACAGATTGCGCGCTTTTGTAATGCAGGACTGATTACACGGCAGGCACAGGGAAATTACAAAAAAACATAACTATGCTTTATATTTGCTTAACGCCCTTATTTGCATTATTCTATTGTTGTTTAAAACTTTTTTATCGTTAATTATTATCTTTTTGTATCTTTGCATTTTTATTGATTAATATATTTTGCCCGTAGAAAAACTTTTGATTTGCATTTTGCAAGAGGAACGCGCTTTTACGGAACAAACACAATAATTTATGAGTAGAGAACAACAGCGAGCAGCACTGCACAGCACTATTTGGAAAATCGCAAACGACTTGCGAGGGTCGGTTGATGGATGGGATTTCAAACAATACGTTTTAGGGTTTTTGTTTTATCGCTTTATCAGCGAAAACGTTACCGACTACCTTACACAAAAAGCAATTAATGGTGGTGCGCCTGCTTCTTTCAATTATGCAACACTTGACGACATCACAGCCGAAAATGCTCGTTTCGAAACTGTCAGAGAGAAGGGCTACTTCATTTTACCGTCAAACCTGTTTCAAAACGTCAAAACAAATGCTAAAAACAACCCTAATTTAAACGAAACTTTACAAACGGTTTTTCACAATATTGAAGGGTCGGCTATTGGGTCGGCTTCCGAAAACGACCTCAAAGGGCTGTTCGACGATGTTGATGTTAATTCTAACAAACTCGGCGCTACCGTTATTCAACGAAACGAAAAACTTGTTAAACTCATTGATGCAATAGCAAGTTTAGACCTTGGCAATTTTGCAGATCATTCAATAGATGCCTTCGGCGATGCCTACGAATTTCTTATGACTATGTACGCAAGCAACGCAGGCAAATCGGGTGGCGAATTTTTTACACCGCAAGAAGTCGCCGAACTTTTAGCAAAAATTACATTGGTAGGAAAAACGGAAATTAATAAAGTGTACGACCCCGCCTGTGGTAGCGGCTCTTTGCTTCTTAAATTTGCTAAAATTCTCGGCAAAGATAATGTAAGGCAGGGATTTTTTGGACAGGAAATTAACATTACTACCTACAACCTTTGCCGTATTAATATGTTTTTACACGATATTAATTTTGAAAAATTTAATATCGCGCACGGAGACACCCTAATAAATCCGGCGCATATAGACGATGAACCATTTGAAGCGATTGTGTCAAACCCACCTTATTCTATTAATTGGGCAGGAACAGATAACCCAATTTTAATTAACGACCCGCGATTTTCGCCCGCAGGGGTACTCGCACCAAAAAGTAAAGCAGACCTCGCTTTTACTATGCATATGCTTTCGTGGCTTGCAACCAGTGGAACAGCAGCAATCGTTGAGTTTCCGGGAGTGCTATATCGTGGTGGAGCAGAACAGAAAATTCGCAAATATTTGATTGATAACAATTTTATTGATTGCGTTATTCAACTGCCTGCAAATCTTTTCTTCGGTGTAACGATTGCAACCTGCATTATCGTTCTCAAAAAATCTAAAAACGATAACGCCACACTCTTTATTGATGCATCAAAAGAAAGTGTTCATTCCGGAAACAAAGAAAAATTAACTGACGAAAATATAACCAAAATTTTACAATGTTACACTTGTAGGGGCGTATTGAATACGCCCGAAAATATGTCCGAAAATTCGCCCGAAAACACACCCGACGAATACAAACATTTTGCCCGTCTCGTCCCTAATGCCGAAATTGCAGCAAACGATTACAACATAGCCGTTTCATCGTATGTGGAGCAGCAAGACACTCGCGAAGTGATAAATATTTTAGAATTAAATGCTAAAATAGCCCAGATAGTAGAACGACAAAACGAACTACGCAAATCCATTGATGAAATTATTAACGATTTACAAGGAGGTGCATTATGAACTATATAATTCCGAAATTGCCAATGACAATAGATTTAGAAACAAAAGCGGTTTTCCGCCAAGTAAATTTAGCACATAGAAAATTGGCAGAACTAAAAGGCGTTGTACAAATAATTCCTAATGAACAAATTTTGATTAATACACTTGTATTACAGGAAGCAAAAGACAGTTCAGCGGTTGAAAACATTGTTACAACGCACGATGAACTTTTTCGTGCAGATATTGATTTGACACATTTTGCAATTACATCTGCCACAAAAGAGGTTATAAATTATTCAAATGCATTAAAACACGGATTTGCACTGATAAGAAAAGACCGATTGCTTACAAATACAAGAATAAAAGAGATACAGCGAATGTTGGAAGACAATCAAGCAGGATTTCGCGCACTTCCCGGAACTACTTTGAAACGCACAGACGGCTCAGTAGTTTATAGCCCGCCTCAGAGCAAACAAGATGTAGAGGAATATATGGCTAATCTGGAAATTTTTATTAATGACGAAAAAATTTCCGAGATAGACCCGCTTGTAAAAATGGCGATTATACACCATCAATTTGAGAGCATACACCCATTTTATGACGGAAACGGCAGAACGGGAAGAATTATCAACATTCTTTATCTGGTTACACAAAAGTTACTTGACTTGCCTATTCTTTATTTAAGCCGTTATATTATTAATAACAAAGCAGAGTATTACGCTTTGTTACAAAATGTTAGAGATAAATCAGATTGGGAAAGTTGGATTATTTTTATGCTTAAAGGGGTCGAACAAACTGCAGAAAGCACAATTGTGCTTGTAAAAAAAATTGCTGATTTAATGCAAATTTTCAAACAAAAACTGCGTCCATTGCTTGGAAGGGCATACAGACACGATTTATTAAACAATCTTTTTTCGCACCCTTACACAAAAGTGGCTTTTGTGGCTGAAAACTTGCAAGTTACACGACAAACAGCAGCAAAATATCTTGATTTAATTGTGCAGGCAGGTTTTATTAAGAAAATAAAATATGGAATTACAAATTATTATTTGAATATGCCTTTGTGCCAACTTTTTATGAGTGCATCACAAATTCAAAAAATGAGCGAAGAAGAAATTATTGAATCTGTTACTGAAAATTTTGATGTGTTAAGTAAAACGTCATTTTCTTAACATAAAGACAATAACCTGTTAAGTAAAACGTCATTTTCTTAACATAAGAACAATAACCTGTTAAGTAAAACGCTATTTACTTAACACAAGAAAGTTGATAGGTAAATAAAAACGCCGTTTATTATACATTATAAAGAAAATAGCAATGAATAAAATACAAAAAATTAATGACAGAACTTCTTGCCTGCCAGCCGGCAGGTGCCCTAATGGAGTAGAGTTGAAAAAATTGGGAGAGGTTACAAGCCGAGTAAGTGTTAAAAATAGAAAAAATGAAATAGATAACGTTTTGACTGTTAGCAATTCTTATGGTTTTATACGTCAAGAAGATTATTTTGAAAGTGGTAACAGAATAGCAAGCGCAAACACACAAAATTATACAATCGTTGAAAAAGGTTATATTGCTTTCAACCCAAGACGAATAAATGTGGGGAGTATTGCACTTTTAGAAAAAGACGAAATAGGAATTGTTTCACCGGCATATCAAGTTTTTAAATGTGATGAAACACAAATAAACCCAAAATTTTTATTGCATTTAATAAAAGGTTCAAAAGAGGTAATCGCACAATTAAATTCTTTTTATAATTTGGGAGTTACTGAAACTTTAAATTATGAAAATATGATAAATGCGGTTATCCCCGTCCCCCCGCTCTCAATCCAACAAGAAATCGTAAATATATTAGATAAATTCACAGAATTAGAGGCAGAATTACAGGCAGAATTAGAGGCAAGAAAGAAACAATACGAGTATTATCGTAATTCGCTATTAACGTTTAGTAACATTTGCCCCCCCCCCATTAACATTTATTAACAATATAGTATGGAAAACTTTAGGAGAAATAGGATTTTTTTATGGTGGTTTAACCGGAAAATCAAAAACTGACTTTGAATATGGAAATGAAAAATTTGTTACTTATATGAACGTTTTTTCAAATATAAAAATTAATACGGATATTAATGATTTTGTAAAAATTTCGCAAAACGAAAAACAGAATAAAATTAAATTTGGCGATATTATTTTTACTGGTTCTTCCGAAACACCCGAAGAAGTAGGAATGTCATCTGTTTTAACTACAAAAATTGATGATGATTTCTATTTGAATAGTTTTTGTTTTGGTTTAAGATTAAACGATGAATATAAAAATATGCTTTTGCCTGAATTTTCAAAATTTTTATTTCGTTCAAAAGATATTAGAAAACAAATTGTTGGCACGGCAAGCGGCGTAACCCGTTTTAATGTATCAAAAAAGAGAATGGCAAAAATCAAAATCCCAATTCCACCCCTCGCCGAACAACAACGTATAGTAAATATTTTAGATAAATTCGATGTTTTAATAAATGGGGAGATTGCCGGTCAAGCCCACAACGACGGCTTGGCGTTCGGTCTGCCGGCAGAATTAAAAATGCGCCGCCAGCAGTACGAATATTATAGAAATAAATTATTGACGTTTAAAAATAATGGTTAATATGAAAGAGAATATATTAAAAATTAAGAGTTTCAGATTTGCAGTAAGAATTGTAAATCTGTATAAACATTTGTGTGAAAATAAAAAAGAGTTTGTTTTATCAAAACAAATTTTGCGTAGTGGAACTTCGGTTGGTGCTAATATCAGAGAAGCCGAACACTCGGAAAGTAAAGCCGATTTTGTTCATAAAATGGCAGTTTCTCAAAAAGAAATCAACGAAACAATTTATTGGCTTGAATTACTACAAGAAACCGAATACATTTCAAAACAAGAATTTGAAAGTATCACTGCTGATGCTGTCGAAATAATAAAATTGATAACAAGCAGTATCAAAACAGCAAAATTAACCATTAATCATTAACCATTAACCATTATGTTTAACATTATTTCCGAAAACCCCGAAAGTACCGTAGTTGCGCAATATACCCCGCAGCCGCGAAAAGATTCTGCCTACCAGTCAGAAGCAGAACTTGAACACGAGTTTATCCGTATTTTACAGTCGCAAAGTTACGAATATCTGCAAATTAAATCGCAAGATGACTTAATAAAAAACCTGCGTACTCAATTAGAAAAATTGCAAAACCGCATTACGCCCCAACCCTGCGGAGATGGGTCTGAAGTGGGGCTTCCCTTCCGCTTTTCCGACAAAGAATGGAACGCCTTTTTCAATTCAAAAATAGCAAACAAAAACAGTTCAATTGAAGAAAAAACAAAAATAATTCAAGAAGATTATATACAACTTCTTACGCGCGAAAACGGCACTGTTAAAAACATCTATCTCATTGACAAACAGAATATTCACAACAATTCATTACAGGTTATTAACCAATATCAAACCGAAACAGGAACTCGTCCTAATAGATATGACGTTACAATTCTCATCAATGGTTTGCCGCTCGTTCATATCGAATTAAAAAAACGCGGAATTGACTTAACAGAAGCATTCAGGCAAATTAATAGATACAATCGAGAAAGTTTTTGGGCTGATTGCGGTTTATTTGAGTTCATTCAGTTATTTGTTATTTCAAACGGCACTTTAACTAAATATTACAGCAACACAACCCGAAACGAACATATTAAAACAAATAACGACAAAACTGGTACAGTCAAAAAAACAAGCAACAGTTTTGAATTTACTTCCTGGTGGGCTGATGCTAAAAACACACCTATTCCCGACATTGTTGATTTCACTAAAACATTTTTTGCTAAACATTCGCTTTTAAATCTGATTACAAAATATTGCGTTTTTACTTCCGATAAAATGCTTTTAGTTATGCGCCCGTATCAAATTGTGGCTACCGAGCGTATTATTCAAAAAATTAATATTGCCAACAATTACAAAAAATGCGGTAATGTCGATTCCGGCGGATACATTTGGCACACAACAGGCAGCGGAAAAACTTTAACAAGTTTCAAAACCGCACAATTAGCAAGCAAATTACCATACATTGACAAAGTTTTATTTGTCGTTGATAGAAAAGACCTTGACTATCAAACTATGAAAGAATACGACAAATTCCAAGAAGGTGCGGCAAATAGCAACACAAGTACCGCAGTTTTAGCACGACAAATTGCCGACACCAAAAGCAAAATTATTATTACAACTATTCAAAAACTTGCTATTTACCTCACTAAATACAAAGCAGACCAAATCCATAATAACATTATTCGCAATTCTCATTTTGTTATTATTTTTGACGAATGCCACCGCTCGCAGTTCGGAGATATGAACAAACTTATTACTAAAAGTTTCAAAAAATATCATCTTTTTGGATTTACAGGAACACCAATTTTCCCCGCAAATGCCTCTATTGCTGTAAACCCTATTTTTAACACCACTGCACAAATTTTTGGCGACCTTTTACATACTTACACTATAATAAATGCTATTAACGATAAAAACGTTTTGGGATTTAAAGTTTCTTATTATTCTACTTTCAAAAAAGAAGAAAATATTACTGACGAGCAAGTTTGGGACATCGACCGCGAACGTGTTCTGTTAGCACCACAGCGAATACAAAATATTGTTAGTTACATTCTAACTAATTTTAATACTAAAACTTACAGAGGTACTAAATATTATTCACACAACGTATTGTCAAATGTAGAAAATGTTGCTGAAGCACGCGACCGCCTAAAAATTAAAGAACACAAAAATAAAATTCAAGTTTCGGGATTTAATTCTATTTTCGCTACACCTTCTATCGAAGCCGCTATGTTGTATTATGCCGAATTTAAACAACAACAACAAATAATACCCGAAGCCCAACGCCTCAAAATTGCTACAATTTTTTCTTTCGCAGTTAATGACGAATTGGAAGACGGGCTAATGGACGAAAACCCTGACAACACTAACGACCTGCCAACATCACAGCGCGACTTTTTAGAAAGTGCAATACAGGATTATAATAAACTTTTTGCTACAAATTACGATACATCAGCCGAGAAGTTCCAAAATTACTATAAAGATGTCTCATTAAGAGTAAAAAACAAAGAAATTGACCTGCTAATAGTTGTAAATATGTTTCTTACAGGTTTTGATGCTACTACTTTAAACACGCTTTGGGTGGATAAAAATTTGCGCTACCACGGGCTGCTGCAAGCATTCAGCCGTACAAACAGAATTTTAAACAATATCAAATGTTTTGGTAATATTATTTGTTTTCGCAAACTCGAAGAAAACGTTAATAAATCCTTGGCGCTTTTTGGAGACAAAGACGCTGCCGGAATTGTTTTAATTAAAACCTTTAATGATTATTACAACGGCTATTGCGACAAAAACGGAGAATATGTTCAGGGCTATAAACCACTCGTAGAAAAACTGCAAACAGATTTCCCCATAGAAAAACAAATTATCGGCGAAAACGCACAAAAATATTTTATTTCCCTTTACGGCGCTATCCTCAAAGTTAAAAACATTCTCACTGCTTTTGACGAATTTGCAGGAAATGAAATCCTAACAGAAAGAGATTTTCAGGACTATCACAGCATTTATATTAATTTGTACAGTCAATTTCGCGCACAGGTAAAAGGAGAAAGTGTCATCGTTAATGATGATATTATTTTTGAAATGGAACTCATAAAACAAATTAATGTTAATATTGATTATATTCTCGAACTCATTGTTAAATATCACGATTCTAATCTTACTGACAAAGAAATATTAATTTCTATTCAAAAAGCAGTAAATTCAAGTATCGAATTAAGAAACAAAAAAGACCTTATTGAGCAATTTGTTAATTCAATGACACCCGAAACTGATATTTACAACGATTGGGGTAATTTTGTGGAAAAAAAGAAAACCGAAGAATTAAACAATATCATTTCAGAATTAAACCTTAATAAACCCGAAACCGAACAGTTTATTAACAACGCTTTCAAATTTGGATATATTTCTGATATGGGAACGGCAATTACAAAAGTATTGCCGCCGATAAACCCATTTGCACCAAACAGCAATTATTCCGCTGTCAAAGAAAATGTTTTTTATACTTTAAAACAGTTTTTCGACAAATACTACGATATTTCAAACAGCGACAATCTTTAATATAATAAAACTTCTTAATTATTACTTTATCTAAAAATCATAATGTAAATTTTAAAATCCTATGACTCAAGAAAAAGAAAAATTATTCCTTAACACACTTTCATTCGACTTCCCAAAACAGCCGATTATTTTCTATTTCTCATCGGTAGATAGTACAGAACACAAGGTACTAAACTCAATCACAAATTATTTCCCAAAAACATTCTCACAATTTTCCCCGACATTACCAACGCTGACTCTCTTTATACATCGTTTACAATACAGTTAGACGGCTTTTTACCACTCGAAATAAATTTTGCAACTGACAATTTTGACCTTGTAAAAAGATTTTATAACCGAGAAATTAAATATTATTTTACTCAAAAAGGATATCTAGTCGAACCTACATTCATAAAAGATAATCAAATTTGGTTGAAAAACTCAAAGGAAAAAGCCCCTGAAGGTTGCACACTGTACGACCGCTTCTCTATTAAAGTAAATTTCAACCATTTTTCACAAACACCAGAATTGGTATTGTCTTACGACCGACCATCAAAAGTTCTAAATAATTCAGCAAAAAATTTCCTTTCCCAAAACCCAGAAGCAACAGCCGAATTGTTCAACCGTGTTGTTTATGTCGAATACTTTCCAAAAGATGACGGCACGCAGGCATCTCGCAAATCAGTTACTAAATACCAAAAATTAAATGAGTTAGAAAATGTTAATTATAAAAAAGTTTTTCCTGTTATTGGTAATAATTTAAGGGCTTTTTTGGGTTTGTCCGACGACGAAGATGACGAACAAGAAACAACGGTAATTTTTGAAAATAAAAACCGTTACACTAAATATTATTATAAAATTTCAGGGTTTTACGACCGTTTTATCAACAACGATGATTTTCGTAGCATTGTTCCTATTTCTGAAAAAGGTTTTACGTTATTACATTCTCAAGTAGGACATACTAAACCACAAAGTAATCAACTGATTTTTGGTAAAAACCAACCTAATGTTATTCCACAACTTGGCGTTAATAACGGTCCATATCGACAACCGAAATATAACAATATTCAAATGTTTTTCATTGTTCCACAACAACACACCGAACTCACTAATAATTTATGGTTGTATTTCAAAAATGGTTATAAAATCCTTTTCAAAGGTTTGTTTCATTATACTAATGTGCCTGTCTCTACTGCCCCAAAAGGTTTTAGTATTGTTTTCACCGACTTGCAAAACCCATTGCCAGAAATTGAACAAGCACTGCAAAACCGACAATTAAACCCCGATGTAAAGTACATTGCTGTTTATCTTACACCGATAGGGAAATATGCCAAAGACAAAGAGCAACGCAAAATTTATTACAAAGTCAAAGAATCGTTGTTGGTTAGAGGTATTCCTTCGCAATGTATAGAAACAGATAAAATGTTGCAAGTACTAAAAAATGATGAACGCTACAAAAATAATTATTTTGCTTATACTTTGCAAAATATGGCTATCGCTATTAATGCAAAACTCGGAGGTATTCCTTGGCGAATTAATACACCTGTTGCAAAAGAATTAATCGTCGGCATTGGTGCTTTCAAAAACTCTGACACAAACATTAAATACATTGGCTCGGCTTTTTCTTTTGACAACACTGGTGCTTTTAATTCTTTCGAGTACTTCCACCACGACCAAATTGCTGAACTTGCCGGCTCTATCGAAAATGCAATTATTAATTTTACTAAAATAAACAACAAACCTGACCGCTTAATTATACATTTTTATAAAGAAATGAACGAAAAAGAGGTCGAATATATTGACACCGTGTTCGACCGCTTAGAATTAGATATTCCATTTTTCGTCATTACAATAAACAAAACTGAATCAGAGGACTTTGTCGTGTTCGACGACAAAAACAAAGATTTAATGCCTTACAGCGGGCGATATGTTAATCTGGGAAATCAAACTTTTTTACTTTGTAACAACACTCGATATGAAGACCGAACATTTAAAAAAATTGACGGATTCCCTTTTCCTGTAAAATTAAAAATAATTTGCCCAAACGAACCTGCTTTGCAAACAGATACTAATATTATTGAAGGACTTATCGACCAAGTATATCAATTTTCACGCATTTATTGGAAATCTGTTAAACAGCAAAATCTACCGGTTACTATCAAGTATCCCGAAATGGTCGCACAAATTGCACCTCACTTTTCCGGTGGCGACATTCCCGCCAACATCGGCAAAGACAACCTCTGGTTTCTATAATTCCCCAATTTCCCCAACCCCGAAAACTTACCAAGCCCGCAGGTGAAGCGGACTTCCGCCCTCATTCCCTTTCGCAGCAAAAAACATAGCGGACAAGGGTAAAACAAGCGGCTAAAAAAAATCTTCCTTTTTCAAAGAGTATTTTTTTTGCCGCCCCTGCCGCTACCAGCAGCGCAAGGGTTATTCCGTTCCAACTCACTTTGCTACGCTTCGTTAGGTACTCATAGCCCTGCGCTGCTTTGTTTTTGCCGCTATCGGTCATTTCGGTTGTCAGAGCGGCTACCTCTGCCACCCCCAAACCCCCAATAATGAAAAAAATTAATTCTTCATTCTTCATTCTTAATTTTTTTCATTATTGGGGGTTTGGGGGTGCCAGCCGCCGCAGTGTTTCTGCGCGCCTGCGCGCGCGGGGGGCTAATCGGGCTGTCACGTTTTTTGCTTTTCTACATTCCGCTAACGCTACATTTAGAGGCAAAAAATCCCGCCAGCCCTGCCGCCTGCGGTTGGCAGCCGCCCGCGCCTTGCTTTTTCACATTGCATAATTTTTTTTCTTTTTTTCCCTTTTTCTTTTTTTGAAAAAAAATTTTATATTTGATATTTTAAATTGAAAATCTACGTAGTCAAAATCTACGCATTTTAATTTTTAAACTCGTAATTGTCTATATTCTATGTTCCATTAGCGTAGCGGTCTATTGTCCCTACTGTCCCCTAAAGTCCCCTTTGTGAATAACCCTGTACAAGCGTAGCGTAATGCGGGGATTAAGCAAAACAACGCAAACAACCGCAATCGCCGCCAAAATATCTTAAACCCCAATTACATATATTACTTTTGCCGTTGGATTTTTGTATAGCAATGGTAAATTGTAAATGGTTAAATAGTAAATCTAATCCGTACCATCGCCGTACCAAGTCCAAATATAATTCTTAATTCATCATTCTTAATTTTTAAAATTATGGGAACTATTAAAAAAGGTATTCTTGGCGGCTTTTCCGGTAAAGTCGGAACAGTCGTAGGCGGAAGTTGGCGAGGCATAGCATATATGCGCTCATTACCGCTCAAAGTTAAAAACCCGCGCACTGTCGAACAACGCAGCCAGCGCACAAAGTTTGCAACTGCACTCGCTCTGCTGCAGCCAACAACCGCACTTTTGCGCACAGGTTGGAAACTTTACGCACAAGGTCAATCGCCCTTTAATGCGGCAATGTCCTACACTTTGGCAAGTGCAATTTCGGGACAGTACCCCGATTATGCCATTGATGCAAGTAAAGTATTGGTCTCGCGTGGTGCTTTAACGCCCGCTGTCAATGCAAATGCAAACGCTACCGCAAACACAGTTGATTTTTCGTGGGAAGACAACAGCGGCTTCGGTTCGGCAAAGCAAACCGACAAAGCGTTAATCGCCATTATCAATCCCGCCAAAGCCGAAGCAGTAACCGACAGCGCAGGTGCAGAACGTGAAAAAGCGCGGCAGTCAGTTGCCATTCCTGCCACCTGGGCAGGCGACAGCGTGGAAGTGTATCTCGGTTTCATTTCCGAAGACGCAAAAGAAGTTGCCAACAGCGTGTATCTGGGCAATATTACAATTGCTTAAACTCACACCCAAAGCCGAAAGGCAAAATGTTTTCTTGCTGCAAAAGCCGCCCGAAAAAGCGGCTTTTTTTATGCCTACAAACCCCGAAATATGCCAAAAGTTACTTTTCAACTCATTTTATATTTACTTATAAAAATTTTTTATACCTTTGTAAATCAAAACTTTGCAAGTTACAGTTATTTATATGTAATTTGCAACACATTTGCGACATCACACACTAACTCACTGAATATCAATTATAAATAATTTTGAAGAAGTGAAATAACGATATTTACAATTATTTCATTTACCATTGACCATTTGAAAAAGCGGTAAAAAACAAAATTTTATCGCTTTTTTTGTGTTTCAAAACCGCATTTCTACCTTATTTTCTAACAAAACAACCTCAGTAGCCGAGTAGATAACAACAATTTTAACCTCATTACCTTATTTTTCTTTCAATTAGGTAATGAGGTTAATTTTCTGCAAATAATAATGCTACTGAGGTTGTTTTGTTTGGAAAATGAGGTAAAAATGAGGTTTATTTATTGGAAAAGCCAAAAATAAACGCTTTTGTCGTTTTTTGTATTTTTCACTACCTTTGTGTTTTCAAAATTTTGCTTTGCAAACAACAATAATAACATCAACAACAAAAAGATAGTAACAATATAAAACCTGATTACCTGATAATAATCAATAATAAAAATGGAAAATATTAATACAAAATTCAACGAAGAAGAAAGTATTTTAGCAATAATATCTGCGGTAAAATCTGATGCTTTCAGCCGTTTAATAAAGTCATTGGCGATAAATATTGCAAACTATTATACAAAAAAAGATATTCGCAATACCGATGCTGTAATATTAAACGAAATAGCGGAAGGCAAAAGTTTGATGGAAATAAAAAAAACTTTGGCAGAAAAATGGAACTTAACACCTGAAAGGGTAAGGCAATTAATAAGTAAAACATTTCGCAGAATTTTGCATTCAACTATTATTTCAAAAATAGAAAATGGTATTGAAAGCAGAAAAACCTTAATCAACGAAAATGAAATGTTGAAATATCAAATTAAGTTACTTGAAGAATATATTGCAAAAAAAAATTGGGAAAATCCACCAATTGCAATTAGCGACAAAGATTTTGACAAAATTGATTTTTCGCAAATGTCTGTTCGTCTATGTAATGTATTGAAAACAAATGACATAATTCGATATAAGGATGTTTTAAATCTTTCGTACTCTGATGTATTAAAATTTAGATGTTTGGGTAAAAAAAGTGCAAAAGAATTAAAAAATTTTATGTTATCAAAGGGTTATAATGTAGATTGGCAAATATTCTAATCATTAACCATTAACCATTATGATTAACAAACTTATTCTTGGCGACAACCTCGAAATTCTGAAAACGCTTGAAAGTGAAAGCGTGGATTTGATTTATCTTGACCCGCCGTTTTTCAGCGACCGCAATTACGAAATAATCTGGGGCGATGCAGGCGAAATACGCAGTTTCCAAGACCGATGGGCAGGCGGAATGGAACATTATATCACGTGGCTTTTTTAAGTGGGTCATATAGTGTTTTATAATCTATTAGCGGCAAATATCCCACTTTACCAACGCCGTCTTTGAGATAAATATTATCCTTATCAAACCATATTTTGTAATTAGTGTTCATTTTTTTAAAACCCAAATTATGCGAATCACGGGTTGAAAGTGCCGTTAGGCACGGAATATTGGTAGAAAAACGTATTCATCAATGATTTGGCGTGCCGATAGGTACGCAATATGAAAAATAATAATCACATTTCGTCCCTACGGGACTTGAATTGAAGGTAATTTATTTTTCTACCAACATTAAGTCCCTAACGGGACAATAAATCCCGATTTTTTACTCGTGATTCGCATAAATAATAAAATAACGTAGGCATAATTTTTCTTTATTTTGTAAAAATATTTTTCGCAAAATTACAAAAAAAAACTAAAAATTATGATTTTAAAAATTCTTTTTTTCACATAGCACGAAGTGCTTAATTTTCATAACCGCAGGGCAATGACCTGCGGTTTGTGTAAAATCTGCAATTACTTTGCCTGAAAGGCAAAACTTCTAACCGTTCTGCCTTTCAGGCAGTAGTTTAGTTGCACTACCGCAGGCAACGCTACGCTCGCCTGCGGTTATTAAAATATTGCCCTTTCGGGCAAAGTTTTTTTTATTTCCGCAAATAATCCAAAAAATTCAGTATTTTTGTGGTTATAATTACCGCAATATACGCAAAAAAAACGTAAAGAGCGCAAAAAAAAATATCAGATTGCGAGTCAAGTTGCGCAAGGACAATAGTAATGTTTATTTGTTTTTTTATGAAAATTAAAATAATTTTAATATTTTTTGTAATAATGTTTTTTTCCTGTAAAAAATATGAAAATCACGGTACGGATTTTTATTATTGGAAAAGTAATGCGAATTTGAGCAATGCAGAGAAAGATATTTTTACAAAATTAAATTCACAAAAATTATATGTGCGGCTGTTTGATGTTGATTTGCAAAACGGTCTGCCCGTGACTGTTGGAACAATTAATACGCTTAATTTCAATGAATTAGAGGCAGAAATAATTCCGGTAATTTTTATTACAAATCGCACTTTTGAAAATGTGCAAAACGGCGGAACAAAACTTTTGGCAGAAAATATTTTTCGTCTTTCAAAAAATATTTTAGACAGTTGCAATGTGCATAATTTCAATGAGTTACAAATTGATTGCGACTGGACAGGTAGCACGCGACAGACGTATTTTCAGTTTTTAAAAGAGTTAAAAAATTTTTCTCAGAAAAAAATCAGTGCGACAATTCGGCTTCATCAAATAAAATTTCGCAAAAAAACCGGCATTCCGCCGATAGACCACGCTGTTGTGATGTGTTACGCTACTTCGAGTCCGAAAGATGACGATGAGCGAAATTCGATTTTGGATATTGCGCTGCTGAAAAATTATCTTGCCGAAGTTGATTCCTATCCTTTGGATTTTGATGTGGCTTTGCCGCTGTTTTCGTGGGCTGTGGTGCGGAATCATTTGGGTAAAATCAAGTTAATCAATTCGGTAACTGCCGCCGAACTTGACAATCCTAATTTTGTTAAAATTTCTGAAAATCGTTATAAGGTAACCGAAGATTTATTTTTTCACGGATTGTATATAAATAAGGGCTTTATAATTGATATTGAGCAGGTTACGCCGGCATTGCTGAACGAAACCAAAACTTTTTTAAATAAAAAACTTAAAAACAGGCAATATCGTATTGTTTATTTCCATTTAGACAGTACTTTTGTAAATCGTTTTACAATAAAAGATTTGGAATAATCAGTGTTTCTCTGTGAAAATTAAAGAAAAAAATTACACAGAGAACCACAGAGAATACACAGAGTTACACAGAGAAAAAATACAAAACTTTATGAATATAAATGAAATTACAGGAAAAATTATTGGGTGTGCAATAGAAGTACATAAATATTTAGGACCGGGTTTGTTGGAATCTGCTTACGAAGAATGTTTGTTTTATGAATTGCAAAATGCAGGTTTAAAAGTTGAAAGGCAAAAATCTGTACCTATTATATATAAAGAAATTAAGTTGGATTGTGGCTACAGAATAGATTTATTAGTTGAAAATCAAATTATTATCGAATTGAAAACTGTGGATATTTTGGCACCGGTTCACGAGGCACAAATTCTTACATATATGAAATTTGCAAACAAAAATCTTGGATTGTTAATAAATTTTAATGTAACCATTCTTAAAAACGGAATAAAAAGATATAAATACTAATTCTCTGTGCCTCTCTGTGAAACCTCTGTGTAACTCTGTGAAAATTAAAGTAAAAAAAATTGCACAGAGAGACACAGAGAATACACAGAGTTACACTGAGAAATTATCTTTAAATAATTTTAATGTAACCATTCTTAAAAATGGAATAAAAAGATATAAATACTAATTCTCTGTGTCTCTCTGTGAAATCTCTGTGTAACTCTGTGAAAATTAAAGTAAAAAAATTACACAGAGAGCCACAGAGTAAACACAGAGTAAACACAAAAAATATAAAATAAGTAAATTTATGAAAAAATATTTGATTATCAGTTTGTTAGCGTTTTCGTTTTTGAAAACTAATGCCTGCTACGATTACGATGCCGACTGGGGCTATTATAACCTTTTTATGCAGGAAACAATCGGCGACCCGCAATATTTTCCTTTCCTGCTGTCGCTGTCCAGCGTTTATTATGGTGTCGGTTACGACTCGTCAATAAACAAAAATTTTGCGAACGAAAATATTGTGGAATGGCAAAATTATTTAAAAATAAGTTATCAGCAGGCATATTATTTGGTTTTTCAGGCGAAAAAATCAGATGTCGATGCTTTGATTGCAGGTAAAACCGTAAAAAATGATTCTTTGAGTTTTGCTACGCAAAGTTTTGTAAATCAATACATTCAGGCACTGAAATATATTTCATATTCAAAATATTTAGAGCCATATATGAGTTTCAAAATGGATAATAATTCCAACAATTATCGCTGGTATTACGACTCAAATAATCCGCCAAAATCTGTCGGCGATTTGGATTACAACAAGATTATCAGGGTTTTAACTCAAAGTTGGAAAGCCGAGACCGACAATGAGTTAAAACTGCGCTACGGCTATCAGTTGGTGCGTTTTGCGCATTATTATGCAAAATATTCTGAGGCAATAAATTTTTTTAATAATTATGTTCAAACACTTAATTATAAGCCGGTTATCTATTATTATGCGTTAGACCAGAAAGCCGGTGCCGAGCGCGGACTCGGAAAAATAACGCAAGCGGCGAACGATTTTTTCACAGTTTTTAACAATATTCAAAATATAAAGCCAGCAGTTTATAATTCGTTGCGCTTTTGTACGGGTACAAAGCCCGATAACGATGATTATTTTTCAAGTTATAATTTTACCGAAGATTTTTTCCAAAATCTTATGAAAAATGCAAAAACAGACGATGAGCGCAATAATATTTACCTTTTTCTTGGTTATCAGGCATTTAACGACCCCATAAGTTCCATCGAAAAAATAATTTCAGCAACGCCCGATGCTATTCAGGCGCGGGTTCTGATGGCTCGTGCCATAAACGATTTGGAACGCTCGGTTTTGCCTTCCGAATTGTCGAAATGTCCCCGAGAAAATAATGACAGATATTCTTATTATCCCTGGAATTTCCCCGATTTATCCGATTGTTTTCCAAATATTGCCGACCGCCGATTGCCTTTAAGAGAAACGCAAAATACTGAAAATGATTACTTTACAAGTGTTTTTCAAACATCACTGCGGCAGGCGGAAAATCCGAAAGTAAAACATTCGGATTTTTGGAATACAACTACTGCCTATCTTTATTTTTTGGATAAAAATTATAATTCGGCAAAAAAATATTTGGCAAAAGTAACGGAAAAAGATTCGCTTTTTGCGGCTCAAAAGTTGCGTTTGGCAATGCTTATCGAAATTTGCGAACAGCCGAAAATTACGCCCGAATTTGAAAATACGCTTTTTTTAAAATATAAAAATATTTTTGAAACAAAGCCAAACGATTATTACAGTGATAATTACAGTGGTACAGAAGATTTTATAATTGATATTTTGGCAAACAGATATTTTCTTCAAGGCGAATATGCAAAATCGTTTCTTTTGCAAAATTCCGTTACGGATTTAATGGCGAACCCCGATTTAACGTTAATTGGCTATATTGAAACATTTTTTAACAAAAAAGACAAATCGCCAATGGAAAAATATTTGACGGAAAAAAATTCGGCACAAAATATTGCAGAAATTATTGGGGATATACGCGGAACGGCTTATTTGGCACAAGGTGATTTTGAAAATGCTTTGAAAAATTTTAATAAAGTCGGGAAAAATTACAAAACCTGCACTTCAAATTGGTATGCGGACAGTTTGCCGCCCGATGCTTACGATGGCTATTCCAATATTGCGAATCTGATTTTTGGCTATAATAAAATGGAATCGTTTTCCTCGCCCGACGACCAAACAATGCAAGCGGCTTATTTGAGCGATTTCCCGTTTATAAAGGCGAAAATGAACAAAAAAGAACTTACCGAAAACCTGATTCAACTTCAAAAAATTGCTCAAAAAAATAATGAATTGGCTGCACGAGCAAATTATTTGCTCGGAAATTTCTTTTACAATGTAACTTCAACCGGCTATTATCGCCACGTGTTGCGCTTCGACTGCACAAACGGCAACGGCGAAAAATATCGCGGCGACAATAATACGGCGGTTAATATTTATGGGAATGCGTATTTTAAAAATTATTCAAATCTACATTATTATCCTGATAATCTGACACTTCCAAATAATTATCTACAGCGCGCATTTTCGCTCACAACCGACCGCGAACTGCTGGCGCACATTGCTTTTGCGCTTTCGGCGGTTGAGCAGGCAGAATTTTATGTACAAAATAATTTACTGGATTATAGTTGGGGCGACGATAATGTTTTAATCAGCGATAGAAAATATTTTAAGGAATTAAGCAGATTTTCCGACACAAAATTCTACCAAGAAGTACGCACCAACTGCCTGTATTTTGAATATTATACAAATTTGTAAAAAAATAAATGAAAATTGTGCCGATTACAAATATTTTTGACTACCTTTGCACCGCTTTTTTTCAATGGGTATATTTTATTTTTAAAAATAAATAAACTCATTGAATATCAATTAGTTAATAAAAAAAATATAAAGTAAAATAATATAAATCTTTTAAATAAAATGAAAAGAAAAAATTTAGTTTTTTTAGCAGTTTTTACAACTGCGATTGTGGCTCTGACTGCCTGCGGTGGCGGCGGCGGTTTTAATGCCAAAGAAGTGAAACTCGCCACAGAGATAGACAGTATAAACTACACGCTTGGTTTGAGCAATGGCGCACAGATTAAACAAATGTACCTTGCCAACGACAGCAACAAAAATGCCGTTGTCGATTTTATAAAAGGAATGGACAAAGAGTATGCAAATGGAAAAGGTAAGAGTGAAGTTTATATGCAGGGCTTTGGACTTGGTCAATGGCTTAAAGACCAACAGGAAAAGGGACTTTTTGAAAATCCTAAGTACAAACTGAACATTGATGTGATGAAACAGGGATTTATCAATGCTTTCCTAAAATATCAGGATAAAGAAGGAATGACCGCAGGAATGGCACAAGGATACGTGCAGCAGGTTTTTCGTAAAATCCAGATGGAAAAGTATCAGGAACAAATGAAACAACAGCAGCAAATGCAGCAACAACTACAATCTGCCGACAGTATCAAAAAAGCCGACAGTGCTAAAATTGCAGGCAGTAAAAAATAATTTATGTTTAATTTTTTAATAATAATAAGAAATGAAGAGAACAATCATATTTTCAACAGTAATTTTCGCACTGGTTCTGTTTGCCGCTTGTGGTGGCAATAAAAAAGCGAAATCAGTGGAATTGAAATCAGAAATTGACTCGATAAGTTATGCTTTCGGAATATCGAACGGCGACCAGATTCGTCAATTTTTGATGAAAAACGATACCACAGGCAAATACATCAACGAGTTTTTTGCAGGTATTAACGCAGGTTTGAAAGCCCCGAAAGAAGACCAAAACAATCGGGTTGCAGGTTTGCAAAAACAAATCGGGCAGGCGTATGCAATGGGAGCAAAAAGCGGTTTATTTGGCGACAGCACTCTCACAGCCAATTATAAACTTTTCCGTCAGGGAATGATTAACGGATTTGATGGCAAAAATATCCAAATGACTTCGCAGGAAGCCGATAAGTACTTGAACGAAACAATGCAAAAACGTCAGCAAGCACAAATGGCTGAACAGCAGAAAAAGCAGGAAGAAGAAATGCTTGCCAAACACAAAGCCGAAAAAGAAGCGGGCGAAAAGTTTATTGCAGGAATTGCCAATAAACCCGGAATTCAGAAAACACCCGCAGGAGTATATTACGAAGTTATAACACAAGGCAAAGGTGCAATTCCCGTAGATACAAGTATTGTAATGGTTAATTACACGGGCAAACTGATAAACGATACGATTTTTGACAGCAATGCAAAAAGCGGAAAACCGATAGAATTTCCGGTTACAAGAGTTATAAAAGGTTGGACTGACGCTTTGAAAATTATGCCTGTCGGCTCAAAATGGCGTTTGTACATTCCGCAAGAACTCGCTTACGGCTGGCAGCCACCATCCGAAAAAATTCCGCCTTTCTCTCCATTGATTTTCGATGTAGAACTTGTAGGAATTAAAAAATAAATAAAAAAGCGGCTGCCGAAAAATTTGGCAGCCATTTTTTTTGCTTGATTTTATCCTTTTATCATTGTTAATACCATTTTGAACTGTTCTTCGGCAAAAAGTGCGTGAGAAACATTGGCAGGCATAATTATAAGTTCTCCTGCTTTAACAATTTGTGGTTTCCCGCCGATAATAATTTCGGCTTTCCCGTCGATAATTTGTACCAGCGCATCGAAAGGTGCGGTATGTTCGCTCAAACCCTGTCCTTGGTCAAAGGAAAACAAGGTTACGTTTCCTGCCTGATTTTTCAGTATCTGTTTACTGATAATTCCGCCTTTTGAGTATTCAATTTCCTGTAAAAGGTTGAATACAGTTGCGGTTGCAAATGTTGAATCTGTTGTCATTTTTTATTTATTTTTTTAAATTATTAATAATTTTTTATTTTTAAAATTGAAAATTATATCCATTCTTCACTGATAATATTTCCCTGTATTCCTATTACTGTTTTTTTAACAGGAATTATTCGTTTTGCGTTTGCCTGTGCCTTTTTTGCCATTAACAATAATCCACCACAACAAGGCACTTCCATTATTATTACCGAAAGTGTATCAATTAATGAGTTATCTATCATTGCCGTAAGTTTTTCTATATAAATCTCTGCGGAATTGTCAAGTTTTGGGCAGGCAATGGCAATACAGTTATTTTTCATAAATTTGTTATGAAAATCGCCAAATGCAAATGCCGTACAATCTGCGGCAAGTACCAAATTTTTATTTTTAAGAAAACTTGCATTGGGGTTTAAAAGATGTAACTGTATGGGCCATTGATTTAATTGAGAAAATACAGGTGTGTTTGCCGTCGCTTGTTCGGTTTTCGTACCGAACGACATTTCTCTTGAGCCGGGACAGCCGTTATGTGAAGATTTTTCTTTTTCATTTTGCCGAAAATTAACATTAATTCCTTTTTTCTCTAAATAATCCAATCCCTGTCGCAAAAGTTCCGTTTCGCCGTGTTCGTTTAAGTGGTTCAAATGAGCGAGAATTACATTTTCGCCTTTTGGTGCGATACGTTCCATAACGGCAATTTCATCGTATGGCTCTGCTTCCCGCTCTTCCAATGTGATAGCACCTACCGGACAGTCGCCAATGCACGCACCCAATCCGTCACAAAAAAGTTCGCTAACCATAACTGCCTTTCCGTTAATAAGTTGCAACGCACCTTCGTGGCATCCTGTAACGCAATTTCCACAACCGTTGCATAAATTTTCATCAATTTTTATAATTGTTCGTTTCATTTTTTATTATTATTTAAAAATTTGCTGCAAAGATAAAGTGATAAGTTTAGACAAAATGTAACATATATTACATTTGAAAAAAAATTTTCATTAACTTTGCAAAAAATAAACAATTATGGAAATAGATAATTTGCTTTTATGTCCGATATACAGGAATATCCCCGCCAATGAACAAAAAATATTTTTTGATAATTTAAAGTTTAAAATAAAATATTTTAAAAAAGGCGAATGGATTGCTCAGCAGGGAGATATTGTCAGGGCTTTGTACATTTTATTAGAAGGAGGAGTAAAAACCGAAATGCTTTCCGATTCAGGAGCAGTTTTAATTGTTGAAAAAATATATGCACCTGAGGCATTAGCATCTGCATTTTTATTTGCCGAAAACAATCATTTCCCTGTTGATGTGGTTGCGCTTGAAGATTGTAAAATAGCCCTTATTTCCAAAGAGTCAATTATGAAACAACTCGCATCTAACGAGGCGTTTTTACAGGGTTTTATGGCATATAATTCCGACCGCACACATTTTCTTTCGGAGAAATTAAAATTCCTTTCAACAAAAACCATCAAAGGAAAACTTGCGCAATATATTCTGTCAAGAACCAATAACGCGGATTTTTCTTTAGAAATGAATCAAACTGATTTGGCAGAATACTTTGGAGTAGCCCGTCCATCCTTATCAAGAAGTATTTCAGAAATGATACACGACAAAATTATAAGTATAAAAGGAAAAAACGGAAAAATTCTCAATCCTAATAAATTGAAAGAATTGATTGTGTGAAAAAAAGCGAATGTACCTTTACCTTATCCTCAATCTTTGCCCTGTTTTGAGTTTTGTGGAGGTGGAAATTTTATTCAATTTGGTAATTGCGCGGACGCTTACGCCGTTGCGGGCGGCAATTTTTCCTATAGTATCGCCTTTGCGAACGGTGTAATATTTGGTACGCGGTTGTTCGGCAAGTCGTTGTGCGTGCGCCTGATAACCAAACATTCGGTCTTTTGTAATCAATAAATTGTCATTATAAATAACTTTATTTGTGTAATCTACAAGATGTTCGGTGTCAAAAGCGTTGCCCATAAATCGAAATTCCAAATGCAAATGCGGACCCGACGAACGCCCAGTGCTGCCGCCGTAAGCGATAAGTTCGCCTGCCTTAACTTCCTGATTTTCTGAAACCAAAACCTGCGAAAGATGACCATAAACACTTTCCAACCCGTTATTGTGCCTGATTACAATATAATTTCCATAACCGCGTGGCTCATAATCCACAATTCGCACTTTGCCCGAAAAAACCGACTTTACCGAATCGCCAATTTGCAGTTTCAAATCCGTTCCGTAGTGCATTCTGCGCCAGCGCGGTCCAAAACGCGAAGTAACATAAGTGTTACTCATCGGAAAATGAAATTCCGAACAGTTTACATAAACAGAATCTGGCAAAGCCGAAGGCGGAACTTGGTACGGATTTAGGCGGTCGCGCGACCAAATGTTGTTGTAAAGGTCGGCAGCGGGGTGCGTTTCCATAAGGTCGTCATCAAAATCATCATTATCAAGCGAATCGGGTACGGTTTCACGCACATTGTAACGTTCAACCGATTCTTTAAGTTTCTGATTTGCAATAGAATCCTTTTTTTGCTGCTCTATTCGATTAATTAAATTACTTTGCGCCGATAAATTTGCAGCAGAAATCAGAAAAAAAACTGTTATAAATAATGAAAATATATGTTTTTGATTTATGGAATTTTGCATTTTTTGTTATTTTTTTAGAATATGTTTAATTTTTATTTTTAAAATATTTATTGTAAAATTAGTAAATTTACCTCTGCTCGCGCCGATTTGTAATCGGTGTGTTATTTCCGGCACGAATTGCAAATCCGCGCCAGAAGGTTATAAATCTTTTGCGACAAAGGTATTACTTTATTCTGTATCCTACTGTTAAATTAATTGAAAAAGTGTTAGCCGAGATGTCGCCTGCAACTCTATTTGTTGTAACAGACCAATCTGCAACTTTTGTAAAATCTAAAAAATAATCTGCTCGCAACCCAAGTTGAAATTTAGAAATATTGTATTTTACACCTGCGCCAAGAATAAGTCCAAACGAAATTGTTTTTAAGTCGTTAGTTTGTTTTAGATAAGAAAACTCACCACTGCTATTTAACAAATAATCAATCCTTGGTCCAATGCTTAAAAACGGAAAAACTTTCTTTTTTATTGGATATTTAAAATCAATCGTTGTGTTTATCGACAAATAATCCAAAGTCGGTTTTACTGTCAAATTTCTTAATTCGTTTCCCATTGAATCTGTGAGTGTCATATTGTCGCTTTTCCCGCCTTTTCTAATCATACCAATATTACTGGAAAGATTAAAAAAATTCTTGTCTAAATAGTCAATCCCTGCAAAAACTGAATATCCAATTAAAGTTTTGTTATACAGAGAACCATTGTGAATTGCTGGCACATCCCAATCCAATTTTGAAATGGAAGTACCACCTTGAATTTTTAAAATTTGTCCATTTGTAAAAAATACAAATGTTAATCCAATTAGTATCAAATTTATCTTTTTCATTTTTTAAATCCCTTCTGTTTTTTCGGATTTGCAATCCGAAAATGGTTATAATCAGGATTTTAAATCCTTTTTTGCAAAGGATTGCAAATCCTTTGCGACAAAGGGTTGTTTTGTTAATAGATTAGGTAAAAATTAGGTAAAATTTCTTTTTTCAAAGTTTTAGATTGCGGGTCAAGCCCGCAATGACATCCTTTCTACTCTCTGCTCGCGCCGATTTGTAATCGGTGCGTTATTTTATGGCACGGATTGCAAATCCGCGCCAGCCGCTCGTTAGATGCCGCCCTGTTTTGTTTATAAGTTTTATTCTGCAACAGGGCGTACAGAAAATCCGTACGCACAAAAACCTACGCCCCAAACTGAGAAACTATTAGAGAATTGCAAAATGTGCGCACTGGTAGTAAAAACTTCGCTCCGCGAACTTATCCAATAACCGCCCGACTCGCCTGCAAAGCTGAGAACTCCATCAACGTATTCACGACAACCCGCAGCAGGCAGAAAAATACTTTTTCGAGTGATTTTGTCCGTAAAACGTCTTCCTGCTATACTATTTTCTGTTGTCCATTCAGAAGATACTTTTGTTGTGTCTAATAAAGAAGATAGCTCATATCCATTAGGAACACGCCAACCGATTGGACTTGGGTCATTGTCTAGCAGCCAAGAACTTGCAGTAGGAAAATCACTTATACAATAATCATAACCAAGTAAAAAATTAGCAGTATCTTTTCTGTTCCATTGGTAAAGTCCTCCGTAATCTTCGGCTTTGGAAACAAACTTACAACTTACACCAACATTATAAGGCGACCAAACAACACCGTTAATTTCAACACCGATTTTTTCAGGTGTATTTTTGTAAATGCTTGGCTCGTCACTTTTGCAAGCGGTAAACATACTTGTCGTCAAGAAAATAAGTGTTAAAAATAAATTTATCTTTTTCATTTTTTAAATCCCTTATTTGTGTCGGGCGCAACTTTTAAATTGTTTTTGTTAAAAATAAGTATTTATGCGAATCATCCCCTGTCTTTTCGGATTTACAAATCCTTTGCGACAAAGGGTGGTCAAAATTAGGTATAAATTCAAGTTATTTATCTTTTGTTCCAATTAAGTCCGCCGTCTCTTGAATAAAACAGTCCATTACTTGTTGTTGCCAATATTTCATCGCCATTCTCCATTAAATCCTGAAATTGACCTAAATTAAAATGATTACCACCAACCATACACCAATTATACCCATTATCCGAAGAACTTTGAAGTTTATCAGATTGATTTGTCGGATTAGGATTAATTCTAATCAATTTGTTCTGCCATTTTACCATTTGTCCCATAATTTTAAAATTTAAAATGTTTATTATTTAATTTAATACTAATAATTGCTTACAATTTGTTTTTCACATAATTGATATGCCAAATTAATCGTTCATAAGAACCTTTGTCTAATGCTCGCTGCCCTGTTAGCATACTTGTAAAAAACACAGGTGTTCCATTCAATATTTCATTGTTTGAAATTTTATGAGTTCCAATATTTTTGTCAAATTCAAATTCAATCCCTAACCATACATTTTCTGATTTACCATTTCTTTCGTATTTTTCAAAACCCAACAATCTTCTTGCAAAAGAATTGTTTACTACAATTATTTTTGGTTTAGTTTCTTCAATAATCTGTTTAGAGACCAACAACTGCTCCCATAAAAAATTCACTCCTTTTTCTTCAAATATTATCTGTTCTACTTCTTTTTGATTTGTCCACCTCACAAACAATAAATCAATATGAGACCAATACAAATTGACTTCTTGTGATATTTCAATAAATTTGTGAAAATATTTATGAGTTTCATCTGTTCGCTCTTGATAATTATTGTAAAACCCTGACCACTTGTCTTTTAGCGAGTTTGATGGGTTTATTCCGATAAACATTAAAGATTCTTTTTCTATTTTATCTTGTGAAGCATATCCATATTGTTTGATTGGAATGTTGTCAAACTCGGTATTATCCCAAATTTGTTTTATGTTTTTCTCAAATTTTTCTTTTACACTAAATGTAGCCATAATTTTTTACTTTGCTTCTGCTGTCAAATTTCTTTTATGGCACGGATTGCAAATCCGCGCCAGCAGGAAAGATAAAAAGATTTGCAAAACTACTAAAAAACCTGCTTTTTAACAATTATTTTAAATATTTTTAACTAATGCGTCCCCAATTTACAGGTTCTTTTTTCAAATTTTTTAATTGATTTTTTAAAATTAAATTCTTTTCAGACGATAAAGATGGGTCGGTTTCGAGAACTTTTTGAGCCACCGAACGCGCAATTTCGAGCATTCGTCCGTCCTGTGCCAGATTTGCAATTTTCAAGTCAAAAGGCATTCCGCTTTGCTGCGTTCCGTCCATATCGCCCGGTCCGCGCAGTTGAAGGTCGGCTTCGGCAATTCGGAAGCCGTCATTTGTTTCGGTCATAATTGCGAGCCGCTTGCGAGTGTCGGTGCCAATTTCATAATTGGTCAAAAGAATACAAAAAGATTGCTCTGCACCGCGCCCAACACGCCCACGCAACTGATGAAGTTGCGAAAGTCCGAACCGCTCGGCATTTTCAATTACCATCACAGAGGCATTTGGAACGTTCACACCAACTTCAATAACGGTCGTGGCAACAAGAATATTCGTTTGTCCCGACACAAATTTTTGCATTTCTTCTTCCTTTTCCTGCGACTTCATTTGCCCGTGAACTTTCCCGATTTTAAGATTTGGAAAAACATCGCAAATATACTCAAAACCCTGCTCAAGATTCTGCAAATCAAGTTTTTCCGATTCTTTTATTATAGGATAAACAATATAAACCTGCCTTCCCGCCGCAATCTGTTTTGCCAAAAACTGATTAAGCGCGGGGCGTTTATTCATAAAATAATGATATGTCTGAACCGGTTTTCGTCCCGGCGGCATCTGGTCAATAACCGAAATGCTCAAATCGCCGTACAAAGTCATCGCCAGCGTGCGTGGAATCGGCGTTGCGGTCATTACAAGCACGTGCGGCGGCTGCGTGTTTTTCTGCCACAGTCGCGCCCGCTGCGCCACGCCAAAACGATGTTGCTCGTCAATAACCACCAAACCGAGATTTTTAAATTTTACCGTATCTTCAATCAGAGCGTGCGTGCCTATAAGAATGTGCAACTCGCCTGAAAGTAGCGCATCGTTAAGTTTTTCGCGCTGTTTGGGCTTTGTCGAGCCGGTAAGAAGCGCAACATTTACGTTCATTCGTTCCAAAAGTTCGGAAATAGTGTCATAATGCTGCTGCGCAAGGATTTCGGTCGGTGCCATAATTGCCGCCTGAAAACCGTTATCCAAAGCCATAAACATTGCAAAAAGCGCGACAATCGTTTTTCCACTGCCCACATCGCCCTGCAAAAGACGATTCATCTGCTTTCCGCTGCGCACATCGGCGCGAATTTCCTTTAAAACGCGCTTTTGAGCATCGGTCAATTCAAAAGGTAAATATTTTTTATAATAATTGTTAAAAAAATCGCCAATTTTATCAAAAATAAAACCGCTGACATTCTGTTCGCGCAGTTTTGTCTGATGTAAAATATGAAGTTGAACGTAAAAAAGTTCCTCAAATTTCAGCCGCTGCCGTGCGTGTTTGAGTTTTTCGGCATTTTGAGGAAAATGAATATTGAAAAGCGCATCGGTCAAAGACATCAAGCAATACTGACGGATAATATCCGAAGTCAATGTTTCGGGGATTTGCACGCCTTTGAGGTGCAAAAGCAAATTTGAAATAATTTTCTGAATCGCTTTGGAATTGAGAAAATTATTTTTCATTTTTTCGGTTGTATTGTAATACGGCTGCAGCCCCATTTTTTCGGGCGGCGGCAGGTCTTCGGGCAGGTCAATATCGGGGTGCGCAATGTTGTAACGCCCGTTGAACATCGTCGGGCGACCAAAAACAACATATTCGGTATTGATTTTCAGTTTTTCAAAAACATATTTAATTCCCTGAAACCACACAAGTTCAATCGTCTGCTTTCCGTCTGTAAATATCGCAGTAAGGCGTTGTTTGCGCCCTGCACCCTGCCGCTCAAAGCGCAAAATATGACCTTTGATTTGAATAAAAGGAAGTTCGCTGTCAATTTCGTGAATATAATAAAACCGACTTCTATCAACGTAACGATATGGATAATAGCGTATTAAATCGTCGGCAGTAACGATTTCGAGTTCTTTATAAAGCATATCGGCGCGCTTGGGACCGACACCCGCAAGAAATTTTATATCAGGAATAATATTTTCGAGCATAAAAAATTACGATTGCACAATTTATTTTGCAAAAATACGGAAAAATTTGAATTTTACACCGCAATATCGCCTTTGATGTGAGGATGTGGATTATAGTTAATTAATTCAAAATCAGAATATTGGAACGAAAAAATATCTTTTACATTTGGATTGATTTTCATTTGTGGCAATGCTCGCGGCTCGCGGGTTAATTGTTCTCTAACTTGCTGTAAATGATTTAGATAAATATGTGCATCGCCCAAAGTATGCACAAAGTCGCCCGCCTGCAAGCCCGTAACCTGCGCCATCATTTGCAGCAGCAACGCATAAGAGGCAATATTGAACGGCACGCCGAGAAACACATCGGCACTGCGCTGATACATTTGCAAACTCAAACGACCGTTGCTAACATAAAATTGAAAAAATGCGTGGCAGGGCGGCAGAGCCATATTTTGCAAATCGCCGACATTCCACGCGCTGACAATAATACGGCGACTATCGGGATTTTTCTTTATCGTCTCCACCGCCTCAGAAATCTGGTCAATCGTCTCGCCGCCGTAACCTTTCCAACTGCGCCACTGATAACCGTAAATATGCCCCAAATCGCCGTTTTCGTCAGCCCATTCGTTCCAAATTCGCACGCCGTTGTCCTGCAAAAATTTCACATTTGTATCGCCGCTCAAAAACCACAAAAGTTCATAAATTATTGATTTCAAATGCAGTTTCTTTGTGGTAAGCAATGGAAAACCGTTTGCAAGATTGAACCGCATTTGATGTCCGAAAACCGAAATCGTCCCGACTCCTGTGCGGTCGTGCTTTTCTGTGCCTTCTGTTAAAATTCTGTTTAACAGGTCTTTATATTGCTGCATAATTTTTTGAAAATCAAAGCAATGCGTCAATTTTGCTTTTTAACTGGTCTTTACGCACTGCGCCGACAAGTTTATCCGTCAATTCACCATTTTTGAAGAAAAGCAAAGTTGGAATATTGCGAATGCCGTACATTTCTGGCATTTCAACATTGTCATCAACGTTCAGTTTGCCAATTTCAACTTTGCCTTCATACTCGTCGGCAAGTTCTTCGATAATCGGCGTGAGTGCCCTGCAAGGTCCGCACCATTCCGCCCAAAAATCAATCACAACGGGCTTTCCGCTTGAAATTAAATCTGTAATACTCTGGTCTGTAAATGTTTGTGCCATACTTTAATAAATTAAGAATTTAGAATGAAGAATTAAGAATTAAAAAAATTATTTTATAATTTGATTTTTTTTACTTTAAAAAAATGCAAAATTACGAAAAAAAATTTTTTCAAAAAATTTAAAATTTAAAATTCCAACTTATTGAAGGAATAAATCTGAAAAGTGAAACCTGATATGCTTTCGATTTTGTGGGGTCGTTGTCGTCAATTTCAAAAGTAACAATGTACGGATTTTGTCGTCCGTAGACGTTATAAAGTCCAAAAGCGAGTTCGGAAGAGAATTTTTTTGTTTTTTTGAGTTGATATGTTGCGCCCAAATCGAGCCGATGATATGACGGCATTCGGTAGCCGTTTCGCTCGGCGTAATACGAATAAATTGCGCCGTCAATTTTGTATTTGCCTGACGGATAAGTTATTGCGTTTCCTGTATAATAAACCCACGCTGCCGAAAACGACCATTTTTTGTTAAATTCGTACATCGCCACAATAGAAACATCGTGTGTGCGGTCTTGGTAGGCATTGTACCATTGTCCAAGATTTATTCCTTCAATACATTTTTCCGATTTTGCAAGGGTATAACCAACCCAGCCGGTTAATTTTCCGCTTGTTTTTTTAACTAAAAATTCAATTCCATAAGCGCGTCCTTTGCCTGCAAGTATTTCTGTTTCAGGGGCTTCCGTTGTCCAGAAATATGCATTATCTTTAAAATCCAAAATATTTTTCATCGCCCGATAATAGGTCTCAACACTTATTTCGTACATATTTTTATTAATATTTTGAAAATATCCAAGCGAATACTGGTCGCCAATCTGAGGGCGGATATTGTTGGAACTCATCGCCCAACGGTCGTACGGACTGCCGCTTACAACATACGAAAGTATGTGCATATTTTGAGTAGAACGCACGTAAGATGCTTTTACAGAAGTTGTTTCGCCGGTTTTGAATGAAAATGAAAAACGCGGTTCGATATTAAAATATTTCTGCACAATTTTATTTTTTTCAGGAAAATAAAGTGTATCAATCACATTTCTATTATCGTCTAAAATATAAAAATTACTGCCGCCCAATGCTGCAAAAGCCGAAAATCTAATGCCGTAGAGCAGTTCGAGCCGTTCAAAAATTTTCCATTGATTTTGCACATAAAAACCGCCTTCAATCCCTCTGCGCGTCATTAATTCACGTTTTGCGCCCATCATTTCGGCACGTCCGGGATTTATTGTGTGAAAAATGCCGTCAAATCCAAAAATACACGTAGAATTACCTGTCGGCGCATATTTATATTCGTGCCTAAGAGAATAATCCAAAATATCGGAACTTACGCTGCCGGAAAGGTCGTCAAGTTTCATTTTTCCCAAATAATCGTATTTATTTATTGAAAATGAAGTATTTACATTTATTTTATTGGAAAAAGTATGCATCCATTTTAAAGAGCCGAACAGATTTCCCCAGTCGGTATTTGCCAAGTCGCTCTGTATCGAAAGGCAATCTCTGCCGAGATAGCCCGAAAACGACAGATTATCTTTGTCCGAAAGTAAAAAATTGATTTTTGCATTCAAATCGTAAAAATAAAGGTAAGTTCCTTTCATTTCTTTCACGCCCGAAAGCCGTCCAATCGCATCTGCATAAGTTCGACGCGCCCCGAAAATAAAAGATGATTTTCCTTTTTGAAGCGGTCCTTCAAAGTTTAGCCGCGATGAAATAAGCCCCAAACCGCCTGTAACCTCATATTTTTCGAGATTCCCGTTGCGCTGCGTAACGTCAAGCACCGACGAAAGCCGTTCGCCGTAGCGCGCAGGAATCGAACCTTTGTACAAAACCGCATTATCAATAATATCGGTATTAAAAACCGAGAAAAAACCCATCAGGTGCGAACAGTTGTACAACGGCACATCGTCGAGCAAAATCAAGTTTTGGTCAGCCGTGCCGCCACGCACAAAAAATCCGGCACTGCCTTCGCTCGCCGCCTTGACGCCAGGCAAAAGTTGAATGGTTTTGAGAATATCGCGCTCGCCCATAATCACGGGAATAAGCGCAATTTCTTTTGCGGTCATCTGATTGCTGCCCATCATTGGCGAAGAAACGTTTTCGTCCGCTCGCCGTCCTGAAACCACGATTTCATTCAAATATATTGAATTTTGAGAAAGGGAAATATCGCGTTTTATGGTTTTTCCTTCCAAAACAACTTTTACGCTGTCGGAATTATAACCTAACAAACTGAAAATCAGTGTATAATTTCCTTTTGGCAAATTTATAGAATAAAAACCGTTTCTATCCGTTGTAGTGCCGACAGCGGTATGCTCTGCAACAGAAACAAGCACGCCAACCAAATGTTCATTTGATTGACTGTCGGACACAACACCTTGAATTGCAAATGTTTGCGCAGAAATTGATGCAAAGCAAAATGAAGTTAAGCACAGAAAAATTAGGAAATATTTTTTGAATTTCATTGGGCGCAAAGGTAGCAAAAATTGTGCAAAAAAATATTTCCTTAATTAGTAAATGATTTTTACAATTTTATGTTTTATAGCATAAAATCCTGCTAAATTTTGGAAAAATATTGCGTATCTCAAAAAATTGTAGTACTTTTGCAGCCGTTTTTTCAAAAAAAAATAATGTCAGATTTAATTTTAAATAGAAATATCGGTATAATGGCGCATATTGATGCCGGTAAGACCACCACTTCCGAGCGTATCCTTTTTTATACGGGTTTGACCCACAAACTCGGCGAAGTCCACGACGGCGCAGCCACTATGGACTGGATGGAACAGGAACAGGAACGTGGTATTACTATCACTTCCGCCGCCACAACTACGTGGTGGGCTTATAAAGGTGAAAAATATAAAATAAATCTGATTGATACACCGGGGCACGTCGATTTTACAGTTGAGGTAGAGCGGTCTTTACGGGTTCTTGACGGTGCGGTGGCTACTTTTTGTGCAGTTGGCGGCGTTGAGCCGCAGTCGGAAACTGTGTGGAGGCAAGCCGACAAATATGACGTTCCGCGAATTTGTTATATAAATAAAATGGACCGAGCAGGTGCCGATTTTTTTGAAGTTTATCGTCAAATAAAAAATATTTTAAAAGCAAATCCCTGTCCGATACAAATTCCAATCGGCTCGGAAGAAAAGTTTCGCGGCGTTGTGGATTTAATTGCGATGAAAGCAATTATTTGGCACGACGAAACCAAAGGTGCCGAATATTCTATCGAAGAAATTCCTGCCGATTTGCTCGAAGAGGCGCAGCAATGGCGCGAAAAAATGATAGAAATTGCAGCCGATTTTGACGACAAATTAATGGAAAAATTTTTTGACGACCACTCAAAAATTACCGAAGAAGAAATTCACAAAGCACTTCGTAAAGGAACTTTGACAATGGGTTTAAATCCGATGATTTGCGGTTCTTCTTTTAAAAATAAAGGCGTACAAACGATGTTAGATGCCGTTTGCGCATATTTGCCAAGTCCGCTTGATACCCCCGAAATCGTTGGCGAAGACCCCCGTTTTGTTGATAAAAAAGTCGTTCGCCACCCCAACAATACCGAGCCGCTTTGCGCTTTGGCGTTCAAAATAGCAACCGACCCTTATGTTGGACGTTTGTGCTTTTTTCGTGTTTATTCAGGAAAATTAGAGGCGGGTTCTTATGTTTTCAATACCCGTTCGGGCAAAAAAGAGCGCATTTCACGTATTTTTCAGATGCACTCAAACAAACAAAATCCTGTTGATGTGATTGCTGCGGGCGATATTGGTGCCGGTGTCGGTTTTAAAGATATTCGTACCGGCGATACGCTGTGCAACGAGGCATTTCCTATTGTTTTGGAATCAATGGATTTTCCCGCACCCGTAATTGGTATTTCCGTTGAGCCGAAAACACAGGCGGACATTGATAAACTTAGCGTTGGTTTGGCAAAATTAGCCGAAGAAGACCCCACTTTTACCGTTCATACCGACGAATTAAACGGACAAACCGTTATCAGCGGAATGGGCGAACTTCATCTTGAAATAATAATTGACCGCCTTCGCCGCGAGTTTAAAGTGGAATGTAATCAAGGGCAGCCAAAAGTTAATTATAAAGAGGCAATCACTCAAAAGGTTGAAATTCGGGAAGTTTATAAAAAACAAACCGGCGGACGCGGAAAATTTGCCGATATTATTGTGCGCATAGAGCCGATTGACAAAGATTTTGACGGAAGTTTGCAGTTTATTGATGTGGTCAAAGGCGGAAATATTCCAAAAGAATTTATTCCTGCCATTGAAAAGGGCTTTAAAACGGCAATGAAAAACGGCATTTTAGCTGGTTATCCATTAGATTCACTGAAAGTTACAGTACTCGACGGCTCGTTTCACGCTGTGGATTCTGACCAACTTTCGTTTGAAATCTGTGCGCAAATTGCTTACAGACACGCCTGTAAAAAGGCAAAACCCGTTTTACTTGAGCCGATTATGAAACTCGAAGTTGTTACGCCCGAAGAAAATGTTGGCGATGTGATTGGCGACCTCAACCGTCGGCGCGGAAATATTGAGGGAATGGATTCGAGCCGCAGCGGTGCACGAATTGTGAAAGCAAAAGTTCCTTTGGCAGAAATGTTTGGCTACGTTACCGCCTTGCGCACTATTACTTCGGGGCGCGCCACAAGTTCAATGGAATTTTCTCACTACGCCGAAGTCCCAACTACCCTTGCAATAGAAGTTGTAAAAGAGGCGGGCGGAAGAGAAGAGTTGCTGTAGTTTTTATTAATTATTCAAAAAACATATTGTCGATTCAATTTTGGCAGGCATCTAACCTCTACAAAAAAAATATTTTTAACCGGAAAATAAATAAGGTATAAAAAACGATGAAAATAATGAAATTTGGCGGCACGTCGGTTGGGTCGGCGGCTCGAATGAAAGAAGTGGCGCGACTTATCGGCGGTGGCGAACAAAAAATTGTGGTGTTGTCGGCAATGGCTGGCACAACGAATAATCTGGTTGAAATTGCAAATTTTTTCTTCAAAAAAAATAAACAAGACGCTTTTGAACTAATTAATACGCTCGAACAGAAATATTTAGACCTGATTGCCGAATTGTATTCTACAGAAAGCAAACGCAATGATGCGCAAAATATTATAAATCAGATTTTTATATATTTACGCTCGTTTTCAAAATTTCCTTTTACCTCAAAAGAAGAAAAATGTATTCTGGCGCAGGGCGAACTGCTTTCTACGGCAATGTTTCAACTGTTTTTGCAGGAAATCGGCGAAGACAGCGTTTTGTTGCCCGCGTTGGAATTTATGCGAATAGACGAAAACGGCGAACCAAACACTGATTTTATTGTCGAAAATATTGAAAAACAATTAGTTGCAAACCAGGGACATAATATTTATTTGACACAGGGCTATATTTGCCGCAATATGCGCGACGAAATCGACAATCTGCAACGCGGCGGCAGCGATTACACGGCTTCGCTTATCGGCGCGGCTGTGAAAGCCGAAGAAATCCAGATTTGGACGGACATTGACGGAATGCACAACAACGACCCGCGATTTGTAGAGGGTACGAAACCCGTTTCGATTCTTAATTTCGACGAGGCAGCCGAACTTGCCTATTTCGGCGCCAAAATTCTGCACCCGACCTGCATTTTGCCCGCCCGATTGAATAATATTCCCGTAAGGTTATTGAATACGATGCAGCCCGAAGCGGCAGGAACGCTGATTTGCGAACAAAGTGCGGCGGGCGCAATTAGAGCCGTTGCGGCGAAAGACGGAATCACGGCGATAAAAATAAAATCGGGTCGAATGTTGCTTGCATACGGCTTTCTGTGCCAGATTTTTGAAATTTTTGAAAAATACAGAACGCCGATTGATATGATTACCACTTCGGAAGTCGGAGTTTCGGTAACTATTGACAACCCAAAACATTTGGAAAACATTGTAAATGAGCTGAATAAGTTAGGAACGGTTACGGTGGACAGCGATATGGTCATTGTTTGCGTTGTCGGCGACCTTCCGCCGGAAAATGTCGGACTTACTGCCAAAGCGGTCAATGCGCTGAAAGATATTCCCGTGCGGATGATTTCATACGGCGGAAGCAAGTTTAATATTTCGTTTCTAGTAAAATCCGAAGACAAAATACGCGCTTTACAGGCGCTTAACAGCAATGTTTTTTAGAATTATATTTTTTAAAAATTAAAAACTAAAAATTAAAAAAATGAAAGCCAATTACCCGATACAAAAATTTGCAGACATCGAAACCCCGTTCTATTATTACGATTTAGACCTTTTGCGCACCACATTGCGAGAACTGAACGCGCAAACCGAAAAGTCGAATTTCAACGTGCATTATGCGCTCAAGGCAAACGTCAATCCCGCTGTTTTGAAAACGATAAAGGAAGCCGGACTTGGCGCCGACTGCGTTAGCGGCGGTGAAATCAGCGCCGCACTCGAAACGGGAATTGATGCGGCGAAAATCGTGTTTGCAGGCATCGGAAAAGCCGATTGGGAAATAAATATTGGGCTTGATAACGATATTTTTTGCTTCAATGTGGAGTCAATACCCGAATTGCAGGTGATTGACGCGCTGGCAAAAAATAAAAATAAAACGGCGCAGATTGCCTTGCGCATAAACCCAAATGTTGATGCGCATACGCACCATTACATCACCACCGGACTCGACGAAAACAAGTTTGGAATCAGTATGGAACAACTTGACGAAGTTGTAAATCTTGTTCAGACGTTAAAAAATATTAAATTAATAGGAATACATTTTCATATCGGTTCGCAAATCACCGATATGGCGCCCTTTCAAGACCTGTGCGTGCGCACAAACGAATTGCAGGAAATTTTTGAAAGGCGCGGAATAAAATTAACTTACATTAATGTTGGCGGCGGACTCGGCGTGAATTACGAACATCCAAATCATATTCCAATTCCCGATTTTGAGGGATTTTTCAAAGTTTTCCGCAAACATTTGCTTTTTCGCCCCGACCAGACGCTGCATTTTGAACTCGGTCGCGCCATTGTAGCGCAATGCGGCAGTTTGATTTCGCGCGTTTTGTTTGTAAAACAGGGCGTGCAAAAAAAGTTTGTCATTCTCGATGCCGGTTTTTCCGAACTTATTCGTCCTGCGCTCTATCAGGCGTATCATCGGATTGAAAATTTGAGTTCCGACCTGACGGACGAAATTTACGACATTGTAGGTCCAATCTGCGAATCGACAGACATTTTTGCCGCAAATTACAAAATGAACGGCGCTCGCCGCGGTGATTTGATTGCATTGCGCTCAGCTGGCGCATACGGCGAAATTATGGCGTCTCAATACAACCTCCGCCGCCTGCCGAAAGCATATAATTCGGACGAAATAAAGTAAAAAAAGAATTTACTCGTCTGTTTTTGTTTTAAGAAAATATAAAAAAATCTGAAAACAGATTTTACGAAAACTGAAAACTTTTTATTACTTTTGCAAAAATTTTTTATTTCATATAAAAAATGCGCTTAACAAGTTTAAAAATAATGTTTTAAGTATATAAATCAATAATTTTATAATAATAAAAAAAATTTTACAGAATAATTTATGCAAAATAAAGGATTGATAAGGGCTTTTGCCTTTTTACTCGGGCTTGTATGTTTGTATTATTTGTCGTTTAGCGTTGTAACATCTACGTACAATAAACGCGCCAGAGAGTACGCCAACGGCGATTCGAACAAAGAATTCAAATATTTGGATTCTATTGGAAATCAAAAAGTTTGGCTTGGCTTCACTCTCAAAGAATGCCGCGACCGCGAACTTGGACTCGGACTCGACCTCAAAGGCGGTATGAATATTGTGTTGGAAGTATCTGTACCCGATATTTTACGCGCCCTTTCGGATTATAACGAAAGTCCGAACTTTACCAAAGCACTTGCGCTGGCAACAGAAATGCAAAAGACAAACGGCAATAAGCCGTATCTGGATTTGTTTGTAGCGGCGTATAAACAGATAGACCCGCAGGGACGGCTGGCTACTATTTTCAGTACGGTGGAACTCAAAGACCGAATTTCGCTTAATTCTTCAAACGAAGAGGTTATAAAAGTGCTGCAAGACAACATTAACAGTGCCGTTTCAAACAGTTTTAACGTGCTTTTGACACGTATCGACCGTTTTGGCGTTGTTCAACCGAATTTACAGCGTTTGGGAAATACCGGACGAATTTTGATAGAACTTCCCGGAATTAAAGAGCCGGAGCGTGTGCGCAAACTGCTTCAGGGGTCGGCAAACCTCGAATTTTGGGAAACATTTGATTACAGTGAAATTGCAAAAAATATTTCCGATGTAAACAGTTTTCTGGCAAATAATGAAGGAATTTTGGGAACTGCGGCTGATTCAATAATAGCAAAGGCAAATGTAGCCCCTGCGGATACAGCCAAAAAGGTTCCTTCTGCCCCAATGACACAGCAAGACAGTTTGAAACTTGCTCTTGCCAATGCAGGCAAAACAGTAACGGCGGTTGATTCGGCAAAAATGATAGCCGAATATGCCAAAACAAATCCTTTATTTGCGCTGCTTAACACTCACGGCATGTCGCAAGGACCTGTTGTAGGAACGGTTTCTGCCCGCGATACTGCACAAGTTAACCATATTTTTGCGCTCAAGCAGATACGTGAACTTTTACCGCCCGATTTTGCAGTTCGCTGGGCTGCAAAACCCGAAAAAGGGCGTACAAATCAGGATTATTTTTATCTTTATGCAATAAAACAGCAGCGCGGCGGACGTGCGCCACTTACAGGTAACGTTATCACAAGTGCGCGAGACGATTACCAGCAGGGCTCGGCGAATGCGGTTGTCAGCATGAGTATGAACAGTCAGGGGTCGCAAATATGGTCGCGCCTTACAAGAGATAATATAGGTAAATGTATCGCAATTTCGCTTGATGGCTTGATTTATTCTGCCCCTGTTGTACAGACACAAATTGACGGCGGAACATCGCAAATTACCGGTCATTTTACACCACAAGAGGCAAAGGACTTGGCAAATACTCTCAATTCGGGTAAAATGCCCGCGCCTGCAAAAATTATTCAGGAAGAAATTATTGGACCCACGCTCGGAAGCGCAGCAGTACATGCTGGTATGATTTCGTTCATTATCGCTTTCTGCCTTGTGTTAATATTTATGGTATTCTACTATGGCTTCGGACCGGGTTTGATTGCCGATTTAACGTTGTTTATAAACGTATTTTTCTTAATGGGAATACTTGCATCGTTCGGCACCGTGCTGACAATGCCCGGAATTGCGGGTATAGTCCTTACACTCGGTATGGCGGTGGACGGTAACGTTATTATTTTTGAGCGAATACGAGAGGAAAAAGCCGCAGGGAAATCTCAGTTGAAAGCAATACAGGACGGTTACCGAGCGGCACTTTCGGCAATTATTGATGCTAACGCAACAACCATGATTACCGGGTTAATTCTGTTAATTTTCGGACAAGGACCAGTATTCGGCTTTGCTGTTACTTTGGTAATTGGTCTTATCACTTCATTCCTTACTTCGGTATTCCTTACACGTATGTTCCTCGAAATGTATGCAAGGCGCGAAAATGCAAAAGATTTGCGTTTTACAACAAAATTTACAGAAGCGTGGTTTCAAAATACCAAATTCAAATTTATTGAATCGCGTAAATATGCTTACATTGGTTCAGCAATCGCTATTGTAATATGTATAATAAGTTTGGCGACGCACGGGCTGAGTTGGAGTGTCGATTTTACAGGCGGACGAAATTATGTTTTAAAATTTGATAAAGCGGTAAATATTGAAGAGGTACGTAATAACCTCGAAGATGCGTTTGGTGAAGGCACATCGCCTTTGGTAATTACTTATGGGAATGATTCTCAGGTTCGTATTACCACAAAATATAAGGCAGATGTTGACGGAGATGCTGTTGAAAATGAAATTACAAATATTCTTTACAGTAAATTAAAACCATTGCTTCCGAAAACCGAAAGTTACGCACAGTTTACTGCCGATAATGTTTTGAGTTCACAAAAAGTAGGTCCAACCATTGCCGATGACCTTAAAAAATCATCTGCTTGGGCTTTAAGTTTGTCGTTAATCTGCGTTTGTCTGTATCTGTTTATCAGGTTTAAACATTTTGGTTTTTCGGTTGGAACGCTTGTCAGTATGGCGCACGACTTAATCATTATTTTGGGACTTTATTCATTATTATATACAATAATGCCATTCTCAATGGAAATTGACCAGACATTTATGGCGGCACTGCTAACTTATTTGGGTTATTCGGTAAATGATACGGTAGTAATTTTCGACCGTATCCGCGAACATACCCGTCTGTATCCCAAACGCTCGGTTACAAGTTTGATGGACGAGGCGTTGAACGATACTTTGAGCCGTACATTCTCTACTTCGACGGCTGTGTTGCTGGTAATGTTGGCAATGTTTATTTTTGGCGGAACAACGGTACGCGGATTTATTTTCGCACTTGTAATCGGCTCATTCTTAGGAATTTATTCAACTCTGTTTGTAGCAGTACCGGTTGCATACGACTTTATGACGCGCCAAAAGAAACACCAAGAGATTGAAAAGAAATAATTTATGGTATATGTAGATGCGTTTTTCATTTATTTTTGAAAAACAAATGAAAATCCCTTGTCTGTGAAGACAGGGGATTTTTTTATGTAAAAAGACAAAAATAATATTTTTCACAGATAAAAATATTATTTTTGCAAAAAAAATTTTAATAAAAATGAAAAGAATACTTTTTTTAAGTGCTATTGTCTTTTTGTCCGTTAATATTTTTGGACAAAAAACTTCCGATTTAAAACACATTCAACCAGCGTTTTGGTGGGCAGGAATGACGAATCCCGAATTGCAGATTTTGCTTCACGGCGAAAAAATCGGCGATTCGCAGGTGGCTATTACTGCAAAAACCTGCAAAATCGACAGCATTGTGCGTTTTGAAAACAAAAATTATCTGATTTTATATGTTAATACGCAAAACGCAGTGCCTGAGCAGTTTAAAATTATTTTAAAAAACGGAAAAAAAGAAACAAAAATTGATTACGAACTGCGGCAGCGGGCGGCAAATGCGCGAAATATAAAAGGTTTTGATGCATCTGACGTGCTGTATCTGATTATGCCCGACCGTTTTTCTAATGGCGACCCAACAAACGATGAAATTTTCGGTTATAAAATCGACCGCAATAATCCAAATGCGCGGCACGGCGGCGATTTTAAAGGAATTGAAAATCATCTTGATTATATCGGCGACCTTGGCGTTACGGCAATCTGGCTTAATCCCGTTTTGGAAAATAATATGAACGAAAATAAATATCCTGCCTATCACGGATATGCCACAACCGATTTTTACAAGGTTGATGCGCGTTTTGGAACGAATGAAGATTATCGAAATTTAATTCAAAAAATCCACGCCAAAGGAATGAAAATCGTTATGGATATGATATTTAACCACGCCGGAAGTGAAAATTTTCTTTTTACCGATATGCCCGATTCGACCTGGTTCAATGGCGGGAAACATTACACGCAAACCACGCACAATACTTCCGTGCAGTTCGATAAATATGCTTCCAATTACGATTTTCGTGGGGCTGTCGATGGCTGGTTTGTTCAGTCGATGCCCGATTTTAATCAGCGCAACAGCCACGTGGAAAAATATTTTATTCAAAATTCAATTTGGTGGATTGAATATGCGGGTTTGAATGGAATTCGCCAGGATACGCATCCTTACGCCGATTACGATATGATGAGCCGCTGGTGCAAGGAAGTTTTGGACGAATATCCTGATTTTAACATTGTTGGCGAAACATGGTTCCATTCCAATTCGGCGATTGCGTGGTGGCAAAAAGACAGCAAACTTTCTGCGCCGAAAAATTCTTATTTACAGACAGTTATGGATTTTCCAATGGTTGATATTATGGAACATTGCTTCGACGAGCCGACAGGCGATTGGGGCGGCGGTTTTATGAATATTTACAACTATTTGTCGCAGGATTTTGTGTATCAAAATCCGATGAATTTGCTCGTTTTCTTTGATAATCACGACACTAACCGTTTTAATAAAAATGAAAAAGACACCGCAAATATCGAACGGACAAAGCAAGCGTTGGCTTATATATTGACTGTCAGAGGAATACCGCAAATGTATTACGGAACTGAAATTTTGATGACCGGCTATAAACCCGACGGCGACGGATTTTTAAGAAAAGATTTTCCGGGCGGCTGGGTAGGCGACAAAGTCGATAAATTCACTGCTTCGGGGCGCACGGCAAAGGAAAACGATGTTTTTAATTTTGCAAAAAAATTACTTAACTGGCGCAAAGGAAATGAAATTCTCTCAAAAGGAACTTTCAAACATTTTCGCCCGTACAAAGGCGTGTACGTGTACGAACGCCGATATAACGGAAAATCGGCAGTAATAATTTTTAACGGAACTGATAGCCAGCAAACCGTTGAAACACAACGCTATGCAGAAATTTTGCCAAAAACCACAGCAAAAGACATTATCAACGGCTCAAATGTTGAAATCGGCAAAGAAATTACCATTGAAAAACGCGGCGTAAAAATTTGGGAATTTGAAAATTAAAAATTTGTGCTTGATTTTTTTGTTTTTCAAAAAAAAAAATTACCTTTGCACTTTAATATTTTAATTTTTAACTAAAAAAAAGAGTCGGACAAAGTTTTCTCTTGCGTTATGTTAAAACAACAACTGCAACAAAAATTACAGCAAAAACTGTCGCCTTCGCAAATACAGACGATAAAACTTATTGAGGCAACAACTCTCGAACTGGAAGAGCGTGTCCGTCAGGAATTGGAAGAAAATCCTGCACTTGAAGAAGATTTTGAAGCCACAACAGACAGTTCGTCCATTGACGACCTTGCAAAACCCGATGAAGACGAACAGGAAACTTCTGATAATGAAGATGATAAATTTGAAATTGAAGAAGAAGAAAAATTTGAATATAATATTGATGATTACGACTACGGCGAATACGACAGAATGGACGATGATGTTCCCGCATATCGCTTGAAAGTCAATAATTTAGAACGTGATGCCAAGCAGGAAGAAATTCCGGTTACAGACGGCGTAACTTTTAAAGAATTTCTCGACGAGCAGGCAGGATTTTTGCAACTGTCTGAGCGTGAGCGAAATATAATGCGCTACATTATTGGAAATATTGATGAGGAAGGTTATTTACGCCGCTCGGCAGATATGATGGTTGATGATTTGCTTTTTCAGGCAAATGTGGAATGTTCCGAAGCAGAAATTGAGCGGCTTGTAATGATGGTACAAAGTTTGGACCCCGCAGGCGTCGGCGCACAGGATTTGAAAGAATGTTTGCTGCTGCAACTTGACAGAAAACAGCAAACCGATTCGGTAAAAAATGCAAAAAAAGTCATTTCCAATTACTTTGAGAGTTTTTCAAAAAAACATTATGAAAAAATTCAACGCAGTTTGAATATTGATGATGAAATGATGAAAAGCATTATTACAGAAATAGTTAAGTTGAATCCTAAGCCGGGAAATGCGTGGAATGGCGATGTGCTTGAACAAACCAAAAGTACAATTATTCCCGATTTTACGCTCGAAAACAATAACGGCAAACTGATTGTTCATCTTAATCAAAACAACGTTTCGGAATTGCGCATTAATACTGATTTTAAAAATATGTTAAATGATTTTAATAATAATAAAAAAAATCAGACGCGAGAAATGAAAGATGCGATTATGTTTATCAAACAAAAAGTTGATTCTGCGCAGTGGTTTATTGATGCGGTCAAACAACGCCAGCAGACACTTTTGGTTACAATGACTGCCATTGTCGAATTTCAGTACAAATTTTTTATCGAAGGACACGAATCTTTTCTTAGACCAATGATACTCAAAGACATAGCAGATATTACGGGCTACGATATTTCTACAATTTCGCGCGTGAGCAACAGCAAATATATTCAAACCGAATACGCAATTTATCCTGTTAAATATTTCTTTTCCGAGTCAATTCTCAACGAACAGGGCGAGGAAATTTCCACTCGCGAAATTAAAACTATTTTGCAGGAATGTATTGATAATGAGGATAAACACCATCCACTAAACGACGACGAGGTTGCCGAATATTTAAAAGAACACGGTTATCCGATTGCGCGGCGAACAGTTGCAAAATATCGGGAACAGTTAAATATTCCGGTTTCGCGCTTGAGAATTGATTTTTAAAAAAATATTAAATTTTATTTAAATAAATTATAAAAAAAATATGAAATGAAAAAATTTCAAATGAATAAAATCAGGGAAATCAATGAGGTCATTGATGCTTATTTTGCAGAACATAAAGATGTAAATCAGGTACTTGCAAAAGATTTGATGCCAAAATTTATTGAGGCGGATATTTTTCCCAAAGATTGTACGGCAAGAGGGCTACCTATCCGCGAAATTTTAGTCAAATTAAACAGTGAAAATAAATTAAATCGAATTCCGTCCGTTTTTCCGGATACAAGGAAGAAAAACACCTACTGGTATTTCCGAAGAGTTGAATAAATTAATTGGAAGTCGATTTTTCTATGTTTTTTTTAAAAAAAATAAAATATTATACTTTTTTTCCAATCATCATAATTTTGCTGATTTCGGGCTTTATGCTTGCTCAAAAGCCGCCTGTGCGTGGAAAATTGAAAAATGATGTTAATCAGTCGCTTTCGCCGCAACGACAAATCGCTGCCAAACCTGCAAAAAAACTTTCTTCTGCCCAGCCACGCACTCGGCAAATGGTTGAAATGCTGCATGCCGATTTTGTTATCGGCGATGAAGAAAATCTGCCCGGCGTGCAACTTATGCGCGGAAATGTGAGTTTTAAGCACGACAACGCCATTATGTACTGCGACAGCGCATATTTTTATCAGAAGGAAAATTCGCTCGATGCCTTTTCAAATGTGCGGATAATTCAGGCAGACACGCTTTTTATTTATGGCGATTATCTTTATTATGACGGAAATACGCGCCTTGCGGAACTTCGTGAAAATGTGCGACTTGTAAATCGCCGCGCCGTCCTTACGACTGACAGTTTGAATTACGACCGAAATACAAATCTTGCTTATTATTTTACCGGTGGAACAATAAAAGACGAAAGAAACACGCTCACATCTATTTGGGGGCAATATTCTACCACAACGGCGATTGCTGTTTTTCACAAAAATGTAAAACTTGTAAATCCTGATTTGGTAATGACTTCTGACACACTGAATTACAACACACGAACGCACATTGCCGATATTGTCGGACCGACGCATATCATTTACAAAAAAGAAACAGATATTTATTCCACAAAAGGTTGGTATAATACTGAAAATGAGCAATCTATGCTGCTCGACCGTTCGCGCGTTGTAAATAAAGGCGGAAAAACGCTTATCGGCGATACGATTTTTTATGATAAACTGAAAAATATCGGCGAAGGATATAATGAAGTGGAACTTACCGACACCGCACAGGGAACTACTCTCAGCGGCGATTATGTTTTTTATAACGATTCTACCGAATATGGTTTTGCTACCGATTCGGCTCTGCTGATTTATTGGAAAGAAGCCGAAAACGCTTATATTCACGCAGATACGCTCGAAACAAAAAAAATAACTTTTGTTTTTACCGATTTTAAATTAAGCAAACGCGATTCCGTGTATTTTATCGATTCGCTTAAAACTCAACAAGATACGATAATTTTGACGGATACGATTAAAACCTCACGCGATTCGGCGTATAATATGGCTTTTGCGTATCATCGAGCGAGAATGTATCGTTCTGATATTCAAGGGCTTGCCGATTCGCTAACATATTCAACTCAAGATTCGATTGTAAATTTGTACGGTTTACCTGTGATTTGGGCGCAGGGAAGTCAGATTTCGGGTAATGAAATTCGTATTTTTACAAAAAATCGACAGGCAGAAAAAATACAAATTATTCGAGATGCGATTATGACTCAAAAAACCGACAGTGCGCTGTATTTCAATCAGATAGCAGGAAAAGAAATTATTGCAAACTTGGACAGCGGACAACTGCGGCACGTTTTTGTCAACGGCAATGCCGAAACAATTTATCTGCCGATTGACGATGCGGACAGCACGATGATTGGGCTGAACAAGTCGCAAAGCAGTTATGTTAATATGTATTTTAAAGATAAAAAAATTGATAAAGTTGTTTTAACAACTGTTTCGCAAGGGTCGATGTTCCCGCTTGGACAACTTTCGGGTGGCGATTTATATTTGAAAAACTTTTTTTGGGCAGAAAATCAAAAGCCGGTTAGTCCAATTGATGTTTTCCGCCAGCCCGAAGACACCGAGCGAAAAATGCTCGGCAACACTCAAAATAAAACCCCAATCGGAATTGCTGCCGCAGGAAATACTTCTGATGTAAATTCTTCTACCGAAAGCCAGACAACTTCCAATCGCCCGTCCAACAGCAATCAACCTTCTTCTGCCTCACAAAATACGCCGCGAGAAGGGACTTTACAGCCGGGCGGAAATCGCTTACCGCTGCCGCGTAGAAATTAATTTTTTCAAAATTACTGCTTTATCCAGCCCGGAAATTGAAAGTCGCAGTTTGCCCAGGCGGGGTCGATGCTAATGTAGGTTTCTTTTTGCTTTTTTGAAACCCAACTTTTAAGAAAATCGCTCTGTTGCTTGTTTTCGTAAATATTTTTTAATAACTGATAATCGTCAATGAGATTTGCCCTGTGTGTCTCTGTGCGCGATTTTAATTTTACCACAACGACAACTTCCTTGTTTGTCTTTTGGTCAATCATTGTAAAGGGGTCGGATATTTCGCCGGTTTTCATCGAATAAACCGTTTTAGCAACTTCCGAAGGCAGTTGTTGATATTCAAATTTTGATGAGCCGGTGCTTGCGTTCATCATCAAGCCGGCATTCAAAGCGGTATTTTTATCAGTCGAAAAACGTATAACAGCATTTTCAAAAGTGAATTTTCCTTCACGGATTTGGTTGGCAACTGAATCAAGCAAATTAACTGCTTTTTCGCGGTCGACAGTTGTTACGCGCGGCTTGAGCAGTATGTGGCGCACATTTACACGGTCGCCTTTACGTTCAATAAGTTGTAAAATATGATAACCATATTCGGTTTCCACAATTCGTGAAACCTTATTTGGGTCGGTCAGATTAAAAGCAACATTTGCAAATTCCGGTGTCATCATTCCGCGTCCAAAAAATCCGGTGTCGCCGCCGCGTTTTGCTGTCTCAACGTCTTCGGAATAAAGCCGTGCAAGTATCGAAAATTCCGTTTCGCCACTATTTACACGCTCGGTAAATTCGCGCAAACGCTCTTTTGTGCGGTTAATTTCTTCAAGCGGAATCGGCGGCTGAATACTTACAATCTGCAATTCTACCTGAGTTGGAACGGTCGGCACACTATCGGGCGAAAGTCCGTTAAAATATCTGCGCACTTCGGCAGGAGTTGGCTTTATGTTTTCCACAAGTTTGCGTTGAACCTGCTGAATTAAGTACTGGTCGTGCGTCATTTGAATAATCTCATCACGAATTGCATTATAAGGTTTTTCCCAATATGCCTCCATACGTTCTCTTGAGCCGATTTGCGAGAGATAATAATTCAAACGGTTTTCCGCCTCCAGAGTTACGGTTTTATCTTCAACGGTGATACTATCTACCTGCGCTTGGTGAAGATAAAGTTTTTGAATTGCAATCTGTTCGGGAATCATACAATCGGCATTTTTACCAATGGTTTGCCCGCTGCGTTGCGCATCTTTTTTATATTCTTCAACATCGGAACGCAAAATGGCATCATCGCCGATGGTCCAAATCACTTCATCAATGATATTTTTTTGTGCCAAAATATTGTTTGCGCCCAATAGAAATATTGATGCGCAGACAATTAAATATTTTTTATACATAAAATTATTATTCTAATTCCAAGATTTAAAAATTTCAAAACTCCAAAATTGTTTAATAAAAATGGTAAATAATGCGAATTACGTGCTTAAAAAATAGTAGAAACGAACAAAAAACCTTTCCAACCCGTAATTGACATTTTTTGAATTATTACAATTTTCGACAAAAGTACGAAAAAGTTTTCAGATTTCAGTTATCAGTTTTCAGAAATTTTAGAATCTGTTTAAATTTTATTTTGAAAAAATATTATCAAATCGAATACCAACTGTCATTGCGGGCTAGACCCGCAATCTATAACTTTGAAATAAGAAAAAATAACCACATTTGTCATTTTGAGCGATAGCGAAAAATCTAAATTACAAAACAGATTCCTCACTTCGTTCGGAATGACAAAACGTTTTAGAAAATATCAGATTGCGGGTCAAGCCCGCAATGACAAATAAAAACAGACACCGCTTTTTGTGCGATGCCTGCTTAAACAATTTTTGCCTGTCTGAATTTGTTTGTTAATTGATTATTAATTGATTAACAATGTTTTAGTATCGGCTAATTTGCCGTTGATGATGAGTTTTACAAAATAATTGCCTCTTGTCGCATTAGAATGTTCAGGAACACTTTTTCTCCATCTGGCATATAGATAAAATCCTGAGCCAATGCACTTACGCTTACTATTAAAGCGACTGCTAATGTTACCAATTTTTTATTCATTTTTGTTGACTATTAAATGTTATTTATTATTATGATTACTATCATTTCTAAATTTTGGTTCCCAATAATCTTTTTGTTTAGGGGAATTATTTGTATAAATTTTTATTTCGGTTAATTTCAAATCAAATGTTGAATACCTAGGCAAACCCAATTGTTCAACTGGTGGTTCTTTATCATAATACACTTTGGCTGAAAATATTACAGGTATGCCTATATATGGTATGTTCAATTTCATTAATTCAGTTGGAAAATTATTTATTTTGTATATAAGAAGACTACCCGGAAATTCATAATAAAAAGCAGTATTATTATTTTTATTAATTAAAATATAAGTACCATAATTTTTTGTTATTTCGTTTAATGAATCAATCAAGTATGTTTCAATAATTTTCCTATCCCATCTATACCAATTTTCTCTCATTTTAACAGGCATTACTTTTATACTTTTGCCATTTTCAGTTTGCTTTTTTTGGGGTATTGTTTGTTTTTTTGCGGTATCGGGTTTGTTTATGGGTTGCTTTGCTGCTACAGTATCAATACTTTTTTGTAAAGTATCGGAAATTTGTGTTGAAATGCTATCGGTGGCGGTAGTATTATCGCTTTGCTTTGTTTGTGAGGTACAAGAGGTTACAAATAGTAAAGTGATAACAAATATGAGTAAAAATTTCTTCATTGTAGTAGTATTAATATTTTTATTTTTCTGCAAAGTTAAAACAAAGTTTTTAAATAAAACAAATATTTTAAAAAAAAATCAAAAAAATATAGTTTTTAGAAGATATAGATAAAATCTTGAGCCAATGTACTTGCACTTATCAATAAAGTGCTTACTAATGTAATTACTGATTTTCTCATACTTTAATAAATTTATAATTATTATTGATTTATTTGATTACTTTCATCTATAATTTTCGGTAATGCATAATACTTTTGTTTCGGGGGATTTTTGGTGTAAATTATCATTTCAGTTAAATTCAAATTATAACCATCTGGAATACCTACTTCAATTGTATGATTATCAAATTTACTATACACTTTTGCTGAAAATATTACAGGTATGCCTGATTCTGGTAATTTTAATTTCATTAATTCGGCTGGGAAATTGAATATTTTGCTTTTACCAAGCCAAGTACCAGGAAATTCATAATAATAAGCAGCATTACTTTTTCTATTAATTAAAATATATGTACCATAATTTTTTGTTATTTCGTTTAATGAATCAATCAAGTATGTTTCAATAATTTTCCTATCCCATCTATACCAATTTTCTCTCATTTTAACAGGCATTACTTTTATACTTCTGCCATTTTCAGTTTGCTTTTTTGGGGAAATTGTCTGTTTTTTTACCATTTTGGATTTTTCAGGCGGTTTTACTGCTATAGTATCAATACTTTTTTGTAAAGTATCAGAAATTTGTATAGAAATGCTATCGGTGGTGGTAGTATTATCGCTTTGCTTTGCTGTTGAAAAGCGTGCAAAACGCACTTTCCCATTGGTGTTTCTCTGTATATCAAGTGCATCATTAATTTGCGCGCATACGATACTACTGAAGCACACCAAAATCCAAATTATTAATTTTTTATTCATTGTATTTTTAAATTTAATCATTAAGTTTAACAAAAGAATATTTAAAAGGTTCGGTTTTTAGTGCATCGACATATATTAAGGTATCATTTTTTATCTGTTCAAATATAAAGTACTGATTAGGAGGATGTGGCGGTTTAAATGTATTCATTAAATATACATAATCAACCAAACCATAATAGTAATTAAACGAGCCAGAATACTTTGACCAAAAATATGATACTGTATCGCTTATTTTATATGTGATATTAGTTTCAATCAATCTATTATCAGATGTAAATTCTGTAATGCAATTATCACAATAATAAATATCATTTCCTGTAAAGCCGCCTTTTCCATACAGAAATTTCCATTTTCCCTGTATATAACGCTGTATGGTTAGATAGTCCTTATCGTACAAGGTAACATTAACGGGGGTATGTGTCTTATTGTGTTGATAAATTAAACTGATGCTGTTAGCATCAAT
>Ga0209629_10000032_pt1 | contig 57321 bp, 52 predicted proteins | sample TergutCu122P5_FD_187286 | JGI IMG/M metagenome (GOLD analysis project Ga0209629, IMG submission 187286) | Cubitermes ugandensis P5 segment gut microbial communities from Kakamega Forest, Kenya - Cu122 P5 (SPAdes) (version 2) | ecosystem: Host-associated > Arthropoda: Insects > Digestive system...
ACATGAAAATGAAGGGAAAACCAATATCTATTCGGCATTGATCCAAAAGGAAGATTACTCCAAATCTCAACTTTTTGGCGTTATGAAAAATTACTTCAACAACTCTTTTGCCTCCATGGCTTCTTTTTTTGCCAAGGAACAAAATTTGTCTTTGTCTGATTTGGATCAATTATTGGAAGAAACGAGAGAAGAATTAAAAAAAACCGGGAATTATGAATGATTTTATGGTATATATATTCAAATCAGCTATTTGGATAACTGTGTTTTATGGGATTTACCGTTTATTCTTCCGGAATGAAACTTTCTTCCGGTTCAACCGGACATTTCTACTCACAGGAATGGTTGCTTCTTTTGTTTTGGCTCTTTTCCAACTCCATTATCGGGTAGAAATAATGAATTTTTCGCTACCGGAAATGCGCAGTACGCCGGCAATTATCAATGATGTAATCCCTACTGCTCATTTTGATTGGATGAATTTTTTCTTTTTGATTTATATGGCAGTTTCGTTTTCGCTATTTCTCTATTACGGATTTGAATTGAACAAAGTTCGAAGACTGATCCGGAAACTAAATACAAGTACCGGTGAAAAATCCAACCTGATTTATACTCCGGCTGTTAAGTCGCCCTTTTCTTTTTTCGGATATGTGTTTATGAATCCGAAAACCAAATTGCAGGATATTGAAAAGGAACTGATTTTGACACATGAAACGGCGCATATCAAACAACATCACTGGATAGATATTTTACTTGCTCAACTTGTGTGCATATTTCAGTGGTTCAATCCGTTTGCATGGCTGTATCTAAACGCCGTCAAGCAGAATCATGAATTTCTTGCAGACCGTTCGGTTATTGAAAATGGTTATTCGCCGGCCGTTTATCAAGCGGTATTGATTAACAGCACTTTCAACTTCCCTATTTTTACTTTTACAAACTCGTTCGCATCCATTAATAAATTTAAAAGAATAACAATCATGAAAAAGAACATTTCGAAACCGGTTAAGAAATTAGCCGTATTATTGCTTTTACCTGCTTTTGCAGGATTCTTGGCGGCTTTTGCCAAGCCGGAATATCATTTCACCGTTCTCCCTTCCCAACCGGAAACTGAGACGCTTGCACCACAAGACACTATCGAGAAAGCGGCAGATTCTCAATCTTCCGCTAAAGTCGTTACTTTCAAGCAGTCAAAAACCGTTCAAACAAAAAATTCGCTCCCTCCTCTTCATAAAATAGAAGATTCGGGAAATACGAATAACGAAGTTCAAGTTGGCACGTCCACGACCTGTGATACAATTCAAACGGTAGAAGTTTCCGGGCAAGTTTTGGATACAGATGGGAAACCGATTGCCGGAGCGGCTATCGTCGAAAACGGTGGAACAAGAGGTACGGTAACGGACATGGATGGAAATTTCATTTTGTCCTTACCCAATGATAAAGACAAAAATTTGAAAATTTCCTATTTCAACAAAGAAACAGTTATTATCCCTTTGAAAAGCAACACTAAAGGCAAACTCATTTCTATGAATGTGAAAGTTGAACTGAAGGAATCGACGGAAAAACCTAAGCAGTTTGAAACGGTTAAATCGACGGAAAATTCAAAAACAGAGGTAATTATAGGGAAAGCAGATAGCATTGTAGTAATTGGAGCGGGCAGTATGAATAAGAAAAATTCTCCATTGTTTATAGTAGATGGAAAAGAATACCCATCCTCTCTTAATAACTTGAACTCACTTGATATAGAGTCAATTACAGTTCTAAAAGACGAACCTGCCACTTCCCTATATGGTGAAAAAGGGAAAAATGGAGTGGTTATCATCAAGACGAAAAAAGCAACTCCTTAAACGCATAACTGCGCTTTTCCCCTTCCTCAGTGATTAAATGCAGGAAACCATCATCGGCAACTCGTTCGATCTTAGCGTTGAACGAGTTGCCGTTTTTATCGATGAAAGCGTAAAATCCCGTTTTTCGATATAAAGAATTATGATAAGCCGAAGTAATAGACTCGAAATCTCCTATTTTCAATGTATTGTAATGAAATAATATCGCTTGTATCATCTTTTCCAAAAGCAGGTCGATATTTATTTCTTCTCCGAGAATTTGTTTCATGGAAACAGCATTCGAAGCAGCATCCGAAAAATGTTCCTGATTGACATTCAGTCCGATACCGATAATGGATTTGCTAATAATTTGTCCTGTTAATTCATTCTCTATCAGGATACCAGCGATTTTCTTATTTTGAAAATATATGTCGTTTGGCCACTTGATTTCAATCGGACGAATATATTTTTCCACAGCATCTTTCACTCCCAAAGCGACGACTTCGGAAAGTAGAAAATTCTGGTGAATTGGGAGAAAATCCGGATACAATAACAAGCTGCAAGTAATATTTTTCCCGGCTTCCGATTCCCAACGGTTTCCTTGTTGTCCTTTTCCTGCTGTTTGTTTTTCGGCAATGACAACCGTTCCTTCTTCCAAAAACTGTTTCTCGCTTTTTTCTTTCAGCCAGTGATTGGTTGAATCGGTTTCTTTGATTTTGATAATATTATTCACTTCTATTGCTAATTCTACGTCATTGCGAGCCGCAAGCGGCGAAGCAATCTCATTATTTTTCTGGATTGCTTCGGCTGCGTCGTTCCTCGCAGCTCTCGCAATGACGTGCGACATGTTTAACTGTAATATTCCTCTTGAACCCGTTTCGGTAATTTTTTCACCACTTCATCTACGGAATGGTGAATCCATTTTTTCACTTCTTCGTCCGGCATATCTCGGTTTGGATAAATCGTATTCCAATATTTTTTGTTGAAATGCCAAGCCGGTTCCACGCACGTGTATCGTTCCCGCAGTTCAAGAGCTCGCTCCGGATCGCATTTCAGAGCGATTTGTAATACAGGACTATCCAAAGAAATTAAGGCAAACATTTTCCCTAAAACTTTCATTACCAAAGAAACATCATCAAAAGGGAAATCGGAGGTAGCCCCTTTGATGGAAAGACAGTATTCATGCAATTCTTCGACATTCATAATATTATGTTATTTATAGCAGCCGTCATTGCGAGCGAAGCGAAGCAATCTCGTTGTTTTTCTGGATTGCTTCGGGCTATCGCCCTCGCAATGACGATATGTTAAATTTTACCAACGCCTGATATTCACCGGAGGATAAAAAGCATCTTCGATATGGTCGATTTCAAAATCCGGACTTTTCCCGATAACGGAAATAATGTCGAATCTTGCCGGTAAATCGATATCGAAAAATTTAATGTAAGCATCGGCAGCAGCGACGATGTTTCGGATCTTTTGGTTTGTTACCGCATCTTCCGGATCGACAATGCTTCCTTCGGAACGGGTTTTCACTTCGACAATTACCAACTCGTCCTCCGATTCTGCGACAATGTCCAACTCGAAATGGCCTTTTCGCCAGTTGGTATGCAAAATCTTGTATCCGTTCTCTTTCAAATAAGCGATGGCGGCTGATTCGCCGTCTTTGCCCAATTCATTGTGTTCAGCCATAGCAAAGTATTTATTTCAACTGTTTAAAGAAGTCATTTCCCTTATCATCTACAAGAATAAAAGCCGGAAAATCAACCACTTCGATTTTATAAATCGCTTCCATTCCCAACTCGGGATAAGCTATACATTCGAGGCTTTTAATATTGTCTTGAGCCAATATAGCAGCCGGTCCTCCGATTGAACCCAAATAAAAACCGCCATTTTTTTTGCAAGCATCCGTAACCTGTTGGCTGCGGTTGCCTTTTGCAAGCATGATCAGGCTTCCGCCATGCGACTGAAACAAATCGACATACGAATCCATCCGGCCGGCAGTCGTCGGTCCCATAGAACCGGACGCCATTCCTTCAGGCGTTTTGGCCGGGCCGGCGTAATAAATTGGATGCTTCTTGGTATAATCCGGCAAATCTTCTCCTTTGTCCAAAAGTTCTTTCAGTTTGGCATGGGCAATATCGCGAGCGACAATGATTGTTCCGTCTAACGACAAGCGAGTTGCCACCGGATACTTGGTCAGTTCGGCCAAAATCTCTTTCATCGGACGATTCAAGTCGATTTTTACTACCTTGCCTTCCTGATTTTTTCGATATTCCTCCGGAATATATTTTGCAGGATGTGTTTCTAATTTTTCAATCCAAACGCCGTCTTTGTTGATTTTCGCTTTGATGTTTCGATCTGCCGAACAAGAAACCGCCATGCCAACAAAGCACGAAGCGCCGTGCCTGGGCAAGCGAACAATCCGGAGATCGTGTGCGAAATATTTCCCGCCGAATTGAGCGCCCAAACCGATTCCTTGTGCCGCTTTCAACATTTTGTCTTCCAATTCAATATCTCGAAAAGCCTGACCGCCGTCGTTTCCTGTTGTCGGAAGGTGATCGTAATATTTTGCGGACGCTAATTTCACGGTTTTCAGGCAGGCATCGGCAGAAGTTCCTCCGACAACGAAAGCAATGTGGTAAGGCGGACAACCGGACGTTCCCAATGTTTTCATTTTTTCGGTCAAAAACTTCTCCAAAGAAACCGGATTTAATATGGCTTTTGTTTCTTGAAACAAATAGGTTTTATTGGAAGAACCGCCCCCTTTGGCAATGCAAAGGAATTTGTATTCGGCTCCATCCACAGTTTGAATATCAATTTGCGCCGGCAGATTTGTTCCCGAATTTTTTTCGGTGTACATATCCAAAGCGACGTTTTGCGAATAACGAAGATTTTCTTCGGTGTAGGTCTTGTAAACGCCTTTTGAGAGCGCTTCTTCATCACCGCCGCCGGTCCAGACTTGCTGTCCTTTTTTGGCTATAATGGTCGCTGTACCTGTATCCTGACAGAATGGCAAAACGCCTTTAGCAGAAACCTCAGCATTCCGCAACATGGTTAAAGCTACGTACTTATCATTTTCGCTGGCTTCCGGATCGGATAAGATTTTCGCTACTTGTTTCTGATGTGCCGGACGCAAATAAAAGGAACAGTCGTGAAAGCAGGCGTTCGCTAATTTTGTTAATACTTCCGGCGTTACTTTGAGCATTTCTTTTCCTTCGAAAGAGGAAACGGAGATGCCTTCATCCGTTAATTTGTAATATTCGGTATCATCTTTTCCTGTTGGGAAAGGATCTTGATACTTGAAAGGAGGTGTTGACATATCATTAAAATTAATATTTATTTAATCATTTTCATCTTATTAATCATTTTCTCACTAAGCGCCACTTTCTCCTCAATATGTTTCAAAATTGAAGATACGAAAGTGTTCCGTTCAAAGACTCCACGCACCTGTTCAAAATCCAAACGTTGTTCATCATTGCTGCCGTCGGCTCCAAAACCGGTTTGAGCGGAAAGCGAAAATTCTTTCTTTGCGTCTTCGTAAATGACTTTGTCCAAATAGACTACGGCATCCCGCCAATCTTCTGTAATGTGAATTACTTCTTCCGGCGTAATTGTGTCCAAACGATAACCATAATACGCCTGAATTTTATCCCAAGCCCAAGTCCATTCCAAAGAGTAGTAGTTCTTGTGAATTTCTTCTATGATTTGATTGATTTCTTTTAGTTTCTGAATATCACCGGTTTCTATGCCGTTCAGCAATTTATCTATCAATATTTTAGGCGCTATCAAACCGGCAATATCAAGCCATTCGCCCGAACCGTCCTGCGTATCGGGTTTCAAACGGGTTCTCATTTCTTCAGCAGTAGTATAAGACTGTCCGCTTAACCTTGAAATAATCGAATTTCCCAGAAATTTCTTAATGGCGATATTGTATAATTCTATTCCTTTTTTTAAAGAAGAATTTTTAATTCTACAACTTTGGTACGAATAATATTCGGAAGTATGTCCGCAAGTTTCCTGCAATCCTTGCAAAATTTCGATAGCGTGAAACATTTTCTGAACCGTGTAAGGACTTAACAGATTAAAATTGATCTGGTCTAATTTATTGGGGTCTTTTCGGTTATCCCTTTGGGGAAATTTTTGTGCGTCGCGAATGGTTCCGATACTTTTGAGATTGACTCCGGGAACCAAAACGGTTTCATCTTTGCTTTCAATCAAATACGAAAAAGGCATGTTCGAAGTGTCGGAATTTCGATAATGACGACCCATAATCAATGAAAACGCTCCGATTCTTGCAGGCCACAAAATATAAGAATCGCTGGTTGTTTTTCCGCCGCGTTCAATAATTCCTTGATGTATAGGGCCTAATTTGTACATGTGATTACTTTGATTCGAACCGGAACCTGCATTCATAAAAGAAAACATACCGGCAATCAACAAGGTGGATTTGTGATGGGTAACGGTATAGGGTCCCGCAAAAATAGCGCAGGCTTCTCCGTTTTCTCCATGGCAATTGCTGAAAAACAATGAATCGCTGGCCGAATAAGTGTTTCCCAGCCGGCAAGATTGTCCTACGAAACAACGGCGCAACATCACTCCGTTGTCCACATGCGAACCGGAACAAATAATAAAATCTTCGGCATTTACACCGTAACCTACAAACACAGGATCAAATTCATTGCTGTTGATACTGCCGTTTACCAAGCGGCGCGCACCTTCGATAAAAGCGTTGTCCCCGATTCTAACATTGCGAATTAATCCGCAATTGACGATACGGACATTATCGCCGATGGTTCCGGTTTCCGAAGCATGTTTATCGGCATAAAACCGGATCATCCGGCACAAACTCTGCACCAATTGCGGCCGGTGACGGTAAAGCGCTAAAATATAAGCAACATGTGCTGTGAGTTTATCGTTGATCATCACTTCGCGGCCACCTGTTTCATTCAGCACAGCGACCTCTACCCCATTCCCGAATTTTGATTTTTCGTCGGTCAATAAGCGGTCGATGTTTTGGATAATGGTATTGTTTCCGATTTTATAATTGACAATATAACTTTGTACGTTTTCAATCAAAACGTTGTCTCCTATCTCGCAATTATGAAGACAAACATTGTGAAGGCCGGCAGACTTTTTGAGGCCGCCGTCGAAAGTAAAATCCGAATCTAATTTGCCAATTTTGATATTTCCGGAAAATTCCACTTTACTGACTTTTAACGGATTGAACTCGTTGCAGACTTCAATCGTATCCCAATTTTCTGCCGTGCATAAATGGGACTCTAAAATACTGATTTCTTTTTTTGTTAGTTTTCGATACATTTTCGTTTTTTAAGTTAATTTCCTTGCCCCGTCATTGCGAGGGCGATATTATTCAACTTCTTCATATTCCTGATACAAAAAATCATTATAAGGAAACCGCTGCACATGAATTTCACGCACCCTTTGATACATCAACGATTTCAGTTCTTCAATATTTTGTTTCTCCTTGGCAGAGATAAACACGCAATTTTCGTGGAGTTTATTCATCCAAGTCTGTTTTAATTCCTCCAAAGAAATATTTTGTTTGGTTTTAGGGGTCAAATCATCAGCTTCTTTTTCGATGTATGAAAAAGAATCAATTTTATTGAAGACGATGATAGTCGGCTTCACTTCGCTTGTAATTTCGTTCAAAGTTTGGGCGACCACTTCAATTTGTTCTTCAAAAGCCGGATGTGAAATATCAACTACATGTATCAAAAGATCGGCTTCGCGCACTTCGTCTAAGGTTGATTTGAACGATTCGATCAATTCGGTCGGCAATTTGCGAATAAAACCAACGGTATCGGACAATAGGAAAGCCAGATTTTCTATAGTCACTTTGCGCACAGTCGTATCTAAAGTAGCGAATAATTTGTTTTCGGCAAAAACTTCCGATTTGCTCAAGAGATTCATTAAAGTCGATTTTCCCACATTTGTGTAACCAACTAAGGCTACGCGCACCAATTTTCCCCGGTTTTTCCGCTGATTGGATTTTTGCTTATCAATTTCTTTCAAGTCTTCTTTCAGTTTGGCGATTTTATCCAAGATAATCCTGCGGTCGGTTTCCAACTGTGTTTCACCGGGGCCGCGCATCCGAAATCCGCCGCTGCCACCGCCGCTTTGTCGTTCAAGGTGCGTCCACAACCGTTTCAGACGGGGAAGCATGTAATTGTATTGGGCCAGTTCGACTTGTGTTTTGGCGTGAGCCGTTTGTGCCCGGGCAGCAAAAATATCGAGAATCAAACCTGTACGATCCAGAATCCGCACTTTCAAAGCCGACTCCAAATTCCGCAACTGTTTGGGACTCAACTCATCGTCGAAAATTACCAAACCGATTTCATTGCTTTCTTGCTCTGTGAATTTTTTAATTTCATCCAATTTCCCTGCCCCGACAAAAGTAACGGAATGTGGTTTTTCTACGCGCTGCGTAAAACGTTTGACCGCTTGAACGCCGGCCGTACCGGCCAAAAAATCCAATTCGTCCAGATATTCTTTTTCCCTTTCTTCACTTTGCCCGGGAGTGATTAAGCCGACTAAAACCGCTTTTTCACTTTTGGCATCGGTAATAATAAATTCCTTCATCTATAATAAAGAGCTGTAAAAAACTGACCGCAAAGTTAAGAAATTTCAGGAAATAGTTGTCAATTATTTCGCTATTGCAAATTATTTCATCTTTTATCGTACCTTTGTTCATTCTTAAAAAGTTTAGAATACTTATTGAAAAAATGAAACGGAATGGTTCTCTCTTTTTACTTGTGAGTTTATTTTTTCTTTCTTTCAGAATGGTTTCAGCGCAAATCAGCCATGGGGGAAGTCCGTTTTTTTTACCACCCACCTTACCCCCCACCCCCCTAAAGGGGGAGAGTGGAACGGCGGACTTCTCCTCCTTTAGGGGGTCGGGGGGGAGCGGGATGTTTGAGATGCCAGCATTCAATTTGGATTCAATTATGCAAGAAAACCAACCGGATGAAAAAAATATGCAGCGGAGTTACCCTTTTGCCTATAAGTTTTTCACAAACATAGAAATGAAGAGAGATGCCGCCTTAACTGTTCTTCCAGACGGAACAAAAGTTTGGCAAATCAATATCCGTTCTCAAGGCGCATATTCGATTAATGTTTTACTGACTGATTTTGAATTGCCGCCGGGAGGAAAATTATTTGTTTATAATGCCGATCATTCTCATGTGATAGGCAGTTTCGATTACCGGAACAATTCTCCCGAAAAAATATTGCCCATACAACCCGTTGCAGGTGAATCTATCATTATTGAATATTCGGAACCAGCCAACGTTCCATTTGAAGGAAATTTTACCGTTTCGGAAGTAAATCACGATTACCGGGATATCTTGCGAAGAGAACCGGGAAATGATAGCGGCGTTTCATTATTGTGTATGCCTGACGCCTTATGTTCGGGAGCGGACAAAGACATAGTCCGCTCGACCGTTTTATTAATCATCAACGGCTCGACGGCATGTACCGGCGTTTTAGTCAATAATACGGAAAATGACGGAACGCCTTATCTTCTGACTGCCGTACATTGTTTGAACGATAGTTTGCAAAACGGCGTTTCCAAAAATATGGACTTTTATATTGCACGATCCGGAACGATTATTTCATTTTTCAATTATGATCGTCCGGTTTGCGGCAGCCGGTTGAAAGGAACAGAAGAAATGACTATGGCTGAAGCTTATCCGCGCACCATAATTGAGAAAAAGGACGTGGCTTTGCTGGAATTGCGCGAAAACCCGCCTGTTTATTACAATGTGTATTATGCGGGGTGGAATATGGATGAAAGCGGAGGAACCGGAAAACACGTAAATCTGCATCATCCATCGGCAGACATTAAAAGATATGGAGCGGTAGATGCCGACTTATTGCTTGCCAGTTATCCATCGTATCCACCGAATATCTTTGACCCTGCATCTCATTGGAAAATTCCGGGTTGGACAACAGGTTCAACTGCCGCCGGATCTTCAGGATCTCCTCTATTTGACCAAAACGGATTGCTAATCGGCACTTTAACCGGCGGAAATTCATATTGTAGCGGTTCTTCTCCTAATGGATCATCGGATTATTTTACTGCGCTATACAAAAGCTGGGAGACAACCGATGCAAACAACCAGCTAAAAACATATCTCGATTCAAATAATAAGGGATTGAAACAGCAACCGGGAATGGATCCGAACATGGATAATCCGTTGGCTCGTTTAAGCAATATAGATTTCTCCGCAGGAGATACTTTAATTGTAAGTACCTTGAATTCACCAAATTCGGGTTATGTTTTTGGAAGCAATAATCTGATCCCAACTTCTGCGGAATTTGCCGAAGAATTTACAACCGATAGCGCGATAGAAATCCTCGGCGCTTATTTATTTGTACCCCCTTTGTCTGCAAACGGCATAACCGGTGTGAAAATTTCGGTTTATTCCGGCACAAACTCACCCGAAACATTACTCCAAACACAAGATTTTTCTCCACGTTATCTGAGTTATTCCAGTTCCGGCGGATTTGTCCCATTGGATAAAAATATGAAAAGTTTCGGAACGGAAAGTTTTGTTTTGTTCGCCGATTCGGTTAAAATCGCCAAAGGTAAATTTTTCATCTCCTATAAAATCAATAAAAGCTCCATTCCGTTTTGTGTTTATAATGCAAAATTTGCCGGCGCTGACAAACAGAATACCGCTTGGGTGAGAGATTCGTTGCGGGGATGGATTCCGGCAACTTCCTATTCGCCTGCTCTTGGCGTGAAAACTTCTTTGGCCGTTCAACCCTTAGTACGCAGTACGATATTGGACAGTTTGCCTTACATTCCCGGCGAAAAAAACAATCCACTGTTTTTCGATTCAAAAAAACATCTTTTATCGCTACGAGAACCTGCCGGAGAACCGATAGCGGTAAATATCTATTCTCTAACCGGATCGTTGATGGAAAAAGTACAGTTCAATAAGGGGGAAAAATCAGTTCCTATTACCCCAAAAATTAAGGGTACAATCGGCATTGTTCAATTAAAGCTGTCAAGTAAAATCTATTCTCAAAAAATTATTTATTAACATATCAAATAATTGAAAAATTAAATGTACATTTGCCTAAATTTTTGCACACACAAAAATCTATATAAAATTTATTTACTAATTATTAAAATTTTTTTATTTTTATGTTCAAAAAAATTGTTCTTTACTCATTCATGTTAGTTGCATTAGTGGGTTTGATGACTGCTTGCTCGTCTAAATTATTGCCGCTTGCAGCCGATTATATCAAAGCAGAACCGCAGCCTTTGGAAATGGTGGCAGGAAAGGTTCCCGTAACAATCAATGCAACTTTCCCTGCTAATTGGTTCAATAAAAATGCGACCGTAGTCGTAAAACCTGTACTCCGTTATGCAAGCGGTGAAGCTTGGGGCACTTCTTATACTTTCCAAGGAGAGAAAGTTTCGGGAAATGGTCAAGTGATACCGCAAAAAACCGGCGCTAACGTGACAATGAAGTCTTCTTTCGACTATGTCCCGGAAATGCGGAAATCCGATCTTTATCTTACTTTCACGGCACAAATCGGGAAAAAAGAAGTTAATTTACCTGAAATTAAAATCGGAGAAGGCGTTTTAGCCACTGCATCTCTATTGAATGCAGGCTCAGAAACCCCTGCAATCGCTCCGGACAAATTCCAAAAGGTAATCAAAGAAGCGCATGATGCAAATATCATGTTCCTTATTCAACAAGCCAACCTTCGTTCCAGTGAACTGAATAAATCGGAAGTAACCGACTGGAAAAGCACAGTGTCGAATGCAGGTAATGCCGCTAATCAGAAAGTGGATCTCGAAATTTCTGCATATGCCTCTCCGGATGGCGGTCCGAAATTAAACGACAAATTGGCGCAACAACGGGAAGCCAATACCAACAAGTATTTGCAAGGCGAAATGAAGAAAGCGAATGTAAATGCTCCGATCGCATCTAATTTTACCGCTCAAGACTGGGATGGATTCCAGGAATTGGTTTCAAAATCTAATATTCAGGATAAAAATTTGATTCTCAATGTCCTTTCGATGTATAAAGACCCCGTACAGAGAGAACAGGAAATCAAAAATATGTCTTCTGTCTTTTCCGTATTGGCCGACGAAATTCTTCCGCAATTAAGACGCTCAAGATTAACGGCTAATATTGAAATTATCGGAAAAAGCGACGACGAAATCTCAAAATTGGCTGCCTCTAATCCTAAATCTTTAAACATCGAAGAGTTGCTTTATGCAGCTACATTGACGAAGGATCTTCCTACCAAAGAAAGTATCTACAAAACGGCAACACAACTTTTCCCCAACGATGTCCGTGCTTTTAACAATTTAGGAGCAATTGAGTTTGAAAGAGGAAATCTTTCAGGCGCCGAATCCATGTTAAGTAAAGCGCTGTCGCTTGGCGCTTCACCCCAGGCCAATCTGAATATGGGTTTGATAAATCTTGCAAAAGGAGCTATGGATAAGGCGCAGCAGTTTTTAGGAAAAGCTTCCGGGCTTCCCGAAGCCTCAAGCGCTATGGGTTTAATAGATATTGCAAACGGTAATTTTTCCAAAGCGGTCAGCTCTTTTGGAAGTTCGGCAAGTAACAATTCAGCATTGGCTCAATTATTGAATAAAGATTACAGCAAGGCGCTTTCAACTTTAAACGCTGTGGCGAATCCCAATGCAACGACTTCTTATTTGAAAGCCATTGTTGCCGCAAGAACAAACAACTTGAGCAACGTAGTTTCCAATCTGAAACAGGCGGTAAAATTAGATCCTTCCATGATACAGAAAGCAGCTACCGATTTGGAATTTGTGAAATATCTTACAAATCCCGATTTTCTGAGTATCATCAAGTAAACGAAAGTCTTTTGCATCGTCATTGCGAGGGCGAAGCCCGAAGCAATCTCTCACCTCTCCCCCATCCTCTCCCAAAAGGGAAGAGAGCAATTCTCTTTCTTTGGGGGAGTTAGAGGGTGCAGATTGCTTCGCCTACTGGCTCGCAATGACGACTGCAACTTTCACCATCGGTAATCAAGAAAACAATACATTGTAACGACTCAGCTTGCTCAAAAAGTAAAAGCGTTGTACCTGACTATTCAAGCAATTTTTTAATAAAATAACTTATTATGATTGTTTTTGCCAATCTTTTAGCAATAGATTTTCTTCTTTTAAGTTCCGGACTTCTTCTTCCAACTTCTCGATATATTTCTTTTTCGAGTTTCAATTAGTCTATGCTTCATCATAATAAATAAAATATTTGTGTAAAATTACATCTTTTGCTTGAATTTGCAAAAAAATTGCAATATAATTTTAAAAAATTTCTTGTTCATTAAAAATAGATAGCCTATATTTGCAGCATTAATATTTTATTTAAGATTTTTTGAAAAAAGCAAGGCTCGCCACCTTGATAGTCAAAATTAGTCAAAAAAGCCTTCCTGCAAGGCTACATCTAATTTGAGTAAAAAAGAAAATAAACTTAAAATTACAGAAAGGCGCCGTAAAGGTACGAAATAATTTGAAGATCCAAAAGTCTGATACGATTACAGGCAGGTTGGACATGTCTGATTGGAGAGATACCGATTGGTTGTGTGAAAAAAAAAAGCGGATTCCGAAAAGATTTGATAGAGTAGGGAAAACTATCAGAATATAACGTTATGAAAGAGTTAAATTTTGAACAAATGGAGAATATACAGGGAGGAGTAAATTGTTTTCTTACAGGTCTTTCTTATGTTTTAGCATGTGCGAGTGGTAATTTGTGCTACGCTATTCTACAATCGGGGAATGTAATATATTGTGCAACTACTTAAAATGTTTATTATGAAAGAGTTAAATTTTGAACAAATGGAAATCATTTCTGCAGGTTTGACACAAAATCAAACTTGCCTGATTCTTGGAGGAATTACTGGTATATCACTATTTACTATGAATTGGAATTTTGGAGCGGGGGCATTTGTCGCTGGTCTTGTGTATGGTTGTTTTTAACTAATTCTCAAAAAGGGATTATTTTTATTTTTATGTAGAAACTATTAAAATCATAATAATCCCTTTTTATAAAATAATAAAAAAATATGGATAAAGCAGACATGATTGGAAACTTAAAAGCAAATAACTATTCTTTTGAGGATAAGGGAGATCAAGTTATTGTTCAATTAACGGGAAGATATTTTTTGAAACTTGAAATTGAAAACGAACATATTGTTAAAGCAAAGGATGAACTTAAACAATTCGGTATGTTTACATATGGGAAAGGTTATATAAAGGCGTCTAAGATAAGTATAATAGTATATTTTATATTTATTTTACTCATTGTATTATGGAGTATTTTGGACCATAATTTCTTCTCTACAGGAGGAAAATATTTTTTAGCTATGTTTATTACTATATTATTGTTTCAATTAGTAGAATTTTGGTACTATAAAAACCGACTCACAAAAATAAAAACACTACTGCATCTGAATGATTGACCGCCTGCTTAAAATAAATAATTGGTATTATTATTTTATTTTATGTGGTGTATATGCGTTATTTACGTTGGCAACGAATCATTTTTTGCTGACGGATAGTCTTTATTATGCCAGTTTAAGCGAACAATATACCTCTGATCAAATCCGGAAAATATTAGATATTCGCGAATCATGGAAATATGTCGGATACGCTATCATTCCGATTATAATCATTATTCGCGTATTGTATTCTTCTTTTTGTCTTTTTATCGGAGACCTTTTTCAGGAAACCCATTGGGGATTTAAAAGATTATTCAATTTTTCATTAAAGGCAGATGTCGCTTTTTGTTTCAGCATCATTGCTAATTTTTATTATTATGCTTTTTCCGAAAATTATCAAAAGGTAGAAGATTTAAGCGTAAATTATTTTTCACTTTTAAGAACTACAGGAAAAGAGAATATTCCAACCTGGTTGGTTTTTGCATTTAATTCTCTCAATTTATTTGAAATACTTTATATTTTCTTATTAGTTCTATTTATTAATTCGAGGTTTAAAATCTCATATTTGAAATCAAGCGTTTTTGTGTTACTTACATACGGGATAGGAAATTATCTTTATATTGTAGCCATTACATTTTTTTATATAAACTTGTAATTATGAAGGCAAAAAGTGTTATCATATTGTTGGCAGTCATTGGTATTTTTTGTTTATCTATCGCATTTTTATTTAAAACAATTCATATAGCCAAACAACGGGAAATCAGTCACAAATCTTTTCCAGTTTTCAGTTTGACAGATTTACACGGGAACTTATTTACGCAAGACTCATTAAAAAATATTTCTACTCTATTTATGTATTTTGATCCTGAATGTGAAACATGTCATTCTGAGTTTAAACAAATCAAGTTAAATCAAAACGATTTTAATACCGGTCAAATTATATTTTTCTCTACGCAGCCTGCAGATACAATTATTCATTTCCTGAATACTATTGCTTTTGAGCCTTCACCAAATATGATTTTTCTTGTGGACGACAAAGCTGATCTCATGAAAACTTTAGAAATAAAAGGTCCTCCTACTTCGCTCATTTATAATAAAAATAGCGAATTAATAAAACGCTTTGACGGACCTGTAAAAATTGAAACTTTGATTAAATATTTGTCCAAATAAGAGATGGCTACTATCCTCTTTGATCCTATTGCCGCCCCCGGACATATCAATGGTTCCTTACAATTAGCCGGATTATTAAAACAAGCCGGTCACCATATTGTTTACATTGGTCCTTCTGAGTTTAAGGTGAAAATCGAACAAGCCGGTTTCCGGTATTACATTTTTGAACAATTTGCGGTCAAATCATCAGGGAAAAAAGATACTTTACTTTATTGGATTGACTGTTTCATCGGTTTTTTTACTGGTCATCGGTTAAAGAAAATGATGGAAATGATAGAAGAGTTAAACGATATTATTAAGAAGATAAATCCTGATTTGATTTTATTAGATGCCAATTTCATCCAAAAAATAACCTACTATGGTAAATGTAAACATAGAATAGCATTTTTTGAAACGATGGTTTCAGAACATTATGCTCCGAACATTCCTCCTTATAACAGTACATTTATTCCAAAAAATAATTTTTTTTCCAGAAATTATGTAGATTTTCTATGGTTCATCCGGGAATTTCATCTTAGATACAGGACAATTAAAGCCCAATTTCTTTACTTTGATAACGATATTCACAGTATTTATAGGAAGTTGGCTTCAGAATATGGTATTGAGCTTGAAAAATGGCAGGATACTAAACGAATGAATCATACAAAAGTTATACCCAAGAATGTTACCGAACTTATTATTCCTCCCTTGCCGTTCGATTTTCCACGACCTGAAAAACCTAATGTAGTTCATATCGGGCCATTGGTAAATGCAAACCGTGATAATCTGATTTTGGATGGAAGATATATGGATGTTATTAATCATATTAAAAATTTGAAACAAAAAGACAAAGGTATTGATTTTATCTATGCCTCATTAGGAACTATGTCGGAAATCAGTCCTGCCCGAGAAAAGAAATTTATCAATGTTCTTTTAAAATATTGTCATTTAAATAAAAATAACAACATTGTTTTTTCTGTTGGGAATAATTATGATATAAGTAAGCTACCCAGCATTCCCGAAAATTTATATATTTTTCACTCTATTCCGCAATTAGATATTCTGAAACATTGTGATTTGATGATTACTCATGGAGGAATGAACACTTTAACTGAATGTATCGTAAATAAAGTTCCCGTCATTGTTTATCCTTTAGCCAAACATTGGGATCAAAATGGGAATGCAGCCAGGGTTGCCTATCATGGTATAGGGATAAGAGAAAATTTTAAAAACATATCTGCAAAAAATCTAAAAAGAAACATTGAAAAAATACTTACAAACTACAATTATTACAAAACAAATCTGATAAGCATGAATGAAAAAATGGACATCGAAAAAGCGGCTAAAGAATGTGTCGAAATAGTTGAATCATTAATAAAATATTAAGATATGAAAGTAGAAGAAAATTACAAAAAAATATTTGTAAAACAGCACGGAGATTTTGCCTGTGGTTTGGCTTGTTTAGCGATGATTATTAAATATCATGGAGGAGATGCCCGGCAAGAGGATTTACGTAGCATCAGCGGAACAACGCTGCAAGGAACCAGTCTGCTTGGACTATATCAAGCCGCTACTAAATTAAATTTTACAGCCAATGGATATGAAGCAGATATAAATTCACTAAAATCCATTCCGGTTCCGGTTATTCTTCATGTGGTTAAATACCATAATGCGGAACATTATATGGTGTGTTTTGGATTTGAAGACGGTAAATTTATAATCGGAGATCCCGGCTGGGGAATTCTAAAAATGTCGGAATCGGAAATAGATGCTATTTGGAAATCAAAAACATTATTGAAATTAGAACCAACAGAGAAATTTGAGAAAGTGGTTTCTAAAAAAAAAAGATAAATATAATTGGTTAAAAAACACAATTAAAGACGATTATCCTATTTTGACGGTAGCATTATTTATAGGAATAATTGTCGCTTCGTTAGGTTTGGCTATGGCTATTTTTTCTCAGAAACTTATTGATGAACTACTCCCTTCAAAAAATTATGAAAAAATTATTTTAGGAATTATGTTATTCTTTGTTTTACTTATTTTTAGAAGTGGACTCGATTATATTAGAAATATATTTATGGCACGACAGTCGAGGGATTTTAATAATAGGTTAGTTGAAAACTTTTTTTCGAAAATACTATATTTGCCGAAATTCTTTTTTGATTCAACAAAAACCGGAGAAATTATCGCTCGTATGAACGATTCCAGACGCATTCAGCAAACTTTATCATTTATTGCCGGTGATGTATTGATAAATATCTTAATCTTAGTATTTTCAATCGGATATTTGTTTTTCTATTCATGGAAAATGGCATTGATAACCTCCGTTTGTATTCCATTATTTGCCTTATTGGTTATTGCTTATAATAAAAAAATCTCCGATTCACAACGACATGTAATGGAATCGTATGCTGCAACTGAAGGCTTATTTATTGATTCTATTCAAGGGGTTAATGAAATAAAGAATTCAAATAAACAAAATTTTTTCAAACGTATTGTTAAAGATATGTATGGATTTTTTCAAAATTGTTCCTATAAACTTGGGATAATCGGCGCACAATATGGACTCATAGCCCAAATTATAAGTACAATAACAATGGTTGCGCTTATTATTCTGGGTGTTACTTGGATATTGAACGGACAACTCAAGCTTGGAGAACTAATGGCTATTATAACAGTTGGGGGCATGATCATCTCTTCTACTGCAAGCTTGTCTGTTGTCAATATCCGCTTGCAAGAAGCTAAAGTTGCATTCGATCGATATTATGAATTTTTAAAAGCAAAACCGGAATTTGACCCTAATGAAACTTTCATGAAAACAGAGCCGGAAAAACAGGATCCGGAACAAATTCATTTACAAATCAATCAACTTTCATTCCGTTTTATCGGACGCAAAAAGCTATTTGACAACATTTCGTTGGAAGTTAAAAGAGGAGAGATAATAATACTATTTGGAGAAGTTGGTTCCGGTAAAAGTACGCTGATTCAAATATTGCAAAAACACTATCTTCCAGAATCCGGCGATATTCTGTTCAATGGCAAACCGTTCTTAGACTACTCCATACCTGTCTGGCGTGAACATATTGGAGTCGTTAATCAACATGTGAAAATATTTAACGGAACAGTCGGGGAGAATATATGCCTGGGAAATTTTGAAAATGAGAAAGAATCCGTCGATAATTTCTGTAAAGAATACGGATTTGATTCATATTTCAATAATCTGCCTCAAGGATTATACACATTATTAGGGGAGGATGGAGTAAAAGTTTCCGGAGGTCAACAGCAACTTATTTCGTTAGCACGAGCCTTATACAGACGCCCTTCCCTGTTACTGCTGGATGAGCCGACTGCTGCAATGGATAGTAAAACAGAACAATTCGTAATGGATATTTTGAAACAAAAAAGGCAACAATTTGCCATAATTTTAGTCACTCATCGTGTCCACTTGGCAAAATATGCCGATAGAATTTATGTATTAGAAAACGGAACAGTTACTCAATCAACGAGTAGTGATATTTCTTATTACAACTAAAAAATAAAGCAGATGTTAAACAGGTTAATTTCAAACATTATAAAGAGTCCAATTGAATTGTTTTTAGTCATTACAGGGAACTATCTGAAGTATGCGTCTGTAACGATTCTCTCCGTATTGGAAAACGTTTCGAGGCGCGTTAATATAACAATACTATGCACGGACGTATCTGATGAAGACAAGTACATGCTTGGCTCCATGGTTGCAAAATTTAACGCCAGCGTGGAATTCATGATAATCAGCGATGAGCAATGGGATTTGTTGTGTGGCGCTAAGATCAGCCAATTTTCAACTGTAGGCAAGCCGATAGGTTATGTCCGCTTTCTTATTCCTCATATATGCAAGAGCAAAAAGGCTCTTTATATGGATACCGACACGGTTGTGGTTGGCGACATTTCTCCTTTGTGGAAAACCAATTTCAGACAGAATGGGAAAGAGCATGCATTTGCCGCAGCCCGAGGAGGCGCATGGAAAGAAGGAAATCTACAGCTTGGTTTGCCGGAGAATCATATGCATATCAACAGCGGTGTCTTGTTGTTCAACTGTGCCAAATGGAGCAAGGACAAGATGTTTGATCAGCTTATGGATATAGCTAAGAGAACCCATTATGACCTTATCGCCCACGACGACCAATGCACTATCAATATATGGGGATTTCAAAATGGAGGGCAAGCCGAGTTCGGATATGAATATAATTCCATAGTTAGCGCTTGGGTACCAGACAATTTCAAAATTTTGCATTATATTGGAGCCAGACCTTGGTGTGATCCGCATTGTAAATATTTGGATGAGTGGTGGAATGTTGCCAGGTGTACGCCGTATTATGAAAAACTTCGCAGGGAAGTACCTGAAAAAAAATGAAAAAAATAATTGAAATTAAATGTTTTACGTAAAACAAAGTCTTTCAGCTTTTTTCTTCAAAAACAGCCTTTCCTTCCTTCAATTCCAAAACATGCGAAATACAACGAGGCGCTTCATTTTCATAATGACTGATATAAATCAGCGTCGTGTCCGTTTGCCTGCAAATCTCATCCGTTAAGTTGATAATAAATTCCGTTTGAAATTCATCCAAGCCCTGACAAGGTTCGTCGAAAATCAATAACGGCGGATTCTTAATCAGTGCGCGAATCAATAAGAATAGCCTTTGTGCGCCAGATGAAACATTTGCTAAACTTTTTTGTGCTAATTCGTCCAAATCCAATGCTTTCAGCCAATTCTGAATACATTGGATTTGCACGGCGGAAAGTTTTTTATATACGCCCATCGTATCGAAATAGCCCGATGCCACCGTGTCAAAACAAGTAATGCTTTTATCGAAGAATGCAAACAATTCCGGCGAAACAAAACCAATATTTTTCTTAATCTCCCAAATGCTTTCTCCCGAACCGCGCCGCTTGTCGAATAAATAAATTTCATTGGAATAGGCTTGAGGATTATCGGCAAAAATCAAACTCATAAGCGTCGATTTGCCCGCACCGTTCCTGCCTTTCACCAACCAACGCTCCCCTTTCTTTACCTGCCAGTTGATGAGGTCGAGAACAGTTTTGTCGCCATATTTTACCGTAACATTTTTCATCAAAACAGCATTTTCAAAATTCCACCCATTCGGTGGAAAGGAATCGTTGAATTGTTTATATAGCTTCGTCATTGCGAGCGAAGCGAAGCAATCCATTTTATTTATAGATTGCTTAGGGCTATCGCCCTCGCAATGACGTGCAAAAACCTTTTGAGACAGTCCTTTCGGACTACGTCCTCGCAATGGCGAGTTGAGTGCAAAACCTTTTTGCTCCCCTCTAGCTAACTCCAACACATGAGTAATACACTCCGGAAAAGAATGGTGCGTTCCGGGAATAATAATAAGTTTTGTTCCCTTACAGGAAATTTCATTCAAAATCTTGTTCAATTTCTCCCTACCCGCCTCATCCAAACCTGTGAACGGCTCGTCTAAAATCATCAATTGAACAGGATTCAGCAATGATTTAATTAATTGGAATTTTTTATGCTCCCCACTCGAAAGTTGCAACAATGGTATGTTTTTTAAATAAGCAATTGACAATTCATTCAACAAAAAATCAATCCTTTTTTCATCATCCGACACGAATTTCAACTCTTCCGAAACCGTATAAGAATCCTCGCTATATGCAGTGTTGTAACGTTGCTGATAATACCCATCAATCGTATTGCTGCGATTTTTTATCGTGTAGCGTTGTTCCACATAAGCAACTTTCGGGAGCAAATCCGTAGAATGCGAATAATCGAAACTCAAATCGCCCGTAAAAAACAATTGTCCGGCCAAAGCCTTAGCCAGCGTGGTTTTTCCGCTACCCGATGCACCGGTGATTACGAGATTTTCTTTATCGTTCAACGAAAAAGAAATATCCCGTAATTCAAAACTTCCTTGCCGTATCGTAATATTTTTTGCTGTTAACCTCATGCATATCTTAAAAAATCTGCGCAAAGATAAGCACTTTGTAATAAAAAATATATACCTTTGCAAAACATATCAAACTATTATTAACATCGTAAAATACGGTTTATTTATGAAAAATAATCAAACTGAAAATAATAGCGAAAATCCCATAGATATTTTTTTGCGGAAAATGATCATTATCTTCCTTATTTTTATTTTGATAATATTTACCGGTTTTGCAGCTCTATATACCATTAAAAATATTGAGCCTATCAAATATTTTTTGTATTTGTACGCTATACAGCATATTATATGGCTGTATGGAATTATATACTATAAAGACTTATCCATTGAATCGGTAATTATGATGTACCTTTCTTACATCATAGTGTCTATATACCCGCTTACCTGTATATATTGGAATGCAGGTGATCCTGTAGCGTTTTCCTGGTACCTGCTTATCTTGATCGGAGCAATCGCTTTCAATGTGCGTCATATAGAAATATGGATCACTTTAACTGCTGTTGTAGTAATTTCCGTATTTTTTTGCAGTTCCTTCCTGTTTCCTACGAAAGGATTATCCCCGTCAGCGATAAGTAATGCAGATATTATGACTGTTATTTCAGCAATTATTCTGACTTCTTTTTTTGCAGTCGTATATTCGAAAAAAACTAAAATTGAAGTGTATATACGTGCCAAAACGATACAAACACAAGCAGAAGATGAAGAAAATTTAAAAAAGGATAAAATCTTATACAACACCATTATTGAATATTTAGAGAAAAATAAACCCTTCAAAAATCCCGATTTCAACGCTTCTACGCTTGCAAAGGCGCTAAACACCAATGTAAACTATATTTCAAGAGCCATAAGTGCAGGCGGCGGCGGTGATTTTCATACGCTGCTCAACAATTTCAGAATAAATTATGCAAAAGCTATGCTCGACAGCGGAGCAATGAAGAAGTACACCATTGACTATATCTATACCGAAGCCGGCTACAAATACCGCTCTACTTTCAACGCTGCATTCAAACTCATTACCGGTATGACTCCTTCGGATTATGTTGCTGAGCAAAATACAAACAATGATTAACTTAACAATAGAACGTTTTTTATAATTTTGAAAAGCCATACAGATATACTAATTCATGAATTCCTATTGCCGGATGTGCCAATCTCTCTTATAAACTATTAAAATATAGCATATTAAATATTATAGCGGTTTTTAACATATCTTTTGCTATATTGCGTACATTTTCTTGAAATCGTTATAAGCGTACACACATAATTTGTGCATTTATTTTATTTGCTATACTTTTACTGACGTTTTTAGTAACATTATAAAACAAAGTTTATATTTCGAGTTTTTATTGTTAGAAAAATGACATTAGAAATAAATACAGCCACGAATAAGGGAAATACGATGGCGTTCAACACGAAAAAAGTAATATTTATTCTCTCAGGTATTCTATTTATGATTGCTTGTGTATCTCTCCATGCTGTTGAAGCAGGGAAAGGCGTGATTTATTATAAAAATACACTCATCAAGGGAAAAGAATATTTGTATGTTGGAAAAGAATATTTGGTTGCCAAAAAAAATAATACCCGGCAAATATTCGCACAAAATAACACTAAAACAGAAAGTAAAACGGCTAAGGCTGCAAAGAATAACATTGTCAAAAAAGAAACGCCTGTAACTGTATTCCCCGTTTTTCCTTTCATACCTTCTTCTTCGTCTTATTCCTATTGGGGTGGAAAATCAATACTAATTTCGAAACAGGATTCTAACCAATATCCGTCAGAAAGTAAAAAACGGGGAAACCCATATTCTTGCAACGAAAACTCAAGTTTATCTTTGCATTCCCCTGAACAAAGACAAAAATTATCTATTGCCGCAATCCAGTGCGGAATATTAACTTCCTTTTCTCCCAATTCCCCATCACTCGTCTGAACCATGATTTTTGAAACTGCGCGTCATTGCTTCGGGCTTCGCCCTCGCAATGACGATGCGCCAAATTTTGATTAATCTAACAGTAAAACAATATATTATTTTATAAAAAAATCACAAAAATTTGTTTAATTAAAAGAATGTATCAAATGAAAAAAATATTTTTATTAGCAAACATATTTGCCCTGATATGCACATTAACAATTAGGGCACAAGTAACCATAGGAATAAACAAAGCGCCCCACCAAGCGGCTGTGTTAGACTTACAGTCAAAAGACAGCCTTGGATTATTGCTTCCCCGCGTTGCGCTTGAAGATACGGTGAAAGCAAAACCGCTATCGGCGAACGTACCGGGAATGTTTGTTTACAACACAACTATAAATGATGCAGTCGGTTTAGCCGAAGGCGTTTATTTTAACGACGGCCGCAGATGGTGGCCGGCAGGGGGCGGAGGCACAGAACCTTGGATGGTATCAGGTTCCGCGGGAAAGGTCAAAGCGAGTCTGAACACACAGAACATTTATCAAATGGGACAGGTTTCCATCAATACGGATACACTCCTGCCGTTAACCCAGTTGAATGTTGTCGCTGAATACAAAGGAATTATGATCCCGCGTTTGACGCAAGTGCAGAGAGACTCAATCACAAAAAAAATTGACAGCGATTCTATTTACAACAGCTTGATGATTTACAACACAACCGAAGACTGCTACAACTACTACTCCAGAATGGAAGGAACCTGGCAGAGTCTTTGCGGCGCAATGGGTAAAGCCTTGTTTTTGTTAGTCTGCGATTCCGGCGTTGTAGTGAATGGAACTTATGGAGAAGGAACGGCGTTAAATTCATCCAACTATATCAAGATTTTTGTGAACGTTAAAAAGATTGGATCCTACAGTATTCAGGCTGTTGCCACTCCCGACAACGGTTATTTCTTTGAAACTTCGGGTACTTTTTATTCCACCGGCGGTTTTTATATAACCATACCGGGTACGGGACAGCCTAAAAAGCACACGCAAGGAACAGATATGACTATTACATCCGATGATACGCCCGACAATTTCTTGCTGACTTCGTCGAGCGGAACCGACAGTTGTAAATTTATAGTGAATGTAATAAACACGGAAATACAGCCTAAATTCGACATCGCTTGCGGCAGTATTCAGGTGCAAGGCGCTTATTTCGAAGACTCGGTACTGACCTCTAAGCCCAATCCGGTCTACGACAATAATCCGAATCAAATTTCAGTTCAACTTACAAATATCCCGACCACTTCTTTCGGCGCTGTCGCCACTTTAGAAACCAATACGGTGGACGGAATCTCTTTCAAATGGACAGGCATTCTGACGCAATCCCCTCAAACGGTGCTTATGCAGGGAACAGGAACGCCACGCGGATTGAACGATAAAGTGCTTACCATTACTTCAAACAGCGTATCCAATCCGGGTTCTTGTACAGCTACGGTTTTGATGCTGATTCCCAGAAAACGGATGATGGCAATGTCAGGCGTTGATCAACAATTCGGATATAATCCGTGCGTGATCACGGTCGGTTATCCAAAGGGTAGTTTTAATGATTTGCTTACCGATAAAAATAATTTCGGGTATAACCAATGGTCGATACTTAGATTTGCTGGATTCAACAATAATCCGAAAATCGGAGGCGGAACAGCGGCGTTCAGTAATTATATAGGTGCAAGCACTTCCGGCGCCGGTCAGACTACCGTTACCACTGCCGGCTTTAATTCTTGGGTGGATGACGACAGGGATATGATAGGCGTAACCGACAACTCATGGCATAATATGCCGAGGGCATTGCTGCATGATTTATTGACGGGCGGCAACGGACACCGGAAAGTCGATATCTTTATGATCGGATATACGGACGGACGCGAATGGCTTGTGTCAAGTAACGCTAATGACGTTGGATTAGCTCAGGAATTGGTCGATTTTTGTTGTAACGGAGGTATATTGATGATTTGTTCAGAGGCGACTCAATCCAATGCAAATTTTATGAATATTATGTTTAATAATCCTAATCCAGCAATAGTCGGAAAAACAGGAGATGCAGCTGGTACAAATTACACATATGGCTATAACTCAAATTCTTCTGTCAGTATGAGACCTTATTATTGTCTTGATGGCGATCCTATCCTCGCAGGACCTTTCAATAATATCTTAGGCCGTGATTGGGGTGAAGATGCTTCAACTACTCGATATTTAGATAATTTGCCGCTTGATAGTGTAGTTATTTATTCAGGCGCTAATGGACTTTATGATACACCAACTACAAATTCAAGTACAGGTGTAACTATTTTCCGACACACTGTTTATCCCTTGATATTTATCGGCGATGGCGGATTTAATTCGCATAATGCATACGGTACAGCAAGTGGAGGTACTATTTGTCCGTTTGTGTTAACTTCAGTAAACAAAAATGGACACACATACCCGATGTATCCATCTTTCCGTTCAAATTTTGGACCTGCAGTGGCAACAAGCGGAAGGGTCGATAATGCATCGTTTACCGCCAATGCCTTTGCCTGGTGTATCAATCAAGCAGAAGCTTACCGGAAAGCGCATAAGTAATAATAAAAATTGCTAATCCATATATTGATAAGAGGTTGCCTAAAAACTCAGGCAACCTCTTTTTTTTACTTAAAAACAACCATAAAAATAAAAGCGGTTAAACATACTTCAAAGATACTTCAAACATACCTCAGGGATACCCCTAAGAAAAGTTTGCATTTTGCAAAAAATTACTTTGCAAGACCATACAGGATATACTAATTCCTGAATTAATATTTCTACAAATGCTTATTTTTATGTAAATTTTTATTATACAAGCAGTTATAAATACAAATAACTGCAACGTGTTTTTTTACGATACTATGTACATTTTCAATAAAGATTTATACACGTACAAACATAATTTGTACGGATTTTTTGTTTTACATACTTTTGTACACCAATTTAGTTTTTAAAATAGGAATAAATTTATTATTATTGTAATTTTATTTTTGGAATACAATAGAATATACTAATGTGGTGTATTAATATGATTTACAACTCGAAAAACTTAATAACTATTCGCTCAATCATTTTCATTATGATTGAATGGTTATCTCTTTATCATTATCCATAGCCGCTATCCAATGCGGAATGCCGACGTCTTTCTCCCCCCATGCGCCATCCCATCAGAGCCTGGTGCGCCTTTAGGTACAAAATATTGGTAGAAAATCTCAAGTTTGGCGCATCAAATTTATTGCGAGAGCTGCGAGAAATAAAGCAGATGAATTAATCTAACCCTTTCTTACTTTCCCATAGGGGGGAGAAATACTGAGGCTGTCTTAAAAGACGCTATCGTCATTGCGAGCCGTCAGGCGAAGCAATCCGGAATATTGAATATCTGTAGCTTTGCCCTCGCAATGACGTGAAAAAAAACTCTTTGGAGACAGCCTCTGGGGGTAAAGGCGACAATAGCCCGGTGAATTAAGGTGAAGGAGTTTATTAATTAGTGATTTTAGCACATTTTTTCAAGATATTATGCACATTTTCTTTAATAAGATACAAAATGCAAACTATTTTTGTTCAGTTATTACATTATTTATAACTTTGCAACCTATTTTGGAGTATTCTAAAAAATATTTTTATTATGAAAGATAAATATATTTTGAAAAATACAAATGAACACTCTTACAATGCGCAATATATGGTAAATAATACAAAATACGTGAAGTTTATCCTCTCAGTTATTTTCACAATGATTGTTTGCCTATCTCTTCATGCAGTTGAAACAGAACAGAACACAATTTTTATTGATAGCGAATTTGTAGCAGGCAAAGAATATTTGTATGTTGAAAACACTTCGACAGACTTAAATATAGATTCTTCACATATTTATATAGCCGATAATGCAAAAATATATGGAAAAGAGAATTTGGTCGTAAAACAAAATATTCCGCAAACATTGGCAAAAAACAGCGTTAGCGCTAAAACAGAGAGCGCCAAGCCTGTCGAGCATAACATCGCCGGAAAAGAATCACGGGAAATTGTACTTCCTGATTTTCCTTCCATACCCTCTTCTTCATATTATTCATATTGGGACGGGAAATTAATACTGATTTCAAAACAGAATTATAACCAATGCAAGCCATCAGGAAAAAAACAGGGAAATCCATATTCATGCATTGAAAACTCAAATACATCTTTACATTTCCCCGCGCAAAGACAAAAATTATCTATTGCCGCAATCCAATGCGGAATACTAACTTGCTTTTCTCCTAATTCGCCAACAGTTGTCTGAACCATGATTTTTGAGGCTGCACGTCATTGCGAGAGCTGCGAGGAACGAAGCAGCCGAAGCAATCTACCCCCTCTATCTTCCAAATAGGGGGAGAACTGACAGTCTTATTAATCTTTCCATCTTGAAAAAATCGTGGTTCAAGACAGTTATACATGTACAAATTAAATCACAAAAAATTATTTATTAAATTAAAAGAATGTATCAAATGAAAAAAATATTTTTATTAGCAAATATATTTGCCCTGATATGCACATTAACAATTAGGGCTCAAGTAACTATTGGACTAAATCAAAAGCCCCACCAAGCGGCTGTGTTAGACTTGCAGTCAAAAGACAGCCTCGGATTGTTGCTGCCGGTCGTAGCCCTTATAGACACATTGAAGTCAAATCCACTCTCTGAAAACGTACCGGGAATGTTCGTTTATAATACAACCATAGACGATGCCGTCGGTTTAGCCGAAGGCGTTTATTTCAACGATGGCCGCAGATGGTGGCCGGCTGGCGGCGGAGCTACGGAACCATGGATGGTATCCGGTTCCACAGCAAAGACCAAGGCAAGCCTGAATACCCAAAACATCTACCAAATGGGACAGGTTTCAATCAATACGGATACGCTCTTGTCGATAACCCAACTAAATGTAGTAGCAAACAACAAGGGAATTATGATTCCGCGATTGACGCAAGCGGAAAGAGACTCTATTAAACTTGGAGTCGATTCGATTGCTAACAGCTTGATGATTTACAATACAACCGAGGACTGCTACAACTACTACTCCAGAACGGAAGGGTCATGGCAGAGTCTTTGCGGTAAACAAGGTAAAGCTGTTTTCACTATGAATTGCGACACTACCCAGGTGTTGGGAACTTATGGAGAAGACGTAGCGCTAAATTCATCCAACTTTATTAAGGTCATGGTGAACATTACAAAAATAGGATCGTACAGCATTCAGGCTATTGATACTGCTGCTATTGACAATGGATATTTCTTTGAAACTTCGGGAACATTCTATTCCACCGGTCAGTTCTTTATAACTGTACCGGGTACGGGACAACCAAAAAAACATACGCAAGGCGCAAATTTAGTAAGTCCTGCCGATGATAATCCAGATGGGTTCGCACTGACATCTACAGGCAGTACCGACACTTGCTATTTTCAAGTGAATGTAATGAATACGGAAGTACAGCCTGTATTCGACATCAATTGCGGCAGCGTTCTTGTACAAGGCGCTTACTTTCAAGATTCGGTACTAACCAGTAAGCCTAACGCGATATACGATAAAATGCCGAATCAAATTTCAGTTCAACTTTCAAATATTCCGACCACTTCTTTTGGCGCTATTGCTCATTTGGAAACAAACACGGTAGATGGAATCTCATTCAGTTGGACAGGCACTCTGGAGTCTTCTTCGCAAACCGTAATCATGCAGGGAACAGGAACTCCCCGCGGCTTGAATGATAAAATTCTTACTATCACTTCGAACAGTACGTCATCGTCAGGTTCATGTTCGGCTACAGTTTCTATGTTGATTCCCAGAAAACGGCTGATGGCGTTGAGTAGCGATGAAATCGATGTTCTTGATGATACATACGGGTATAATCCTTGCAGGGTCACAGGAGGGCGAGGGGGTTTCAATGATTTGCTTACCGATAAAAACAATTTCGGGTATAACCAATGGTCGATACTCAAGTTTGCCGGATTCAATAATACACCCAATCCTACGGGGGCTGCTATTCAAACGAATTTTGTTCCTGTCGGTTCTACTCTTGATAATTGGACAGACGATGGCAGGGATATGATAGGTATTGATTTAATCAAAGATTGGCAACATATGTCAGCTACAACTTTGCATAATTATTTATATGGACTCAACGGGCATCGAAAAATCGACATCTTTATGATTGCATATACATATATAACAGGAGGAAATCCTCCTGCAGCATCTGCCGGAGATTGGTTTCGGACAGGGAATGCGAACGATAAGGCATTATGTCAGGAATTAGTCAATTTTACTCATAATGGAGGTATTTTGATGGTTTGTTCCGAAGATCCTGTATCCAATCAAAACTTTTTGAATCTGATGTTTGGCACCGGCACGGCAATCACTGCAACGCAAGGACATGGGCCAGGTACTAACTATTCCTTAGGATTCAACTCTGTCAATACGCCTACCAGTTTGAGGGCTAATTATTGCCTCGATACTGATCCGATCCTGACAGGTCCGTTCAATAATATTTTAGGTAGAAGCTGGGGAGAAGATGCTTCCACTACCGTTTATTTTAACAACGTACCGTTGGACTCAATTGTTATTTACTCGTCAGGAAAAAGCATCAAAGATCCTATGGTTACTGCCGGTATTCCTGATGAATCGGTGACGATTTTCCGTCACACCGAATATCCTTTTGTGTTTATGGGCGACGCCGGATTCAATTCCCATGATGGCTATGGTACTGGTCACCAAAATGCCGCTTTGGGAACTGCTTGTCCATTTTTGACAGCCCCCACAACCAAGAATGGACAAACGTACCCGTATTATCCAAATTATCGTACAAATTTCGGTCCGACTGCTTCCGGAGGAGGCAGGGTAGATAATACATCTTTCACCGCCAATGCTTTTGCATGGTGTATTATGCAAGCAGAGGCATATAGGGAAGCGCATAAATAAATTAGAAATAAATGAAAATTATGCGCACAGAAAGAGGTTGTCTTCATGACAGCCTCTTTTTATTTAAAATACACTTCAATTCTTTTCCGAAAGGTTGCCAAACTATGGAAAAACAATCTCCACAACATAAAGAAAAATTCCGGGCGCTTGGGAAGAGGTGACAAGACTTTCGTACAACTTGACGAAAGTTTGGGAAGAGGTGACGAGCCTTTCGTACAACTTGACGAAAGTTTGGGAAGAGGTGACGAGCCATTTGTACAACTTGACGAAAGTTTGGGAAGAGGTGACGAGCCTTTCGTACAACTTGACGAGCGCTTGGGAAGAGGTGACGAGACTTTCGTACAACTTGACGAGCGCTTGGGAAAGAGTGACGAGACTTTCGTACAACTTGACGAGCGCTTGGGAAAGAGTGACGAGACTTTCGTACAACTTGACGAGCGCTTGGGACAAGGTTTCAGTTTGCAACGATCAATAGCGATCCTCTTATTAACTGACCTTTCGGCAATGTGACTATGTTCAGAGCAAAAAATTACAATTTCTTCTGGGTAGGCGATGGCGGATTTAATTCCAGCGATTATCCTCGATCATTGATTTATAGAGACTACCGAGCGATGTTCCCTACGGGAAAACAAAAAATCCAACCAGCGTCTCATAATAATATTTCGCCGGTTTTGCTGTTTGAAAAAATTATATTACCTTTGAAATAGAAATTTTAAAACAGTTTGCTATGAATCAATTATCAAATCGCATCACAATAAACGAACATGTATGCAACGGTCGTCCAGCCGCTTTTTATTTCGTCACCCACTTTAAACAAACCGGTTTGTCAAGCCGGATTTCTTTTCCCGTATCGCTCAATAAACCGTTTTGCCGGTTGATGGTAAAAATCTGAACCGTATTGCTGTCGCGATTGGCGCATAACAAGTATCTGCCGTTGGGAGAAATAATGAAATTCCGCGGATGAATTCCAGTCTTTTGGTAGCCAACCGCAGTCAATAATCCAGTATTTGAATCAATGCTGAATATAGCAATTCCATCATTGTTCAGCCGATTGGATGCGTAAAGAAATTTTCCGTCCGGACTTACATGTATGTCGGCGCTTCCTTTTTTCCCACTGACGGTTGTGGTATCGGAAACGACGGATTGGACAGGCGTAAGCCCTTCCGGATTGTAGTGAAATACCGTAACTTTCCCCGATAATTCATTGATGCAATAAACGAAGTTCTTTGCCGGATGGAAGGCAATATGACGAGGCCCGGAACCATTTTCCAAAGTAATAACCGCGCCGTCTTTTTTCAAAAACTGTTGGTTAATGTCGTGCCAATCGACTTTAAACCGGATGATTTGGTCTTTGCCTAAATCTGTTGCAAAAACGTAGGCCTGATCGGGAGAAAACACGACTGTATGCGCATGAGAAACCGGCTGATCGTTTCCCTCATTAAAATCTATGCGCTGAGACATTGGTTGAATTTCTCCACTGCTCGACAAAGGGAAAACGGAAATATTTCCGCCGTTGTAATTGGCGGTCAAGATAAAATGTTGTGTTTTGTCGATGTTGATGTAACAAGGATCGGCGCCTTCCGTGACTTGAGAATTAACAAAACTCAATTTCCCCATCGATTTATCAAGCCGGAATGAACTTACAGCGCCTTGGCTCGTTTCATTCACCGAATAAACCATTTTTTCATCGGGCGATACAACCAAATAGGAAGGATTCGGAATATCTTTCAATTCGCCGACCCATTTGAAACCGGCGTCTTTCAGATTGAAATCATAAATGGAAATGCCCGGCGTTTTTCCATTCGAATAGGAACCAATCAATAAATAGGTACTATCGTTTTTTATCTGACAAGCAGACGTAAACAATGATATAATCATTAAAAGAAATAGATTTTTCATTTTTTATTTTTTATTCTGATATACAACGGTCGTGTCCGCAGGAAGCAAGCTGTTTGTCCTTCTTAATAAATCGGATACATAATTGAAATCTTTACGTAAAAGAATACCCAATCCTTGCGTCATTTCGGGAGTCAAATTATAATAATTGCGGTAATTATAATGATTGAAGAATTTCAGACGAAGATCGCCTTTTTGTGTTAGTTTATATTCAAGGTCGAAATCGCCTATCCAATGAATGGCGCTTTGAGTACTGTTCAAAAAAGGATTGTCCCGATAACCAAAATTCCCATTGATAATCAAACGATTATTCAATAACTGACTGGACAACAGAAGTTCCATTTCGGTATTATTTCCCAACCCGTCGTTGGATTGACGAAAGGTAGTGCCGACCAAATGTATTTTATCCGTGAAAGCATCCAGGATATTCGAAAGCTGTGTGGTCAAAGTCGAAGTGAGCAGCGTCATGTTTGTTCTGCTCATACTGTTTCCTCCATATTCGGGCGCAGTGTAGAAACTGTTTAACACAATCAAGTAAAAAATCTGCCGGTTCATCATATCTTCGGTGTTGATATAGCTTTTTACCTGCCGGTTCAATTCGGGCGTCGAATTTGGAAGATCGATGTCGAACGAGACATTGGGATGTCTCACCTGGCCGGTCAATTGAAGAATACAATTTACAGTGACATTACTCTGCTGTTGGCTTTCAATCAATTGCTGGGCTAAATCCCCAAGATTGGCTGTCAGCCGGTAATTGGCTTTTACATTTAATTCCGCAGCATAAGGATCGCCGAGGAAAGTGACGGTACTCCCTTCCTGGACATCAAAATTGCGGTAAATAACCTGTTGGAGGCTAAAATTGTATTTTCCTCTTTCGATGGTATAAGCGCCTAATACTTTCAATGGCGTTTTTGTTCCATATTGAATCTGCATGGTTCCGTTTCCATAACCGCTTATTTTATCACCCGATACGGGATCCATAATTAAGTCGATAGCGCCTTGTTGATTTGCTTCTACCAAGAGATTGAGTCGAATTTCCGTTCCGGAATTTGAATTGACAGGGGTTGTTTCCTGTGTAGATATGAGTTGCGCTAAGTCTTTGCCGGATACAGCGATCGTATCTTTTTTGGGTTGAACGAAACGAATAAAATCATAATCTACGATATCCGGTTCATCCACGAAATTCATAGCTATTCTTGTGTTTTCGGTATTTCGCACGGTAACGTTTATGTTTACCAAATCTTCCGTTCCCGACAGGCTGACGGTTCCTGTCCCGAAAACTTGTCCGTAAAACATCGGATTTTTCGCTTGATCGGCATTGAATATCAATAAATTATTGAAAGATACATTCGCAGAGAATTTGAAATCAGCTAAAAGATGATGTTTGACGGAGCCGTTTGCCAAAGCCGATTGTCTTTTCTCGTCGAAAAGGCGCACGTTATCGACTCGTATTTCGTCGGGAGACAATCTAATCGTGTCGCTGAACGTATAGTAAGTGTTGAGATATCCGATGCCGAAGCGGCAATTTTTGGCATAAGCCACCCCTTCGACAGTAGGGTTGTTCAAGTCGCCGAAGAGCCGCAGGTGTCCGCTCATATTTCCGGTTAAGTCTTGAACGACACTGTCCAAATACTTCCGAAGGAAACGGGCGTCTGCATTGGCTGCATCAAAATCAATCGACAGATATTCCTTGACGGGGTAAATAATGCCGTTGATATTGACATGAGTGGAGTCATTTTTATAAACAAATCCGTTCATCAAAACGCCTTGATTTTCGTCATCCCATTTTCCGGTCAAATCCAAATCGCCAAAAATGACTTTGTTGAAGGCAAAATTTTTCACATCCAACCGGGTCGATAATTTCCGGGTTTTATATACATCTTGAACATCGACGTATCCGGTTGCAATTCCTCCAAATTCCAGCGCTTTAATATTCAAAGAGTTAAAAATATATTCCAAATCGACTTTATTTAATTCAACAACCAGTTTCTCTTCAGGATTGTGCGAAATGGCGCCGTTTATTTTGAGAAACTGATCGTTGTGCGCCGCCAACAAATGATTGATATTAATTCCCGAAGAATCTGCAGAGATTTCGGTAGGATAAAGCGTCCATATCGAATCATTGAAAGCCATATCCGACTGCTTGATGTTGATTTGCACAGAATGAGATGGTTTGTCTTTTTCTCTTGAAAATACAGCGCTTGCATATAAATTTCCCCAATATTTTTCGGAAGCATGTCCCCATTTCAAGGTGTCATTGACTTGATCGTCCACAATTTCAAAATTTGCGGTAAATGGCAAGTGATAGTTGTTTTTTTGCAGCCGGATTCCGGATAAACTCAGTAATGCTTTTTCATTCGGATTCTTCAATGCAATTTTCAGGCTATCAATGATTGACCCTCCGAATTTTACATCCTGAATATTGGCATCCAACGAAAATTTATCCGTTGCGCTATTGTATTGACCGGTGAAGCGGGTTTGTTCACGGAAAGTAAAAGGGATTTCGAGAACGTTGGAGAAATAGGTCATGTCTTCAATCGAAAAATCGAAAGAAAAGATATTTTCTCTCGGGTCGAAAGATTGATTATTAGCTTCAAACAAAGAAGGCAGGTATAAAGCCAGCGTTTTTTTTATTTTCGGAACGAAAGTTTCGAATGAATACATTCCTTTTATTCCACCTCGAAGGATTTTGGACTGAATACTCAAAGTCTTTTCGTTTTCGTTTCCTGAAGAAACGGATGTAATTGCCAGTGTGTCTAAATCGTAACTTCCTTTAGCCGTTTGGAAATGAATATCTTGAAATGTAATGTTTCCCAAAAGGTCGTCAAGGTCGTTCCCTGTTAGATTGGCCGCAGCGTTCAAAGAGAGAAACACGTTTTTGTATTTGCGGGTTAAATTCAGTTTGTCTAATTGTAAATCGGTTACTTTTGCGGTAAACTTATACTCAGAATCTATCCCTTTGAAAAGAAAAAGACCTTTTGCCAAAATTTTGCCTTCGGGATTATCCCATTCCAAAAGTCCGTTAAAACTTTCGGGCGAAAAATCGCCTTTCATGGTTAGATTATTGTAAGTATGACCCTTAAATTCAAATTTATCAACTTTCCCGTCAATCGAACCTGCGAATTTTCCATCATCTCGTTGCGCTACATCGAATCCGACGTTAAAAATAGCTTGGCCATAATCATTATTGCCGGTAATGATCGCTAAATTCAACATCGGAGAAGCGATTTCTCCTTTGAGCGTTGTACCGTTTAGCCCTGCAGTAACGTTGGCGACTATGGTTCCAACTTCGCTGTCAAGCGTTCCGTTCGCAGTCAGATTGTTCAAATAACCGGTTAAGTTTCCGTGAAAATTCATGCTTTTCATTTGCCGGATTGGGGCAGGCAATTCAAAAGGAGTCTTGGTGAAATTATTCACGATTCGCTCGATAGCCGCTGGGGAAAGAAAAGAATCGTCAATTTGTCCGTCGATAAAAATTGTTTCGGGATTTGAATCGAACAAATTCTTTATACGAACGTTTGTTTTAAACATCAACTGACCGTAAAATCTAAAAAAAAGATTTTGCACATCTAAATTATCCGGTGTCCCCGAAAAATCTCCATCCACATTTATCTTGTCGTCGAATTGCGATAATGCGGGAACAAATGCGCTGAAATCCTTCAAATAGATGTCGGAATTATCTACTTTCAACTGGAAAACGGCATTTTTGAAATTGGAGTCATTGTTGTAATCGACTTCTATATCTTTGATTTTCAAAGACGTGTTTTCCAAGTTCAACGACAATTGGCTTATTGCGGCTTTTTCTTTGTCGGCTTCCAAGTCGAAAGCTAATTTTTCAACTTTGAACCCGTTTTTCTCATTGAAACTCAACTGTTTTACGATAACGTCCAATAGCTTGTTGCTTTTAAAATTGCGAATGCGGATTTTTGAAGCAATGTCGAATAATTGAAACGATTCCGGATTAAATGTTCCGGGCGTTTCAGGCGCATCTTTTTCACAGTAGGAGAAACTTCCGTTGCGTAAATCAATACTTTCTATCTGTAAATCAATGGGGTTTTTGGTTACTGTCGAATCCGGATTAGCGAAAATGTCCAAAATGTATTGAATATTCAGCGGCGAATCATGGGTTTCCTTGCTTAAATTAACTTGAAAGGTATAAAGTTGTATGGAATAGACACGCCATTTTTTTTTGAACAGAGGAACAATATCAAAATGAGCCGTCAATCGGTTGGCTTGAAGAAGCGTATCCTGAGAACGGTCTTTTAGATATATATCTTTTAGAATGAACTTATTAGGGAATCCCACTTCGATTTTCCCGATATGAACCTCGCTTTGAAGTTTTTCGGTTAAAGCGGAAGCTATTTGGCGAGAGATTTTATTTTGCAAATAAGGTATTTGTAAAAGGCCGGCGGGCAATACGTAAAATACTACCATCAAACCAAAAATAACCCAAACAATACGTTTAAAAACTTTCATTCGCTTATAATCTGTAACCGACTGTAACGCCCCTTTTTCCGCATACAAAGGTAAGAAGACATTTGCGTATCTCGAAATTATTTATGAAATTTGTGCAACTTTTTTAATCTTTTGCACGTCATTGCGTGGGCGATAGCCCGAAGCAATCCAGGCTATTTTTCTGGATTGCTTCACTTCGTTCGCAATGACGGCAGAGTAAAATTTGCATAGCATTATGTACAATATTTATTTCTTTGTAATTGTAACAATCTTCGTCCTGAGTTTTGTATGGGATCAATTCTTGTCTTATTTGGACAGAAAACGCATGAGTCCTGATATTCCGAAGGAATTGGAAGGCATTTACAATCCCGAAGAATATGGGCGACAACAGGCTTATCAAAAAACTAACAGTCGTTTCGAATTGGTTTCCGAAGGATTTTTATTCGTGGTTATCTTGGTTGTTTTATTGTTCGGCTTGTTTGGTTGGTTAGATAATACGCTTCGAACGCATACGGTTCATTTTTTGTTTTTGCCGCTTTCCTTTTTCGGAATCTTGTTTATCATTGGTCAAGTCATTGACATTCCTTTCGATTGGTATGCCGTTTTTAGAATAGAAGAACGGTTTGGATTCAATAAATCGACGCCCAAACTTTTTATCACCGATTTCATCAAAGGGATTTTATTGAATATGGTCTTCGGCGCAATTTTGTTATCGACCGTCTTATACATTTATCAATACACCGGTAAATGGTTTTGGATGTGGGCTTGGTTGGTTGTTTCGGGCTTTTCTTTATTGGTGACTTTCTTTTATTCGGAATGGATTGTGCCATTGTTCAACAAACAGACTCCTTTGGAAGAAGGAGAACTGCGGACAGCCATCGAATCTTTTGCACAAAAAGCCGGATTTGGTCTGCAAAATATCTATGTGATGGACGGTTCCAAACGCAGTACAAAAGCCAATGCATACTTTACCGGATTCGGCAAGAAGAAAAGGATTGTGTTGTTCGATACTTTGCTGAAAGACTTGGATACAAAAGAGATTGTAGCCGTATTAGCCCATGAAATCGGACATTACAAAAAGAAACATGTTTATCAATCCATGGTTATTTCCATCTTGACAATGGGGATTACTTTTTATATTTTGTCTTTGTTTTTGGATAATTTGCCTTTGGCGGAAGCATTGGGAGGAAAAGTTTCTTCTTTTCACTTGGGATTGCTTGGTTTCTCCTTGCTCATCACACCGATTTCGGAAGTGTTAGGTTTGGCGATGAATAATCTTTCGCGTAAAAATGAATACGAAGCAGACCGGTTTGCAGCACAATTCGGTTTGGGAGACGCTTTAATTTCCGCCTTGAAAAAGATTTCGGTAAAAGCCTTGAGTAATCTGAATCCTCATCCTTTGGTAGTGTTTTGGTATTATTCGCATCCTACTTTGTTGCAGCGGATTGAGGGGGTGCAGAAAGGCAATTATTTGAGAAATAGCAAATGAAATTTGTTATTTGTAAAAAAATATTTGTCTATATGAAAAAAATATTATTAATTTGTAGTATTAAATTTAGATAAGGAATGACAACTATAGTAATCAATGATAAAAAAAAAGGTGCGCAAAAGATATTGGATTTATTACGTTCATCTGATTTTGCTACTTTTATTGAATTTACAGCTAATGATGCGATGCAATCAAGAAAACAAAGATTAATAAAGATTCCACGTAAATATGATCCATTAGCATTAGCAGGATTGGCAGAAGATAACCCAATGGATCTATCTCAAATACGAAAAGGATGGACAAAGGAGAAATAATCTTGTGCGATTCTAATGTAATGATTGATTGGATCAATCACCGACAAAAGGCTCTTAATGATTTACAATTGCTAAATGGGCGTATTGGTATAAGTGTTATTACTGAATATGAGATTATTGCAGGCGCCATTGACTTGAACATGCAAAAGCAATTAGAAAAATTTCTAAAAAATTGTATCATTGTACATATAGATGATAAAATTTCTGAGTTAGGAATCCATCTTTACAAAAAATACAAATTGAGCCACGGATTAGATATGCCTGATTCATTGATTGCCGCGACTGCTATCGAATTAAAATTACCCTTATTTACATATAATACGAAGGATTTCCGTTTTATTTCCGGTATCTATTTATATCAAGTTATGTAACCTTATTGCAACCGTACCTTATTAGATTTCGAATACAAAGATTTTGAAATCTGAATTTTTTGTATTTATTTTGTACTCTTTTTAATCCGGTAATAATAATCAACGAAAAATGATCTGGAACGAAACAATGGAATGTATGTCGCGCGACGACATGCGAAAACTTCAAGGAATCCGACTGAAAAGGACGGTGGAACGTGTATATCACAATTGTGAACCGTATCGGAAACGGATGCAGGAAAAAGGAGTGACTCCGAACGATATTCAAACGATCGACGACATTGTAAAACTGCCTTTTACCTCAAAAACCGACTTGCGAGACTATTATCCGTTTGGTTTGCTGAGCGTTCCGATGTCGGAGATTGTTCGCTTGCATGCCTCTTCGGGTACAACCGGCAAACCGATTGTGGTCGGATATACCCGCAACGATTTGAATATCTGGGGAGAAGTTGGCGCCCGTTGTTTCACTGCGTATGGACTGGGGAAAAATGACGTGGTGCAAGTTTCTTACGGATATGGTTTATTTACAGGCGGTCTGGGCGCGCACGCTGCCGTCGAAACCATTGGAGGAACCGTACTGCCGATGTCGAGCGGAAATACGGAAAAACAAATCATGCTGATGCGCGATTTCGGAGTGGTAGGTTTAGCCTGCACGCCCTCGTATGCGTTATATTTGGCTGACGCTCTGTTGGATTCGGGAATTTCCCGCGAAGAATTCAAATTAAAAGTAGGCGTTTTTGGTGCGGAACCATGGACGGAAGGCATGCGGAAAGAATTACAGGAAAAATTAGGCATCAAAGCGTATGATATATACGGATTGACCGAAATCATCGGACCGGGTGTAGGTTATGAATGCGAATGCCAGAACGGTACGCATTTGTGCGAAGACCATTTCTATCCGGAAATTGTAAATCCTGAAAGCGGCGAACCTTTGCCCCCGGGTGCAATCGGCGAATTGGTCTTCTCAACCATTACCAAAGAAGGGATGCCGTTGTTGCGTTTTCGTACCCGCGATTTGACAAGTTTGAATTACGAACCTTGCGAATGCGGCCGGACTTCCCTCAGAATGTCAAAGATTTTAGGACGTAGCGACGATATGTTGATTATCCGGGGTGTAAACGTTTTCCCGTCGCAGGTAGAATCGGTTATATGCGAAATACCACAGTTGGAACCGTATTATTTGCTGTTCGTTGATCGCGTAAACAATCTGGATACCTTTGAAGTGCAAGTCGAAGTGAAGGATGAATTTTTCTCAGATGAAATGTCCAAATTATTGGAATTGAAAAAGCAAATCAGTCACCGGTTACAGAGTGTATTGGGAATTTCTCCCGATGTGAAACTGGTAGAACCTCGCAGCATCGAGCGCAGCCAAGGGAAAGCCAAACGAGTAATAGACAAAAGACAACTAAAGTAGTATGATAATCAAACAACTATCCATTTTCTTAGAAAATAAAAAAGGCCGCTTTACCGAAGTAACCGGTCTTTTGGGAAATGCGGGCATCAATATGACCGCTTTTACCGTTTCCGAAAATTCCGATTTTGGAATTTTACGGTTAATCGTTTCTGATCCCGAAGCCGCACGGGATGTATTGAAAGAACACCGGTATGCCGTGAGCATTACGGATGTGATTTGTATTCAAATGCCCGATAATCCCGGAGCTTTGGCAAAGGTAATGGATATTATCACCAATGCGGGGATTTTTATCGAATACATGTATGCTTTTTCGTCGGGAAAAACGGCTGTGGGCATTATCCGGCCTGACAATCTGGAGAAAACCGTTGAAGTTTTGTCCGCGAACAAGATAGAGTTATTGGCTTCAAACGAGCTGTTTTCTTTGTAATATTAATAAAAAAGTTTAAATCTTTTTCTATTTCAAAGGGATTGACTACTTTTGCATTCTAATTTAAATTAGGTATGAAATCTAAAGTTGCAGGCATTTTCCTCCTTTCAATCCTGTTAGTTTCTTGCGGAGAATACAATAAAGTGTTGAAATTGACCGATATTGATAAAAAATTCGAATACGCCAAACGATATTTCGATGAAGGTAAATTTAGCCGTTCATCGACTTTATTAGAAGAAGTTGTGCAGATGAGAAAAGGGTCGGCCATGGGGGATGAAGCGCTTTATTTATTGGCGCAAAGTTACTATGGGATGAAAGATTTTCTCACAGCATCCGAATATTTTTCATCTTATTTTAAAACGTATCCTAAAGGAAAGTTTGCCGAATTAGCACGCTTTTACTCGGCTTACGGCTTATTTATGGAGTCGCCGGATCCACGATTGGATCAGACGAATACCTATAAAGCCATGGGACAATTTCAGGATTTCTTAGAACTCTTTCCGCAAAGCGAACGAAAAGAAGAAGCGCAAAATACTTTGTTTCAGCTTCAGGAGAAATTGGCTATGAAGGAATTATTGACTACGCGTTTGTATTATAACTTAGGTAATTATTTGATTTATCCTTTCCCCGGAGGAAATTACCTTTCTGCGGAAATTACTGCTCAAAATGCTTTGCGTTCTTATCCTTTCACCAAATACCGTGAAGATTTTATGTACTTGATTTTCAAATCAAAATATGAAATGGCGGTTCAAAGTGTGGATGAAAAGAAAGAATTTCGTTTCCGTGATGTCGTGGACGAATACTATGCTTACGTCAATGAATTTCCGCAAGGCAGATTCATAAAGGAAATTACCCGGCTTTATCAAAATATCAATAACAGACTCAAAAAACAATAAATATGAATATGGATTATAAAAAAACAACTGCTCCGGACAACACCATTACGCGAGACTTGATAAGTATGGCCGAAGAAACCGGAAATATATATGAAACGGTTCGTATTATAGGCAAACGCGCCAATGAAATTTCAGTTGATATCAAACAGGAATTAGGTAAAAAATTACAGGAATTTTCTTCGGTAAACGACAACATGGAAGAAATTTTTGAAAATCGTGAACAAATCGAGATTTCCCGTTTTTTTGAACGGATGCCTAAACCGACGCTTATTGCTACTCAAGAATTTTTAGATCATGAAATTTACTACCGTAATCCGGTGAAAGAAAAAGACAAAATGGAAGAATTATGATTCAGCGCATACAATCGGTTTATTTGTTTTTAATCACAGCTTTGATGGCGGTTTTAGCAATAATGACATACCACGAAAGGTGGTGGCTGCCTTTGATATTTAGCCTGCTCGGAATCGCTTCTCTGGTTGCTATTTTTCTGTACAAAAATAGAAAAAGACAATATTTGGTAGTGAGCATTTTTTTACTCGCTATAGTCCTTGTTCTTGCACACAATTTTTATATTATCTGGCAAGCTGATTTCCACCCTAAGAGGGTAGTTGCCGCTATAGGTCTTGTATGCATAGTGTCCGGTATTTTGGCTATGTTAGCTTTGAGAGCCATTCGAAAAGACGAAAAATTAGTTCGCTCAACCGACAGGTTAAGATGAGCCATGAAACGTAAAGGCATGATCTGTGCAGGATTTGCGTTTGCGATTGTTATCCTGTTTTTCTGCAATCTTTTTTATGGTACAGTATCCATTCCTGCTTCGGCAGTAGTGGATATTTTTTTTGGCAAGGAAGTCGAAAAAAGCGTCTGGGCGGATATCGTTTTGCAGTCTCGTTTACCTCAGGCGATAACAGCGCTTTTTGCAGGATCAGCATTAGCCGTCAGCGGATTGATGTTGCAAACGCTTTTCCGGAATCCGCTCGCGGGACCTTCCATCTTGGGAATCAGCAACGGGGCCAATCTGGGAGTTGCAATCGTAATGCTTTATGCGGGCGAAATGAGCGGGCTGTCTTATCATTTGTCAATCGTTTTCTCGGCATTCACCGGCGCTTTCTTGGTTTTGTTGCTAATCCTCTATTTTTCGGCAAAAATTAAAAATAACGTACTTGTATTGATTATCGGAATCATGGTTGGCTATTTAGCTTCGTCGGGTATTTCGATTTTAAACGCTTATGCTTCTTCCGACAATGTGCGCGCTTACGTACTTTGGGGAATGGGGAATTTTTCGAGCGTACACAGCGCCCAACTTCCTTTTTATATAATTAGCATTCTATTTGGATTACTTTGTTCCATTCTGTTGATAAAACCCCTAAATGCTTTATTGTTAGGCGAAAACTATGCAGCCAATCTCGGCGTCGGAATAAAAGCCAACCGCATTTACATTTTGCTCACTACCGGTCTTTTAACCGCCATAGTCACCGCATTTTGCGGACCGGTTTCTTTTCTTGGATTAGCAGTACCCCATATCGCACGAATGACTTTGAGAACATCCAACCAGAAATTGTTGCTTCCTGCTACAATTTTATTGGGAGCGGCAATTGCTTTGCTCTGCAATATGCTGACGATTATTCCTTTCGGAAAAGGTTTGTTACCGCTCAATGCAGTGACACCTTTGCTTGGGGCGCCGGTAATTATTTATGTGATACTGAATAAAAAGTAACTTTTATGAATCAATGTGCCTCCAGCCAATTTTTCCCAACGCCGCAATCGGCAATCAAAGGAACTCTTAATTGAGCGGCATTTTGCATCGCTTCCACTACAATTTTTTGTACAGTTTCTAATTCAGTTTCAATTACATTAAAATTCAATTCGTCGTGCACCTGCATAATCATCCGCGAACGCAGGTTTTCTTCCCGAAAACGCCGGTGAATCCGGTTCATTGCAACCTTGATAATATCGGCGGCCGAACCTTGAATCGGTGCATTTATCGCATTCCGCTCGGCATAACCTCTTACGATTGCGTTTCGAGAAATAATATCCGGCAAAAAACGTTTCCGGTGAAAAAGGGTTTCAACATATCCGTTTTGACGGGCTACGGCAATGCTTTTGTCTATATAAGCCTGTACGCCGGGATAAGTGGCGAAATATCCATCTATCAATTCTTTAGCTTCTAAACGGGAAACGCGCAACTGTTCGCTCAATCCAAAAACAGAGATTCCATAAATAATTCCGAAATTGGCCGTTTTGGCTTTTCGGCGCATGTCTCGCGAAACTTGGTCTATCGGGATATTATAAATTTTTGCTGCCGTAGCGGCATGAATATCTTGTCCACTCAAGAAAGCCGCAATCATATTTTTGTCTTCACTCAGGTGCGCCATAATCCGCAATTCGATTTGAGAATAATCCGCAGAGAAAAACAAACAGCCCTCATCGGGAATAAACGCTTTGCGGATTTCTTTTCCTTCCTCATCGCGGATAGGAATATTTTGCAAATTGGGATTGGTCGAACTCAGGCGGCCGGTAGAAGTGATGGTCTGGTTGTAGGTAGTGTGGACTTTCCCGTCCACCGGACTAATCAGGCTCGGAAGTGCATCGACATAAGTGGATAACAGTTTTTTCGCTTTGCGGTATTCCAAAATTTTTCCCACTACCGGATGTTTTGACGTCAAACTTTCCAACACATCTTCGCTGGTAGTATATTGCCCCGATTTAGTTTTTTTGGGTTTTTCAATAATTTTCAGGCGGTCGAATAAAACTTCGCCTACTATTTTGGGCGAATCAATATTAAATTCCAAACCCGTCATTTCAAAAACGGTTTTCTCAATTTCCTTCAAATATTTGGTCAATCCTTCGGAAGATTGTTTCAATGCAGCTACGTCCAGCCTGACGCCGGCTTCCTCCATATCTGCTAAAACTTTCACCAAAGGCATTTCAATTTCATAGAGCAACTTGGAGAAATTATTCTTTTCAATCAAGTCTTCAAAAATCGTTTTTAGTTTCAATGCAATGTCTGCATCTTCAGCAGCATAATCTACCAATTGTTCAACAGGAACCTGCCGCATATTTAATTGATTTTTACCTTTTGCGCCAATCAATTCTTCAATGTGAATCGTTTGATAATGTAAATATGTTTCGGCTAAATAATTCAGATTGTGCCGGTTTTCTGGGTTTAACAAATAATGGGCAACCAAAGTATCGAACATCGGATTTTCCACAAATACATTGTATTTTTTCAATACATTCATATCGAATTTGATATTCTGACCGACTTTTAAAATATCGGGACTTTCCAAAACTTCCTTGAAATATGCGACTCTCTTTTGCGCTTCTTCGCGATTGGCCGAAACGGGAACGAAACAAGCTTCGCCTTCTTTCAAAGCGAAAGACATGCCCACTAATTCCGCTGTCAATGGGTCGATGCCGGTCGTTTCCGTATCGAAAGACACCATTTTTTGAGCTTTTATTTTTGTGATGAAATCGAGGATTTCTTCCGGTTTATCCAACAAAAAATAATGAAGAGGAACCGTTTTATAATTTTCCAATGAGCCGGTATTAAATGAGCCGGCATCTAATTCTACCTTGTTTTCAATCGGCAGTTCATCAAACAGCGAAGTTTGAACAGGCTGCGTTTTAGGTTTTACGATAACCTGCTTTTTTGCTTCTCCGAAAATTCGCGTAGAAAGTTGCCGAAACTCCAATTCATCAAAGATTTTTCGCAAAGCCGGTTCATCGATTTCTTCCCGAATTAGTTCATCGGGATTAAATTCGATGGGAACGTCTGTTTTGATGGTTGCTAAAAATTTTGAGAAAACTATCAAGTCTTTATTGCTTTCGATTTTGGTTTTAAGAGAACCTTGCAATTGGCCGGTATTTTCCAGAAGATTTTCGATGCTTCCGAATTGAGCGATCAGTTTTTGAGCAGTCACCTCTCCTACCCCAGGGCAGCCGGGAATATTGTCCGATTTATCACCCATCAAACCGAGATAATCAATCATTTGCAAAGGATTTCCCAAACCATATTTTGCTTTGATTTCTTCCACGCCCAAAATTTCAAAATCATTGCTTCCGTATTTCGGACGGTACATGAAAATATTTTTATCCACCAATTGTCCACAATCTTTATCGGGGGTCATCATAAAAACTTCGTAATCGGCAGACGCTTTTTTGGCGATAGTTCCGATAACATCATCCGCTTCGTAATTTGGAACTTCAAGAATCGGAATACGGTAAGCACGGGCAATCTCTTTGATTATCGGAACGGAAGCGCGGATTACTTCTGGCGTTTCTTCGCGTTGGGCTTTATACTGTTCGTAAGCTTCGTGGCGGAAAGTCGGTCCGGAAGGGTCGAAAGCAATGCCGATATGCGTAGGATTTTCTTTTCTCAGCACTTCTTCCAAAGTATTCACAAATCCGAAAATAGCAGAAGTATTAAATCCTTTGGAATTAATCCGGGGCATTTTCATAAATGCGTAATAAGACCTGTATATCAATGCATAAGCATCCAATAAAAAAAGTTTCATATTTTCTTTTGTTATCTTTATTTCGCTGTAAAGGTATAAAAATTTTGTGTAAGTTCCGTCCATTTAGCCGCACTCTTAAATTTTATTTTTATCTTTGCATTCGTTACAGAAAGAATAAAAATGGATAAACTCTCAATCATTACACAGTCCATACAAAAAGAAATAGAAGCTTTTAACCAGCTTTTTACAGCGTCCTTGCATGGTCATAACGATGATTTTCAATCCATGATTGATTTTATTTCGGGCAGAAACGGGAAACGGATTCGTCCGATTGTAGCTATTTTATCGGCCAAACTTTGCGGAGAGACCAATCAAAAAACGATTGATTATGCTTTGATTCTGGAGCTCTTGCATACGGCCACTTTGATACATGACGATGTGGTGGACAACACGATGGAACGACGTTCTCAACCTTCGGTCAATGCACAATATGACAATCAAGTGGCGGTTTTGCTGGGAGATTATATTCTTTCCTTATCGATTGCCCGGGCGGTGATGACGCAAAACGGAACTGTGATGGAGATTATTTCCCGCCTCGCACAAAATCTGGCAGACGGAGAATTGACGCAATTAATTGCTTCGAAAAAAGCAATTGTTGATGAAAAACGATATTTTGAAGTGATTCGAAAAAAAACCGCTGTTTTACTTTCGTCCTGTTCCGAAATGGGCGCAATATCAGTCAATGCTGACCTTGAAATAAAAGAAAAACTCCGGTTAATCGGAGAAAATTTAGGCCTTTGCTTTCAAATCAAAGACGATATTTTTGATTATTTCGACCAGGGAGAAATCGGCAAACCGACCGGGAATGATATCCGGGAAGGGAAAATCACGCTTCCGCTGATTCATGCTTTGCAAACTGCGCCGAAAGAAATATCTTCTTCAATGCTTCAAATTATCACTCAGCAAGATTTCTCTCAGGAAAACATCCGGCAGTTAATCGAATTTGCCAAAAAATATGAAGGAATCGAATATGCTCAATCCAAGATGCAAGAAATAAAAGTCAAAACGCTTGAGTTATTGTCGGCGTTTCCTGACTCGGAAGCTAAAATCGCTATGACAGATTTGATTGATTATATTATTGAAAGAAAAAAGTAACAACCTTAACCTGTCAAAAACGAAAACCAAATGTAATGCCGCCTCGTCCTACCGCCACATCACCTAATTTATCAGAGAATCCTAAAGAACGGCCTAATCCAAGATTCAAATCCACAGTAAACCCCCTGCGATTCACATACTTATATCCTAAGCCTACGCCGAAAGCCGCATCAAAATAATTATCTTTTCCTGACGAAATAGAACCATATGAATCGTAATTATACCGATCAATAGAACCTCCAAAACATTTCAGAAAAACTTCTGCATAAAATCCTTTCGAACCATAATCTTGCTTGTTGAAAAAATAATATCTGAAAAAGGGGGTAATAGAATATTTTTCTCCTTCAGTAATACCACTGCTTCCATCTGAGCTTAAACTCACACGGCCTGTAACTCCAAAACCAAACTCCGAATTTTTAATATATTCATAGCTAATATCAAGTGTTCGAAGAATCGCTAAATCAAACACATCCAAACCAATCTCATTGGTGGTTACTCTGATGCTGGCTGCTCTTGCACTATCAGATTGCTGAGTAACAACTTTCAGAATTTTTTCCGTAGTACGTAACAACTCTTTGTTAGTATCTTCATTTTGGGAAAATCCGTAAAACGTTATACTAAGAAACAATACACATAAAATTAACTTTTTCATATTCCTAATCTTTAAAAATTATCAAATCGGGCACAAGGTAGTAATTAGTTTGCAAATATCCAAACTCCTTTTTTAACGTCGGGTGGCAGGTAGCCTCCAATTAATCGCCAAACAAATCGGGTAAGCAAATAAAATGCCGATTACATCGAACCAAAAATCCCACCAATCACCCGATCGGGTGGTGGTCAAATATCCCTGGCCAATTTCAATTAAGCCGCCAAGAACGATAGGAAAAACAAATGAACCCCAAAAAATCGGTTTACCGGACACTCGTTTTCTAAAATAATAGGTATTATCAAAAAATATCGCCCCTGATATTCCGCCAAGCATCAGAATATGAACTAATTTATCAAAATTTGTCATAGGCGCCTGAACCGGAATATCCGACAGGTTGATAAAACATAAAACGAGAACTATACTAATGATTGTGATCGATATCCAATATTTTTTCAAAATAATCATAGCGCTTTTAAGATATTTTGTGATAAACTGCTTGCCCCAATCCGGAATAATTCGGGAGTGAGCCATTCTTTTCCAAGCGTTTCTTTAACAATCGTATAATAATTGAGCGCATCTTCAACTGTGCGAATGCCGCCGGAAACTTTTATTCCTATCTTTTTATTGTGAAGCTGATAATATTCCTTAATAGTTTGGCAAATCACAGTTGCCGCTTCGGGACTTGCCCCCGGATAAACTTTTCCGGTCGATGTTTTAAGAAAATCAGCGCCGGAATACATCGATAGAATTGCAGCCTTTTTAATGTTTTCGGCCGTCTTCAACAATCCGGTTTCAAGAATTACTTTCAATTTAGCATTCCGGCAAGCGTCTTTAATTTCTTCAATCTCAACGGATAAATCTTCGTAATTCCCATCCAAAAAATCTCCGACATTCAAAACGATGTCGATTTCGTCGGCGCCATCGGCAACAGCCAAAGAAACTTCAGCAATTTTCACTTCGGTGAATGTTTGCGAAGATGGAAATCCGGCAGCAACGGCAGCAATCCGGACATCAGCCGTTAGAGTTTCTTTGACGGTTTGCACAAAATTCGGATATATGCAAATCGCTGCAACATTGTTTACATCCGATTCGGAACCTTCGAAATCATTAACGGTTTCAACAAATTTCCAGATACTTTCTTTACTGTCTTCCGTGTTCAAAGACGTTAAATCTATGCAAGAATAAAGAAATTTCAACACATCGGGTGTATTATTTTCCTTTGCTTTCTCGATGATTTCGGCAGTTTTCCGGCTTATTTCCCCTTCATTCAAATTCAGTTGGAATTTTTCAAGCGCTTCTTCGTATTTATTCATACTTCTTTTAATTTTGGATTTTGTTTATGTCTGTCCTTATCTCTTAACGTTTTTTTCTCTAAATTATTGGTAAAAGCTTCCGTTAAATTTACGCCGGTTTGATTTGCCAAACAAATAAGCACCCATAAAACATCGGCCATTTCATCGGCTAAATTTGCTTTCAGGTCTGACTTTTTGAAGGATTGGTCGCCGTAAGTACGAGCCATGACTCGTGCCAGTTCTCCGACTTCTTCGGTTAGGATTGTCATGTTGGTCAATTCCGAAAAATATCGGACGCCATACGTTTTAATCCATTCATCCACATTGTTTTGTGCTTCCTGTATCGTCATTTTATTCTTTTATTTTTGAATCAATAATAATAGTTACCGGCCCGTCGTTGATTAACTCGACCTGCATATCGGCGCCAAATTCGCCGGTTTGGATTTCTTTGCCTAAAGCTATTGATAATTCTGTGCAAAATTCATTATACATGGGGATTGCAAAATCCGGTTTTGCCGCTTTGATGTAAGAAGGTCTGTTGCCTTTCTTAGTCGAAGCATGGAGAGTAAATTGACTTACGCATAAAATTTCACCGTCAATTTCTAAAACAGAACGGTTCATTACTCCGTTTTCATCGGGAAAAATACGAAGGTTGGCTATTTTTTTAACCAAAAAATTAATGTCTTCCGAATCATCTTCGTCCACAATACCTATTAAGACTAACAAGCCGGTGCATATCGACGATTTCAATTTTCCGCCAATGCTTACCGACGCTTTTGATACTCTTTGAATGACTGTGCGCATGAAAAAATAAATTGAAGAGGCTGTCTTAAAAGTCGCAGTCGTCATTGCGAGCCATTAGGCGAAGCAATCCAATTCCCCTCTCCTTGTGGACAGGGGCTAGGGGTGAGGTTCAGGATTGCTTCGGGCTTCGCCCTCGCAATGACGCGCAAAAAGGCTTTTCAGACAGCCTCTTCCAAAATTAGATAAAAATTTGACTGAACAAATAATTACTGGATAATTCTAAATTCAGTCCGGCGATTTTGTTGGTGCTCAGCTTCCGTACAGTCCACGCCATTTGAGCATTTGTTTACCAGACGCGTTTCACCATATCCTTTTGCTACTAAGCGATCACGGGAAATTCCTTTTGAAACCAAGTAATTGACAACTGATTGCGCTCTTTGTTGAGAAAGTGTCATATTATAAGCGTCATCTCCGCGAGAGTCGGTATGAGAGCCGATCTCAATCCGCAATCCGGGTTTATCTTTCATTAAATTCAAAAGATGCGTATCAATTATTTTTTCTGCTTCAGGCGTAAGCGCTGCGCTATTGTAATCATAAAAAATCGGAAGAATATTAGCTGTACCAACCATACCGCAATCTACTTCTTCCCAAACAGTCATTCCGCCTTTTTTTACAAGTTCTTTTCTGGTGATAGTTTTTGTAACCGCCGGTACAATTGTTTCTTCAACTTTTGCCGGTTGATCGACAACCACTTTTTTGATGGTTGTGTATTCGGCAGGAACTTCAATTTCTTCTACACTGGCCGGCGTTTTTACAACGCTCTTTTTGTAAGTAGCCATTTTTTTAGGGCTTTCGGTTTGACGTGTAGTTGCATTAGCCACCAAAGTTGTGATAGGAACAGTTTCGGAAACTGCGGGATATTCAACATAGCAGGCAACCATACAGTCTTCTTTGTTTGCCGAAAGACAATTTGCCATTTGCTTGTATTCCCAACGACCTGATTTGGGCTGGGTTTCAATAACTTTAGTGCCAGTTCCAAAAGAGGCGGGAACAACTGTAATGCTTGATTCGGGCGCCTTGCTATCATAAGACACAACTTCATCCCCATATACTGCAGGATGATAAACATACTTTTTGCTTGCTTCCTTCACAATCACACGTTCTTCCACTGTTTTGTAAGTAGCCGGAACAGCCTTTAATACCTTGTATTCGGGCTTAATAACAATAGTTTCTGTTACATTTTTGTATTCGTCTGGAGTGACGCATTTTACGTAACATTTCCCCGGTTCAGCTGTTGCCGGTAGGTCCTGTGCCTTAGTAATTGTAGTTATACCACAAAAAAATAAAGCGATAATCCAAAATAGTTTCACATCTCTCATAATTTTTAAATTTTTATGTTAGTAAATAGTAATTAAAAAAATCTCACACTGTTTTGACAATATATATAGGAACAGATCCTTTTTCTTTTTTTAAGGATATTCCAAAATTGTATTTCAAGTCTTCCGACATTAAGTCATCATACAGATACTGAAAATCCCAATCGTAAACATTCTTGTTCTTTCCTTTGTAATAATAAAAATTTTTCTTTACATCACTCAACAAATTAGCTATTTCAGTAATAGTCATATTATCAGCTTGAATCCTATCTTCCCCGATTAAAAAACGGTTACCCGGATCGTTACCCCAATCAATTTGAGAATTATCCCAAAGTTTTTTCGGATCTTCTGCTTCTAACGAAATATATTCTTTATTAACCTGTTGGATAGATACCCTCATAGATAACTTGTCTTCAACAAATTGAACAGGATTCTGTCTGGCTTCCGCAATTTCTTTCTGCAGACAAACAAGATCAACGCTATTATCGTCCATATTTTCTATTGTTAGTTGATATTTAGATATGCCAAACAAATAAGTCATCAGCATTGAAAGCGGTCCTGAATAATGAAAAACACCATCTTCGATAAACATGGATTTTTGTAACGCTTCTTTGTTTTTCGTGAAGGAAAACCCGGGTTGAACCGATTTTATAGCAACCGGATTTGAATTACTTGTCGTAAAAAGACTTTTGGGGAATTTGCAATTTATTACTTGAGGCGAAGCCGCAAATTTATTTATCTTTTCAATCGTAATTCCCGAAGGATGACCTTTATATAGGATATCGCCGTTCATATTCAGCATTACCGAATATGGTCGTTGCTTAACATTAAAGCGACTAATCAGTCCGTTTTCGTTAAGATCCTTAATTACAGTCAGTGCAATTGGAGTTTTTAATAGATAATCTGCAATAGTTTTCTCGCTTTCGTCGCTTACCGAAACAATGAAAACCTTGTCGGGAACGGCGCGTTGAATAATTTCGAGTTGTTGAGTAGCGGCGACGCATGGAACGCACCATGTAGCCCAAAAGTCGATAATCAGTATTTTTTGATTATCAATATCAATTATTTTGTTGTCGGAAATAACTTTATCAATAGGATACGGCATTGATTGTTGTGCAAACATATTTAGCCCGCACATCAAAAAAGGAAACAATACTAACTTACAAAAATTCATGTTTACCAAAATTAGTAATTCATTTCTATTTTTTCTTTGTCTCAATTATTAACAAAGTCCATGTTCGATAAATTATTTTTTTGAAATTCATAAACGGCACAAAGATATAATTTTTTGTTTATCTTTGCATTATTTTGTATAAAAATTTTCACTCGATTAACTAAATTTATAATTTGAAAAACAAATAAAGATTTACGATTATGGCAAACGAACGACCTTTATTAAACGATTCGGAAATATTTCCGTCCGTCGAAATATTGAAAAATGTACTTGGGAAAAGTTACCCTGTTTTTGAGGAACTATCAAAAAAATTGAACGATGAATATGGAATAACTTTTGAATGGCGCTATTACAGAGATAGCAAAGCATGGCTGTGTAAAGTCGCTTACAAAAAGAAAACTATTTTTTGGTTGTCCGCTTGGAACGGGTATTTCAGAACAAATTTTTATTTTATGGAAAGGCATTTGGAAGGAATAGCGACATTAGGCATTGAAGACAACCATTTTACGCTCGAAAAAGAATGGGGTAAAATGATGCCTTTGATTTTTAAAATTTCTAAAAGCGAACAGTTGCCGGATTTATTGAAAGTGGTTGCATTCAAGAAGAGCAGCAAATAAGGTACATTATTAAAAGCGTAAGAGAGGCTGTTCCTCTTTCGAAACAGCCTCTCTACGCTTTTCTTTCGCCTCATGGAGAGTAGCTTATGAAATTTCAATAGATCTGTTCTTATTTTCTTCAATTTTTTCTTTTTTCGGAACAGATACAGACAAAACACCGTTTTCGTATGAAGCTGCAATTGCATCTTTGTCGATTTCTTCCGGTAAAAGTAAGGTTTGTTTGAATTGCGAATACCCAAATTCCTTACGGAGGTAACGTTCATTCTTATCTTCTTTTTCGGTTTTCTTTTCAGCCGAAATCGTCAATACGTTGTCTTTGTCCACGTCCACTTTGAAATCCTCTTTCGCAATTCCCGGAGCGCCAATTTCGATGCGGAAACCGTTTTCCGTATCCACAATATTGACGGCCGGAGTAGCCGAATGCTTTCTGTCTAAAAAGCTACCGTAAAAATCATCGTTGAAAAAGTCATTGAACAACGAGTTCGGCAACCATGTCTGAGTTCTTTTAACTGGTGTCATAATATATTCCCTTTCATTTTTTAATTAAAATTATTTACCCTACAATATCAATAATAATACCAACGTTAAAAAACAGCATAATTTATGCCATAATGGCATAAATTAATATAAAATAAAAAAATAATGAGGATTTATATGTCATTTTGGCTGCCGTATTACAAAATCCACTGTGCTCGCAGTTTGGCTAAGTGTGATTTGCAAACCGTTTTAGAACCCGCATTTGGGTTAGGTGTTTTTTCGCGGGCATTACTCTCAAAAAAAAACGATATACAGATTAAGGGTTTTGAAATTGACAATTTGATTTTTGAACAAGCGAAAAAAGAATTTTCCGGAACAGAAAAATTAAATCTTTTGTTGGAAGATTATACGTACAACGATTGGCACAATAAATACGATGGAATCATTTGTAATCCGCCTTATTTTAAGTTTCACGATTATGATAACAAAGGCATTTTAAGAGAGATTGAAACGAAATTAAGATGCAAACTGAATGGATTTACAAATCTTTATACTTTGTTTTTGTTAAAATCCATACACCAATTTGAACCAAATGGACGATGTGCTTATATCATTCCCTCTGAATTTTTAAATTCGGATTACGGCAAGTTGGTAAAAACACAATTGCTTAATACAGGCTCATTACGACATATTATTGTGATTGGTTTTGAGGAGAATGTTTTTGATGATGCACTCACAACCGCTTCAATTATTCTTTGTGCGAATGACGATAAAACCGATGAAGTACAATTCACAAATGTACAATCAATTAGTGATTTGAGTAATATAGAAAATTTGATTGAAAATTATCCAAAACGCTCTGAAAATTCAAAAACTTATTCTTTTTCGGAATTAAACCCTGAAATCAAATGGAAAGCCTATTATCAATCACAAAACGGATATAAATTCAAAAATCTTGTTCCATTTTCAACTTATTCCTTCCTTTTCTTCTATTATATCCCTGATAATGTTGTTACTGATTGCTTGCAGGTTGCCCGGTTCAGGCATATAAATTTTGAAATTTTTGCTGTCATAAGAATTCAAACCGTCCCAGGTGCCGAACCACATAATATTCCTTGAATCCTGCAATATACAATTTATTGCACTGTTTGACAGTCCAAAGGCATTCGTGATTTGCTTGTATTCCAAATCAGGTTCGGCACGTCCGGTTAATGCTGAGAGTAAAAAAATGATAAGAAATAATATCTTTTTCTTTGAGAAATTCATTTCAAAATTCTTAATGAACGTTCTCTACTCCGGTTTTTTCGTCAGGATACAAATTGACTGCACTGTTTTTTGCCTCACGATATATGTATCCGTTTTTCAAAAGTGAGAAATCAATAATGGTTGCCGCACCGAATATCGAAGGACGCACACCGCTCGGATAAGGTGTTTCCAAACCTTCGTATGTCTCTGCAAATACGCGTTGTGCACGCACAACATCGCGCAAGTTACATTCAAGCATGTTTCGCGCTAATGTATTTTTCCCATTCTGCAACAATCCATAAACAGTAAAATCCATGTCGGGATATTTGGGAGCTGAGAAACCGCCGAAAGACTCGTTGGTATTGTAATACGTATAGAATTTTCCTAAAAGTCCATCGAAATAATCGCCTTTAAATTCCGGTAACATCATTGCGGTAGTAATCATAATAGGATTACCCATACGGGGTTTATCGTTCGGATGTGAAGTAGGTATTGCCTGTGGAGAAAGCCAAAACCATTTACGGCATTGTTCGATATAATTGGCCCGTGCTTTTCCCCATTCTTTGGCAGCATCCGCTTTTCCAAGCGTTTGGGCAATATCCATCATATAGCTCATATCTACACAGACGGAAACAGCAAATTCGATGTCTTTTTCATCTTTGAAATCATGTTTATAACCGTCTAAATTGCTATAAATCCAGCGTGGATTATTCATCCTCCATTTGAGGTAACGTTCGATAGCCGGGTATGTTTCGGAGAGCGATTGCTTGTCGCCTGTCAATTTGTACAGCAACCAAGCGGTATGTGCTTTTCTCGAAGGCAGGCTTTCACCGCCCAACATTCCTTCGGCATCCACAAGCGACATAAGTCCTTTGAAGCAACTCCACGAAATTTTAGGATTGATAAATGCATAAAGTTGCATACCGACAAACGATTCCCAAGAGGCAGAAAACGGAGCAAGGGAATGTCCTTCATCCCAAAGCGAAGGTTTGCCGGTCGCCATTTGGTAATAAGGGAAACGGTCGCCTTCGGGCGGAATAATATCTTGGTCGAGAAATACCCAAGCCTTGTAGTAAGTAAGTCGAATATCGTTTGATGTAACCCCTTTCCCATCAATGTGATTGATGGCGAAATTTAGCGGGTGGGGAATGCGGTTTTGCAAGAAATCGTTGTAGTAGGAAATTCTTGCCGTATATGCCTTGTCAATATTCTTCACAGCGCGGACACGGGCAAGCAGCGTTTCATCGGATTCGTCGAGCAAGGCGAAGGTGACGGTGACGACAACTTTGGGTGTTTCGGGAATTTCTACCGACCATTGTTTATCATTCGTAAGGGCGCGATTAATTGCACCTTTACCGGCGCCATGGAATGCGATTGCGTATTTGCAAGTTTTCGAACGGACAATCAGTAAACCGTTTTGTTTTTCTGCTTTTGCTCCATTTTTCAATGTGCCGGAAAGTATGTATTTTCCCCCTTGAATAAAATTCAATACCCGTGCAATGGTATTTTCGTCATAAAAAAAATCGTAACCCGAAAGTTTTGTTCCATCGGAATATGTTGCGTTGAAAGGCAATGCGTATGGCAGCCATTCGTAGTTTACGGAAACGCACGGGATGATATCATTACTGTTTTTCACTTGTTTATGAATTTTCAATAAATTGGCAAACATTCTACCGAAACGTCTTTCCCCGGGATCGGTATCCCTTGTCAGATATCCGACGTTTAACGGCAGAGAGTTGTCTGTTCCGGCATTGTACGATAAGGCTGTTACCTTCTTAGGGTCGGAGTTGAAATCGAACGGATTGATAATTATTCGTGAACCTGCAATACTTAAATCCCTGCGTTGCAACGAATCGGTTTCCCGCAAATCGTCTGCAGTCGGAACTTGTGCAAATAATGTAGAAAAACACAATAGGGCAATTATACTGAATATAAACTTAATTCGATTAATCATTATTAATTTTCATTGATTCGTTGATAATATTTTTAGACAAAGGTACTGATATTAACTGTAATAAGGCTACAATTATCAAGGCATATTTCAGGGCAAATATTTCGGAAACATACCAGGCCAGTACAATAAAGAGGATAAGTCCAAACGCACGTCCGATAAACAATCCTTGTTCGTGACTCAGGATATAGGCGTATTGATTTCGTTTTTCCTTTTTCACAACGGCATCTATGGTTTGCATCATTATCGGGTAATAAGGTAAATCCACCAAAGGTTGGAAAATGACTTTGCAAAATACAAAGATAATCACACCCGTAGCGGAAAACAAGATACCGTTGAACAATGTACCTACAAAAAAAACGAGCAGTCCGCCTGCAAATATTTTCAAACGGTCTTTGGGCTTGGCTATTCGTCCCAACACATAAACCAAAATGGCTGTCAAGATGCCGCTGATACTTTGAATCAGTCCCAATACACCTTCGTTACCCACAAGTTTCAACACAAGAATTGCCGGAGCCGTTACCAGAAACCCTTGTACCATACCTTTGAGCGCTGCAAGACCCAACATTTTGTTCCACAGGTTACAAAAGCGGAAATAGATAAAATCTTTTTCGATTGGATTGCTGAATTTACCCCGCCACAGTATGCACAC
>Ga0209629_10000033_pt1 | contig 55321 bp, 45 predicted proteins | sample TergutCu122P5_FD_187286 | JGI IMG/M metagenome (GOLD analysis project Ga0209629, IMG submission 187286) | Cubitermes ugandensis P5 segment gut microbial communities from Kakamega Forest, Kenya - Cu122 P5 (SPAdes) (version 2) | ecosystem: Host-associated > Arthropoda: Insects > Digestive system...
TCGTAAGCATAAAGGCGATTTTCATAATTTTTTGCATCAAAAAAACGAAAACTTGCATTTATTTTTAACGGCGTATTTTTAAAAGAATAATTTATATCCTGAAAAGCCATAAATCCGTATGTAACAGCGTTTTGCTCAATTCGGTAAAGATTTCCGTCGAGTTGCGTTTTCAGTTGAAATCCGCCGACAGAAAAATTTAAAGTATAACGCAACTGCCATTTTTTATTTTCGGCTATCTGTTTGATTTTCAAATTATTATCAGTATAATTTTTAAAAATATTTTTGTACCGAAAACGCCACGCCATATTTATTTGCCGTGAATATGTAAAATCGGTTTGTAGCAGAAAATCAGCACCATACGAAGGAAAATCCGTTCCAAAACGCGGCGCAGGAAAACGAAAACTGTCCGCATAAGCCGAAATTTTCCATCGCCGATACGGACGAATAACCGTAGCGAAATATAAGCCGTTTTCGTTGGCAATTTTTGAGTTTTCGCCAAAACCGTTTGCAAAAAAAGCATAGTAACGCGGCGAATAATTGCGATACAAAACGACAAAATCCACAGTTGAAATCGGCGAAAATGAAAGCGAATTGACCGTTGCGATTGCAAATTGTGAATTTATTGCCGTTTCGCCTGTAAAATTGAAATTTCGCCACACGCCGCGATAATGAACGCTCGAATTAAACTGATTTTTTCCATTAAATGTTAAAATATTATAAATCGCAGAACTTGGAATAATCGGAACACTGAAATTAATCCCAATCGCTGTAATTCCAATTTGTAAATTATTGGTTGTCAGAGTAATATCGCCACCTGCAACTTTTTGCAAAACAGTATTTTTTTTGTTAATTTCCGTAAATGTGCGATGATAGCCCGTCTGGTCAATCGAACTGACAAAGCCGCCCGAAGTGTCGGCATCAAGTTTGCACAACGAACCAAAAGCCATGATTTCCAAGTTTTTAAGACGAATTGTAGCACCTGCCCCCCGCAAAAAATTATATTCGGCGGTCGAAGTGTAGCGTTTTAGCCCCGAACCGCGCGGCTGCACATTGAGAACGTAAGAGGATTTTCCCATAGAAAAATTCTGGCGAACGACCATACCCATACCAAAATTTGCGCGAAAATCGCCCACGACAATGGTTTTGAAAATTCCGAAGTCGTTAAATTGCGCCGAAGCAGAAAAAAAATCATAACCGCGCCCGTATTGGTTGAAAAACGGCTCGCCCGCATCTTTTTCCGCCTGAAAACCAGCCAAAATTCTATCTCGAAACGCATATTTATATTTTATTGAAGTGTAAAACGGCTCGCCGAGATAATTTGTGTTTAGAATTGTATCTGATTGATTTTCAGGAATTTTAAAGCCGGCGCGCTTTTCGAGAGTCCTGTCGTAACGCAAAAAAAGTTCATTTTTTGAACGTGTAAAAATTTCACGAAAATAAATTTTATCGCGCCCGCTTTTTCCGCCTTCGCCCACAAAAACAAAGGGCAACATTCGGCGAATATCAGTCATATCCAGCCCATCGATAAGTTGAAGTTCGTAAATTGTGTTAAAATCGCCATAAAGATAGCGAAATTCCAAAATATTTTCAATTTGATTTTCTGAAAGGAAAGGTAAATTCTCTAACTGTTCGCGCGTTGCAATGTTCAGATTTATAGGATTTTGCGCAACAGAAATAAGCATTTCGTAAAACGATTCAAAGTCAATTTCCGATTCCTGTTCTTCGGCATACTGTTCAAAAATTTCGCCGATTAACTGCTCAATTCCCGCCTGATTATCTTCCTGCCCAAAAGCAGTCGAAACCACAAATAACAAACAGAATATGAGCAATATGCAAGGTTTCATCGGAAGATTTTTGTTTTTTTATTTGAATAACATTATAGAATAATTTTGCAAAAATACGATTTTTTGTAAAATTTTCAATAATTATAAAAATATTATGATTAAATTTTAATTCAAAAATTAGAATTTAAAAAATTTTTGTAACTTTGCGCACTTTTTTCAAAGAAATTATTTCTAATATTATATGACAATCATTTCATTAATAAAACAGGTTCCGCTGCCTTCGGAAATGCGAATGGGCGACGACGGACTTATGGACAGGACAAAAGCGAAGTCGATTATTAATATTGACTGCCAATTCGGACTTGAGGCGGGCTTACAGTTGAAAAAACAGCACCCCGATGCGCGTATGATAGTGTGTTCGATGGGTCCCGGCTCGTTTGAAGCGGCTCTGAAAACTGCAATTTCGATGGGTTACGACGAGGCGTATTTACTGTCTGACCGCAAACTCGGCGGCTCGGATACTTACGCTACCGGCTTGGCTATCAGCACTATGTTAAAACATCTCGGTTTTAGTAAAGACAGCAAAGAGCCGTTTATTATCTTTGCCGGACGGCAAACTTCCGACGGCGACACGGCGCACGTGCCTTCGCAGGTTGCCGAAAGTATTGGCATTCCGCAAGCAACTTTCATTGAGCGCGTTACCTCAAATAATGACGGCACAATAACCGCACGGCGCATTATTGAAGGCGGTTATCAAATGTTAAAATTGCCGATGCCCTGTGTGGTTTCGCTCACGCCGACCGGCGTAAAACCGCGCAAGCCGTCGCTCATTGGTGCAATCAAGGCGCGTTTTGCAAATATTAATGTCCTTTCGGTTGATGATGTGAAAATGACAGCCGAGCAGCAGTCGCTTATTGGCATTAACGGCTCGCCGACTATCGTTGCTGCCGTTGCAAATATCGAAAGCGACCGTCCGCCTGTGGCTTTGGCTTTCGGGCAGGGCGAGGCACAACTTGTCGAAAGTTTTATTGCCGAATGGCAAAAAGGCGGCAATGTGATGCAGAAAAAAGAGCAGGTTGAAAAAGAGGCGAAAGAGGCACCTGATTTTCCGATAATTGACCAGCGTGGCGACAATAAGGGAATTATTACCTGGGCAGAAATTACCAACGGAAAAATTGCGCGTCCGTCGCTCGAACTGCTTACCCCTGCGCGCCATTTGGCTGACCAACTTGGCGGCGACACGAAAATTTTTACCGTTTTGATTGGAAAAAATGTTAAAAACTTAGCAAATACTTTGTTTGAACACGGTTCTGACGAGGTTATTATTGTAGAAAATGATAAACTTGAAGAATATCTTGTTTTGCCGTTTTCGGATATTATAACTCAAATAATCGGCGAACACAAGCCAGAAGTTGCGCTTTTTGCTGCTACTACTGCTGGGCGCGAACTTGCACCGCGAATTGGTATGAGAACCGGCTCGGGCGTTACTGCCGACTGTACCGGACTCGAAATGGGCGATTATATTGACCGCAAAAACAAGCAAATTATCCGTCCGATTTTACATTCGCGCCGCCCAACTTACGGCGAAAGCAAACTTGCGACAATTCTCGGTTTTGTTTATCCGCAAATTTCTACCGCTCGTGCAGGTACTTTCCCCGTTCCAACGCTGCAACAGGGGCGCACAGGAATTATTTCGGAATTTAAGCCAAAATTAAAAGATGACGATTTTGTTACACAAATTATTGAGACCAAACGCGGCGAAGGCGGTTTGCAGTCACTTTTTGATGCCGATATTATTGTTGCAGGCGGACGCGGAACGGTTGGCGATGGACTGAAACTCGTTCAGCAACTTGCAGATGCTTTCAAGGCCAAAGGAATAAAGGCAGAATGGGCTTGTTCGCGTGTGGTTGTGGATAATGGTTTTGCAGAATATGCGCGTCAGATTGGTCAGACGGGGAAAACCGTCCGTCCGAAAGTGTATGTTGCAATTGGGATTGCAGGCGCAATTCAGCATATTGCGGGAATTAAGGAAAGCGGCAAAATTGTTGCCATCAACAATAATCCCAAAGCACCGATATTTTGCCATGCCGATTTCGGAATCGTAGGCAACTACGAAGATATTGTCCCCGAACTGATAGAAAAAGTTGAGAATGGCTTTACTTTTGGAATAGAGGCGAAATAAAAGCAGCAAAATTTAAGCACTAATATTCTTTAAAAATAAACAAAATTTTAAAAAAGGTAATGGGCGAACACAGGTTCTCCCATTTTTTTTCACTTTCTTTTTTACTATGCGCAAGGTAGATTCTCCATTGCAGGGTTTTGTGTTTCCATTAAATCTTTAACAAGAATATCGCCGACATTTTTTTTCTGCAAATTATTGATTTCCAAATATTTTTCCCAAAAAGGAATAAGAAAATCGTGTTTGACATTGAGAAACATTTCCGAGCCGTTTGTGTTAAGTTTTTCAAATAACTTGCTTATTGTCAGCGAATTAATGTCAAAAGCGGGCTGATATGTGTTTAAACGGCGTGTGTCGTCAGCAACTTCGACAAATACCTTTGAATCTGTAAGTTGCGTCAGAATTGAATTTACCAACCGAATCGGTAAAACATAATTTTTCACAATATCATCGCTCGAAAGCGGCGGCTCCTCGTTTTCAAAACGTTTTACAACCAAATAAGTGATAAAAAGCGTGATAAAATTTTTGTAACGAAAACTTATATTTTTTGTATCTGTCTCAAAATCAAAGAAATGGATATTTTGCAAAGCATACGAAATTTCGGCACCCAAAAGAATTATCAGACAGGAAATATAAATAAAAAACAGCAGCAGCGGAATCGCGGCAAAACCGCCATAAACAGCGTTGTAACGTGTCAGGTTAATTTGCCCGCTAATGTACAGATTTTGAAAAATGAGGAAAATCGTCCCTGTGAAAAGTCCTGCTATTAAGGCATTTACAAATTTTACTTTCGTGTTCGGCATCATCATATAAAGCAGCGTGAAAACAATCCAGTTTACCACGTATGGAACGAGTTTTACGCCAAAACTAAGCAGCGGACTTAGCACGTCGTAAAGAAAACTGTTTGAAAGTTTGGTTGTGATATAAACCGAAAAACCGCTCGAAAACGCAATAAGAACGGGAATTATTATTATTGCCGAAAAATAAATTGTAAATTGCCGAAAAATTGAGCGCGATTTTTTTACCTGCCAAATTTCGTTAAACGCCGTTTCCACCTGCATAAAAAAACTTAACACCGACCACAGTAAAATCACAATTCCAATGCCCATAAACAGCCCGCCGCCCATTGTTTGCAGATATTTTTCCACAAAACTCATAATTTCGGGGACGAGACCGTATTTGCCCAGAAAGGTTTCGTTAAGAGTGCTTTCAATCATTTTTTCCACGCCGAAACCCTTTGAAATGGAAATTAGCAGCGCAATCAGCGGCACGGCAGCAAACAGAATTGAATAAGTCAGAGCAGACGCTTTGACCGAAAGTTTATCGTCGATATAGCCGCGAATGGCGATAAAAACCGTTTTTATAAGTTTGAAAATAAACTTTTGAGCGCGCGTGAGTTCGTTTTCCGTTATTTTCCAAATATCAAAAAAAACGAAATTATAAATTTTCTTAAAAAATGCAATTATTTTTTCCATAGTAAAAAAAATATCATTTATACTTCCCTTTTCCCGTCTTTAACCAGTTCAAAAATTTCTCAATATTTTCGTTAAAAGTGTATTTTTTTGTTAATGGATTGCCTGCGTTATCCAACATCACATAAAAGGGCTGCGCATTTGCACCGAATTTATTTCTTTGCAGATAACTCCATTTGTCGCCTATTGTCTTGATTTTTACTGTTTTATCATTTTCAGTAACTTCGTAAGGCACATCAAGCGGCGTTTTATCGTCAACCCACAAACTTATAAGCACAAAATCGTTGTCGAGCATATTTTTCACGCGCGGGTCAATCCACACAGACGCTTCCATTTTTCTGCAATTCACACAGCCAAAACCCGTAAAATCAATCACAACCGGTTTTTTCTGTTCGGCGGCAAACGCCATTCCCAAGTCGTAATCGGTAAATTGTGAATGCGTTTCTGCACCTTTGTAAAGGTTGAAATCCTGCGTGCGCAAAGGCGGCGGAAATGCGCTGATAGCAGTCAGCGGCGCACCCCAAAGTCCCGGAACCATATAAAGCGCAAAAGCAAGCGAAATCATTCCGGTAAAAAGTCCGAAAATGGAAGTGTGTTTGCGCTCGCTGTCGTGCGGAAAACGGATTTTTCCCAAAAGATAAAATCCCAAAAGTGCAAAAATCACAATCCAAAGCACGAGGAATGTTTCGCGGTCGAGAATGCGCCAGCCATACGCCAAATCGGCTACGGAAAGGAATTTTAGCGCAAAAGCAAGTTCTATAAACGCCAGAACAACTTTTACGGTGTTCAGCCAGCCGCCCGATTTTGGCAAATTTTTCAGCAAACTTGGGAAAAACGCAAAAAACGTAAACGGAATTGCCAACGCAAGTGCAAAACCGAACATTCCCACTGCCGGCGCAAGATAATCGCCCGAAGTGGAAAGCGAGGCGAGTAGCCCGCCGATAATCGGTCCTGTGCAAGAAAACGAAACGAGCGCAAGCACAAAAGCCATCATCAAAATTCCCAGAAATCCTGCCGTGCTTTCGGCTTTTGCATCAAGTTTGGTAGTCCACGACGACGGCAAAGTTATTTCAAATGCGCCAAAAAACGAAATTGCAAAAACCACGAGCAGTAGAAACAGAAATATGTTCAACTGCCAACTTGTGCTTATTGCGTTAAGCGCATTTCCGCCAAAAATCGCCGTAATTATCAGTCCCAAAGACACATAGATAATAATAATCGAAAGTCCGTAAAGTATTGCATCGCGCCGTCCGCGCCGCCGGTCGCCGCTGCGTTTGAGAAAATAACTTACCGTCATCGGAATTATGGGCCAAACGCAAGGCGTGAAAAGTGCCAAAAATCCGCCCAAAAGTCCCAGCAGAAATATCCACAGCAAAGAATTATTTTCGTTTTCAAATGCTTTTAATTCTTTGATTACAGGTTTCCACAAGTCGGAATTTTTCAAGCTTTTGGCAAAAACAACGGTATCTGTTTTAATTATGTTGTCGGAAACAGCAGTTTGCGTTTCATCTTCTGTAATTATTTGATTTTCAGAATTTTCTGCTGTTTTTGGAAAAGCCGAAGCATCAAGATTTTTTATTTGAAAATTATAATCGGCAGGCGGCAGGCAACTTTGGTCGTTGCAGCACATAAAATGAATACTTCCCTGAATATCAACTTTTTGCGCATCGGGAAACGCGATTTGCTGCACAAAAACCGCACGTCCGTCGTACCAGCGCAGATTCATTTCAAAATTCGGGTCATATTCGGTTTGCAAAGTCGATTTTGGCTGCACTTTCCCCACAAGTTTTGCACCTTTTACCGTCTCAAACTTGAAAGTTGTCGGCACGGGTCCGTCCTGCGCCAAGTCCATCGCATAAACGTGCCAACCCTTGTCAATATTCGCTGTAAAGGTTATTTCGGCAGTTGTAGCACTCGTAACTTTTGTTGAAGTTTTCCATTTTACCGGTTCAAGTATTTGAGAATGAGCCGATAAGACAAAAAACAATGTTATAAAAAACAATGAAATAATTTTTTTCATATTAAATAATTTATATAATTAGAATAAAAAAAATAAATCCACGACATTTAAAAAATTATCGCGGATTATAAAACAATGATATTCAATTATTTATTTTCAAAAAATTTGTTAAATTCTTCATAAGAAATATTTTTGTTTTCAAGCGAAATCATTTGACGCACGGCATCAATAACTCTGTCTTCGGTTACACGCCCAACAATTTGACGAACATACTCGTCTTTTTTTAACATATCTTTAACATAATTGTCAATTACCTCATTTTCAATATTATAAATGCCATATTGAATAAACTGCGCACGACCGATTTTTCGCGCTTCGTTTTCAATATCATCATCGTTTATCTCAATTTTATTATCTTCAATTATCTGATTTTTAATAAGTTGCCACGTCAAATCTTTAACAAATTTCGGATATTCCGCCTCAATCGCCTCATCGGTAGGTTTGTCTTTCTGAGTTTTCAACCAGCGTTTTAAGAATTTTTCGGGGAAAGTAAGATTTTCATATTTTTTCATTAAGAAATCGTGAATATCTATACCAAATTTATAATCAGCATCTTGCGCATATCCTGCCGCAATATTTTCACGGATTTTTTCGCGAAATTCCTTTTCCGACTTAACCGTCCCTTCGCCAAATGCCTTGTCAAAAAGTTCCTGATTGATTTGCGCTTCTTCAAAACGTGTAATTTCTTTTATAATAAATTGAAAATCAGCGGTTAATGCTTTTGCTTCGTCTTTGGAAATTTTAAGAAGCGAAGAAATTTCCGCCTCATTTGCGATTGCTTTTTGCGGATTGAAAACGACAGTTTCGCCAACTTTTTTCCCCTCAAAAAGTTTCAGTGCATCTGAGTTATTTTTCATAGCATATTTTGGGTAAAGCACAGCATCCTCAACGTGTATGCCTTTGTCTTCCAATATTTTACCTTCTGCATCAAGTTCAAATAAATCGCCTTTGAGCATATCGTCGTCTTTGAAAAAATCAACTTTTTCATACTTTGGATAACGCGCTGCATACGATTTTACTGCCGTTTCAATGGCTTTTTCATCTACCTGAATTTCGTAATACGGCAATTTATCTTTTTTAGAAAATTCTATTTTCACTTCGGGTGCAATGCCCAAATCGAACAAAAACTCAAAATTTTCCTGCGTCTCAAAATCAATTTCCGTCTGGTCTTCTGATGCCAACGGATTACCTAAAGCATTGATTTTGTTTTCGTTAATGTAATTGTAAAGAGCATCGCTAAGCAGTTCGTTAATTTGCTCTGCCACGATTGACTTGCCGTACATTTTTTTCAGCAAACCAACAGGCACCATTCCGGGACGAAAACCGGGAATATTCGCCTTTTTACGATAATCACGCAGTTGTTTTTCAACTTTTTCGGCATAATCATTTTTTTCAATATTTACCGTCAGAACGGCATTATTCGCATCAATATCTTTTCTTGAAATGTTCATTTTTTAACAATTATTATCAATTAAATTTTCAGAATTGCAAAGGTATAAAAAAAAATCATATAAAAAAAACGAACAGAAAAAAATCCGTTCGTTTTAATTTTAACACATACAATCCTTTGTCATCGTGCAATTTGCGAAGTATTTTGAACAGCAGGTGCGGTCGGTCGAGGAATTTGATTTCCTTTTATGGTTAAAATCACATTTTTTCCTGTGTTGCTCATAACCGTAAGCGTTTTGTTGAAAATTGTCGCAGTGCCTGACGGGGTTGAGGGGTCGTATTTTGCAATCACTACGCCTTTTTCGCCCGGCGCAATCGGCGATTTTGTCCAATCGGGTTTTGTGCAACCGCAAGAGGCATTCACATTGTTGATAACTAATGGCTCGTTGCCTGTGTTGGTAAATTCAAACACAAACGAAACACGTCCGTCTGTTACATACACATCGCCAAAATCGTGTGTAGTGTCGGTAAAAGTAATTGCCGGCTGCGCCGCAGCAACAAGCGCAATTACCATAAACGCAAATAAAAAACTTATTTTTTTCATTTTTATATTATTTATTAAAATTATTTAAAAATTATTTTTCAAGATTCTTTTTTTCTTTTTTTCCAAAAAACATAAACGCAGCAATCAAAATTAATACAATTCCGGCACCGCCAAGAATATAATCCCAAAGACCAAAATGACGTTTTGCCTTATGTTCCAAATTTGCATTGTCGGCAGGCATCCCAATTATATTTCCTTTAATATACACCCTGCTGAAAGTGCCTTTTGCATTGGTAGTTAGCGTTATTGTTTTTTCAAAATTTCCGGACCTTCTGCTCGGATTAAATTTTACTTCAATCGTTCCGCTTTTGCCTTGCTCAACAGGTGTTTTTGTCCATTCCGGTACTGTACAGCCGCAAGTCGCCTTTGCATTCAGAACCACAAGCGGCATTCCACCAACGTTTTTAAATTCAAAAATGTGCGAAACTTTTCCGTCTGCTTCATTAATCGTGCCAAAGTCGAAAACCGTATCGGCAAATTCAATTCTTGCCGAATCATTACTGTTTTTTGTATGCGCCTGACTATAAGCGTTTAACGCTATAAAAACAACACAAATCAAATAAATTATTTTTTTCATTGCAATTTATATTCCAAGATTTAAATATTTCAAGATTTCAAAATTATTATATATCAATTAATTACAAATATTAAATTGGATAATTGTTTTAATTAATTCAAATAAAAATTTTTCGGCTGCAAAATTACTGCTTTTTCTGACAGAATATTCTTTTTAAAGTTTAATTTTTATTAAAAAAAAATTTTAGAATATAAAAGGAATATTTAATTTAAAATTTTTGCATTACCTTTGCAATCCGATTATTATTTCAAGATTTCAAAATTCCAAAATTATTTTAAATCAATATTTTACATATATTTTTAAAGTAATTATTTTTTAAGATTAAAATAAATTTAATATAAATAAAAAAAATGAACAGTAACGATTTTCGCAAATATGCGACCAAACATTTGAATATCAATGGTTTAACTTTTGACCAATACACGCAAAGGATTTCGAGCGACATTATCACGCCAAATATTATTGAAGAACGTGAAATGAACGTTACCGCGTGGGACGTTTTTTCGCGTTTGATGAAGGACAGAATTATTTTTCTTGGCACGGGAATCAATAGCGACGTGGCAAATATTATTCAGGCGCAGTTGCTTTATTTGGAATCTGCCGACAAAGGCAAGGATATTTCGATTTATATAAATTCGCCAGGCGGCACGGTGCACGATGGGCTGGGAATTTACGACACGATGCAGTTTATAAGTTCTGAGGTCTCGACAATCTGTACGGGAATGGCGGCTTCAATGGCATCGGTGTTGCTGGTTGCAGGCACAAAAGGCAAACGTTCTGCCTTAAAACATTCGCGCATAATGATTCATCAGCCCAGCGGTGGTATGCAGGGACAAAGTTCGGATATGGAAATTACCGTTCGCGAAATTCAGAAATTGAGAAAAGAACTTTACACAATTATTGCCGACCATTCGGGGCAGCCGTTTGAAAAGGTGGAAAAGGATTCCGACCGCGACTATTGGATGACCTCGCAGGAAGCGTTGGATTATGGAATGGTTGATAAAATTCTGATAAATACGAATAAAAAAGTCGGATAAAATTTTAAAAAAAATAAAAAAATGGCAACAAATATTTCCAAAATAATCATTGACGCAAGCCCTCAAAAAGTTTGGGACGTTTTGACCAAGCCAGAATTTGTAAAACTCTGGCAATATGGCAGTCAGTTGGACACGTCGTGGGAAGTGGGCAGCAAAATAAAATTTACTTCAAAATGGGAAGATACGGTTTTTGAGCAGTGGGGAACGGTGCTGGAATTTACACCGCCGACAAAATTGCGTTATTCTTTGTTTGCGCCGCACCCCGACTTGGAAGATAAAGCGGAAAATTATTTTGAAATGATTTATTTGTTGAATGACAAGAACGGAAAAACAAATCTTGCGATAATTCAGGAAGATAATCGCCCCAATGCTGTTCAGGAAGAAGAACAGGGCGAAGAAAATCCGATTCTAAAAACTTTGAAAGAGATAGCGGAAAAAAGTTAAAGAGTTTGGCATAATCTGTTTTCTGTAATTTTATGTTCAGGCAATATCAAAAATTTATTGAAAAGGAATTGAAAAACGTTCATTAATAGAGTTTTATAATGAAAAAAAATAAATAACACAGATAAAACGTTAAGAAAAAAACAGTAGAATATGGAACGAAAATTAATGTCAGAATTGCTAAAATGGAAAGATAAGAGCAACCGAAAACCGCTCTTGCTTGAAGGTGCGCGGCAGGTAGGAAAAACCTACTTGTTGAAGGATTTTGGCAAGCGATATTACAAAAATATTGCATACGTTAATTTTCAAAACCCAAGTACAGAACTAATTGACCTTTTCAACGGCTCTATTCAGCCGAAACGAATAATTGTAATGCTCGAACTGCTTTTGAATATGAAAATATCGCCTGCCGAAACACTGATTATTTTTGATGAAGCGCAGGAAGTGCCGCGAGCATTGACTTCTTTAAAATATTTCTGCGAGGATGCACCTGAATATCACATTGCGGCTGCGGGCAGTTTACTTGGAATTTTTTTGCATAAAGAAACTTCTTTTCCTGTCGGTAAAGTAAATTCGTTAAAGTTAGAGCCGATGGATTTTGAGGAATTTATTTGGGCAAATAACCGTAAAAATATTGTAGATTTTTTAAAATCAAACCCAAATGAAACCACTTTTAAAGAAATTTTGTCCGATTTATTCAAGCAATATCTGTATGTCGGCGGAATGCCCGAAGCCGTCGGCGATTGGATTGAAAATCAAAATGTTGAGAATATAACTGCTATTCACGAAGAAATTTTGAGCAATTACCGCAAAGATTTCAGCAAATATACCGACAACACAACTGCTATTCGTATCCGTCAGGTTTTTGACAGTTTGCCTGCACAATTTGCCAAAAAAAATGACAAATTTCTTTACGGAACAGTTAAATCGGGTGCAAGAGCAAGGGAATATGAGGTGTCTATCGAATGGCTGATTGATGCGGGAATTGTGCGGCGTGTAAATCAGGTTAGTTGCGGCGACAAAATTCCGTTGAAATCGTACGCTAATCCATCATCGTTCAAACTCTATTTTGTAGATATTGGACTTTTTCGCCATCTTGCCGAAATTCCAATAGAGGTAATAAATGATAAAACCGCTATTTTTAACGAATTTAACGGTTTGGTAGTTGAACAATTTGTGTTGCAACAATTATCATCAAAACATACTTTATTTTTCTGGACTGGTGAACAAATCAGTGAAGTTGATTTTATAATGCAATACGGTGCTAATGTTGTCCCAATAGAAGTGAAAAGCGGAACAAATATAAATGCGAAAAGTTTAAAAGTATTTAGAAAAAATTATTCACCAAAAATCAGTGTTCGTTTTTCAATGAGAGACACACGATTAGATAATGATATGCAGAATATTTGTCTATTAAATATATTTTTATTGGAACAATTATTGGACTACTCGTGCGGAAAATGTGTAAAATGAGCATTAACCTCGTGCGGAAAATGTGTAAAGTACACATAAATCTCGTGCGGAAAATGTGTATGAGTGTTGATATACAGTACTTTATGAATAATAATTTATAGCACCAAAAAAAATGCAATTTTTAGTCGTAAAAAATATAATTATTCGTTTCAAAAATGTGTAAAACAAACCTGTTATTCGTGGAAAAAATGTGTAAAATCAGCGCAATAGTCCCCCGAAAAATGTGTAAATAGAAATTATATTATAGATAATGAGCGTATTAACTTTGATTAATTAAGTATTTTTTTAAATCTCAAAAATAAATTCTCAAATAATATTCATAATTAATTTAATTTCAATAATTTTGGAATTTGAAATCTTGGAATTTTGAAATCTCATAAATTTTTAATCCTTTGGAAAAAATAATAATTCTTGATTTTGGGTCGCAGACAACGCAGTTGATAGGGCGGCGGCTACGCGAACTTGGCGAATATTGTGAAATTGTGCCTTATAATCAATTTCCTGCCGAAACATCTGAAATTAAAGGCGTTATACTTTCGGGAAGTCCGTTTTCCGTGTATGATGAAAATGCTTTTAGTATTGATTTTAGCAAAATTGTCGGCAAATTTCCCGTTTTGGGAATTTGCTACGGCGCGCAACTTATTGCCCAATCAAGAGGCGGACGAGTGGAAAAAACCAATTCGCGTGAATACGGGCGCGCAAATTTAACTTTTATTGACAAAAAAGACCCGCTTTTTGAAAATATTTACGAAAATTCGCAGGTTTGGATGTCGCACAGCGATACGATTACCGCTTTGCCCGACGGTGCAGTAAAAACCGCATCGACCGAAAATGTGGAATTTGCCGCTTTTCGCATCGAAAAACTGAAAATTTGGGGCGTTCAATTTCACGTGGAAGTTTTCCACACCAGCGACGGAACGGTTTTGCTTGAAAATTTTCTTAAAATTTGCGGCTGCAAGCGCAAATGGTCGCCCGCATCGTTTGTGGAAACGACTATAAAAAATCTGCGTCATACTCTTGGAAACGACAAAGTTATTCTCGGACTTTCGGGTGGGGTGGATAGTTCGGTGGCGGCGGTTTTGTTGCACAGGGCGATTGGTAAAAATCTGACCTGCATTTTTGTTGACCACGGGCTGCTGCGCAAAAATGAGTTTGAAAATGTTATAAATAATTATAAATATTTGGGAATTAATATTTTGGGCGTTGATGCAAAGGATTATTTTTATGAAAAATTAAAAGGAATTTCTGCACCCGAACAAAAACGAAAAATTATTGGTGCCTGTTTTATTGAGGTTTTTGAACGCGAGGCAAAGAAAATTCGTGATGTAAAATGGCTTGCCCAAGGTACGATTTATCCTGATATTATTGAATCACAATCAATTACAGGAAAAACCATAAAATCACATCACAACGTTGGCGGGCTGCCCGAAAAAATGAATTTGCAACTTTGCGAACCGCTGCGGCTACTTTTCAAAGACGAGGTGCGGCGCGTCGGGTACGAACTTGGAATGATGCGGCAACTGATTTCGCGCCATCCTTTTCCAGGTCCGGGTTTGGCGGTGCGTATTTTGGGCGATATCACGCCCGAAAAAGTTCGTATTTTGCAGGAAGCAGACGATATTTTTATCAACGGTCTGCGCGAATGGAATTTGTACGACAAAGTTTGGCAGGCGGGCGCGATATTTTTGCCGATAAAATCTGTCGGCGTGATGGGCGACGAGCGCACTTACGAAAACGTCATCGCATTGCGGGCGGTAACTTCCACAGATGCAATGACAGCGGACTGGGCGCAACTTCCATACGATTTTCTTGCCAAAATTTCCAACGAAATTATCAATAAAGTAAGCGGCATAAACCGCGTGGTTTATGATATTTCGAGCAAACCCCCGGCAACTATTGAGTGGGAATGAGGGTTGCATATGACCCTTGTCCCTTTCGGTTTTGCAATCAGAAAATGATTATTATCAGGATTTTAAATCCTAAAATATAAAGCAAAGGATTACAAAACCTTTGCGACAATAGGTTCAAAGAGTAAATTTCAAAGTTATGAACAATGCCTTACAGTTTCTCGAACCTTGCCTGGAAAAATCTCAATGCTGCCGGTTCATAAACCATACGCAAACCGCGTGCCTTATCACGTTCGCCGTAAAGTTCGATGATGCTGTCGGCTACGATGTCGAAATGCGACTGTGTATAAACTCTGCGCGGGATTGTCAGGCGAATGGTTTCAAGTTTGGGTTTGTGTTCGTGTCCGGTAACTTTGTCGCGCCCTGCCGACACAATTCCACGTTCCATTGAACGCACGCCGCTGTGAACATACAAATCGGCTGCCAGCGACTGCGCAACATACTGTTCCTGCGGAACGGTCGGATAAAACGCCTTAGCATCAACAAAAACGCCGTGTCCGCCGCAAGGACGAATGATTGGAATCCCTGCCGCATCAAGTTTGTTCCACAAATATTCCGATTGTGCAATTCGATGCGCCATAACGTGGTCCTGACACGCTTCGAGCATTCCGCGCGCCATCGCTTCCATATCGCGTCCTGCCATTCCGCCGTAGGTCTGCAAGCCCTCATAAACAACTACTAATGAGCGCATTGTGATTGCGTCCTGCTCATCGTTGCAAGCGGCAAAACCGCCGATATTTGTATGAAAATCTTTTTTACCCGAACAGGTTGCCGCATCGGTATAAGAACACATTTCGCGCAAAATCTGTTTTACCGACTTGTCGGCATATCCTTTTTCACGCATTTTAATAAAATAAGCGTTTTCCATTGCGCGGGTAGCGTCGAGGACAACTTTTATTCCGTTTTCGTGCGCCATTTTACCGACCGCCTTCAAATTTTCCATCGAAACGGGCTGTCCGCCTGCCAAATTGACAGTAACGCCAATGGTAATGTAGGCAATATTTTTCGCACCTTTTTCCTTAATAAGTTTTTCAAATTTATTCAAATCAACGTTCCCTTTGAAAGGATTTTCGTTGTAGGGGTCGTGCGCTTCGTCGCAAATCACATCGACAAAAATTCCGCCTGCAAGTTCCTGATGTTCGCGCGTGGTGGTAAAATACATATTTCCAGGCACATACTGCCCCGGTTTTATCAATGTTTTAGAAACCAACTGCTCTGCGCCGCGCCCCTGATGTGCGGGAATTAAATATTTGTAGCCAAAACACTCGTACATTGCATCTTCGAGGTGGTAATAGTTTTTTGAGCCGGCATACGCCTCGTCGCCGAGCATTAGTCCTGCCCATTGGTCTTCGCTCATCGCATTTGTGCCTGAGTCGGTCAGCAAGTCGATATAAACATCTTCGCTGCGCAGCAGAAACGTGTTATAACCTGCTTCTTTGATAGCCTGCTGACGATATTTGAGCGTCGTGATTTTTAGCGGCTCAACCATTTTTATTTTGTACGGCTCAGCCATTGGGTATTTATCAAAATTCATAAGTACTGATATATAAGGATTTAACAAATTTTTATTCCATTTTTAAACAGGAATTTTTGAGAGCGTAAAATTATAAAAAATTTTACAAACAACAGCATTTTTTTTCTGTTTTTTTTATGATAAATTTTTCAAATAATAATTTAAATAAAAATAATACTAATAATTTTATATTTTAAATTAAAATATTATTATTAATATTAAAATGAAATTTTTAAATATGTTAGTACAACATTTATTAAAAATATTTTTTTATTGAAAAAAGAAGTTTTTACATTTGCGGCAGAAAAATTTACAAATAAACGCAATTAAATATACACCTAATGAGAAATTTTTACCATAGCATTTTAGCTGGGATTGAATTCTATATAAAAAGCGAGTCCATCTTCTTTATTTATTGCACTTCGATATTCAAATACAAAAGAAATGTTTTGATAATTATCTTTAAAATTATTATTAATCACAGACAAAGAATTTCTATAAATCGGAATACCAAATTCACATTTACCACATCCGTTTATTTTAGACGGTTGTGATTTATAAGTTTTATCAACTTGCAGCGATAAGGTGTCGCTGCGCTTATTTACAAAAGTAATAATCTGTCCTTGTTTGTAAGGCAGATAATCAGTAAGTTCATCAGTGAAACCCTTACACTGCTCTCAGCAGCCACACATTACAAACAAAACCATAAATAATGCGCAGGAAGTTAATAATTTTGATTTCATAAAGATTAATTTTTAAAGAAATTTACCTTTAAAAAGCCAAATTCCCTATTTTATCATAAATAAAACTCAAAAAACCTATTACACAAAAACCAACCGTGCAAATCACAAGTGCAAGGCGCGATGTAAAATCGGTACGTATTCGTTCAATCGGCGTGTCGCTTTCTTCCAAAAACATTGCTTTTATTACTTTTAAATAATAAAATAATGATAATACGGTATTTAACAGCGCAATAAATACAAGCACCACAAATCCCTGCTCAACGGCAACGGCAAAAGCGAAAAACTTACTGAAAAATCCACCCCAAATCGGTATTCCTGCCAAAGAAAACATTCCGAACATCATCACAACGCTTAATTTGGGATTTGTTTTATAAAGACCTTTATAGTCGCTGATATTGAGTTTGTTAGCATAATTTTCGATAATCATTACCACACCAAAAACCGCCAAATTGGACAGTAAATAAACCAAAACGTAATACACGAGCGAAGTCATTCCCGCCGCCGATGCAGAAAGCACCGTCAGGGCAATATAACCCGCCTGCGAAATTGACGAAAAAGCAAGAAATCGTTTGATATTATCCTGCCGCAAAGCAAAAAGGTTACCTATAGTAATTGTCAGCACTACCACAATCCACATCACAACGCGCCATTCGATAATTATTGTTGGAAAAACTTTTACCAAAATAGAAAACAGCACAAACGCCACCGAACCTTTTGAAATCACTGAAAGATAGGCAGTTACGCCCGTTGGTGCGCCCTGATAAACGTCTGCCGTCCAAAGATGGAACGGCACCAGCGACATTTTGAAAAACAGCCCGACGGCAAAAAACACAAACGCCATCACAGGCAGCCACCCGCGCGAAAACGCAGCGGTAACATCGGCAAAATAAAGCGTTCCGCTAACGCCGTAAATCAGCGAAATTCCGAAAAGCATTATTGCAGACGAAAAAACTGCTGATAAAATATATTTTGCACCTGCCTCTGCCGATGTGTGGCGGTATTTATCAAAAGCAATTAGCGTTGTCATTGGGATTGAGGCAGTTTCCAAGCCGATAAAAAACAGCATAAAATTTCCTGCCGAAATCATAAAATACATTCCAAGCAGCGTTACCAGCGTAAGAAAATAAAATTCGCCCTGTTTAATCGGATTGTTGTCGCTTTTGAGCCAGTGATTAACTTGCAGAAAAATAATCAGCGTGCCAAAATTAAGAATTGTCTTAATTACAGTCATCATTGGCGCATACGCGTACATTCCGCCAAAGGATTCAAACGGCACGCGCGGAATGCAGTTTAAAGCCGTATGAACGAGCATAAGCACAATTCCAACGGGCTGAAACCAGCGTTTTGCCTTGTCGCCGCCAATAATATCCACCACAAGCAAAACAAGAATTACCGCAATAAGCGACAATTCTTCACGCATTGATAAAAAATTGCTGTAATCCATTTAAAAATATTTACTTTTTATTTTGGCTGCAAAATTAATAAAAATTTTCAATTAAAATAATTATCCACTAATATTTGTCCGTCAGTTTAATTTTTATTCTTCTTAATTGACTTGCCAAAGATGCGTCCCAGCGGTTTGAATCCACATCGACTATGAAACCGCCAAGTAATTCGGGCGAAACTTCGTGCATTGTTTCAACCGTCCCGCCGACAACCGACTTTATCATTTCAACAATTCGGCGTTCAGTTGCCGAATCAATAGCGGCGGCAGTTGTCAGTTTGGCATTGTGAATATTATGTTTTTCTCTGTATAAATCAATGTAACGCAGGCAGATACGCTGCAAAAAACCATCGCGCTCGTTGGCAACAATTACGTCAATAAAACGACTTAATACAGGCGAAATATTTTCCCCTGCCATAGTTCTGATAATCTGCGTTTTATTTTGTTTCGACAATACAGGATTTGCCAAAGCGGAATTGACACGTTTTTCCGTTTCACAAATTTGAGCAATTTGCAAAACATTCTGATACACTGTTTCTTCTGCGTTTGTATTTTGCGCATACTGCAACAACGCTTTTGCATAGCGAGTTGGTATAAGTCCTTTATTCATAATAAATTACGATTTATGAATATTCATTTCGTCTAAAAGGCGATTTATCATTGCATCTTGCTGCGAGCGGTCGTCGAGTTGGCGGCGCATAAGTTTTTCGGCAATAGAAACCGACAAGGCAGCAACTTCGGCGCGAATTTCACTCAAAGCGGAATTTTTCGCCATTTTAATATCTTCTTGCGCCTTTTGCAGCATTTTTGTACCTTCCGCCGCCGCCTGTGTTTTCGCCTCTTCCACAATTTTTTCGCGTAGCGACTTTGCTTCCGAAAGCAGACGAAGTTGCTCGGCACGCGCCTGCGAAATAATTTGCTCGCCTTCCTCCTTAATGTTTTCTAACCGCTCGTTTGCCTCTTTTGCTGCAAGCAATGATTTTTCTATGAATGCTTTTCGCTCTTCAACCATTTTCACAATCACAGGAAAACCGTATCGAGCAAGCACAAAAAACACGATGCCAAACGATACAAGCATCCAAAACAATAGACCAACGTCCGGCTGTAAAAGATTTACCTTTAATAAAATCATTTTAAAAATAGATTTTTAGACACAAGAAAAAAAGTATCAAGTATCAAGTATCAAGTATCAAGATTTTTTTTTTAAATATTTATTTTGTCTTGATACTTGTGTCTTGTGTATATTTTCTTGTGTCTTTTTACTAAAAATTAAAGAATAAATCCGCAAACAACCACCGCAAACAGTGCTACGCCCTCAATAAAGGCGGCAGAAAGAATCATATTCATCTGAATGTCGCCTTTTGCTTCGGGTTGGCGAGCGATAGCGTCCATTGCCTGTCCGCCGATTTTTCCGATACCAATTCCTGCGGCAATTGTTGCCATACCTGCGCCTAATGCCGCTCCCATTTTTGCCAAACCAAGTTCGGCGGCTGCCTGTAATAAAATACTTAATAACATAATGACTATATTTTTTTAAATTTAAGTGCGCAAAATTACTGATTTTTTAATGAAAAACAATAGAAAAAGTATATCTAATAATCAATAAATAAAAATTTTGCTTCATTTTTATATTAACTTCTATTTTTTATAAAAGTTTTTTTATATCAAAAATTACCTTCTGCACTCACTTTGCGTGGTGCGGCTCTACTTGCGACAAACCGATAAATACCGCCGAAAGCATCGTAAAAACATACGCCTGAATAAACGCCACAAGCAACTCAACAACATCAATAAAAATTGTCATCACAATCGACAAAATGCTCATTCCGGTATTCAGAGCGGCACCTAAACTGACGGTTATGAAAATCATACAGGTCAAGCCCAAAACAATGGCGTGTCCGGCTAAAATATTGGCAAACAGACGAATCATCAGCGCAAATGGCTTTGTGAACATTCCCACAACTTCGATAGCGGGCATAATTGGAATCGGAACTTTGAGCCAGGTCGGCACATTGGGCCATAAAATCTCTTTCCAATATTCTTTTGTTCCAAAAATATTTACAATAAAAAATGTAAAAAGCGCCAGAACGCTTGTTATAGCAATATTTCCCGTAACATTTGCCCCGCCGGGAAAAAGCGGAATCAGTCCGAGCAAATTATTTAAGAAAATAAAGAAAAAAACCGTCAGCAAATAAGGCGCATAACGTGTGTAATTCTTTCCTATACAAGGTTTTATCACGCCATCAACCAAGGCATTTATCAACAATTCCACAGCACCGATAAACCCTTTTGGTGTCGATTCTTCCACTTTGCGCCGACGGTACCAGCGCGCGCACGAAAGTATCAAAATAATCAACAAAGTGCTGCTCATAAGCAACGAAACGGCATTTTTTGTCAGCGAAAAATCCCAGGGGCGAACTTCTTCGCCTGATGCGTTTTTCTCTACGATTTTTCCTTTGTAATTTCCTTCGGCTGCAATGCTAAAACCTTTATATTCAGCGTGTCCGTGTTCAAAATGTGAAGAAGAAAAAATCTGCCACTCGCCATTGCTGCCGCGCACAATCACGGGCAGCGAAACGGCAATCGGTTTGTTTTTCCACGTTACAATATGCCACGAGTAAGCATCGCCAACGTGTTCGAGAATAAGTTCGGTAACGTTCAGTTTTTCACCGCTTTGCGCCGGCTCGTGCTGCGTTTCTTGCGCAAAAATATTTCCCGTTCCTGCAATCAGAAACGCAAATATTGAAAATAATATATTCCTATAAAAAACTTTCATTTGCTTTCAATTTGTTGTTTTGTTAATATTTATTTTTTTTAACAAAAATACGGTATCAAAAATTAGATAAATCAAATATAAAATGGCGAAAACAATCAGAAAATGCTTTGTTTCTGTTTTTATTGCTAAAACATAAATCATTATAAAACAAATAGATAAAAGGATTTTACCAACTTTCATAGCCATAAAAATATTTACCTGCTGACGTGGATTTTCGCTTTTGTCGTTTTTAAAAATAATAAAAATAATTGTTAATTCTATAAGTAAAAAAAACAATAAACTTATATTTGCCCACAAATGTACCGCTGAATTGATAAAAATTTGCGGAAACAACGACCCAAACGCAAATAAAAGTCCTGTCAGCGTTACCAAAATTATGATAAAATCTTTTTTTATTCTGTCCATTTTTTTAATAAAAATTTATTCAACACACACAGACACAATATTTTGGCTCACTTCCACAAATCCGCCGCCCTTTGTTTCAAATTCATTTTGTTCGCCCGAAGGCAACACATAACTTATCTTTCCACTTGTCAGTGAGGAAATTAGCGGTGCGTGGTTTTTAAGAACTTCAAACAAACCAAGCGTTCCGGGCAGCGTTACGCTCTGCACTTCGCCATCAAAAACGGTTTTTTCGGGTGTTATTATCTGTAAAATCATTTTATTTATTATTTCAAGATTTCAAAAAAATATTCTCAATATGCCTGTACAAGTACATCAGCAGGTATGTGCAGGTTGGTATGAAGTTTACGTATCATTGCAAGCGAAAGTTTGCGTTTGCGATTTAAAATTTCACTTACACGACTTTTCATTCCTACGATGGCTGCCAAATCTTTTTGTTTATACGACATTTGTTCCATTCTGAACCGTATCGCTTCTATCGGGTCGGGCTTTGCGACAGGAAAATATTCTTTTTCGTACATATCAATCAGCAAACTCAAAAGTTCGAGTTCATCGCCTTCTTTTGTTCCTTGCGCTGCATCAAAAATTTGTTCAAGCCGCACCAACGCTTTATTATAATCTTTTTCTGTTTTCAACAATTTTATTTCCATAATTTATATTTGTAAGGCATCAATTTTGTCGTATTCGGCGTGAGTCCCAACAAAACGTACCCAAATTATTTGAAAATCGTAATTTATTTTTACAATTAATCTGTATGAATTTCCTTTAATATTGAAAATCACGCGATTATCTGCCAAAAAACTTGCACTCGGATAAAGCATTTTAATTTCTTTTGGCGAATGCCACTCAGCATTTTCGGCTTCCTGATACCACGATTTAAGCGACTGCTCACAATCTTGATGTTTTTCCCAAAAATCACGTAAAGTTCGTTTCGCAATTACTCTCATAAATTATTCTGCAAAAGTAATAATAAATTCCCAAATTGGTAACTATTTTATTTTTTATTATTAAAATCTTTACAACTTGTTAATTGCAAGTGAATCAGGCAACATTAACACAAACGGCAACGAATTTTCGTATTTAAGTTGGTCGTAAAAGAAACCGAGTCGCGCAAGATTTTTATAATATTGGTCGTGATTATCGAAATAATGCTTTTCCGACTGAATAAACCACGCTTGCTCGTCGAGTTTTTCCGCCAAAAACCACTTTTCCAAAAGCCGCGCTGTACGCCCGTTGCCATCGGAAAATGGATGAATTTTTACAAAAATCAAATGAATAAATGCCGCATAATAAAAAATTTCTTCTATTGATAACTTTTTGTTTTCCAATATTTTATCAATTTCCGTAAAAAATAAATTAAACAAGTTTTCGACCTCAAGTTTTGTTGCCGCTTCATATTCGATATTTCCTGTTTTGTTGTCGATGACAAGCATTTCGGTTTTTCGAATCACACCTCGCTGATTTTCGGGTAATAAATGAACAGTTGCCAAAGAATGTGTCGTCATTAAATTGTTGAAACTCAATTTATTATCTTTTGCAAAAAAATAAGCATTGTAAAGGTCGTTTGGTTTTTCGGTTAATTCGGGCAAATATTCCACATTTAATAATTTGTATTTTACAAAACTGTCAATTTCCAGTGGCTCGCCTTCAATTTTTGCCGATGCCATTGCCGAAACCGAATTGTAAAAACTGAAATTTCGAGGTGTAAGTTCTATTTTTTCAATTTCGGCAAAGGACTTTTCCAAATCTGCTTTTAACAGCGATTTGTATTGCTCGAAATATGTTTTCTGTAAAAAATTCATTATTTAAAAAAAATCTTTACGGCTTTATTCTAACAATTTTTCCTTCACGCATAACCACAAGTTCCTCATTATTACGGCGTTTGGTCTCAAGTAATCGTTGATACGAAAGTTCAAGTCCGCGCATTATTTTTTCTGTGAAATCTTCGTCTTTTTCAATATTATTCATAATAGATTAACTTTTAATAAATTGTATTTTAATTCATTAAATATTTTCAAATTTCCTGTGTAATTTATATTTGCAATAAGTTCGGGTTTTCCAGTTGAATTGTCCATTATCAAAACTTTATCACAAATCGGGATATAAATGTCAAACAAATTTTTTATTCCTGACTTATAACGTCGTTCTATAATATCATTTTCAATATTGTGTCCGCCTAATGCAACTCGTGTCCGCACTCTGTCTTTTGCTAATTCTACTGACTGTAACCAAAAGAAAATCAGCGTAATATTGTAATTTTTCTTTTTGGCTTCAATTATAGTATTTTTATAACTTTTTGTAGCAAGAGTTGTTTCAAAAGCAAAATTTTTACCATTTTGCAACAATTCATTAATTCTTTTTAACATAATTCTACCTGCCTCTATTGCCACTTTTTCGGGCTGAAAAGGCGATAACCCACGCGCAATCTCATCAGCATTTACAAATTCGCGGCAATTTAAAATTTCCGGCAAAATTGTAAATGAGGCGGTCGTCTTTCCCGCACCATTACAACCTGCGATTATGTATAAATTGCGGCTCATTGTTTATTTATTATTTTAAATAAAACAAAATAAATTAAAAATTATTTAATAAAAATCGTAAATCGTAAATCGTAAATCGTAAATCGTAAATCGTAAATCGTAAATCGTAAATCACTTCGTCTGTTCCAGCAATTTTTTCCCTTTTGCTATGGCATCGTCAATAGTTCCAACGTTGAGAAACGCCATTTCGGGCATATCGTCGAGTTCGCCGTTGAGAATCATTTTGAAGCCGCGAATTGTTTCTGCAATCGGCACCATCACGCCCGGCACGCCCGTAAACTGCTCTGCCATAAAAAACGGCTGCGAAAGAAAACGCTGAATTTTGCGCGCCCGATTGACCGTTATTTTGTCCTCGTCCGAAAGTTCGTCCATTCCCAAAATCGCAATAATATCCTGTAATTCTTTATTTCTCTGCAAAATCTGAACAACACGTTGCGCCGTCTGATAATGTTCTTCGCCAACAATTTCAGGATTTAAAATTCGAGAAGTGGAATCGAGCGGGTCAACCGCCGGAAAAATTCCCAATTCCGAGATTTTACGGCTCAAAACCGTTTTTGCGTCCAAGTGAGAAAAAGTTGTTGCCGGTGCAGGGTCGGTCAAGTCGTCGGCTGGCACGTAAACCGCTTGTACAGAAGTAATTGAGCCGCGTTTTGTAGAGGCGATGCGTTCCTGCATTATTCCCATTTCAGTAGCCAAAGTCGGCTGATAGCCAACCGCCGAAGGCATTCGTCCCAGCAAAGCCGAAACCTCAGAACCTGCCTGAGTAAAGCGGAAAATATTATCAATAAAAAATAAAATATCGTGTCCGCCACCTTCGCCGTCGCCATCACGGAACGATTCGGCAACCGTCAGCCCCGATAGCGCAACCGATTTACGCGCACCCGGCGGCTCGTTCATTTGCCCGAAAACGAGCGTCGCCTGCGATTTTTGAACTTCCGCCATATCAACTTTCGACAAATCCCAATCGCCCTCGTCCATTCCTTTTTTAAATTCTTCGCCGTATTTAATTACGCCCGAATCAATCATATCGCGCAACAAATCATTTCCTTCGCGCGTGCGTTCGCCAACGCCCGCAAAAACCGAAAAACCTGCGTGTCCTTTGGCAATATTATTGATTAATTCCATAATAATCACTGTTTTACCAACGCCTGCGCCGCCAAAAAGTCCAACTTTTCCGCCTTTGGGAAAGGGCTGCAAAAGGTCAATAACTTTTATTCCTGTAAAAAGAATTTCGTCGGAAGTTGTAAGTTCCTCAAATTTAGGCGGTTCACGATGAATCGGGTATGCGCCTTCTTTGTTCAACGCTTTCATTCCGTCAATCGGCGAGCCGACAACATTCATAAGCCGTCCTTTAATCTGTTCGCCGACGGGCATCGAAATTGACGAGCCAAGCGCACGCACACGCAATCCGCGCCGCAGTCCGTCTGTCGAATCCATCGCAACAGTGCGAACGGTATTTTCGCCTATATGTTGCTGAATTTCAACGATTAATTCGCTGCCGTTTTCGCGTTCGATTGCCAAAGCATCTTCAATGGCGGGAAGTTTGTATTCGTTTTCTTCTGTCAAATGAAAAAACACATCGACCACAGGTCCGATAATCTGAGAAATTTGTCCGTAAAATGCTGACATATATTTATTTATAATTTTAAATTAAAAAAATTTTAAATGGCTGCAAATTTACGGAAAAATTATTGAAAACGAAATACTTATTATAGAAAAATAAAAAAGCCGCCTTATAAGCGACCTTTTTTATTTCAATTTGATATTTTTTTTTATCCTAAAAACGCATACTCAAACTCTGTGGGCGGGTTGAGGTTTTCTTTTATTGCACGGGGCGAAATCCAGCGCACGAGGTTAAGATAACTTCCTGCCTTGTCGTTTGTGCCAGAGGCGCGCGCACCGCCAAAGGGCTGCTGCCCGACAACTGCGCCGGTCGGCTTGTCGTTGATATAAAAATTGCCTGCGGCAAAACGTAATTCGTTGAAAGCGTGCATTGTAGCATAACGGTCGTAACTGAAAATCGAGCCGGTAAGTGCGTAAGGCGATGTTTTATTACAGATTTTTAATGTCTTTTCAAAATCATTATCATCATAGACAAAAATTGTCATAACCGGTCCGAAAAGTTCTATTTCCATCGTTTCGTAATCGGGTTTTTTCGCCAAAATAACCGTTGGTTCAATAAAGTAACCGACTGATTTATCGCACTTTCCACCAAAAATAATTTCAGCGTCAGCACTTTGTTTTGCCCTCGAAATATAATTTTCCAAATTATCAAACGAACTTTGGTCAATCACAGCGTTCACAAAGTTGGAAAAATTGCGTACATCGCCCATTTTTATTTTCGCCAACATCTCGCCGACAATGTTTTTGGTATCTTCCCAAAGCGATTTTGGAATGTACGCTCGCGAAGCCGCCGAACATTTTTGTCCCTGAAATTCAAATGCGCCGCGCACAATAGCCGTTGCAAGTTCGCGTGGTTTTGCGCTTTTGTGTGCAAAAATAAAATCTTTGCCGCCCGTTTCGCCGACGAGTTTGGGATAAGTTTTATATTTTGAAATATTTTCGCCGACTGTCTTCCAAAAACTTTGAAACACGGAAGTCGAACCGGTAAAATGAATTCCTGCAAAGTCGGGATGATTGAGTACAACATTGCTAATCACGCTTCCCGAACCGGGTACAAAATTTATCACGCCATCGGGAACGCCCGCTTCCTGCAATATTTTCATTGCATAATAACTTGAAAGTAAAGAAGTTGTGGCTGGTTTCCAAACCGTTACATTGCCCATCAAAGCAGGCGAAATATTAAGATTTACAGCAATTGAGGTAAAATTAAAAGGCGTAATTGTATAAACAAAACCTTCTAACGGTCTGTATTCCACGCGATTAATACAATCGGTCGTTGGCGAAAACGGCTGGTCGGTATAAATTTGCGCCGCATAATAAACGTTAAAACGGAAAAAATCAATGGTTTCGCACGCCGCATCAATTTCTGCCTGCATCGGATTTTTGCCCTGCCCAAGCATACACGCCGCATTGATGACGTAACGATATTTTGTTGCAAAAAGTTCGGCAGCACGCAACATAATACTGCAACGCTCTTCCCACGCAAGTTCCGACCACGCTTTGTGCGCTTCCATTGCCGCCGAAATCGCCATTTGCACTTCTTTTTCGGTGCATTGATGATAAGTTGCAAGCACGTGCGAATGTTCTGTCGGCATCACAACTTTACCGATTTTGCCTGTTCGGATTTCTTTTCCGCCAATAATCAGCGGAATTTCGATTTGTTTATTATACTGATTTTCAAGTTCTTGCGCAAGAAGTTTGCGCTCTTTTGAATCGGGTGCATAGCCCAAAACCGGCTCGTTTTTCGGCGCAGCAAATTTAAAAAGTGAATTATTCATATTTATTTTAAAAATATTTGAGATAAAAGGATTTATAATTTTTGCAAAAGTACTGAATTTTTTTTGACATTTTTTATTTTACCTGCAAAACTTTTCCTACGCAGGCATTGGGTTGTGGAATATTTAAAAGCGAACAAATTGTTGCAGCCAAATCGGTTATATTGACTGTTTCGTCTATTTTTTGTTTTTTAATTTTCCAGCCAAAAAAATAAAGCGGAACACTGTTAGTTGTTGATTTTGAGGCAGAAACGGGCTTATCTTTTTCGTCAATTTCCTGCCAGCCGGGCAGAAGTGTAATCACAACATCGCCACCCGTAAGTTTATTGTACGAATTGCGAATGCGGCTGGTTTCGGTATCTCCGTCGCCGTTCATTGTCGCAATTTGAGCGGCAGTAACGGCATCTTGAACGCCCGTAAATTCAAGCATAAAATCGGCGACAGATTGCTGTACATCGCTCAGTTTCAGTTTTTTTTGTGTAATTTTTTCTCTGTTAAGATAAATATTATTTGCAAAATAACCTTCAATCCAGGGCTCATTTCCATAAATTGCCATTAAATAAATATTTAACAGCGACATCGAGCGTTTCGGACTGAAAGTACCTGACGGTATATTGTTGTTTTTCAATTCTTTAGGCGAATGTGTTCCCGTCTGATTTCCGGTAACAAATATCAAAGCGTTATCAAGCCCAACAGTTTTGTTAATTTTTTCCAACAAAGTGGCAATATCGCCGTCGAGCCGATAATACATATCTTCTTTTTCTGCCGAATTTAACGCCGAAGAATATTCATCTGCCTGATGCACAGTGTATTGCAAAAGCAAAACATCGGGCGCAGCAGTTTGTTTTCCAAGTTTTTCGTCGTCAATAATTTGCAAAGCAAGTTCGGTAATCAGCGAATTTGCCGCAGGCGAATTTTTCAAGTCGGAAACTTTCTGCTCGCCATCGTTTTTAAAACGCAAATCGTAACGAAAACCGCTAATCGGTACGTCCTTTGTGGGTTTATTCAGGTAAGTGTCAATATCTTTTAATGGTTTCCAAATGGAAAAAATATAATTGCTAAAAATGCGCCCCATATTCATTTCGTCAGCCGACTTTGGCAATCCGCCGTTGTAATAACTTGTTGATGACCAACGAATTGCATCGTCAATCCACACCACCGCATTTGCCGTATGTCCGCCGAGCATCATCGCCTCTTCGGGATTTACAGCAACGGCAAAAGTGCGCGAGGCAGGCAAAGCCATTTTTATTTCATCGGTAAAAGTTGTTGAAAGTAAGCGTTTTGCAGAAAGTTTCAAGTCAGTCCCAATGCCCGACTGTTCATTATCCCAAAGAATATCCTCAAATTTCCGTTTTGAGCGGTCGAAAAAGCGGCTACCGGTAATTCCATTCAAGCAAGGCACAGAGCCACTCATCAGCGATGCAATATCGGAAATATTTCCTGCTGAAAGAATATTATATTTTGCGTTAGCAAATGCGCTACCGCCTTCTGCAATGCGTTTAAAGCCGTTTGGCGAAAGTTTTTCCCAAAGTAAATCCAAATGCTGCTGCGCAAGTCCATCAACGACAATTCCGACAATTAATTTCGGTCGGTCGGGCGATTTTTGCGCAATGCAATTAATTGATATACAATTTATTAAAATAAATATTGCTAAAAAATATTTTTTGAGATTCATTGTGTTTTGTTACTTATTATTCAAAAAATCGCTTATTTCTTTTGCCCTTTTTCGTAATTTTTTTCAAAATTTTCTATTTCTTTTGATTTCTCAATAAATTCTTTTGTGCGATGAGTAAATTGAACCGAATCGGCAGGCGAAATTGAATCGGGCGTAATATCGCCACTTATTGCACCTTTGACAACTTCAAAATAAGCCGCCTGTTTTTCCAACTGATTTACTAAACTGTCCACTTTTGCCGAAACCTGCAAAACTTCGGAACGGTCGACCGAATCGTTAAAACCGGGCAAATAATAACGCACAGGGGTAAATAAAATCAACGCAGTAAGCAAAATAAATGTTACAATCGCAAAAGCGAACAGAAACAAAAAAACCGACATCCGCGACAGGCGCGCAGACCACGCCTGTTCTAATGTGTTTTCATTGAGAATAATAACGCGATACTTAAAACGCATTTTCTTTAAAAATCTGTTGAACCAACCTGTTGTCATCGGCATATTTAGTATTTCAAGATTTCAAGATTTCAAAATTCCAAGATTTACAAAACAATCATTGCTAATTATTTAAATTCAAAAACGGCAAGTGGTGCCAAATTATTTGATTTGCAAAAGTACAAAATAATTACGAATGAAAAATTCTGTCCTGTCATTTTTTTCGTACCTTTGCCGTCAAAAAAAAATTGAATGGCAAAGCGACCTGCAATATTTTATCATTTTTTGGCTGTTTTTTGCGTTTTGGTCTGGGGGACAACCTTTGTTTCCACAAAAATCCTGCTCAATAATGGTCTCGCGCCTGTTTCCATTTTCTTTTATCGTTTTTTGATGGCTTATTTGGCGATTTGGTTTATTTCGCCTAAAACTCTGTTTGCTAATAATTTAAAAGACGAATTTACTTTTTTACTTTTGGGAATGAGCGGCGGTTCGTTTTATTTTTTAACGGAAAATACGGCTTTGAAAATTGCGTTTGTAAATAATGTGGCTTTGCTGGTTTGTACTGCGCCTTTGATAACTGCGCTTCTTTCACGGTTTTTTCTGAAAAACGAAAAATTGCATAAAGGACTGATTATTGGCTCTGTGGTTGCGTTTTTAGGTGTGGCATTAGTAATTTTTAATGGAAAATTTGTATTAAAATCCAATCCGCTGGGCGATTTTTTAAGTATTTCGGCGGCTACACTTTGGGCTTTTTACACAATTTTGCTAAAACGGTTGGACAATCGCTATTCCATTGTTTTTATCACGCGAAAAGTATTTTTTTACGGACTTTTAACAATAATTCCATTTTTTGCGCACAAAGGATTACAAACCGATTGGTCGCTGCTGACAATGCCTGTGGTTGCTGGAAATTTAATATTTTTAGGTCTGGTGGCTTCTCTGATGTGTTTTGTGTTGTGGAATATAACTTTAAAACATCTGGGAACGATTGTCCCGACAAATTATATTTATTTCAATCCGCTGATTACGCTTATAACTTCGGCAATAGTTTTAGGCGAAATTATCACGCCGATTGCCGCACTTGGTGCCGTTTTGATATTGACGGGGATATTTTTAGCAAGAAAAAATAATTTCTAAAAAATTAACTCAAAACCTTTGTTAAAATCGCCTGACGGACATAAAGTCCGTTTTGCGCTTGTTGAAAATAATATGCTTTTTCGTTGGAATCGACGTCTGTTGAAATTTCATTAACACGCGGCAGGGGATGAAGAATTTTTAAATTTGTTTTTGTATTTGCAAGCATTTGATTATTAAGAATATACAAATCTTTCACTCGTTCATATTCCTGCAAATCGGTAAAACGCTCACGCTGAACGCGGGTCATATAAAGTATGTCGGCATCGTTAAAATTATCTGTAAAATATTCTGTTTCAATAAATTGAATATTGTTTTTTTTACAAAATATTTTATATTCTTCGGGAATTGACATTTCTTTCGGCGCAATAAATTTAAAAGTCGGCTTAAAATGTGCCATAGCCACTATCAGCGAATGCACCGCTCGTCCGTATTTCAAATCGCCGACTATGCAAATATTAAGATTTTCGAGCCGATTCTGTGTTTTTTTTATGGAATATAAATCCAGCAAAGTTTGCGAAGGGTGCTGATTTGAGCCGTCCCCTGCATTTACAATCGGCACAGTTGAAATTTCGGCAGCCAAACGCGCCGCACCTTCAATATAATGCCTTATCACAATCGCATCGGCATAACAAGCGACCATACGAATTGTGTCCTGCAAGGTCTCGCCTTTTGTTGAACTGCTTGTTGCTGCATCCGAAAAACCTATAACAGAGCCGCCAAGCCGCAAAACAGCCGTTTCAAAACTCAACCGCGTTCGCGTCGACGGCTCGAAAAAAAGCGTTGCAATTATTTTTCCATCAAATGTTTTGCGATTCGGATTGAGTTCAAAATCAGCCGCCATATCAAGAATTTCCAAAATTTCCTGACGGCTCAAATCCGAAATAGAAACTAAGTTTTTCATTTTGCACAATATTCAATTAAAATTATTTATGCCAATCACACGTTAAGAAATAAGTAATAATAAAACCTTTTCAACTCGTGATTGGAATTGTTTATGTATTATGATAATTTTCGCCAAAAGTACAAAAAGTTTTCGGATTTCAGTTTTCAGTTTTCAGAATGTTTTTTTTAACATCAATAATTGTCATTGCACATCTTGACCTGCAATCTAAAACTTTGAAAAAATGCTCCGTGTGACTCAGTGATTCCTCTGTGTTACTCCGTGTAATTTTTAATATCACAGAGAGCCACAGAGTTGGCACAGAGGACACAGAGAAAATTAAAAACAGGCACTGCTTTTGTGCGATGCCTGCTAAAACAATTTTTGCTTACCTGATTTGTTTTTTTATTGATTATTAGTTGATTAACAATGTTTTTGTATCGGCTAATTTGCCGTTGATGATGAGTTTTACAAAATAATTGCCCGGAATATAGCCAATTAATGATATATCCTGAACCGTTGAACTTGTAGAAAGCGGATAATAAACAGTAGATGTGTTCGCAATATTTGAAATTTGAACGCTTACATCTGTAGCCAAGTCCGAAAGAAGATACGAAATCCTTACACTATTTTGAGCAGGATTAGGCGAAAGTGATTCAATTCTTCCATCAACCACCGCAACGCCTACTTCGTCATACGATTTAAAACCGTCTGCCGTTTTTTCAATTTCAACGGTGAAAATCTGATTATTTTCGGGCGTTAATGTAATTTCACTACCGCTGCCTACTACTTCGCCTGCTTCATTACGCCAAGTATAAGTGGCGTCATCAAATATTTCACTTGCTGTCAGAGTTACTTCTTCTGCATTGCGCACCGCTTTTGTTATATCTGCCTGAACGTGTGCTTTGAAATATACCGACTCATCTCTTACGGCAGTGTAACGCATTGACTGCGGCTCTTTTCCAACTTCCTGATAAGTCATATTCAAAGCAAATTCATTTATTTCGGGCATTTTGTCGGAAATAAAATGAACCGAAGGACCAATCAGATAAATTCCTTGAGGGTTATCCAATGCATTAAAATAAAGTTTTGCATCGTTGGAAGTCAATAACACGGTATTATTTCCAATTACTTCAATATCTTTGCTTTCATTGAGATTTAATTTTTCCATTAAATCATTGCTTAACAGCACATTAAGTTCAGCAAAATCGGAAAGAGCAACACCGTTTGTATTATTTGAAGGTTGATTAAAGCCAACAGTCAAAGGTTCTACTGTACTGCTGAGTGGCACAACTTCGGCGTACTCACATGCTATAAGCGCAGAACCGCCATTACTAACCGCGACATTATTATACTTTTGAGCAAATGTTGCAGTTGGCATTGTTTGAGGAAAGTTTGCATAATTGTCATCATTTAATCTCGCCATGAGAGAAAATCCCCATCTAAATGGAACACTTTGCATAAATGGATTAGTTACCGGAGCATAAATTTGCCGTACATAATCGGGTAAAATCCATTCAATAGGTAAAATAACTACATCGCCATTTTGCCCTGCTGCTTGTAAAGACGGGACTGGGATACCATCAGATGGTGTGATTTCTCCACCGTCTTCTGGATTGCACCACATCCAACTTTGGTACCATGTTGTACCTAAAGAAGATTTAGACCAATGAACGTGCAACCTTTCATTATCCGTACTTGCCATATTTCCGATATTTCTTATCCTCACTGCAATGTAGCAAGAAGTTTTACCAACAAGACCAAAGTGCTGCATTGGTCTACAAGTTACGGGATCATCTGTAAGCCAAATATCAGGACTGTTCAATTGAATTGAGAGGGGATTTGGCTCGGTGCCGTTGTCAAGATTATCATCTCGGATGAGAAGGTCGGAATAATCAAACGCTGACTGAACTGCAGCAAAAGCATCAACCATACCGTAACCAACTTCTTTATTCCATGTTCCATTTGAACGTTTAGGATTATTTTCATAGACATAGCCCGAAGGATTGATTACAGGGTCATATTGATTAACTTTTTGAGCAGTCCTTTGAATAATTTCAATTACCTGAGTATTTTTCAAGTCAGGATTTCTGGATAATACCAAGGCGGCAACACCAGATACAATAGCAGCAGCATGGGAAGTGCCATTCATATCCCACACAGGGCTATCTCCTGTGGCACTGAAATGAGCAGATAAAATTTGATAACCCGGTGCAACTACATCCAATGCGTAGCCGTAATGGGATAGAAACCATCTGCCACCACTCTGTACTACAGCACCTACTGCTAAAACAGGATCGTATCCAGCAGGAAATGTAACCAAAGTATCAGAAATATTTGGATTTGAATCATGATTGCCCGAAGAAAAAACAACTACACATCCTTTACCGTTTCTTCCACGTATTAAGGCACTGTCAATCGCTTCTCTTACTATTGGGGACATATATGGATTATTCCACGAACAGTTAATTACATCTGCTCCGTTTTTCCAAGCCCAATTTATAGCATTTGCATCGTGTTGATATGCAGTGCCAAAATATGCTTCCATTAATGTGCATTCGGGTGCTACACCGATAATTCGAAAATTATTATTACCTACCGCGCCGACAACTCCTGACATTTGAGTACCATGATCTCCTCTTCTGTATTCGAAATCAGTAAAAATATTACCAGCAAAATTTGTTTTTCCGTCATACATTATCGGATAAAGATTTGGAATTAAATCTGCGTGATGCATATCAACGCCATCATCAACGATAGCAACTTTAATACCTGATCCTTTTGAAATGTCCCATGCAGAGCATGCTTTAATATCCACAGTACCGCTACCAACTCCATATTGTTCGACATTGCGCAAATACCACTGCCATGGGAAGTCGGGGTCGTTGACGCAGATGGGTTTTTCAACGGATGAGTTGCCTGTTTTATTAACAGCGTGTGAATTATCCGATGGAACATCATAATTTTTATTTACGTTTACAAAACCTAAATCAACATCGGAAAACAGACCGGTTTCATAAAACATATTAGCAGTGTTCAGAGTATTATCAACAGTACCTTTTGTACAACTTAAAGAATACCACAAAGGCATAAAAGTATTCTGTCCTACAATTGCAACATTCTTTTGTTTAGCCAAATTTGCAAGTACTTGATAATCCGCCGCCTGTTTTAACTTCACGTAGAAATAAGACGACATTTCTAAAGTATCGTTGTAATGGGTAATGTAGTTGGGATTCACTGCAACAATATTCGGCTGCTTACGAAGTTCATTCATAATTTGAATATAATTTTGTTTATCAGTTTTCAGTTCTACGCTTATCAAATCTTCCTGCAAATTTTTGTACGACTTGATGTATGGTTGAACTAACGACACTCCACTTTGAACCGTAATATTTAACTTAGTTGTATCCAACGTTAAATACTGTTTCTCGCCCTATAAGTAAAAATAAGAGGTCTGAGCGTTCATACTTTTTACTGCAACAAGTAAAACTATTGCTAAAACTTTTAATAATTTATTTGTTTTCATATTTACTGAATTTTTTTGTATAAGAAATAATGATCATAAGGTGAAAAAAACGGGTAATCAAGGTAATACAAACGCAAAGAATCCGATGTTACCTCAAAGAATCGAGATTTCCACAGGTAGTCCATGTAATACTTTGCATCATCGTTACATTCCGAAGTATTAGTAACTTGATCAAAGTAAAGGTATATGGTCATGGTTTTTGAGTTAATCATAAACTGACCAAACCAACTATTGGTACAAGAAACACCATCAAAAGTATGATAATCATCATTAGTAAAACCTAATGTGTATGCATTTGGGTCTGAAGTACCAACCTCTGGTGTTTTCCGTGTCCCATAATAGTCATCAACAAATGCTAATAGTTTCCATTTATTACACAAAAGATTCAGAATAGAATCTTCTTGCTGATAATATACATAAACAGTATCATTTGTGCATTCATCACAAACAAAACCTTGTTTGTCGCATCCGCTCAAACCCCATGTTGTCATGGTAACAATTAATGCTACTAATAGCAATGCGGATAACGTTTTAAAAAATTTTATATTTTTCATATTAAATATTATTTTAAATTAAAATTTTAACAATTAATAAACACACAGACAGGCAAAAATATCTGTGGTTCGTTTTATTTTCTTATTATTTTTTTCTTTTTAGCGCGGGGGCGGCAGGGTTCGCAATATTTATATTCCGCACCCCGTTCGCTATATTACAAGCCGTGCGGTGTATTTATGGTAAATTTTCGATTCTTTTTTCATTGTAATAAATTTTAAGTTTTTTCTATTTAAAAAAACGGTGCAAATTTACAAAAATTATTTAACATGCAATTATTTTTTTTTAAAAAAATATGAAAAAAATTATGATTTTTCACAACACTTGCAAATAAAAATATAAAGTATATAATAAATTTTAATGTGCAAGTGTTTTTTTGTAAAATCCTTTTAATTTGAAACTTTGTTCTGCATCTTTTTCTTTTGCTCAAGTTATACTACGCTAACTTGTGCCGGAAAAGTGTGTTAAAAAACTCTTTGCTTTTATCTTGCTACTTTTTATCTGTCTTAATCAAATATTCCGCAATCTGTACCGCATTCAGAGCGGCACCTTTGCGAATCTGGTCGCTGACGCACCAAAACGCAATCCCACAAGGATTTGTAATGTCTTTGCGAATGCGCCCGATGTAAACCTCATCTTTGCCCGAAACAAAAAGCGGCATAGGATATTGTTTTTCGGCAGGATTATCAATAATTTTTATTCCTTCGGCGGTTTCAAAAGCGTGTCGCACTTCTTCCAAAGTCAGCGCACGTTCTGTTTCTGCCCAAATACTTTCCGAATGCGCCCGCAAAGACGGCACACGCACACAGGTTGCGCTGACTTGAACGTCTGAATGTAAAATTTTGCGCGTTTCGTCGTGCATTTTCATTTCTTCTTTAGTGTAGCCGTTTTCGGTAAAAACATCGATTTGCGGAATAACATTAAAAGCAAGTTGATACTGAAATTTTTCTACCGTAATATCTTTATTTTCAAGTATTTGACGATGCTGTGTAAGTAATTCGTCCATTGCTGCGGCACCTGCCCCGCTTGCCGACTGGTATGTAGAAACGTGAATTTTGCGAATGTGGGACAGTTTTTCAATCGCCGCCAGCGCAACAACCATTTGAATTGTTGAGCAGTTTGGATTTGCAATAATGCCGCGCGGGTGCACAATGGCATCTGCGGCATTGACTTCGGGCACAACAAGCGGCACATCTTCGTCCATTCTGAACGCACTCGAATTATCAATCATTATCGCCCCAAAGCGCGTTATATCATCGGCAAATTCGCGCGAAATTCCACCGCCGGCAGAAACAAAAGCAATATCAATTCCTTTAAAATCGTCATTATGCTGCAAAAGTTTTACCGTATAATTTTTTCCTTTAAAATTATACGATTTCCCCGCACTGCGTTGTGAACCAAACAGATACAACTCTGAAATGGGAAAATTTCTTTGTTCCAGCACTCGCAAAAACTCTTGCCCTACTGCCCCCGATGCACCTACAATCGCTATTTTCATTTTATTTTTTAAAAAATTATTTTATTAAAAAAATTTAACAATGAATATTAAAACAATAAATTAAAATCAGGCAAAAGTAGCGTAATTTTTAAAAATAATCGTATTTTTGCAAAAATTATTTTCTATAAAAAAATAAAAATAATTCTCAATTCTTAATTCTTAATTCTTAATTTATATCGTGTTTGGACTTCAATTTGGAATAAAAGAAATTATTGACATTTTTGCGGTGGCGGTGCTGCTGTTTTACGCTTTCAAATTTCTTAAAAAATCGGGCGGAATGGCTGTTTTTGCCGGCGTACTTGTGTTTATTGTGATTTGGTATTTGGTTTCGCACCTGCTGCAAATGGAACTTTTGGGCGGAATTTTGGATAAAATTATGAGCGTTGGCGGCTTTGCGATTATTGTGATTTTTCAGGACGAAATTCGCCGTTTTTTTTCGCGCATCGGTTCCGGCAAGGACTGGAACGTTATCAAAGTGTTTAAAAAAATATTCGGTGCCGATGCCCATTCCGATAATAATCTTGAAATGATGCAGATTGTTATGGCGTGTCGAAATATGTCGCGCAATTTTGTCGGTGCGCTGATTGTGGTGGCGCGCGGTAACGATTTGGATTATTATGTGCAGTCGGGCGAGCGGATTGATGCCAATATCGGTTCGCGGCTGATTGAAAATATTTTTTTCAAAAACAGTCCGCTGCACGACGGCGCATTGATTGTTTCGCACGGACGGCTGCTTGCCGCCGGCTGCATTCTGCCCGTTTCGAGAAATAACGAACTGCCCAAAGCAATGGGTTTGCGCCACCGCGCCGCAATCGGGATTACCGAACAGACAGATGCGATGGCGATTGTGGTTTCGGAAGAAACAGGGCAAATGTCTTTTGCCATTAATGGAAAAATGACTTCAAAAATCACGCCCGAACAACTTGACGAACTGCTTTCGCAAAACCAATAAAAAAATTACGAATTACGATTTACGAATTACGATTTATGCAGGAACAGATAAAATATCGGACAAAACAAATAGGATTAAAAATTATCAAACTTATAGATGAATTGCCCAACAGTCAATCAGCGTTTGCTATTGCAAAACAAATCATAAGAAGTTCGACATCTATCGGTGCAAACTATCGTGCTGCTTGCAGAGCAAAATCTACTCTTGATTTTTTAAATAAATTAAAAATTGTAGAAGAAGAGACAGATGAAACCATATATTGGCTCGAAATTTTAGAAGAAAGCAAACTAATAAAGGTAGAAAGAATTTCAGAAATAAAAAATGAGGTCAATGAAATTTTATCAATAATAGTCGCATCAATAAAAACAACTAAAAATAGAATTAATCGTCAATCGTCAATCGTCAATTGTCAATCGTCAATCGTCAATCGTAAATCGTCAATCGTAAATCGTCAATCGTCAATCGTCAATTGTCAATCGTCAATCGTCAATCGTCAATCGTAAATCGTCAATCGTAAATCGTCAATCGTAAATCGTCAATCGTAAATCGTCAATCGTTATGAGGGTTTTAATTCAGCGGGTTTTGCAGGCAAATGTTGTGATTGAGGGAAAAGTTTTTTCTTCAATTCAAAATGGTCTTTTACTTTTTATTGGAATAGAAAATATTGATACACAGGAAGATATAGAATATCTTGTATCAAAAATTGTGCAAATGCGTATTTTTGATGACTCAAATGGCGTGATGAATTTGTCGGTTATTGATGTTGATGCTAATATTTTGGTTGTCAGTCAGTTTACGCTTTTTGCATCGACAAAAAAAGGTAATCGTCCGTCTTATATTCGGGCGGCAAAACCCGAAATTGCAATTCCGTTGTACGAAAAATTTGTAAGTATTTTGGAAAATAAATTATCAAAAAAAATAAAAACAGGCATTTTTGCCTCCGATATGAAAGTGAATTTAACAAATGACGGACCTGTTACAATTTGGTTGGACAGTAAAAACAGGGAATGAGTTTGTAAAGAATAAAGTTTATAAAGTTGAAAGTTTGTAAAGTAATTAAAAACTAAAAGTTAAAAATTAAAAATTAAATAGAAAATTGAGAATCTGTTTAAATTTTATTTTGAAAAAATATTATCAAATCAAATACCAACTGTCATTGCGGGCTTGACCCGCAATCTAAAACAATGAATAGTGAGAAAAATTGTCAATATTTTATAAAGTAACTGTAATATAACTTGTTAAATAATAACGTTTTAGAACATATCAGATTGCGGGTCAAGCCCGCAATGACAAAACGAGGTTTTGTTAAATTTAAACAGATTCTGAATCATTAATAATTAAATAATTGAAAATTAGTATCTTATGAAAAAAATAATTTTTATTTCATTAATATTTTTTGCAAATATTATGATAAACGCACAAAGTTTTCCATATCAAACAAAATGGAAAGAAATTGAAACTGCCGCCGAGAAAGGCGAGTATAAATCGTTGCTGCCGCAGGTAAATGCGATTTTTGCGCAGGCGAAAAAGGACGGCAAAGGCGACGAAATTGTGAAATCGCTGCTTTTTCAGTCGCAAATTTTGGCGCAAACGCAGGAAACCGAAGACGACAACGCCTTCAAAATTGCCATTGATAATTTTGAAAAGGCGATTCCGCAATTTGACGGTTCAACAAAAGCCGTTTTGCAGTCCTTGCTGGCGAATATTTATCAGCAGTACGAGCAAAACACGCGCTGGCAGCGGCGCAGCATTACCGAATTGGACACGCTGCCGAAGAATATTACCGAATGGTCGAGCAAACAGATTTTGCAGAAATCGTTGGATTTGTATGCGCAATCCGTAGGGGCGACCCTTGCGGTCGCCCAACCCGCAGGGCAGGGGCAAGCCCTGCCCCTACAAGCGGAAAAAACCGAAAATTGGAAACAAATTTTATCTTCTACCGAAGACATTGATTTATATCCAACAATGTACGATTTGCTTAACGTTCGATATATCAATGCTTTGCGGAATGAAAAAGACAAAAATTTTGATAAAATTAATAATTTATATGAAAATTTAATTTCTTTTCACAAAAGCGATAAAGATAAATCGGCTTTTTTGAATTTTAATTTGATGAAAATTGAATTTCAAAATTTTGAAAATGAAAAAGAAAAGGGCGAAAAAGTTCTCGCACTTGCCGAAAAATACAAATCCGAGCCGTTTTCTGCCTATATTTATTATCGCGTAGCGCAAATTTTTTCCGACAACGGCGACAAAAAACGCGCTTTTGAAATATGTCAAAATGTTAAATATGACAAAAATAATAAATGGTCGGAAAATGCGAAAAGTTTGATTGAAACATTGCAAAATCCTAATATTCAGATAAATATTGATAATGTTTGCCTGCCAAACGAGCCGATTGCGGTAACTGTTTCTGCAACAAATGTTAATAAAGTTTTTTACAGAATTTATAATTCAACGCAGTCGTTCGACGATAATAATCAGATTAAAAACACGAAGGGAAATCTCTTAAAATCAGGAAGTTGGGATTTGAAAAATTTTGACGACTTTTCTCAACACAGCGCAATCGCAAAACTTGACGGCTTAAATCAGGGAAATTATTGTTTGGAAATTGCTAATAATCAAAATTTTAGCAGCCAAGCAAAAGGTACGGAAAATATGAAATCGGAAATAAATTTTTCCGTTCAAAATATTTCTATTATCAATTTGTACAATGGAAATTTTCAAGTTTTAGATAGAAAAACCGGTCAACCGCTTGCTAATCAGAACTTTAAAATATATAAAAATCAAATTGCCACAACTCAAAAAACCGACGAAAGTGGAATTTTTTCTGTGAAATTTGACAAATATAATTATAGCAATTTTTATTATATATTTAACTCACAATCAGGAAGTTATTTTTCGTTAGACCAATTATATCCATATGCGGGAAATGATGAAAACCTTACTTCCACAACGCAACTTGATTTTTTCTTAGACCGCGCAATTTACCGCCCGGGACAGACGGTTTATTTTAAGGGAATTTTATATTCCAAATTAAAAGAAAAAGCAAATATCGTTAAAAATCAGAAAGTTACGGTAATTTTGAACGATGCCAATTATCAAAAAGTTACGGAACTGACTTTGACCACAAACGATTACGGCTCGTTTTTTGGCGAATTTATTTTGCCGCAAAACGGATTAACCGGAAATTATTTTTTGAAATCTGACGTTGGAAATGCTTACAAATATTTTCGCGTGGAAGAGTACAAACGTCCTAAATTTGAGGTAGTTATGGACACTTTGAAAGGCGAATTTGTACTTGAAAAAGAGATAAAAACCGGCGGAAAAGCCGAAAGTTTTGCCGGCGCACCGATTTCGGACGCAAAAGTTGTTTATCGCGTGGAAAGACGCGAAGTTTTTCCCTATTTTCGTTGGTGGTATCCGCCGCAACCCGCTAATATAGAAACAATTACGCAAAGCGAAACCAAAACAGACGAAAACGGAAAATTTGAAATTTCATTTACCGCCAAGCCGAAAAACGCAAAGAAAAAAGGCGAATTTCGCACTTACACTTACACCGTTTTTGCGGACGTAACCGACATTAACGGCGAAACGCATTCCGCGCAGCAAAGCGTTACAGTGGGCGATTTGCCGAAAATGCTGACTTTGGAAATTCCAAAACAGGCATTGCAAAAAGATTTTACAAAAATTAAGATAAAATCGACAAATCTTAACGGCGTGCGCGAAGATTCAAAAGGCAAAATCACTGTAACTCAACTGATTGCGCCCGACAGAATTTTATTGCCCAATAAATTAAATGGAAATAATAATCGAAATTATCCAAATTATTATGATTATGATGATTATTACAATCAAGCACAAAGTATTGATTACCAATTATATACAAAAGAAGAATTTATAAAATATTTTCCGCATTTGCCCTATTCGGCAGACGAAATGAACCCCGAAAAATGGCAGCGCGGAAAGGTTTTAACATTTGATTTCGATACGCAAAAAACCGACACGGTTGCGCTTGTAGGGGCGACCCTTGCGGTCGCCCAAAAAAATGCGGTCGCCCAAAACGGCAAAGGGCAGGGGCAAGCCCTGCCCCTACAAAACGGTTTTTACCAAATCGAGGCATACACAGTTTTTGGCAATGACACCATTCGTACCGCGCAAATCGTTGAAATTCTGGATAATAAAACACTGACATCTACAGAAAATAATTTCTTTTCCGTTCAAATGGATAAAAATTCATATCGGGTTGGCGAGCAGATAACTATCTCATTTTTAAGTAATTTCAAAGATGCAACGGCGATTTTGCACATAGAAAGTGGTGGAAAATGGATTGACCACAAACAAATTCGGATTAAAAACGGCATCGGAACGTACACGCTGACTGCCAAGCAGGATTTTTTGAGCAACGGACTTTTCGTTTCGTCTTATCTTTTGAAGGAAAATGGTTTTAAGCAACAAAATTTTCAAATTTCCGTTATTGACAAGCCCAAAGACCTGAAAATCAGCACAAAAACATTTAGGAATAAAATAAAACCGGGCGAGGCGGAAACTTGGGAACTCACAATTTCGGGCGCGGACAAAGACAAAGTGATGGCGGAAGTTTTGGCGACAATGTACGATGCCTCGTTAGACGAATTTGCCGCTAACTCATTCAGTTTCAATCCACTGCGATATTCTATTTATGGAAATTTGTATAACAGAATTAATATAAATTCAAATTACAGAATTGGTAGTGCCGCATTGTCGCCTTATTATAAATCGCTAAACTATAAATATCCGAATCTTGTTGATTTGCAGAATTTTTTGTATAATGGTGGAATTATATATTTTTATGATAAAAAACCGGTAAGAAGTGCTAAAGGCGCAGCAACATTTGAGAATCTTGCTACGGCGCAAGAGGCATTGCTCAAATCAGATGATGTGCAAGAGGAACTTGGCGATAGTGGCGACTATGAAGGCGACGATGATGGCGATGGCGTTCCAAATATACGCGATGCTGAGCCAAATCAACCACCAACAATTCAAGTCCGCAAAAACTTGCAGGAAACGGCATTTTTCTATCCAAATCTTTATACAGACGAAAACGGCGATGTAAAACTAACATTTACCTCGCCAGAAGCACTTACAAAATGGAAATTGCTGATTTTGGCGCACACGCAGGACTTGCGCAGCGGTACGGCAGAATTTTACACCCAAACTCAAAAAGAATTGATGGTTGTGCCGAATATGCCGCGCTTTTTACGCGAAGGCGACGAAGTGGTTATTTCTGCAAAAATTAATAATCTAACAAATGAAGAGTCAGGAATTGGGGGCGTTGCAAAATTATTTTTAACAGATGTTATTAATAATAAAAATATTGAAATACAAAATCAGGAACAAAAATTTACTACACGAAAAGGACAAAATGCGGAAGTAAATTGGCGTTTCAGTGTTCCAAAAGGTGTCCAAGCCATTGAGTATAAAATAGTTGCAGAAGCAATGCCTATGTTGCAAGCCGCATTAATTTACCCATTTTCAGACGGCGAACAGAGCATTTTGCCGGTTTTGCCAAACAGAATGCTCGTTACCGAAACGATGCCGATTTTTGCCAAAGAAGGACAGACAAAAACGTTTAGGTTTGAAAAATTAATCGCCACAAACGGTGTCGCTGGCGCGGGTTTGCAACCCGTGCCAAATAACGCACCGATTGAAAATCGGCGCGAGCGCATCAATGACGGTAATACATTGCAAAATTTCAACCTTACCTTTGAGGCAACCACCAACCCGCTATGGCTTGCGGTAATGTCGCTGCCGTATCTGCGCGAATATCCGTATGAATGTAGCGAACAGATTTTCAGCCGTTTATATGGAAATATTTTATCAACATATATTTTAAATCAAAATCCAAAAATTAAGGCGGTTTTTGATAGTTGGAATAATGTAGGGGCGACCCTTGCGGTCGCCCAAAACACAGGGCAGGGGCAAGCCCTGCCCCTACAAAGCAACCAGGAACTTAAAAACATTCTTCTCGAAGAAACGCCTTGGGTGCGCGATGCGCAAAACGAAACCGAGCAACGCAAACGTCTCGCTCTGCTTTTCGATTTGAATAAAATGTCGCAGGAATTTCGCTTGGCGCAGCAACAACTGACCGAGCGTCAAAACTCTGACGGCGGTTTTGCGTGGTTTAACGGCGGACAGTCGTCAACTTATATCACAGGGCATATTGTACAGGGCTTCGGGCAGTTACGCAAAATGTTGGGCGATGATAACGAAAACGTAACACGTTTTGAAAACGTGTTACGTTCAGCAATCCAATTTATTGATTCTGAACAGGTTAAATCCATAAAAGAGCAGGAAAAACAGATTCAAAAAAACGGCGGAAAAATTGACGGCAAAAATTATATTCATTATTATTATGTCCGCAGTTTTTGGAAAGACAAATACCCACTGCCTGCCGAAGCGCAAAAATATTTAACAGATATTAATAAAAATGTCAATGATTATTTTACTTGGGATTTGCAGCGCAAAGCAATGATTGCCACCGTTTTATATCGTTACGGTTATTCAAATTCCGCTAAAATTATTATTAAAAATCTCAAAGAAACATCGGTAGAAACCGACGAAATGGGAATGTACTGGAAAAATAACCGCGCCGGCTGGTTGTGGTATCAATCGCCCGTAGAAGCGCAAACAAAGGCGATAGAGGCAATTTCTGAAATTGTGCCCGAAAACACAAATTGGGTTGAAGAAATGAAAATCTGGTTGATAAAAAATCGCCAGACAAATTCTTGGAATAGCACCAAAGCCACCACTGATGCGGTTTACGCGCTTATGAATTTCGGCAAGGACTGGACAAACGCAGAAAAAGGCGTAAAAATTTGGGTTGGCTCTACCGTCATTGCGGGCAACGACCCGCAATCTCCTCAAAAAACAGGGGATTCTGACTTTCGTCAGAATGACGGTGTAGAAAAAGTTGCCGGTTACATCAAAACCTCGTGGCGTGGCGACCAAATCACGCCCGAAATGGGAACGGTAAAAGTTGAAAAAACATCGCCAGGCACAATGTGGGGCGGTATGTACTGGCAATATTTTGAAGATTTGGACAAAATTACGCAGGCAGACAGCAATGTGAAAATGGAAAAATCGCTCTTTATAAAGAAAAATACAGACAACGGACAGAAATTAACGCCTGCCGAAACGTTCCACATTGGCGACCTTGTAACCGTTCGCCTTGTTATTCACGTGGATAGAGATATGGACTATATTCACATCAAGGATATGCGTGCGGCAGGTTTTGAGCCGGTAAATGTGTTGAGCGGCTACAAATATCAGAACGGCTGCGGCTATTACGAATCGACCCGCGATGCTGCCACCAATTTCTTTTTCGAGCGAATGACAAAAGGTGTTTATGTCTTTGAATATGATGTCCGCGCCAACAACGCCGGCACATTTTCGAACGGAATAACCACTTTGCAAAATATGTACGCCCCAGAAATGAGTTGCCATTCGGCAGGAATTACGGTAAGGATTGAGAATTGAGAATTGAGAAATGAGCATTGTTTTTTTGCACACAGATGACACAGATAAAACAGATTTACGCAGAGGAAAAATATAAACATAAAGAATTGACAGACAAAATTATACAGGCGTTTTACTGCGTGTATTATGAATAATGAAACCTGAAATTCGCAGAAAAATATTTGATAATAACAGGAAAAAAATCAGCGTAAATAATAAAAATCTGTGAAAATCCTAATAATCTGCGTTATCTGTGTGCTAAAATAAAAATAAAAAATAAAATTTTACAAAATGAAACAGTCGGTTATCATAATAAGTATTTTTGTGTTGATTTTTGGGTGTTGTAAACAGAAAACAACTTCCTCAAAATTACCAACATCTTTTCCTGTAACCGACACTTTGAACATTCAACAACAGGAAAATTTAATACAAAAAGAAAATAATACAAAACCTGCCAAAATTTTGGACGCAAATAAATTAATGTCGGTGGCTACCAAAATTGGGTTAAAAAAGTTGGAAGAAAAAGTTTATCCTACAAAATTGATTTATTTAGACCCCTCGTTTAGCACTGTTTTAATGAAATTGGAATTTAAGAAAGGATTTATAGAAAAACTTTATTCAAATAAGAAAAAATATTTTTACGATATTCCAAAATACACATTTGAACTTGCAGATGAACATAATGATAAAGAAGCACTGAAAAAATTATTTGAATATTATTTAAAAATTCCAAAATTTGTAAAGTCAGACACTATTTATCAAATATATCGCAGTTTGAATAACTTTCTGGAAGTATTAGTTAAATCAAACAATCCAGATTTGCCGAAACGCTTATTGGAAGATTATAAACAATGGAACGAGTTAGCCAAAACTGCAAAACCAAAACTTTATCCGTCAAGAGAAGAATTCAAAAATATGTCTTTTGAAGAAAGATTTGAAGAAAGTTTGAAATTCAAAGAGGATATGTTATATGTTGACTGTTCGTATATTGCGTTGCAACTTGCCGGTGCGTTAAATTATTTAAAAGTAGAAGGATTCGACAGCAATTTATTGGAAAAATTGAAACAGCAACAAACATGTCCTTATGCGAGCAATTACAGATTTTATGTTTGTGATTATCCTAAAACCCCTATACGAACAAAAACAGTTCTCAATACCGAAATAAAAAAATTTAACAAAGATTATGATAAAATAGGAAATTTCCTTTTTAAGAATGAGGATAAATGTTGTGGGGCTGAAATTTCAGAAATTATTTACAATGAATCAAGAGCATACGTTTTTGTTTCAAGGAATAATGGTTGCGATGAATATTTACTGAAATTGAATACAGATAACACAATAACGATTGAACATATTTCTATGGTAATAGAATAATTTTGTACGTGGAAATTTATTTATAAAAAAAATATTGATACGCAAATAGAATTAAATATAATACAAAAATGTTAAAAATAATTCCTGCGACAAAAAAAGATGCCGAATTGATTTATAATTTAGCGGCAGAGGTTTTTACCGCCGCTTACGAAAAAATTTTGTCGCCGCCGCAGTCCGCATATATGCTGGAAATGATGTATGCGCCGGCTGCAACCGCCAAAAATATTGACGAAGGACAGGAATATTTTTTGTTAAAAAAAGATAATGATTTTATCGGTTACGCCGCCGTTGAGCAGGAAGCGGAAAATTTATTTCATTTGCAAAAAATTTACGTTTTGCCTGATTATCAAGGAATTGGCGCAGGACGGTTTTTATTTTTGGAAATAATAAATTATTTGAAAAATAAAACGCAAACGCCTTTTACAGTGGAACTTAACGTAAATCGGTATAACGAAAAAGCAATCGCATTTTACAAACAAATGGGCTTTACAGTAGTCCGTCAAGGCGATTTTCCAATAGGAAACAACTATTTTATGAACGATTTTATTATGCAATTATCAATAAAGAAAAAAAATATTAAATAAATTATAACAAAAAAAATATAAAAAATTTGTAATCTATTGATTAATAATAATTTTGAAATCTTGGAATTTGAAATTTTGAAATCTAAATTATATAAAATGAATATAAAAAAACATATTCCAAATACGCTGACTTGTTTAAATCTTGTTAGCGGTTGTGTGGCGGTTTGGCTGGCGTTCAGAGGTCAGTTTGGCAGTGCGCTGGCGGCAATTTTTATTGCGGCGGTGTTCGATTTTTCGGACGGATTTGCTGCGCGGCTTTTAAAGGCATATTCGCCTGTGGGAAAGGAACTTGACTCGCTTGCCGATGTTATCAGTTTTGGTTTTACGCCCGGCGCACTGATTTTTACACTGCTTTCTTATTCACAAGTACCTGATTTTGTGCTTTTTTCAGGATTTATAATTACTGCGTTTTCGGCTTTTCGCCTTGCCAAATTCAATATCGACGAACGACAGACAAATTCATTTATCGGCTTACCGGTACCTGCAAACGCAATATTTTGGGGCGGATTGGTGTATTCTTTTCACAATTTTTTAATAAATTACTGGTGGATTACATTAATTCTGACACTGGTTTTCAGTTTTTTGCTCGTATCGGAAATTCCTATGTTTTCGCTCAAAATCAAAGGTTTAGCGTGGAAAGAAAACAAAATTCGGTATATTTTTCTTATCGTCTGCCTTGTGCTTTTTGCCGTTTTCCGCCTCAAAAGCATACCTTTTTTTATTGTCTGGTACATTTTGCTTTCGGTTTTTTTAACTACTTTTGCAAAAAAACTGAAATCTTGAATATTGAAATTTTGAAATTTTGAAATCTTGAAATTTGTATGCGCGAAGCGGCTTTTGTAAAGAATAATAAGGAACGTTGGCTTGAGTTTGAGAATATGCTCAAACGCCCAAGCAGTTTGCAGCCCGACGAAATGGCGGACTGTTATTTGCAGATTATCAACGATTTAAGTTTTGCGCAAACTTATTACGAAAAAAGCCAAATCACGCAATATCTGAATAATCTTGCTCAAAAGGCGCATTTTTCCATTTATAAAAATAAAAAAGAAAAATCGAGCCGAATTATCACTTTTTGGACTAAGGAACTGCCTGCGCTTTTTGCAAATTATCAAAAAGAATTGCTCGCATCGTTTGTTATTTTCTTTTTGTCGGGGGCGATTGGCTATTTCTCTGCGTATCAGGACATTAACTTTCCGCGTTTGATTCTTGGCGACGGATATGTGGATATGACAATTTCAAATATTCAAAACGGCGACCCGATGGCAGTTTATCATCAGGAAAATGCAGTAATTATGTTCATTTCTATCGCGTGGAATAATATCAGAGTCGGTTTTCGCTGTTTTATTATGGGAATTTTTACGCCGGTTTTTACCGTTTTTATGCTTTTTTATAACGGCATTATGCTCGGCAGTTTAGACGGTTTTCTGGTTCAGTACGATGTCGGGTTGCGCGCAAATTCGATTATTTGGATTCACGGCGTTTTCGAGATTTTTGTAATCATTGTTTGCGGTGCAGCGGGAATTATTTTGGGCAAAAGTTTACTTTTTCCAAAAACATTTACGCGGCTACAATCGGTCAGGCGCGGCTTTTGGGACGGGACAAAGATTTGTTTCAGCACCGTTCCGTTTTTCCTTGTTGCCGCTTTTTTAGAAAGTTTTGTTACGCGACATTCGCAGATGCCGCTTTTTGTAGCGTGGGCGTTTATCGCCGTAACTCTTTGTATTATAGTGTTTTATTATGTAATTTATCCGAATAGAATCAAGTATCAAGTATCAAGACACAAGTATCAAGATAATTAAAATTTAAAAACTAAAAATTAAAAAAACTCTGTTGTCATTGCGGGCTTGACCCGCAATCTCAAACAATGAAATGCGAGAAAATTTGTCAATATTTTATAAAGTAACTTTAATGTAAATTGTTAAATAATAACGTTTTAGAACATATCAGATTGCGGGTCAAGCCCGCAATGACAATTCGGTTGTTGGAAAAAATAACGATGACAAATGAATATTAGAAATAATATGAAAAATAATCTTGAAATTTTGGAATATTGAAATCTTTAAATTTATATAAATATGAAAGAAAAAATTGAACTTTACAGGATGCGAACATTTACAGAGTTGTTGAGCGACACTTTTTCGTTTGTTCGGCAGAATTTTAAGCCGCTTTTCAAGGGGCTGTTTTTTATCGCTTCGCCGGCGATGCTGCTCTCGGCGATTGCAGGATTTTTCTTTTGGAAAAATTATTTTGCAATATTTATGAACGAAATGGTCGAAAGAAGCGGCAGTCCGATTGCCAATATGTTTTTCCCAATGATTCTGATGTATTTGTGTATGATAATTTCCATTACGCTGGTTATGGCTGTAACATATTCATACATAAAGTTTTACCGCGAAGACAAAGAGCGCGAAATTACCGTTTCGATGCTTTGGCAGGAAAGTAAAAAACATTTTTGGAAAATTATCGGAACTTTGATGTTAATTCTTGTTGCGTTAATTGTAATAATGCTTTTATTTACTTTTTTGGGTGGCATTGTGAGCGGTGGAAATGCGGGATTAACCGTTTTATTCATTTTTTTAATGATGATAATTTTCCTTGTTCTCGGCGTGTTTTTTAGCGTAAAATTTGCTTTTTTCCCGTTTTTCATCGTACTTAGCGATTCGAGCGTAATTAATTCTATTTCAGCAAGTTATAATTTTACACGCGGAATTTTTTGGAAGACCTTCGGATTTATATTTGTGCTTGGAATGATTGTCGGTTTTGCTTCGGGGATTTTTATGGTTCCCGGCTATTTGTTTATGGTTATTGGGTTAATTACAGGAATTACACACACGGGAAGCACTTCGTTTATACTTTTATTGAGTAATGCTTTAATATCGGTCGGAATGGCTTGTGCATTTATGCTTTATTCTGTGATATTTACAGGAAATTCAATTTTTTATTTTTCCGAAATAGAAAAAAAAGATGGCGTTATGGCAAACCGCGAGATTGACGAAATCGGCAAGTGTGAGGAATGAGATTTACGATTTACGATTTTTTTATTTAAAGTTAAATTTTTGGAATTTTGAAAAAAACTTTTTTTATATTAATATTTTGTATATCAATATTTTGTAATGTGTCTGCGGGAAAGCAATTGCGTTACGACACTGCTACTATTGCCCCGCGCGAATTACCGCAAAAACCTTCCGAAATTTACACAGGCAATGCTTTTGATTACAACGAAAAACCAGTCGAACAAAACGTTGTTGAGCGGTTTTTATATTATATTTGGGCAAAAATTGTCAATTTTATCAACAAACTTTTCGACTGGAATTTGCGTGCCGATTCGTTTTCGGGGCGGCAAATTTTGTGGTTCACGCTCACGGCTCTGCTCGTAATTCTGCTTGTGGTCGGTTTTATTATTTTTTATAAAAAATTCCGAAAAACTTTGGGCAGAAATGACGATACAACACTTCTTGTAGATGAAGTAGAACGCAACCTTGCGGAAACCGACCTCGACAAACTTATTGAAAATGCGCTGACAGCGGAAAATTTTCGCCTTGCCGTACGTTTTGTTTATCTGAAAATATTAAAACTGCTTTCGGGCAGGCAAATTATTGATTATCAATATCAAAAAACAAATTACGAATATGCTTACGAAATCGAAAATGACGATTTACGAGCAATTTTTCGCGAGGTCTCATTTGTGTTCGATTATTGCTGGTACGGCGAATACAAAGCGACTGAACAGGATTATCTTTTTGCAACAAGAAAATTTAATGAGATAGAAATGCACAATACAAATATTTCCGTAAATCACAACCACCTTACATAGCAAAAATCCTGTCTGTTGGGCAGGTCGGCATTTTTGGGAAACATTCTGAAGGCGTAATTGAAAGTTCCTGTTTCATTTAATACATAGTTTATTGAATAATACAGTTTTGTGCCTTCGGTTTTTACCAATTCAAGTTCCTCAACATCTGCAAGTTTGACCTCGTTATTGTGAAGTTTTTCGGTTATTACCATTTCAATTCCTATCCCGTTGTCGCTCAGGTTTTTGGTATCAATTACAACATTAATATCATAATTTTCTCCTACAACGGGATGATTACTCAACATTTCTTCGGGTACCGAAACATCTACAACTTCTATTTCGTCCCACTTTGCTGCAATTTTTTCTTTCCAAGCGGCAAGTTCTTTTGCCTTTGCAAAATTATTTTCCTGCAACAGAGCATGTCGAGCGGCAAGTTTGAAGTAAAATTTATTCAGATAATCGTCAATCATACGTTTCATTGTAAAATGCGGCGTTATCTGTGCGTATGAATTTTTAATATACTTAATCCATTCGGGCGAATATCCTTGTGCATTTTTATCAAAATATAAAGGAATAATTTCGTTTTCGAGCATACTGTAAATTGTTGCAGCATCAAGTTGGTCTTGATAATCCTGATTATCATAAGTACGTTTGTCGGTTATTGCCCAACCTGCACCTTGTACGTAACCCTCTTTCCACCAGCCGTCCAAAACAGAAAAGTTCAGCACGCCGTTCATCAACGCTTTTTCGCCTGATGTTCCCGATGCCTCAAGCGGTCGTGTCGGAGTGTTCAACCAAACATCAACACCCGAAATCAAGCGTTTTGCAAGGCGCATATCATAATTTTCCAGAAAAATTATTTTTCCTAAAAATTGCGGCAAACGCGAAATTTCAATAATTCTTTTTATCAATCCCTGACCGCCGCCGTCGGCAGGGTGTGCTTTTCCTGTAAAAAGAAACTGCACCGGACGGTTAGGATTATTCACAATTTTTTCCAAACGATTAAGGTCGGTAAAAAGTAAATGAGCGCGTTTATATGTGGCAAAACGCCGTCCGAAGCCGACAATAAGCGCATCAGGGTTTATCGCTTCCATTACAGAGATTATACGTGCAGGGTCGCCCTGATTTTTCAGCCAGTTGTCCTGAAACTGCGTTTTAATAAAAGCCACGAGGCGTTTTTTCATTGTCATTCGGGTATCCCAAATTTCTGCATCGGAAATTTCAAATATCCGTTTCCATATTTCGACATTGGACTGGTCGTGTAAATAATTTTTTTCTAAATATTTATCATAAACGGCTTTCCATTCGGAAGCAGTCCATGTTGGAAAATGAACGCCATTGGTAACATAACTTACGTGCAATTCTTCGGAGAAATATCCTTTCCAAATCGGTGCAAACATTTTTTGTGAAACCAATCCATGTAATTTACTGACACCGTTTACTTCCTGGCAGGTATTGCACGCAAAAGTACTCATATTGAACTTTTCAGAATGGTCGTCTGCATTAATTCGTCCCATACCAATAAATTCGTTCCACGAAATTTTCAATTTGGCAGGATAACCGAAGAGAAATTTCCCAAATAAATCTTCGTCAAAGGCATCGTGTCCTGCGGGAACTGGTGTGTGGCAGGTATAAATCGAACTTGCACGGACAACCTGCAATGCCTCGTTAAATGTTAATTTATCATCATTTATATAATCGACAAGTCGCTGAACATTAATCAGAGCGGCATGTCCTTCGTTGCAATGATAAACCTGTTTTTTTATACCGAGTTTTTTCAAAGTAAGAATACCTCCAATTCCGAGCAAAATTTCCTGTTTCAAGCGGTTTTCCCAATCGCCGCCATAAAGTTGATGTGTAATTGAGCGGTCAAATTCACTGTTCATTTCATTGTCCGTATCAAGCAAATAGAGATTTACCCGTCCGACAGCCGCACACCAGACCTGTGCATAAACCGTGCGGTTAGGGTAGGGGACTTCAACCACAATCGGCTGCCCGTGTGTGTCTTTAACCTGTTTTATTGGAAGATTATTGAAATTTTGTGCCTCGTAATTGGCAACTTGCTGACCATCAACGGTTAATGTTTGAGTAAAATAGCCGTAACGATACAGAAAACCGACTGCCGTCAAATCCAAACGACTGTCCGATGCCTCTTTTATATAATCGCCTGCGAGAATTCCAAGCCCACCCGAATAAATTTTCAACACGTGCGAAAGTCCGTATTCCATACTGAAATAAGCCACTGACGGTTTTTGATGGTCAAATTGCTCATTCATATAATCGGTAAAGCGTTTATATACCGCATCTACCTGTGCAAGAAAATTTTTATCATTGCCAAGGGCTACAAGTTTGTCATAATTCAGCATATTTAGCAGCAGAACAGGGTTTGAACCTGATTCTATCCACGCCTCGTCGTCTATATGACGGAAAATATTTTTTGCGTCGCTATTCCACGACCACCAATAATTATATGCTATTACTTCAAGTTTCTTCAAACTTTCGGGCAAATTGGAACGTACATTTATTTCACGCCAATTTGTTTCATTCACTTTATTAACTTTTAAATCCATTTTTATACCTTTTTATATTTAAATTAAAATAAAGACACTGTAACTTTAATTACTCTTTCACGCTGCAAAGATACTGCTTTTTATTCAAAAAAACAATATATTTATGCTAAAAAACATAAAAATACAAGAAAAAATGTATTAACTCTGCAAGTTTTTTTTCAAACCTGTTTTGTCGAGCAGATGCAATATTTATGAAAATTTGACTTTTTGGAGTAAGCGGTACTGCATATTTTCCATAAAATTATTTTTCAAAAATTATCACGATTTTGTTTTATGTATTCAAAATTAAGAACGTTCAAATTGTCTGGCGGATTTTTATAAAATTTTTGAGTAAGTTCTTCCCAAACTTCTCTTTCTTTTTTCCCAATTTGTTCAAAAATATTCATTCTTTCATCGTGAGTTTTTGGGGCTGTTTTGTTTGGAAATTGGTCGATTGCTTTTTGCAACATATCAACAGTTGTTTTTGCCCCGATTATTTTTAAAGAATCAACTGTCGGAAGAACAACATTAGCATCTGAATTAAAAAAATATTGACTAAATCCACCGTTGTTTATCTGATTTTCAAACCATCTATTAAGATAAATATTTTTTTGTGGCACGGTAACTGCGTCAAAGTTATTGCCATAATCACAAACTCTACCAACAAAAAGAGAAATCTCGGCAATACTATCTTTAATATCACTCGCACTCAATAACTTGTCTAAATTTTCTATTTTTTCCACCTTATTTTTATTTTCCAAAAAATACTTTGTTATCTATCAATTTTTTTCGTGCTGCAATTTTTGTACGCAAACTTTCCATAGTATTGGCAGATTTCATACTATTACAGTTAGCGCATAACAACTGATAATTTTCATAATAATCACCGCCGCCTTTCGAGCGTGGAATAATATGGTCAACTGTCAAATTCCAAAAATTAAATTCAACCCCACAACCATTGCAAATACCGTTTTGCTCTTTATATAAACGCTCTCTTACCGATTTAGATTTTGAGTCAATTATTTCTATATCAGTTCTTTGCGGAACAATATCCGTATTTACAAAATCCTTAAACATTCCTGCATCATCGCTCAACCTTTCAACCAAAATATTTACTGCCTGTTTTTCAATATCAATCCCAATCCACTTTCTGCCAAGTTGTTGAGCCGCAACG
>Ga0209629_10000034_pt1 | contig 54533 bp, 50 predicted proteins | sample TergutCu122P5_FD_187286 | JGI IMG/M metagenome (GOLD analysis project Ga0209629, IMG submission 187286) | Cubitermes ugandensis P5 segment gut microbial communities from Kakamega Forest, Kenya - Cu122 P5 (SPAdes) (version 2) | ecosystem: Host-associated > Arthropoda: Insects > Digestive system...
CAAATTTTGGTGGTGTCGATCGTGATGGGCGAGACTATTATGAAAATCATTATTCTTTTTTTTATGATAGACCCTATTTAGCCAAATTTTTTCATTTTGATGACGGGAAACTGGAAGCCTTTGACAGAACTACCTATCGAAGCGGAAAAAGAGCTTATGATATTACTATCAAAGAGTTAACCGTCAAAAGAGATATCCGGGACGTAGAGAAAATAGTCATTTTGGGTAAAAGACAACAAGACGGTGATAATAAGCTTTTCACTCCGATTTATATCTATCCCTACAATGATTATGTCGTGCGGGAAACGCCGGGCGCTCGCAATACTACCTTTGATGGATTTTCCGTTCCCAAAGACTTTTTTCATCCGAAAACCGGCGATGAGATTTATCGCCCAAACAACTATGAACGCCATCGCACGCTTTATTGGAACCCGGACATAGAAACCGATGCGCAAGGCAAAGCAAGCATCCGGTTTTACAACAACAGTTATTGTCGAAAAATAAATATCAGCGCAGAAGGGATAACAAAAACAGGGACGCCGGTTGTGGCGCAGTAATGAAAATGTTATCTTTGGTTCTGCCCCGACCGGTTCTCAATGACAAAAAAAGAAAAACGACCGAAATAATTTGTTATTATTCAGTCGTTTAATTATTATTCAGTTGTCCTGCTAGGATTCGAACCCAGACAAGCGGAACCAGAATCCGATGTGCTACCGTTACACCACAGGACATTTTTTTCGGGCACAAAGTTATATAATTTAGCCGAATTACAAAAATAAATATGTATTTTTGTACCCTGTAAAAAATAGGATAACTATGGGTGAAGAAAAGATGGTTGGAGAAGATGGCAAGAAGAGTCTGAATTTTATCGAAACAACAGTAGAAAAAGATTTGGCGGAAGGCGTAAATGAGGGCAGAGTGCAAACTCGCTTCCCGCCTGAACCCAATGGCTATCTACATATAGGCCACGCCAAAGCGATATGTTTGGATTTCGGCATTGCCCAAAAATACGGTGGAATCTGCAACCTGCGTTTCGACGACACGAATCCGACTAAAGAAGATACGGAATACGTCGATGCCATTATGGAGGATATTCAATGGTTGGGATACAAGTGGGAAAATGTCTATTATGCATCCGATTATTTTCAACAGTTGTGGGATTATGCTATTGAATTGATTAAAGCAGGTAAAGCATATATCGACGAACAAACTTCCGAGCAAATTGCCCAACAAAAAGGGACACCAACACAACCCGGCGTTCACAGTCCTTTTCGTGACCGGCCGGTCGAAGAAAATCTTGCATTATTTTATAGAATGAACAGCGGCGAAATAGCCGAAGGCCAAATGGTGCTGAGAGCAAAAATTGATATGGCTAATCCGAATATGCACTTTCGCGACCCAATTATCTACAGGGTAATTCACACGCCGCATCACCGGACAGGCAGCCATTGGAAAGTCTATCCAATGTATGATTTTGCACACGGTCAATCTGATTATTTTGAACGAGTTACCCATTCGTGTTGTACGCTGGAGTTTGTAGTACACCGTCCTTTGTACGATTGGTTCATCGACGAATTGAAACGGTTGCATCCCGAAGATGGAGCTTACCGCCCGCGACAATACGAATTTAACCGCTTGAACTTGACTTATACCGTCATGAGCAAAAGGAAATTGTTGCAGTTGGTCAAAGAAAATTTGGTTTCCGGTTGGGACGACCCCCGTATGCCGACGATTTGCGGTTTTCGCCGTCGTGGCTATACGCCTGAATCGATTCATAAATTCATAGATAAAATCGGCTATACGAAATATGATGGCGTTATTGATTATGCTTTGCTGGAACATGCCATTCGCGAAGATTTGAATGCCAAAGCCAGACGGGTTTCAGCTGTCTTAGACCCTGTGAAATTAGTAATCACCAATTATCCGGAGGGAAAAACGGAAATGATGGAAGCCGTCAATAATCCCGAAGATGAATCGGCAGGCGTTCATGAGATTGCCTTTTCGAGAGAACTCTATATTGAGCGGGAAGATTTTATGGAAGAAGCTCCTAAGAAATTCTTCCGTATGACTCCGGGACAGGAAGTCCGGCTAAAAAATGCCTATATCGTTAAATGTACCGGAGCCAAAAAAGATGAAACCGGAAATATTGTTGAAATCTATGCCGAATATGACCCGCACACAAAAAGTGGTATGGTCGAAAGCGCTCGGAAAGTCAAAGGTACTTTGCATTGGGTTTCCACAGCGCATTGTCTGACGGCGGAAGTCCGTTTGTACGACCGTTTGTTCAGCGTGGAAAATCCGGGCGAAGAAAAAGACATGGATTTCAGAGATTTATTAAATCCCGATTCCTTGAAAATATTGACCGACTGCAAGATTGAAAAAGAATTGGAAAACGCTCGGCCGTTGGAAAATTTCCAATTTCAACGCATTGGTTATTTCAACGTCGATCCGGATTCTAAACCAGGAAAGTTGATTTTTAATCGCACGGTTTCCTTAAAGGATTCGTGGAGTAAAATAAAAGATAAAGACTAAATGTTAGATTACGATAACTTATATAGCAATTTTTACGAAAACGAGGAAGAATCCTATCCCGTTTTTTTCGTCGAATGGGATGAAGCTGTCCGTAAAGGTAAATCTCCCGGTTATTACGAACCGGAAGAACTGACGGAAATTATTGAAATTTATTTGGCCGAATATGATCATAAAAAAGCAAAACAAGCCATCGAATATGCGTTGAAGCTTTACATGACCGACGAAGATTTACTGTATGAAATTCTGCTGTTGCTGAATGATTATGAGCAGTGGAACGATTTACTCGCCTTGTGTGAGCGGTATAAAAAAACAGCCGATGTTTGGGGCGACGGACATAAATTAACTGCTTTACTTCATTTGCAAATGGAAGAGGAAGCTTTCCATTTTTTTGGTACATTAAAAGACAAATATGCTAAGGATGAAGAAGCTTTGAACATTATTTACCAAGCCATGGGCGAAGCTTTAATCGAAATGGACCTTTTCGAATCATCTGTCGAAGTGATGAAAGAAGCAACTAATGTAATGGGTGAAAATATTGATTTTTACTGGTTGCAACTGCAATCCTACACCTCTATGTTTGAAAAGAAAGAAGTAATCAAACTGGCGGATAAAATTCAAAAAATGGATCCTTTGGCTGCTGAAAGTTGGTACCGCTTAGGTATTGCTTTTCAGGAAATCAATGATTTGGAAAAAGCAATCGATGCCTTTGAATATGCGTATTCTTTGGATTCCACATCCAGAAATTGTATGATGAGCCTGATATATGTTTACGAAAAAAACGGAAATTACAACAAAGCATTGGAAAAAGTAAAAGATTTTCTAAATTTGTATCCTGAAAATTACATAGTATATATCATTGCTTCAAAAATATGCGCTCAGGTAGAAAATTGGGAAGACGCGCTGAAATATATCAATGATGCTATAAAACTTACGCCGGATATAGATTCGTTATACTTATATAAAAGTTCTTTTTTCCTGCATCTGGAAGAATACAGAAAAGCAAAATTGGCATTAGAAGAAGGCATTGAACGAACTGATGATCCGGAAGGGGATCTGACTAAGGAATTGTATAGATTGAACGAAAAATATCCCAATTTTTGATTGGGAATAAATAATTGATTATGGCAAAAATAAAAGGAGCGGTTGTTGTTGATAAAGAACGTTGTAAGGGTTGTGACTTATGTGCTGTTGCTTGCCCCACCGATGTTTTGGAATTGTCAAAAGAAGTGAACAGTAAGGGCTATAATTATGCCCAAATGAAAAATCCCGACGAATGTATCGGATGCGCCAACTGCGGATACGTTTGTCCCGATGGATGTATAACAGTTTATAAAGTAAAACTATGAAAGAAGAAGTAAAATTGATGAAAGGAAACGAAGCGATTGCTTTAGCAGCAATACGCTACGGTGCGGATGGATATTTCGGTTATCCAATAACTCCTCAATCCGAAATTATGGAAACCCTGATGGAAGAAAAACCTTGGGAAACGACAGGCATGGTTGTTCTCCAAGCTGAAAGCGAAATAGCGGCCATCAACATGGTTTACGGAGGAGCTGCTTGCGGAAAACGTGTCATGACCTCTTCTTCCAGTCCGGGAATCAGTCTGAAACAGGAAGGTATTTCCTATATGGCAGGGTCCGAATTGCCGGGTTTGGTCGTAAACGTAATGCGCGGAGGTCCTGGTTTAGGAACCATTCAACCTGGTCAAGCTGATTATTTTCAAGCTGTTAAAGGCGGCGGACATGGCGATTACCGTATGATTACACTTGCGCCTAACTCGGTTCAAGAAATGATCGATCACGTAGCTTTAGGCTTTGATTTGGCTTTTAAATACAGGAATCCGGTCATGATTTTGTCCGACGGCGTGATTGGTCAAATGATGGAAAAAGCAATTCTTCCCGAACAAAAACCTCGAAAGACTGAAGCTGAAATCAGGAAAGAACAGCCTTGGGCGACTTTAGGAAAAACGAAAGACCGCAAGCCGAACATTATAACTTCCCTTGAAATGGATGCGTCCATTATGGAAAAGAACAATCTCCGGCTTCAGGCCAAATACGAGAAGATGGAAAAAAATGAGGTGCGCTGCGAAGAATTATTCTGCGAAGACGCCGAATACCTGATTGTGGCCTTCGGTTCGATGGCGCGTATTAGTCGGAAAGCAGTGGAACTGGCTCGGGAAGAAGGAATCAAAGTCGGACTTTTCCGCCCGATTACCTTGTGGCCTTTCCCTAAAAAAGAAATAGACAAATACTGCAAAAAAATCAAAGGAATTTTGGTAGCCGAAATGAACGCAGGGCAAATGATAGAAGATGTGCAATTGGCGGTTGAGGGTAAAGTTCCCGTTAAGCATTTCGGTCGGTTGGGCGGCATTGTGCCGGCGCCGGATGAAGTATTGGCAGCATTGAAAAAATTAAAATAGTAGCGCCGTCATTGCGAGCGAAGCGAAGCAATCCAGAAAATAAATAAGATTGGATTACTTCGGGCTTCGTCCTCGCAATGACGGGGTGATACAAAAAATCATTAAATAAAAAAATGGAACTTACAGAAATAATAAATCCTCAAAACTTGGTTTACGAAAAACCTCGTTTGATGAACGACAATCCGATGAGCTATTGCCCCGGATGCAGCCACGGCGTCGCCCATAAACTCATTGCAGAAGTGATTGACGAAATGGGAATGGAAGAAAAAACCATCGGAATCGCTCCGGTTGGTTGCGCCGTTTTCGCTTACAATTATGTGGACATCGACTGGCAGGGCGCTGCTCACGGACGCGCACCGGCAGTTGCAACAGCCGTCAAACGGCTTAATCCAGACAAAATGGTATTTACCTATCAAGGCGACGGCGACTTGGCGGCTATCGGAACGGCCGAAACAATTCACGCCTGCAATCGCGGAGAAAATATTGTAATCGTTTTTATCAATAACGCTATTTACGGAATGACCGGCGGACAGATGGCGCCCACCACTCTATTGAAAATGGCGACCTCTACCTGTCCTTACGGAAGAAATGAGAAATTTAACGGTTATCCGTTGAAAATATGCGACTTGCTGGCTTTGTTGGATGGCACGTGTTTAGTCACCCGTCAAGCGGTACATACGGCGGCAGCTATTAAGAAAGCAAAAAAAACACTTCGCAAAGCTTTTGAAAATTCGATGGCAGGCAAGGGAACTTCCGTCGTTGAAATTGTATCTACCTGTTCATCCGGTTGGAAAATGACTCCCGACCAATCTAACAAGTGGATGGAAGAACACATGTTTCAAAGATACCCGATTGGAGACTTAAAAGATATTTGATTATGAAGAAGTATGAAATAATTATCGCCGGATTCGGCGGACAAGGAGTTCTTTCCATGGGGAAAATTCTCGCTTATTCGGGATTGATGGAAAATAAAGAAGTTTCGTGGTTTCCTTCCTACGGACCCGAACAAAGGGGCGGTACATCCAATGTAACGGTTATTCTCAGCGACGACGAAATATCTTCGCCGGTATTAAACAGTTATGACATTGCGATTATCCTTAATCAACCCTCGTTGAATAAATTTGAAAGTAAGGTCAAACCCGGCGGAATCCTGATTTATGACGGTTACGGAATCAACAACCCGCCTACCCGCAAAGACATCCGGATTTTCGAAATCGACGCAATGAACGCAGCGGTCGAAGAAGGGAATGCAAAAGTGTTCAATATGATCGTTTTGGGCGGTATGTTAAAAACAGCTCCGATGGTAACATTGGAAAGCGTAATGAAAGGTTTGAAAAAAACGCTTCCCGAGAGAAATCATAAGTTTCTGCCAATGAATGAAAAGGCTATTTTAAAAGGAATGGAAATCATCAAGGCTGTCTAAATAACCGCAATGCAAACGCGGCAAATCATATTATTCATTCTATTTTTCTTTCCGTTACGGATTTTCGGACAGGATACAATTCCTGCTCTACACACAGAATCCGTAGCGGATACTTTATTTCATCAGGATTCAATCACACCGGTTAATAACAAGCTCGCTGCCCTGAGTGATACCTCCGCGCAACGAAATTTATCTAAGTTTTCGCCGGTTTCTTCAGCTATTGACACCACTCAAAAGATTAATTTCTGGACAATTACTCCTCAGACAGGCGAAATGATTCCAGCTATACCCGACACCATTCTGACGGATTATTTTAATCGTACCAATGGAGAAGGCAATGGTATTTCCGTTGCCTATCTGGGAAATTTGGGTTTACCGATGGAATCCCGCGTGTTTTTTGAGCGGGAAGACCGTTCCGAATTTATGTTCTTTGACCCGTTTTGGGCTTATTCCAAACGACCGGATCATTTTCAGTTTATCAATACAAAAGTTCCTTATACAAACGTCTCTTATCAAACTTCCGGTAGCCTGCAAAACAAGGAAGAGCGGCTCCAAGGCTTGTTTGCACTCAATTTTGGCAAAAAATTAAATGTTGGATTCAATGTGGACTACCTCTATGCCAGAGGTGTTTATGCCTCTCAAGCCGCAAAGAAAACAGATTGGGTTCTTTTTAGCAACTATTTGTCCGACAGGCATCAGTTGCATATTTTCGTCAATCCTTCTTCCTATACTAATGCCGAAAACGGCGGATTGGACAGCGCTATGTGGATTACTCATCCCAACTTAATGAATAGCCGGCCTATGCAACCCAGCGAATTTGGCACCAGATTTTCCAATACGTGGAATCACAATAATGGCATGCAGTTTTTTCTTAATTATCGCTATAATCTTGGATTTGAAAGAGACAGTACGTTCATTCCCGTTTCAAGTCTCATTTTTACATTTGACTATACAGGGAAAAGCCATCGTTTTTATTCCACAGATACGACAAATCTTAACGCATTTTACAACAATAGGGATTTTTTATATCCTCTAAGACCTAACAAATTAACAAATGATTCAACTTCTTATTACTCAATCAAATCTACTTTTGCGCTTTCGCTTCGTGAAGGGTTCAGTCGGTGGATGAAATTCGATTTGACGGCGTTTGCTACCATAGATAAAAGGCGCTTTACCTTGATGGGTACCACACCCCGGAATTTGCAGGATACAATCCTTATTTTCGACCCGTTTCCGAGCGATCGTACTTCCACTTATATCGGCGGCGAATTGGCCAAACGGACTGGTAAGATATTGCGTTACAATGCTTATGGAAGACTTGGAGTCGTTGGTGAAAATATGGGAGACATTGATTTATCCGGAAGTATTGAGACGCGTATTCCGTTTCTGAAAGACACGGTTTCCGTCATGGCCTACGGATTTTTCAAGAATTTAGAGCCTACTTTTTATGAAAAACAATACATCAGCCGGTATTTCGAGTGGGATAACCAATTTAGTAAAGTAAGAAAAGTTCGTCTTGGCGGTGAACTCAATTTTCCTCAGACCAAGACAAAATTGGACGTCGGCGTGGAAAATATAACTAATTATATTTATTTTGACAAAGACGGTTTTCCAAAACAGGACGGCGAAAACATTCAAATCTTGGCGGCAGTTTTACAACAGGATTTTCGTTTAAGCGCTTTGCATTGGGATAATCAAGTCGTTTATCAAAAATCCAGCAAACAAGACATTATTCCTTTACCGGATTTGTGCATTTATTCGAGCTTGTACCTCCATTTCAAAGTCGCCAAAGTACTCACCATGGAGATGGGAGCCAATGTACATTATTGGACGGAATATTATTCGTCAACTTATGAACCTGCAACTCAACAATTTAAATTGCAGGATAAAACAAAAACCGGCAATTATCCGTTAATCAGCGGGTATATCAATTGCCACTTGAAACAAACCCGTTTTTTTATTCAATATTACAATTTAGGAGCTATGTTTATCAGTCCGCCGAACTATTTTTCGATGCCATACTATCCGGTCAATCCTCCGGGTATCCGGATGGGACTTTCTGTGGATTGGCATAATTAGTCTTTTATTTACCTAATTCAAATGCAAACTTAACGCCAACCGATTCGTACTTCAAATGGCTAAATGAAACAAACACTCCGGCATTCCCGATAAAATTACCTACTCCGTATCCAAGTTCGGTATAAGAAGGACGCGCCGGAGTATATAATTGACTCGCATAGAACCGTTCTTTCAAAATATCTTTACTCACGCCTCGAAACCAACGCAGAAATGCAGATGGAAATTCGTACATAAAGTGCGCCTGAATATAAGAATTGGATGCGTCATACCATTCGCCGGCCAATAAGTGAAAAACACCTCCGATGGGGTCGTCCCAAGACTGTGGAAAATTGTGCCGCTGAAAGTAATCGAAATTGGCGAAATAAACCGACCGGGTATTGAGAAATCGACCCATTCCGATGTAATATTGAAAGGATGTCATTAAACCGGTTGAAATTTTTTGCTGGATATCAGCCTCTATTTTAGAATAATTACTGTTGCTTCCCAAAAATTTGTTTACACCCCACACGTATTCTGCCGAGAAAGTGGGAAACTGGGAACTGAGATATTCTTTTCGTTTTCCGTTGAAACGGTAATATTGATGAGGAGTCCATGTGAACCCAATCATTGGTGAGAAGACCTTGTAGTTATTATTGATCAAATCTTTAATCTCTTCATCTATGTCTGGACTTGACCGCAATACCGGATTTTCCTCGTTCCCTTTCTTAATCGGAATATACCAGTCGTAATAAGCGCCACCCCTGAAAATCAATCCGTTGGAAATTTCATATTTCCCTTCCAAACTCATTCTAAAACGATGGAAATAATCCAGATTCAAATCTTCAAACCGGATGGAATCCGGTATTTCTTCCGTAACCAAATTGATGAATTTGGAACTATAGGTTTGATTCCGGTTTCCAAAATTGAAATTAATTTCTCCAAACTTACGGGGCTGAAACAACCAATATACCGGCGTATTGAAATACACCTGTTTACGCTGGAATAAAAAACCCGCGTTGGGTTCAAATTGTATTTCCTGTCCCGTTTCATAACGCCTGAAAAGGCGAAATTGCTGCCAGTAAACCAATCCGTCCCATTTTGAATAACCCAATTTGAATGGATTCAACAAGCCGGAATAACTCATTTTTGAATCATTATAATTAAAGCGACTGGGCGTGACGATTCCTTTGGGGATATTAATCAGTTTTCGCCAGAAATTGGCTGTCGAATCTTTTTTAGAGACCGTGGCTGTCGAGTCCGAATTTATTAGGTGCGCTTTTTCTTCGGGCGTAAGCGAAATTTTCCGGTGTCTCTTCCAAAACACTTCATCTTTTACAAAAGGAATTGAATCGGAATACGTTTTGAAATTGTCACTTAAATCGTAATTAATAGTTGCCGGTTCTTGTTCCAAATTTCTTTTTTTGACGGAAGTATATTCAAATCGCACGGAATAACGGCTTTCGGTTTCATTTCCCAATAATTTCGTTTTGAAATAAATATCTGTTTTCAAAGGCATTAGAATATCACTACCACTCAGTCCAAATTCCGTTGAAATTTCAAACTTTGAAAACTGCCATTTTCCTTTGAGGTTATAACTGTAAATTGTCCATTGCCCGCCCACAATGGAAAAAACGCCGGAAACCAATTGCAAACTCCTGATTTTTGGCGTTACTTTTATTTGATACAAAATATGATTCAAAGTATCCGTTTGAGAATCTATTTCGTAACGGTAATATTTAGTTGCGCCTTTTGTCCATGGAAGAAGTATCTGTCCGGCAACTATTTTCGGATTGTAAGTATTGTTGTTCAAGAGTTGAATTACCCGGTCTTGAATATCCATTATGTTAATTTTAGCCCCATTGACCGCAAGGATCTGATTCGAAAAAAAATTCGGTTGCTTGAAATGAACTTTGAGTATCATTTCAACAAAAGTGTTTTTTCCTTTCTTGTCCAAGTACAAATAATTAGGGGCATAATGATAAAGTATGTTTTTTTTCTTCACATTGCTATTCCCTTTGATGTATATATCGGCATCAAATTCGCTAATGTATTTTCCGTAATAATCCTGACCTGCAAATATTTTCTGCAAAATACTGTCGGTTTTGTTGAACGGCTCTTTCGCTTCCAACTGAAAAACCGGGAAAATACAAAACAAGAGTAATAAAAATAAACTCTTATACAAATACTTATATGAATAAATTTTAATCACACAAATCTTAGAGAAATCGAGCCTAAAAATAGGTATTTTTTCTTAAATAAGTGTTGGGAAAAGAGAAAAAAATCGAAATATATATAAAAATTAAAAAGATTTCCGTATTTTTGTGCTGTAAAACAATGTTTTGAAACACAAATGTATAAGGGAGATGATGAGTTTTTAGATTTTTCAAGTAGCCTGACGGACGTTTGGCGCGTGTTGAGTGAACAAGAACGCGAGTTGTTGCGGCAGGAAGCGTATATTCAGCATTTTAAGAAAAATCAAAAAATTTATTCCGCAGGAGATGAGCCGAAAGATTTGATGTGTTTGTTGAAAGGGAAAGTGAAAATTTGCAAAGAAGGCATCGGTGGACGCAGTCAAATTATCAGGATCATTAAACCCATTCAATATTTTGCTTATCGCGCTTATTTTGCACAAGAAAACTATTTGACCGATGCCGCGGCTTTTGAGCCATCAACGGTTGCCATGGTTCCCATGAAAGCGCTAAACAATATTCTGAAAGAAAATTTCAATTTGTGCAAGTTTTTCATCCGGCAATTATCCGTCGATTTGGGGATTGCGGAAGAACGCACGGTCAATCTTACTCAAAAGCACATCCGAGGACGTTTGGCCGAATCTTTGATTTTTTTGATTGACAGTTACGGTTTGGAAGAAGACAACACAATTAATATTTACCTTGCCAGGGAAGACCTTGCCAACCTTTCCAACATGACGACTTCCAATGCTATCCGAACCTTATCCACCTTTGTTGCCGAAAGAATGATCGTTTTGGACGGACGGAAAATCAAAGTGCTTGACGAGGATAAACTTCGGAAAATTAGTAAATTAGGATAACTTTTACCCCACGCTCCCTTCTAAACTGATTTGCAACAATTTTTGAGCTTCCACCGCAAACTCCATCGGAAGCTTGTTTAACACCTCTTTTGCATAACCATTAACAATCAATCCGACAGCCTCTTCGGGCGGAATACCTCGCTGGTTGCAATAAAGCAATTGGTCTTCGCTGATTTTGGAAGTAGTCGCTTCGTGTTCCACAATCGCCGTTTCATTTTGAATATCCATGTAGGGAAAAGTATGCGCGCCGCAGGTCTCGCTCAACAACAAGCTGTCGCATTGCGAGTGATTGCGGGAATTTTCGGCGCCGGGACTGACTCGCACCAATCCACGGTAACTGTTTTGGCTCTTTCCTGCGGAAATTCCCTTGGAGACAATCCGGCTTTTGGTGTTTTTACCGATGTGAATCATTTTCGTACCAGTGTCTGCCTGCTGGTAATTATTGGTGACTGCAACGGAATAAAATTCTCCCGAAGAATTGTCGCCGGATAAGATGCAACTCGGATATTTCCATGTGATGGCAGAACCGGTTTCTACTTGTGTCCAGGAAATTTTGGACGATTCGCCTTTGCAAATTCCCCGTTTTGTGACGAAATTGTAAATACCGCCTTTGCCTTCTTTATCTCCCGGATACCAATTTTGAACCGTCGAATATTTTATTTCAGCGCGGTCTAAAGCGATGATTTCCACGATAGCGGCGTGAAGCTGGTTTTTGTCTCGCATGGGCGCCGTACAACCTTCCAAATAACTGACGTAAGCGTCTTCTTCAGCAACAATCAATGTGCGCTCAAACTGACCGGTATTCCTGGCGTTGATGCGAAAATAAGTGGAAAGTTCCATCGGACAACGTACTCCTTTGGGAATGAACACAAAAGAGCCGTCGCTAAATACTGCGGAGTTGAGCGCTGCAAAATAATTGTCACGGAAAGGCACTACGCTTCCCAGATATTTCTTCACCAAATCGGGATGATCTTTCACGGCTTCACTGAACGAGCAAAAAATAATTCCTTTTTCGGCCAAAGTCGCCTTAAAAGTCGTTTTGACGGAAACGCTATCCATAACCGCATCGACTGCCATTCCCGAAAGCGCATTTCGTTCATGCAAAGGGATTCCTAATTTGTCGAAAGTTTTTAGTAATTCGGGGTCAATCACTTCCTCCCCTGTGTGGATGGTTGTGGAGGGGTGTGTCTTAGGAGCGGCATAGTAAATAATATCTTGATAATCAATCAGAGGAATCTGCAAATGTGCCCAATCGGGCATTTTCATTGTTAGCCAATGGCGGTACGCCTTCAACCTGAAATCGAGCAGCCATTCCGGTTCGTTCTTTTTCGCGGAAATCGTTCGGATAATATCCTCGTTTAATCCTTTAGGAATCAAATCGGTATGAATATCGGTAACAAATCCGTATTCATACTCTTTGTTCGTAAATTGGTCTAATATATTGTTATTTTCGTCAGCCATAATCAATTTTATTTTCAGGCAAAAGTAATAAAATTTTGTCATTTTTCTTAACTTCGTGCGACTAAAATATAAAAAGGCAAAGATGAGTAAGAATAGTCAGGCGGCATTGGAAGAGGATTTTATTCGAACCATTCGCGAAAACGAGAAAATCATTTATAAAGTCTGTTCTTTTTATGTGTCCGAGCAATCGCCGATGGACGATTTGTATCAGGAAACAGTTTTCAATCTTTGGAAAAGTTTTCCGAAATTCAGGAATGAAAGCAGTTATTCCACATGGATTTACAGGGTTGCGCTGAATACTTGCATATCGGATTTTAGAAGAGAAAGCAAATACCACAGGCACGTCCCGCTGTTGTTGTCGGATGAAATCGTTTTTGAACCTGAAAGTATGGATGACGAAATCCGTGAACTTTACCGGCTCATCTATCAGTTGAAAAACTTGGAACGCGCGATTATCTTGCTTTGGTTAGAAGAAAAATCATATCAGGAAATTGCCGATATTACCGGATTGTCGCTATGCAATGTAGGTACAAAACTGAAGCGTATCAAAGAGAAATTAAAGACAATGTCGAATCAGTAAAAAATTACACATCATGGAATTAGAAGAATTGAAAACCGCTTGGGCTTCGGTAGAAGAACGATTGAAGAAACAGGAAATATTGAAGGAAAGCATTATTCGGGAAATGATATACAGTAAAGCAAACAAATCTCTTAATAAATTGCTTTGGGATGCGTATATAAGTATTTTAATATCACTTTTATTCATTCCTTTTATTATATATGTGTACGGAATATTCGGAGGAAAACGTATATGGTGGGATACTACAATTATTTTTGCAGGAGTATTTGTTGTTCTGTATTTTCCTTATCTCGTTTATAAGACTTATGGATTAAATAAAATAGATATATCAGGGAAATTAAAAGATAATTTATTTTATATTAACCGTTACAAAATCCAAACAAAACGCGAGAAAATTTTTATGATTATACTTAGCCCTTTTATATTCATTCTCGTTTGTCTTGGATACGTAGAAGCTAAAGCAAATATTTTCCTTTGGGTATTTTTGATTTGCATGACTATTCTTACAGTCCTATATGGATATTGGTGGTATAATAAATTTGATGCAAAAAACATTCAATCCATTCAAAAAAGTTTGGAAGAATTAGAGGAACTAAAAGAATTGGATATATCTAAAAACTAAAACAGAATGTCAAAAATTTGATACGGCAAATTCTTGTTTAACTCAAATCTATTCCCTAATTTTGCATCAGATTAAAAAAATAGAATTAAGAATTATGGGAACCGTAAAATTTCAACAAGAAATGGAAATAGATGAACCTCGCAGATGGTATTCGGATGAGAATCCGGTATTTACAGGGATAATTCCTGAAGGATATATGACAGGAGATGAATTTGAAAAAGGATGTATTGAAGACATAGAAAAATTTTGTAACGAACATGGTTTATTATAATCCCGAAGCTCGAAGGGATTTAGGCAACATTCTTTACGGACTTCTTACCTGGCCAAAACATCCCTTAGAACCAGAACATGCAAAGCGATATGTACATGATATCAGAAAATTGTGTGATATTATGGACCGTAAATTTTTTCATGAAAAATCTTCGTATGATATTCATAAAAATTATGGAGATTATGTTCACCGATATAAGAGAAACCACAATACTTGTTGGTATATTATCTACAATAAAGATTTATTCAACAATGTTTTCATTGAAAGGATTATGAATAATTATCTAATAAAATAGTGAAATAGTTACCGTGTAAAAAGACAAGGTAAAATGAAAATATAGAAATGTTATCTCCCAAAAAACTCCCTAATATAAGGATAGACGATGGGCAACGTCATTTTGACAGGAACGTAAGTGATTGATTTTTCCTGAGTTTCTTTAGAAATAATTTTTGTCTCCATATCAAAAGCAGCCAATATGTTTAACGCAAAGCTCAGTATAAGCAAGCTCAGTATGAGACCGAAAACGCCGCCTCCCAACCGGTTGAGCGTTCCAATCGGAGTGTGTTTGACAATTTGATCGACAAATTTCGACAGCAATCCGAATATGGAAACAATGAGAATAAAAGAAATAATGTAATAACCGGCATTTACGGTACCGGGCGCAAGTGAAGTTTCCCAATGCACGTAAGTTTCGACCACGTGGCGAATAATGCCGGCAAGCGTTCCTGCAAAAACAAATGCCAATATCAAAGCAAACACACTGATAAGTTGTTTGACTAATCCGTCAAAAAGACCTTTGATAAACCCGCCAACCAAAATGATTATTATGACTATATCCAACCAATTCATAATTTTTTATAACGTTTGCTTCACCTCTATTTCCTCAAAAGCTTCAACGATATCTCCGATTTTTATGTCGTTAAAATTATGGATATTCAAGCCGCATTCATATCCTTGGGTTACTTCTTTTACATCTTCTTTGAAACGTTTTAATGAACCTAATTCGCCCGAATAGATGACAATGCCGTCGCGTATAAGACGGATTTTATTACCCCGTTTGATTTTTCCTTCGCGTACCATACAGCCGGCAACTGTTCCGACTTTGGTAATTTTGAAAACTTCGCGAATTTCGACAATACCCGTAATTTCTTCCTTTATTTCCGGCGAAAGCATGCCTTCCATTGCGGCTTTTACTTCTTCGATGGCGTTGTAAATAATTGAATATAAGCGAATATCGACGCCTTCTTTTTCGGCTAATTTCCTCGCTGCCTGCGAAGGACGTACTTGGAATCCAACAATAATCGCATCCGAGGCTGCCGCCAAAATGACGTCCGATTCGGAAATTTGCCCTACGCCTTTGTGGATGACATCGACTTGAATGTGTTCGGTGGATAAACGCAACAAAGCATCTGAAAGCGCTTCGACCGAACCGTCCACATCTCCTTTGAGGATGATGTTCAGTTGTTTGAAATTTCCGATGGCAATGCGGCGACCGATGTCGTCAAGCGTCAAGCGCTTGCCGGTACGCAGACCTTGTTCGCGTTGTAGTTGTTCGCGTTTGTTAGCGATCTCCCGCGCTTCCTGTTCTGTTTCCATCACGTTGATGGTATCGCCGGCTTGTGGAGCGCCGTTAAAACCAAGTATCAAGACAGGTTCAGCAGGACCGGCTTCTGAAATTTTCTGATTTCTTTCGTTGAACATCGCCTTCACTCTTCCATAATGCGTTCCGGCTAAAATGACATCTCCGAGATGAAGTGTTCCGTTTTGCACCAACATGGTGACCATGTACCCGCGGCCTTTATCCAATGAGGATTCGATAACCGAACCTATGGCTTTCCGTTTCGGATTGGCTTTCAAATCCAATAATTCCGCTTCCAATAATACTTTTTCCAACAGCTCTTTAACTCCGATTCCCTGTTTGGCGGATATGTCTTGCGATTGGTAATTTCCACCCCAGTCTTCCACCAAATAGTTCATGGCAGCCAATGCTTCTTTTATCTTTTCGGGATTCGCTCCCTGTTTATCTATTTTATTGATAGCAAATACCATCGGGACATTTGCCGCCGAAGCATGGTTAATTGCTTCAATGGTTTGTGGCATCACGCTGTCGTCGGCCGCAACGATGATGATGGCAATGTCGGTCACGCTGGCTCCGCGAGCTCGCATGGCGGTAAACGCTTCGTGCCCCGGCGTATCGAGGAAAGTGATTTGCCGGCCGTCGGGCAATTCCACATTGTAAGCGCCGATGTGTTGGGTGATACCTCCGGCTTCTCCGGCAATCACGTTTGTTTTGCGGATGTTATCGAGCAAGGAAGTTTTACCATGATCAACGTGTCCCATCACGGTAATAATCGGCGGACGGGATACCAAATCTTCCGGCCGGTCTTCTTCTTCGAAAATGGCTTCGGCTACTTCGGCGCTGACGTATTCTGTTTTATATCCGAACTCGTCGGCCACAATATTGATGGTTTCAGCATCCAAACGCTGGTTGATGGACACCATGATACCGATGCTCATGCAAGTCGAGATAATCTTGGTCACGGGAATATTCATCATGCTCGCCAAATCGTTGGCTGTGACAAATTCCGTGATTTTGATAACTTTACTGTCTTGCGCTTCCATCTCATGTTGCTCGCTTTGGCGTTGAGAAACAGCGTCTCGTTTTTCGCGGCGATATTTAGCTCCTTTCTTTTGTCCTTTGTTTGTCAAACGGGCAAGGGTTTCCTTGATTTGTTTCTGGACGTCTTCTTCGCTGACTTCATTTTTAGCGGTAGGCTTCCGGAGTTTGGGATGGGCATTTTCGTGTTTGTTGTAGGCAGGAGCGCCTTTTTCAATATCAATTTTCTCGCGTTTGATGCGATTGCGTTTCTTTTTCTTTATTTCTTCCGATTCACCAATTTTCTTTATTAGAGTAGGCGGTTGTTTATCGCTCTTTTCAACTTTGGGTTCTTCTTGCACTGTTTTTTTAATTTGAGCAGCCAAAGCAGCTTTCTTTTCTTTTTCGACTCTTTCTCGTTCGGCTCTCTCAAGTTGTTTTTCTTTTTTACTTTTCTTTTTCGGGCGTGTAGATTGATTCATGGAATCCAGATCAATCTTACCTTTCACCTTAATGGTTGGTTCCAAAAGTGGTTTGTTCAAACGGAAAACTTTTTGTTCTCCTGAACCTGAGCTTGAAGGCGAGGGTAGTTTTTCTTCTTCTTTTTTCACGTCCGGTTCTTCTTTTTCAGAGATGATGTCTTCTTCTAATACTTCTACCTCTTCTTCCATATCCTCTTCGATCTCTTCCGGTTCTTTTTCCGGTTCTTTTTCCTCTTCAATAATTTCCTCTTTAAATTCTATATTTTCCGGTAAGACTTCTTCAATTTCTTCGGGAATCATTATTACTTTTTTATCTTCCGGTTCTTCTTGTATTGGTTTATCTTCCGGTTTTTCTACCACCGGAGGAACTGTTTTTTCTTCCGGTTTGCGTTTTTTCCCAATAGCGTCTAAATCAATTTTTCCTACGGTAACAAATCTTGGCCGGATATCTTCAGGGATTTCGGTTTTAATTTCTCTGGGTTTGTCATAACCTTCTACTGCCACTGTTTCTTTCTTTTCTTTTTGGTGGCGTTCCTGACTCATCTTTTCCGACTCAAGTTTAATGGTTTTATCTTTATTAAACTCCTTGATGAGTAATTCATATTCTTCATCACTGATTTTTGCATTGGGGTCTTCTTTTGTAAGAAAACCTTTTTTTTGTAGAAATTCCACAACAGTGGCTAATCCTACATTTAAATTTCTTGTTACCTTGTTTAATCTAATAGACATATATTGATTTATTCTTCTTCAAATTCAGCTTTCAAGATAGCAAGCACTTCATCTACAGTGCTTTCTTCCAAATCTGCTTTTTCAATAATCTCATCGCGATCCATTGCCAAAACATTCTTGGCCGTATAACAACCAATGTTTTTCAATGCATCGATAACCCACATTTCGATTTCATCTGCAAATTCGTCTAAATAAATATCTTCTCCGTCGATGTCCACGTCGCGGAATACGTCGATAACATATTCGGTCAGCATGCTCGCCAGTTTGATGTTCAGGCCTCCCTTTCCGATAGCCAAAGAAACTTCTTCGGGACGCAGATATACTTCGGCTTTTTTGTCTGCTTCATGAATTTTGATGGACGATATTTTTGCAGGACTTAAAGCCCTTTGAATGAACAAAGCGGTATTGGCGGTATAATTTACCACATCAATGTTTTCGTTGCATAATTCTCGGACGATTCCGTGAATACGCGCGCCTTTCATGCCTACGCAGGCGCCTACCGGATCGATCCGGTCGTCGTAAGATTCGACAGCTACTTTGGCTCTTTCGCCGGGGATGCGTGCAATTTTTTTGATGGTAATCAGTCCGTCGTGAATTTCCGGTACTTCCAATTCAAACAGTCGTTGCATGAATAAATTTGAGGTGCGGGAAAGAATGATTTTCGGGTTATTATTCTGATTGTCCACTTTCACAACCACTGCTCGACGGGTTTCGTTCTTGCGGAAAAAGTCGCCCGGAATCTGTTCGCTTTTTGGAAGAATCAATTCGTTATCTTCGTCGTCCAAAAGCAAGATTTCTTTTTTCCATATTTGATAGATTTCTGCAGAAACGATTTGTCCAACGCGGTCTTTGTATTTAGTGTAAACGCTGTCTTTTTGCAGTTCCAAGATTTTGGATGCCAAAGCCTGACGAAGATTCAAAACGGCTCTGCGTCCGAACCCGGCAAAATTCACTTCGTCGGTAATTTCTTCGCCGACTTCATAGTCAGAGTCAATCTTCCGGGCTTCGGTCAATGTAATTTGCAAGTTTGAATCCGTCAATTGGTCATCCGGAACGACTTCCCGGTTTCGCCAGATTTCAAAATCGCCTTTATCGGGATTGATAATGATGTCGTAATTTTCGTCCGAACCGAACATTTTGCTGATTACGTTTCGAAATGCTTCTTCGAGAATACTGATTAATGTCGTTCTGTCGATATTCTTATTTTCTTTGAATTCGGCAAAAGTATCGATCATGTTTACTTCTTGTCTCCTTGCCATAGTCTGTTTTTTACTTGAATCTTATTAAATATTTTGTATGTTTAACTTCGCTGTAAGGAAAAGTCAGGTCTTCTTCGACCGTCGTTTTTCTTTTGGCGCCTTCCGGTTTTATCTGTTTTTCCACCGTAAGCACAAATGCTTCGGCATCGGCGGATTTCAGAATGCCGGTTTGTTTAATACCTTTTTTCGTAAGGACTTCCACTTCGTTCCCCACGTTTTTCAGATATTGACGCAATATTTTGAACGGTTGTCCGATTCCTGCAGAACCTACTTCCAGTTCATAATCCTCTACGTCCCGGTTTAATTTGGATTCGATGAATTTGCTCAGAGAAATGCAATCGTCAATAGAAACCGCTTGGTCGTTATCCAGTTCGACTACAATCTTGTTATCCGGCTTTATATCAATGTTTACCAAATAATTCGCCGAGTGTGTCAAAAATTCCTCAACTATCCCTTTTACTACTTCTTTTTCTATCATAGAAACAAATACAAAGGGGGGCTTTTGCCCCCCTCCTCCAAATTTTCTGCAAAGGTAATATTTTATTTGGTGACTGCCAAATATTTAATGAGCTTTTTAATCTTAGTTCTTATTTTTACATGTTTATTTTAAAATTTTTTGTAAAAATACAATAAAAAATTAAATTACAATGGGTAATAGTATTTATCCGTATCTTTTTCCTATCTTTGCGCAAAATTTTTCACACAATACCGGTATTAAGTATATGAAAACATTTAAGTTGGCAAATAACATCGTAGGATGGGTTGTTTTCGCTATAGCAGCGTTTACTTATTTGATGACGATAGAGCCTACGGCCAGTTTTTGGGATTGCGGGGAGTTTATTGCTTCCGCATACAAATTACAAGTAGGACACCCCCCCGGAAACCCGATTTTCTTGTTGATGGCCAATTTATTTACGCAATTGACTTCCGATACTTCTTTAAAAGCGGCGATGGTGAATAGCATGTCGGCTCTATTCAGCGCTTTTACCATATTATTTTTATTCTGGACAATTACTCATTTGGCGAGGAAAATATTTGTTCCCGACAGCAAAACGGAAATGTCGCTTTCCAAAATGATTACGATTCTTGGTTGCGGAGCGGTTGGCGCTTTGGCATATACGTGGTCTGACAGTTTCTGGTTTTCGGCGGTTGAAGGGGAAGTATATGCTTTTTCATCGTTTATGACCGCGCTTGTTTTCTGGATAATTATGAAATGGGAGGATGTGGCCGATGAACCTCATTCCGACCGGTGGTTAATTTTCATAGCTTATATAGTAGGTGTTTCTATTGCCGTTCACTTGTTAAATCTGCTTTGTGTTCCTGCCATTGTGCTGGTCTATTACTTCAAAAAATATCCCAATCCGAATTGGAAGGGTGCGCTTTATTCCTTGTTGATTTCTTTTGCGATTGTAGGCGCTATTCTTTTTGGTCTTGTTCAAGGATTGGTGAAAGTAGCCGCTTGGTTTGAATTATTGTTTGTCAATGGGTTGCATTTTCCGTATAATACGGGAGCGGGTGTTTATATCTTTTTGGTTTTTGCTGCTCTCGTTTGGAGTATTTGGGAAACCATGCGGGAAAAATATAATCCGGTACGTACGAAAATTGCTTTTATATTTTCGATTACTTTGATGGGGATTCCGTTTTTCGGGAAAGGTGTATGGTTAGGGATTATCCTTATAGCTGTTATAAGTTTCATTTTTTTCAATAGTAAAAAAATAAATCCTGCGGCGCTCAATACCATTTTGGTTGGTTTATTTGTTATAATTGTCGGTTATTCGTCTTTTGCTTTTATCATTATCCGTTCATCGACTAATCCGCCCATGGATGAAAATTCGCCACATGATGTTTTTTCTTTAAGGGAATATTTGTCACGGGAACAATATGGAGAAACGCCTTTAGCTTATGGGCCATCTTTCGCTGCCGATACGAAAAAAGTAGTAAACGGAAATTCAGTGAGTACCGCTTTTAGCGACAATGGTCCTGTGTGGGTACGAATCATAAAGAAAGACCCTACTGAAAAAGATCGTTATTTTATTTCCAGAAGGAATCAATCTCCTGTTTACCCAAGCGAATTAAACATGCTCTTTCCGCGTATGTTCAGCAGAGATCATGCTGAAGAATACAAGCAATGGATTAATTTCAAGGGACATCGGGTTCGATACAGAGAATATGACGGTGGACCGTTGAAGGTAGTAATTGCACCGACTTTTTTTGAGAATCTGCAATTTTTCTTTTCTTATCAGGTGAATTTTATGTATTGGCGATATTTCATGTGGAACTTTGCGGGACGGCAAAATGAAATTCAAGGGAATGGCGAAGTTGCCAATGGAAATTGGATAACGGGTATTAAATTTCTTGATGAAATGCGCGTTGGGCCTCAGGATAATTTGCCGGACTTCATTGCGAAGAATAAGGGTCATAATAAATTTTATATGTTGCCTCTACTCTTGGGTATTCTGGGTATTTTCTTCCAGATATATTCAGGGAAGAAAGGGACGCAAGATTTTTGGGTTATTTTCATGTTGTTTTTCATGACCGGTTTGGCCATTGTGCTTTATTTGAATCAGACGCCTAATCAGCCGCGTGAGCGGGATTATGCGTATGTCGGTTCGTTTTATGCTTTTGCCATTTGGATTGGGTTAGGTACCGGTATAATTGCGAAATTACTGCAAAAATATGCAAAACTTCCGGAACTACCTTCTGCGATTGCAGCAGCAGTGTTGTGTCTGCTGGTTCCTATTCAAATGGTATCGCAGACTTGGGACGATCACGACCGCTCGCACAGGTATTTGATGCGTGATTTCGGGTTTAATTATCTTTCTACATGCGAACCTCATGCGGTCATTTTTACCATGGGCGATAACGATACTTTCCCGCTTTGGTATGCTCAGGATGTAGAAGGTTTCCGCACAGATGTCAGGGTTTGTAACCTGAGTTATCTGCAAACCGATTGGTACATCGACCAAATGAAGCGTCAGGCCTACGAATCCGAACCGCTTCCGATTTCATGGACGCGGGGGGAATATTTACAAGGGCGGCATGATGCTGCTTACATTCTTAAACCGAGCGACAATCCTCAGGATGTTGCTTATGCTTTGGCCAGAGTCAAATCGGATGACGAGCGAGTGAAAAATGTAGAGGGTTTTCCGTCTTTGGATAATATTCGCACTAATCTGCTTTATATTCCTGTTGATTCTACTGCCGTAATTAAATCGGGATTGGTAAGTCCGGAACATGCCAATTGGCTGACGGATAAAATGTATATATATCTGGGACCTAAATACAATGAGAAGCATGAAGTAGTTACGGATGGAAAATTTGCCTTGTTCAAACAGGAAATGATGATTCTCGATATGTTGCGGAATAACAAAGACTGGTCTCGTCCGTTCTATTTTGCTACTACTGTTGGTCCGGATCAATACATCCGGATGGAAAATTACTTCCGTCAAGATGGAATTGCTTACAGGATAGTTCCTTATGTAACTGATGAAGGAAAAAATATTGATACGAATATCTTATATGATAATCTGATGCACAAATACCGTTGGGGAAATATGGAACGTCCGGATTTGTACATTGATTCCAATTCCATGCGTATGGCGAGGGTATTCCGGATGTTGTTCGGAACATTGGGAACGCGGTTAGTTGCTGACGGCAGGAAAAAAGAAGCGATAGAAGCTATGGATTATGGATTGAAATCGATTCCCGATTACAATGCACCTTATGATTTCTATTCTGTAAACCAGATTGCTCAAACTTATGCTGCGGCAGGCGATACGGTTAAAGCCAGACAGGTTAATGATGTCTTGTTAGGTACCATCACAAGAGAATTGGATTGGTACACAAGGCTTAATGATGCGGATTACATGTCGGTAATTAAAGACGTTAATAATAATTTTTATTTCATGGGTTATTTTTTGCAATTCTATCAAACAGTCGATCCGGAAAAATATAAATCAATTTTAGCAGATTATAATCGCTTCGCTCAACGATTTCAAAACGTCTCCGGTAAGATGAATAGAAGTAGAGGCGGAGCAAATCAATAAGCATGTTGATAGAAAGACCTCCCAAAATATACCGCGGTTTGTACCGCGGTTCTCATTGGAGATTAAACACGAGCGAGAAGGTCGTGTATCTCACATTCGATGATGGTCCTATTCCGGAGATAACTCCTTGGGTATTGGACTTATTGGATAAATACGGTATTAAAGCTACTTTTTTCTGCGTAGGCGATAATGTTCGCAAATATCCTGATATTTACCAAATGGTACAGGATCGCGGACACCTTGTTGGGAATCATACGTTTCACCATCTGCAGGGTTTGAAAGTTGAGAAAAAGGCTTACGTAAAAGATGTTGAAGATGCTTCGAAGTTGATACACAGTAAATTGTTCCGGCCTCCACACGGCCACATGCGTTTACCGCAATTTTACGCTTTGAGGAAGAAATACAAGATAATCATGTGGGACGTGGTGACTCGCGACTATAGCCGGCTGATGACTGCCGACGAAGTATTCGAAGTGGTAAAAAAGTACACCCGCAACGGTTCGATTATTGTATTTCATGATTCGTTGAAATCGGGCGACCGTATGAAAGAATCGCTTCCCCGGTCTCTTGATTGGTTAATCGAGCAAGGTTACAGCTTCCGGTTGATTGAATGACCTCCAATCACTTCACTTCATTGTTTCGGAAAAATAAGTGGACATTGCATTGACAATCATTATGTAATCGGCTCCGTCGGCGGCGGTCAAGATTTTATCTTTCTGGACGCCTGACCACTTTTCTACAATACCGTGAACGGTAATAATTGGTTTAGGAGTTCCATTTTTTTTGTTTTTTCTTACCCGCTGCCTCTCTTTTTCCTGACCCCCGGCCCCTCTCCATTGATGGAGAGGGGCCGGGCGAGGAGCGAAGCAGCTAAAGCAATCTATTAATATTCAATGTTCTGGATTGCTTCGCCTGACGGCTCGCAATGACGGGCAAATTTGCCCTTGCTGTTAATTGATGGCAACGGGGCCTACGTACACGCTGTTAGAGATTTCTTTGCCGTCTTCGGAGATGACCGAGGTAGGCGTGGACTTCATCGCCTGCCCATTCGGTAGGGACTGCAACCTTTTGTACACAATCGGCGCGCGGGGCTCCGGCGGTAATTGAAACTGCTTGTCCTTTTCAAGGTTTACAATTGCTACCATGGCTTTGTCGGTTTCTTTTGCAGAACCGTTGCCGCTGTTGTCTTCCCATTGAAATTCAACTTTCCCGTCGGCAAAGCTTACAAATGTACCGGTGGCGGGGATTAACGAGCCGCGTGAAACTAACACTCTTGCCGGTTCAATTTTTAAGCTGGGATATTCACCTGAAATGGCATTTGCCAAAGTGAAGGCTGTTGCCGCGTTGATAGGCGATTTACCGTGAGCATACAATTTCCAACCTGCGCGCAATAACTCGTTTACCGGTTGCAGCAGACTTTGCACGAGTGCAAATTTTCTGCGTTGAGTGAGCTGAGGCAATGTACGCGGGTCTTTTACACTTTGTGGAATTGATCGCATGTAAGCGATGCCCTTCCAACTTCCACCTATGACAGTTCCGACCTTGCCGGAAAAGCCACCTAAAAACTCCTTTTTTAATTGTTCCCATTTTGAAAAAAAATTAAATGTTAAAACTAAATTCATTCGAACATGGTACGACTGTGGTACGACCATGGTACGACCAATGTCGCTCGCCATATCCGGCAACAAAAATATAGTGAAAAAATGGGAGATTAAAGGGATCGGCGTGGTTTGCTTCGAGTTGCTTTGAGTTGCGTTATTTTGCGTTATTTTGCGTTTTGCCAAATCTCCAAATCTCCATTTTGGAGATATGATGTGGATGAAACGTGCAATGAATAGAATAGACTAAATATAAAATTTAGAAGTGATACGTCAAGGCTGGAGCCTTGATTCTAAGGCGACGGAAGCAGAAGCTTCCGCCGAACGGGGAGAATTAGAATTTTTAAGATATTGAAGGAACGAAAAATTTACTTCCAAAGCGGCTCGTTTTGCCAATTATTGAAGAATCCGAGTTTATGTATGGGAATGTTTGGGTTGCAGTTGAGTAATGTGAGTAATTTGTTTTTGATTTCGTTGTTCGGATTTATGGCGTTGCAAAGGTAAACCATAGTAGAAATGGCGAGAAATGGTTTGGGGCGCCGGATGCTTTGCTGCATTGAAATTGTTGTCGGTTTTAACCATAAATTGCGTGTGTTTTTCGGTAGCGTTATTCGTTTTACCATATTGCGACCCCAAACTCTTGAATGGTGGGCTACAATGTTTCGCAAGTATGTTATTGTTTCTAACCAACTCGATAAGTCGTTTATTGAATTTAATCCAAATTCGTGAGCAATACGCGATTTTTGCTGAAGTTGAATCCTATTTCATCGGGTTTAAAACCAAATTGTTCGTATAATGATTCTCCGTTGGTTGCATTATGTATTTTCTCAAGTTCGATATGGTCTTCGGGAAGTTTGATAATTACTTCTTCATAGATTTGCTTAATAACATCGCCAAACAAATTAGAAAAATATTTTGCACAAGAGATAAAAATAAAATCTGCTTTATCTCCTGAAATAGAATAAAATTTTTTATAATGCTTTAAGGCAATATGATTTTCGTCTTTTTCTTGTAACAAGCTGAAGAGGCGGTCTAAATCCGATCCGTATTCTTCTTCCCCTCCTTTTTTTATTCCTGCATTAGTTAACTCAACAACCATAGACAAGTTTTGCTTATTGTCTGGTGCTTCATAATACAGATATTCTAATATGGAAACAAGAAGAAAATCTTGTCCTTTATAATAATTGTTAGGCAAAATATACTTAACAACTTTTTCAAAATCGGGATTTTGTTTGTTTGAAAATAGCGAATTCAAAGCACTTGTAACAACTTTAGAATCTAAAGTTGAATTTGGATTTTCTTGTTTTTCAGTCATATATCATTATTTTAATCTGTTTTATTTTCTTGTTTTTCAGGCAATAAAAATAGCGTGGAAACAACCTGTCTGAACTATCAGGTTTCCACGCCTATGCTTCCGGCAAGTTGCTCCACGCCGTATTAAACGGCGTTTCACATACTTATTCTCGAAGCAAAACCCAACAAGGAGTTAAATTGTGGAAAATTGATAGTTCAAGAATAGCAGCAAATCGCTATTTTTAAATGTCTTTTTTGTGCTTGTTATTTCTGTTTTATGCCATAAGCAAAATTTAAGTTTATTATTAAATTGCAAAATCATTAAAAATTTTTTGATATTTATATATTTTTACTTTGAAAATTAAAAAAATATTCGTATCAAAGCAAAATTTGTATCTTACACGTAGGTAAATCCTCAAATTTCCATTAATAGCGTTCAATCTTTTTCTCTTCGGTTTTATCTGGGATGTAAAGTGATTTTGCTAACTGTCATTTTTTACATAACTTCCATGCGCTTGCTTTATGAGTAATCCTGCATTTAGAAACCTTGCAATTTGTTTTTCGGCAGTGCTTCCGGGGATTTGGAGTTGTGCGGCAACTTCTATGTATTTTTTTCTATCGAATTGGGTGGGTAGGGCTTGGAATAGCGCCATTTTTGGGTTGGGGTTTTGGGCTGGGGCTGATGGCGTTTGGGGTAGTTGCTTGAAGACATGGGCGGCGTGGTGCAGGAGGACTTTTAGGATTTCCATGGAGGTTTGGAAGTCGGTGTCATTGCAAACTACTGGATTGCTTCGGGCTTCGCCCTCGCAATGACGACTGCGACTTTTAATAAAATCTTGGGAGTCCATTAGGCGGATGGTGGATAGGATCATTGCGATGCGGAAGGTTATCAGGCCTAAGCGGCGGATGGCGCTGCTGTTGGCGGGAACGAATAGAACCCGTAAAGGGGGTTACTGGGGTTGTTCGATATCGGGGTTCTTTTTGTTGGCGACATATTCTGACTGGCGGCGTTTGTATTCTTCGAGTTCGAGTTTGTTTAGTTCTCTTAATTGGCGGTGGATTGGTTCTACTAACCGACGGCAAAGGGATAGCCGGCCTTTTCCGGCTGAGGCTTGTGCGCTGACAAATAAAAACAGGTTTGGGTAAACTGTTACTCCGCCGTATATGCCGTGAACGTTAGGGAAACAGGCGGAGGTTACTACTAATGAACCGAGCAGGAGCAGGTCGGCGTCTTCTCGGGAGTTGGCGTATTGGGTGATTTGTTGGAGGAAATTGGGGAATTGCTGATTTTGCCATATCTCCATTTTGGAGATTTGGAGATTTGGAGATTTTGTCTGAACTGTGATTTATGGGATTTTTTTGATTGCCTTGATTTTGGTTTTGAGGGACTTTGGGGACTGGGGGGGGCTTTTGTTGAGATGTTGATGCCGGCTTGTTTTGCTAAGTGGTAGAGGGTTTTGATGGTAATGCCGTGGCCGAGGTCGCGTCAGTCGGGGTAGGTGGGGGTGGGGGCGATGTCGGTGGCGGAGGCTTCTATTGCTTGGGTGATTTTTTCTATGTTGCTTAAGGGTTGTACAAGAGGTTATAAATTTAGTACTGTTTATCTTTAGCTATTGATATTGAGGTGTTTAAATCTTTTAGAATTTTATTTGCTTCGTCTATCTGTTTGCTGTGAAACTTAGAAAAGGAAATGTCTTTTTGCAATTCGTTATAAATACTTTTATAACTGTTGCCGGTCAATAAAGCTATTAGTTTACATATTTTTGTAAGGTCGTTTTGGGCCGGACCTAATTGCATTTTTAAGTAATTCTACAATTATTACTGAACGGACTTTAATACTCAAGGGATCAGTATTGTCTTTTTCGTTTGTTTCCAGATCAGCTTGTTCGGGAAGTATTATCTTTCTATTGATGATATCGCTTTTTTTTGGGGGGTATCGTTTTTTAAATGAAAGAATGAAATCGACAACATTAAAAATTTTGATGTGGATTTTAAATTTAAATATGAACTGCAAAATAAAACTTTTATTTCTATTTTTCATGTTAATGGCATGTTAATCTTGTGTTATTTTTTTATTAACCTTATCAGGGGAATGAAGCCGGCATTTTTATCCCTATAAAATTTGGCATATAATAAAAAGTCGTTACCTTTGCATTATTATAAAATCAAAAATATTGCTTAAATGTCAATTAAAATTCTTCCGGTATTGTTCTTTTGTTTATTCGTTTTTTCCCGTCATTGCGAACCGCTTGCGGCGAAGCAATCTATTCTATCTGAGATTACTTCGGACAATAGCTCTCGCAATGATGTCCGGCAACCTGTTATCCTTGCCGCAGAACGTACCGCCGAATATTTTCCTTTACTGAAAGGCAAACGCATCGGCCTTTTCTCTAATTATACGGGAATGGTTGGAAACGAACATCTTGCCGATTTATTGAAACGGGAAGGTTTTCAAGTAGTTGTGATTTTCTCACCGGAACATGGTTTCAGAGGGAATGCCGATGCCGGTGAAAAAGTGGGTGATGAAATAGACGCTAAAACTGGTATTCCCATTTATTCGCTCTATAAAAACAGTACCGGAAAACCGGATAATCAAACGATGTCGCAAATTGATATATTGGTTACTGATATTCAAGACGTTGGATTGCGTTTTTATACCTATTATATTTCCATGTACAAACTCATGGAAGCCTGCGCCGACAATAACAAACCAATGCTTATCCTCGACCGGCCGAATCCGAATGGGTTCTATGTGGATGGGCCGGTTCTCGATATGAAATATAAATCGGGTGTGGGTTATTTGCCCATTCCGGTTGTGTATGGAATGACTTTAGGCGAATTAGCGCAGATGATAAACGGAGAAAAATGGTTGCCGGAAGGGAAAACGTGTAAGTTGCAGGTAATCAAATGTGAAAACTATTCGCATGATGTCAAATACAGTCTGCCGATACCGCCTTCTCCCAATTTACCCAACATGAAATCGGTTTACCTTTATCCTTCAACCTGCTTGTTTGAAGGCACAAAAGTGAGTTTGGGACGCGGAACTTCTTTCCCGTTTCAGGTTTATGGAAGTCCTGATATGACAGGATCTTTTACTTTTACTCCCCGTAGCATTCCCGGCGCTAAAAATCCTCCTCTCTTAGATCAGGAATGTCACGGCGTCGATTTAAGGAATGTTCCCGATACGACAATCTGGAAAGAAGGCGTTAATTTGCAATACGTTATCGACGCTTATAATAATCTTAAGATTGGAGACAAATTTTTCACGCCTTTTTTTGAAAAACTGATTGGCGTGGATTATGTTCGAACAATGATTATGGAAGGAAAAACTGCTGCGGAAATCAAAGCCAAGTGGCAGCCGGACGTAGAGAAATTCAAAGTTCAGCGAAAGCCGTATCTGCTTTACTGATAAAATTTTCTTACCTTTGTACTCAAAATAAACTTGTATGAAAATCCTATTTATCGGCGGCACAGGCACAATTAGCACAGCCATTTCCAAGTTAGTCATTCAGGCGGGGCACGATTTGTATCTCCTGAACAGAGGAAAAAGGAATGGCGTGATTCCTGAAAAGGCGCATTATTTGATTGCCGATATCGACGATGAACCAACTGTAACCGATTTAATCAAAGACTTGGAGTTCGATTGCGTTGTTGATTTTATTGCTTTCGTTCCGAAAAACTTAGAGAGAGATTGCCGTTTATTTAAAGGGAAAACAAAACAATTCATATTTATAAGTTCGGCTTCGGTTTATCAAAAGCCTTTGTCCGATTACAGGGTTACAGAGGCTACTCCGTTGGCGAATCCGTATTGGCAATATTCGCGGGACAAAATTGCTTGCGAAGATTATCTGATGAAACTGTACAGGGAAGAAGGATTTCCGGCGACTATTGTTCGTCCGAGCTATACTTACGATGAACGGAAAGTTCCTTTGGCAGTTCACGGAAATGCAGGAACCTGGTCGGTTGTGAAGCGTATCATTGATGGAAAACCGGTGGTTATCCACGGTGACGGAACGGCTTTATGGACAATGACTCACAACAGCGATTTTGCAAAAGGTTTTGTCGGACTCATTGGAAATATCCGCGCTCTGGGCGAAGCCGTGCAAATCACTTCAGACGAGGTGCTTACATGGAATCAGATTTACCAATGCATCGCCAAAGCGGTTAATCGACCTTTGAAAGCCGTGCATGTGTCGTCTGAATTTCTGGCTGCCGCCGGCCCTTACGATTTTTATGGCGGACTGTTGGGCGACAAAGCCATTTCGGCTGTATTTGACAATACGAAACTGAAACGCTTGGTTCCCGGATTTGTTGCCGTAAAACGTTTTGATGAAGGCGTTAAGGAAACAATTGAATTCATTTTGAATCATCCTGAATATCAGCAGGAAGATTCGGAATTTGACACTTGGACTGGTAAAATAATAGAAACCATGCAGTTAGCTGCAAGAAAAATAAAATTAAACGAAAAATATGACATTTGATATGCGGTACAATACACAAGAAAAGCATCTGGCTTTGCCGGAATACGGCAGAAATATTCAAAACATGGTCGATTACTGCGTTTCCATTCCCGACCGGGAAGAGCGAACGGAATGTGCGAATGCGATTATCAACATCATGGGCAATATGTTTCCTCATTTGCGGGATATCAATGATTTCAAGCATATACTGTGGGATCATTTAGCCATTATGTCGGATTTTGCTTTGGACATTGATTATCCTTATGAAGTGGTCAAACGGGAAGACATGTTTGTTAAACCGGCAAAAATCCCTTATTCACAAGGTAAAATTACCTACAAGCATTATGGCAAAAATCTTGAGAATATGATAAAAAAAGCTATGGAATATGAAGACGGCGAGTTGAAAGATTCCTTGATTAGCATGTTGGCCAATCACATGAAAAAATCTTTTTTGACTTGGAACAAAGAAGTGGTTGATGACCAAAAGATTTTCAAGGACTTGGAAGATTTGTCCGGCGGAAGAATCGTATTAACGGAAGATTCCCATAAATTGACTGAGTCGAAGGAAATTTTATCAAAGAAAAATAAGAATCTTACTAAAAAGCAAAAAAATTAAGTGGCATCATTTATCATCGAAGGCGGACACAAATTGTCGGGAGAAATCGTTCCGCAAGGAGCGAAAAACGAAGCGTTGCAGGTGATCTGTGCGACTTTGCTTACGTCTGAAAAAGTGACGATCCGCAATGTGCCTGATATTCTGGATGTAAATAACTTAATCGTTTTGTTAAAAGAAATCGGTGTCAAAGTAGATCGTCCCGAACCAACGACTTATACATTCCAAGCGGACAACATCGACTTGGAGTACCTTAAAACAGAAGCATTTTTGAAAGGTTCAGCAATATTGAGAGGTTCGGTTATGTTGGTCGGTCCTTTGGTTGCCCGCTTTGGTGAAGCGCTTGTTCCCAAACCGGGAGGCGATAAAATCGGTCGCCGCCGTTTGGATACACACTTTATCGGCATACAGAAATTAGGCGCGGATTTTAACTACGATCCTGAACGCCAATTATTCGAAGTAAAATCAAACGGTCTGAAAGGAACTTATATGTTATTGGACGAAGCCTCCGTGACCGGAACCGCTAATATCTTGATGGCTTCCGTTTTAGCCGAAGGAAAAACGACTATTTACAATGCTGCTTGCGAGCCTTATCTCCAGCAACTGACAAAAATGTTGATGGCAATGGGCGCTCGAATAGAAGGTTTGGCATCCAATCTTCTCCGGATTGAAGGCATCGAAGTTTTGCATGGCTGCGAACATACGATACTACCCGATATGATTGAAGTAGGAAGTTTTATCGGTATGGCGGCAATGACTCGTTCCAATCTGCGTATCCAAAATGTTTCTTATGACGACTTGGGAATGATTCCCGATGCCTTTGGCAAGTTAGGAATTTCTCTTGTGAGGGAAAACGATGATATTTTGGTTCCCGAACAAGATTCTTACACCATAGAAACTTTTATTGACGGTTCCATTCTGACGATTGCCGATGCGCCATGGCCCGGATTGACACCTGATTTGCTGAGCGTCTTTTTGGTAGTCGCTACGCAAGCGAACGGAAGTGTTTTGATTCATCAGAAAATGTTTGAAAGTCGCTTGTTTTTTGTTGATAAATTGATTGATATGGGAGCACAGATTATTTTGTGCGATCCGCACCGGGCAACAGTTATCGGGGCTAACCGCCGTTACAATTTACGGGCGACGACTATGGTTTCGCCTGATATTCGTGCCGGAATTGCGATGTTGATTGCCGCAATGAGCGCCGAAGGAACCAGTTGCATTCAGAATATCGACCAGATTGACCGTGGTTATGAAGACATTGATAAACGGTTGAATGCTTTGGGGGCGAGGATTACAAGAATTTAAACCGGCCTTCTCTGCGCCAACCAGCAATTTGTATTATTTACCAAACTCATCTGAATTTTTTATATTACTCCGGCAAAACACGCTTAAAGGCAGTTTTCTTTTCGCACGGTCTTGTAAAAACAATTCTCCAAATTCGACAGATGAACTTTTGGGAAAATAGTCTTTCACGAGGTTCTCCGCAACTAAAGAAGAAAATCCCATAGAATAAAGGTTTAGGACGCAAAAGGCGTTGTCTTCATCTGTAATCTGTCTGCAAGCATCCATTAATTCTGCGATATGGTCTTCCAAAATCCATTTTTCACCTTCGGGACCGCGTCCGTAAGCGGGAGGATCGAGAATAATGCCCTGATATTTTTTTTCTCTTTTCACTTCACGCTTCACAAATTTCAGAGCGTCTTCGCAAATCCAGCGAATGTTGTCTAAGCTGGATGCTTCCATGTTTTCACGAGACCAACTCAAAACTTGACGAACCGAATCGACGTGGGTCACATCTGCACCGGCTGCTTTAGCGGATAGAGAGGCGCCGCCGGTGTAAGCGAATAGGTTTAAAACTTTCACGGCATTATCGTCAGAAGTCTCGACTTTGCTCGACATGACGGCGACGGTTTCGTAAATGTAATTCCAGTTCTCTGCCTGTTCGGGAAAAATCCCGACATGTTTGAAAGCCGTAAGCCCGAGCCGGAATCGCAACGACATGTTTTTATAAGAATAGGAGATAAACCATTGCTGCGGCATATTCGGTCTCAAAATCCATTCTCCTTTTTCATTTCCTTCGGAATGGATTTTACCTTTTTCTTTTTTGAACCAGGCATCTGTTTGCAGTTCCCAGTCCTTTTCCGGCAACGCTTTTTTCCATACCGCCTGCGGCTCTGGACGACGCAGGACATACTTTCCGAACCGCTCGAGTTTCTCATAATCTCCACAGTCGATTAGTTCGTAGTCTTGCCAATATTGTGGTGTTAATAGCTTCATATCACTATTCCAATCATAACATGATTATTTAATATTGTTTTATTTATTTTCTGGATTGCTTCGGCTGCTTCGTTCCTCGCAGCTCTCGCAATGACGAGGTGCGACAATTTGAATTGAAAATCGACGTAGTCAAATGCACTCCGCAAATATAGGTCTTTTTTAGTTAAGAAAAAAATCGTTATCTTTGCGGCATTTATAAATACATGTAAACAATGCGTATTTCATCAATCAGCCCTTATCTGACTTTCAGCCGCGATAACTGGGCAGAGCTTCGCAAGTCGGAGCCAATGACTCTGAGCGAAGAGGAAATCGTTAAATTAAAAGGAATTAACGAAGAATTATCAATGAATGAAATTCGGGATATTTATCTCCCGTTGTCCCGTTTGTTAAATAATTATGTTAATTCGACCCTTAGTCGTCAGGAAGTAATGATGAAGTTTCTGAATGAAGAATATCAGAAAATTCCATTTATCATCGGTATAGCAGGGAGTGTTTCCGTAGGAAAAAGTACCTCGGCGCGTGTATTGCAAGCTTTGTTGAGCCGGTGGAAACAAAATTACCAAGTGGCTTTGGTTACGACCGACGGATTTTTGTATCCCAATGTTGTATTAGAAGAAAAAGGGCTTATGTCGAAAAAAGGTTTTCCCGAATCCTATAACATTCAGCTTATTTTGCAATTTCTCAGCGATATAAAATCGGGAAAGGAAAATGTACGAGCGCCCAAATATTCGCATTTGATATATGATATTGTTCCCGGTGAATACATTGAAATAAATCCTCAACCCGACATTTTGATTTTTGAAGGGTTGAATGTTTTACAAAGCCAAGCCGACTATCCGAAGAAAGACCGGCCAACGGTTTTCGTTTCCGATTACCTTGATTTTTCCATTTATGTGGATGCGGAAGATGATTTGCTTGAAGAATGGTTTTTAACTCGTTTTATGAATTTCAGGGAGACTGCATTTAATGATCCCGATTCATTTTTCTTTTCGATAACCAAATTATCGGAAGAAGAAGCGAGAAAGTTTGCAGTTTCCGTTTGGCGGGAAATTAACAAAGTCAATTTGCACAAGAATATCCTTCCAACACGCGAGCGGGCAAATCTTATTTTGCACAAGGGAAAAGATCACAAGGTAGATTATGTGAAGTTGAGAAAGTAGATTTTTGATTGAAGTTTATTTTCCAAAAACGTAATAAAAAGTAATACGATAAACCAGATCATAATCTCCCTTAGCGTTACTTGCCAAAGCGCCGTTAACGGCATTGTTCAGATCGCCCGAAAGTTGTGTCGAATAATGATTGTACCAGATATTCGGCATAATATGAACATTCTTTGTCGGCATAAAATCCAAACCTAAAGTAATGAATTTTTGCGTATATGTTTGATCTCCAGTTGAAACAGCCGGTGCATTTGAAGCGGCAACGGAAAAATAAGAATTATCATTATAATTATTGGTATTAAACACGTATTTCTTGTACATATCGTTGTTTACTTGATTTGTAGGTGTATAATAATCATAGCGGGCGAAGAAGCGTAATTTACCTTTAACAATGTCGCCGTTAACAAATGCAGAAATACTTCTTGCTGCATTGTTCAACGTATCCACGCCGCCATCGCTTATCCGGGTAGCAAAAGCGTCTTGCTTCAGGTTATTTATAAATCCCTCCACGCCTACGGCCAAAGGAGTTGTATTATAACCGATGAATCCTTTCAACATTTGCCGCGAATGCCGCCAAGAGTCTGTCCAAGCCAGTTTATAATAGTCGGCAAAAATATCGACAACTAATTTTTGATTAAAGAATTTTGCCCAAAGATTTCCGTAAACCCATTTATAACTGTTGCTTGCCGGTTTAGCGCCGGTTCCGTTTGCAACCAAAAAGTTGTAACCGTAGTTTTTGGTTTTCGGATCAAACGTTCCTTGCAGCCCGACACCAAAATCGTAAGCCGGTGTACGACGAATATCGGCAAGCGTTTTTTCCACAGAGCGAAAACCCCATACTTTATCTGATGAACTAAATGCAAGCGTTGATTGCTGTCCGATCACCAAATCAGTTCCCGTCCAAAGATTTTTAATTCTTAAATTGGCTAATTTGATGTAAAACGCAAGTTTATTATTTAACAATTCATCGCCGCTCGAATTTGCAGATGCCGGCGGGTTTCCTGCCGGGAAATTATCTTCGGCGGCCAACAACAATTCTGTAGAGAATTTTTTGTTGAAATTGTAATCATAACCTAACCAAATGCGCCGCATTTGAAAAGCATTATTACCTTTCGGAATTCCGGTATATTGGTTGGATCCGCCGCGATTGAGCGCATCCGCATGTGCTTTGTAGTAATAATCGCCGAATGTAAGTCCCCATAAACGTCCCGTCATCGGGGTTCCAACATTGAATGTCGAATCGGAACTTACTAAATACTGTGCTTTTAAAGAGCTTGTGCCTAAAAGGAATAGGACTATAATCAAGAAAATTTGTAAGAAATTTTTCATAAAATATATTTTTTATTTACGTTATCGGGATGAAACCATCGTATTCCGGTATCCCGCTTAAACCAAGTCATTTGCTTTCGGGAATAAATCCGGGTGTTTTGTTTGATTTTTTCAACGGCAAAATCCAAAGTCCACTCGCCTGAAAAATACTTAAAAAGTTCCTTGTAACCCACCGTATTTAAGGAGTTTAAATGTCTAAAAGGATAAACGGCCAGCGCTTCTTCCAAAAGCCCATGCGTCATCATATCGTCCACTCTTTGGTTGATTCGCTCATACAATTCTTCGCGGGGCCTTTGCAAACCGATTTTGACAATTTTGAAAGGACGTTGTTTTATTTTGTTTTTTCGAAGGGAAGAATAAGGCTTCCCAGCCATCAAGCAAATTTCCAAAGCATGAATAACTCTTTTGTGGTTTTGCAAATCCACTTGTCTGTAAAAAACGGGATCGAGCAGTTTCAATTGATTTTGAATCGGTTCTATGCCTTCTTTTTCGTACAGTTCTTTCAAATCCGCACGAAGTTTTTCATCAACAGTTGGAATATCATCAATCCCCTTACACACAGCATCTATATACATCATCGAACCCCCGCTCATCAGAATGGTTTCGTGATTTTGGAATAAATTGTCAAGCAAAAGAAGTACATCCGTCTCAAACTGGCTGGCGCTGTAATAATCCGTCAGTTGAAGATTACCGACAAAATAATGTTGAACCCGTTTTTGTTCTTCTTTTGTAGGGGCTGCCGTTCCTATTGGCAAGGCTTGATAAAATTGGCGAGAATCGGCGGAAATAACCGGTGAATTTAAATGTTCTGCCAAGTCAAGGCTTAGAGCAGTCTTGCCTACTCCGGTCGGACCTAAAAGTACGATTAATGTAGGCGCTTTCAAATGAACATTTTGCAATATTGTATCCATAGATGCCAATTTTTGATGCAAATTTACATGAAATATTTCATGTAGCGTTGTTTTTAAAAAATAGAATGACGGATAAGCTACTTCCGTCATTCTCAAACTTAACCAAAATTCTTAACTGTGCATAAATTTTTTTAATGATACCACATCATTATTTTTTTAAAACACTTGTATATACAGCTTGACCAATTAAGATATTTGAAAGAGCTGTTACGTTCAAAATATCTTTCTCTATTTCTGAAACGTTTACTTTTTTATGTTTCATTAATATTTCTTTAATTGTTTTTCCTACTCTATCGAAGCTTTTCGGACTCGCTCTTTTTTTTACGCAACCTGCTTGCTTTTTGCATGCCGGACACGTCCAATCTCCTGAAACCTTGTCAGGGTTTTGGCTCATTATTTTACAATTTTTTTACACCGCCTTTGAGATTTTGATTTATACCATTTAATTAATTGTTTAGTTAGAGATAGGCTCACAAAGGGAACTCTTCTTCACAAACAAGGTGGCGAACCTCATTTGCAAAAAACATCCCGGAAGCGCTTCTCTCCGTTTTTATATAAATTTATATAATCGATTTTTGAACGTATAAGATTTTAATCGATTCATCAGACTGTATTTCTTTTATCTTTTGTTCGTTGGTTTCAATAACAACGATACAATCCGGTTTTGGAATACTCTTCTGATAAATGGATAATAAATCACATTTCAAAATTTTAGAAATATCCACTAACAATTCGACATCGATGTTTGTTCGCTCAAATATGGAATATACATTTGGTCTGTTACAACACAACGCTTTGGCAAAATCAACGACACTCATGCCTTGTTCCTTTAATTTTTCGTGGATAATCGATCCTATATGAACCCTTCCCATCAGTTAAAATTTTTAATTGTTTGGTTTATAATTAATGTACAATTATTAACACTTTGCAAAGGTAAGTGTTATTTTTTTAACGAACAAGCGATTGCTGTAACAATTTTTTGACAATTTGTATTAAATTTTTGACAAGGGGAAGATTGCTTTAGCTGCTTTGTAAAAGAGGCTGATTCACAACCCCTTTCTTGATTTTTGCTGGATCATCATGGAGCTTAAACTCTTTATCTTTACTTATCAATACCATATCATTCACAATGGATTGCCATATTATCATCCTGTCGAAAGGATCGCGATGATTTTCATATAATTCAAGTTCTGAAAAAGTACTCGTTTCTATTGCACCCAATTTCAAAATAATACAATTTAATTTTTGAGCGTATTCTATTACTTTCGTAATGTCAAAGCCAGTCAAGTTGAATTTTCCTATCCTAACTTTAAGCGATATTTCCCCAAAAGAAAAACCGTACTAACAAATATTTCATTGTCAGCTTTCAATATGATTTCTCTAACTATGTCACTTAATTTCTCATAATCCGAAATTGCCCAAATAAAAGAGTGTGTATCAAATAAGTATTTCATAATTCAATAAATTCTTCTTCTGTTATTTTACCATCTCCAACAATGCTGAATTTAACTTTCCCTTTTAAAAAACCAAGCTTCCGCTCCGGTTTTTCTTTTTTGGCAGATAGTGGCAACAAATTTGATTCTTTTAGGATGTTCCACATTTGAGCGATCAACACATCATCTGTTGAGTTAAGCACTGCGCGAGCAATACTAGCTTTTCGGGCATCAAACTGTATCGTATTCATAGACATTTCATTTTTTATATGCAAATTTACTACTTCTTTTTTGAATAAAAAAGTAATGTTCACTGATATTGCGGTATAAATGGGATGATTCGTAGTAAGCAATAGATTTTTTATTTCCAAAAAGATTATTGAGTGTCAATTTTCCATTATTCAAATTAAAAAAATGTTTACAATCTTGTGCAAAAATAGGTTGACCATCTGATTCAATAGGGTATCGGTTATGACTATCACAGCAAAATAGTTTTCTTGATTATCAGTGAAGATGCCATTTTCAATTTGTGGTATGTCACCTAATTCTCTAAAATAGGCTACTACATGTTTCTTCGCTTCATCAACAGACAAGGCTCCGGCATTTATTTCCTGTTCGGTCGCCGATGTATGATACACGATTTTATCCGGGCTCATAGAGCGATCAAACAAAGCAAAAAGTTTTTTCTCTACTTCCTCATTGTAACAGGCATAATCCAAATAATCGCCATGCCGAGGTTGTAAAATGTAAACGGGTTCCAGAATGGCATTTATATCTAATAGGTACCATTTATTAAACAAATCTTTTTCTTCATTATTTGCCTGAGAAATGATAGTTGATGCATCAAAAGCAGAGATTTGCTCAGGTAATGGTAACCACCCGTAACGTTGTCCCAGTAAAATCAAAAAATTTGGCTTGGGCGATATCGTTATCGGCGAATGTTGAACTTACGAACAGCCGTATTGTTTTATCTATTCGAACAGTTTCTGGTTTATCCATTGTTATTGTTTACGATGCTTGTAATTTTTATTTTTCAATCGCATATCCCAATTTCACAATCACTTTCAACGTCTCCATTGCCGTATTCCTATCATACTCTTTTTCGCTTTCCGGCAAATCTTCATAAGCTACAAGGCAGGGATGCAGTTTTTTGGCATCATTGCGTTCGGCTCCGTATTTCCAACCTTGGGCAAGTCTTTGCGCTGCCCAAATATCGTGCGTGTTGAGCGCTAAAAGTTCGGTGAGTTCCAATAAATCGGCAGAGAGTTTTACTTTACTTGTGTCTATGGGTTGTGGAATGTATGCTTTCATTGTTTCCTTGTTTTTTATTTAATTTTGTTACTTCTTTTTTGAATAGTTGGAAATGTCGGACAATACGGCGGTCAGACCCGGCATAATTAACCTTTCCATCTCGTATTAATCGCTCTCTAATCTTGGGATCGACTTTTTCATCTTTTATTAATTGTTCTCTAATCTCATTCACTTTATCAGAAACCTTATCTAATTCGGTAAAAGGGACTAAACATCCATGTTTTAATAAATTTTTATTGTTATCTCTTAATTTGGCATCCTCTGTAAAGATCTCATTTAGTTCCCATTTGCTAATACCACTGACAAAATGGAAAGCATTCCAACGTATGTGTTCATTTTCCGCAAGAATATCCATTTCCGCGTCACTGAGTTTTGAAAAATTTTTCTTTTTAACAATTTCCATTAGGTTATCAATATTTCTGGCAACTGCCCGGCTTGAATCTTTATCGAACAGAGATGTTTTTTTCCATTCGGTTTCCATTCTTTTCTTGTCGTCTTCTACAAATTTGTCAAATAAATCTTTTTTACTTGAATAAACATAATTCACCATTTTAGCAATTGCATCGTCTTCCTCATTTACAATTACTTCTTTGGTGTAAACTTCCTCTAAATTGCCAAATTCCGTAAAATCTGTGGAATACAATTTTAATTGTTGTACACGGGCAAAAACAATCTTTTTTGTATTGGTTATTCCTTTTTTATACAACAATTTAGTGATTTTCTCAGCAGTATCAATATTCATATCATCATTCCCCAATGCAATAATAATCCGGTTGAACTTGGGAATTTCAATGTCCAACCATTCATAAAATGCTTTGCTACCAATTTTTTCGGGATTGAATTGCAGGTTATAATGTTTAATGCATTCGTCGAACAATACGGGATAATCGCCACGGAGGGTTTCACAATCTTTGTCGATAATTGTTGCCCGAAAGGTACTGCCTACAAACTGCGAATCGCAAACGCATTTTTTCAATAATTCTTCTCCCTGCCAGCCAAAGCCAAGAAACAGTACATTAAATTCTCCTTTCACATGCAGTTTTTCGTAGTCGATTGTTATATTTGGAGAGTCCAACATCGGATGTTTTTTTACAAACTGTCCGGCTGTCAAATCGGATTGATTGAAAATATGAATTTCGGCATTTGTGTATTGTTTGATGTAAGAATAAAATTCTCTTGACTCTGTGCGAATATAGAAATGAGCATTTCTCTTTTGATTAAGTTGGTTGAGTATCCGGTCTGCCATTTCCATATTGAAATCTTCATCTTCTTCCACAAAAAAGAATTTATCAATATTTTGAGGAATTTTTATTGTTTCTTCCTCAAAATTAGCATATAAAACAATTGCTCCCATATCTCTAATTTCCTCAAATAGCGCTTTGTCATCTTCTTTCTCTTTCGATACGAGAAAAATACATTGGCAAGATTCTTTTTTTAAGTCTTTGGCTAAGATTTTTGCCTGTTCACTTGCGCCAAAAAAAAGATAGTGATTTTTATAGGGGAGATACTGTTTAGTACTTTGCCACCATTTCGGCGCAAGAATCTCAATGATAAACCGGTAAGCAGCCCATAAAGTTGCTGCAAGAATCAACCATCTTGCCCATTGCAACAGAGGGGTTATTTCTATGCCGCCTTCTCCACCGAACGAAACATTGAGGAAAAACAGTTGAAATGTTTTGTAAAGGCTGTCGGAGCTACTGTACCCTTGCCTATAGAATCCTAATACAGCTAAGATAATACCTGTTACTGAAAAAAATAGTAATATGGTTATCCAGCTATTTTTGTGCAGAAAGTCGAATAATTTTTTTTGAGTCATGTAGTTATTTTTTTTAGTTTTTATACTTATTGGCAGATAAATACCTTTCCATTACTCTTTCCGAATAATTATAGATAAACAATTCGGTTTTTCATCATTTTATCTTTTTGAACTCTTCATCATATCAACGGTACGAAACCATAAAAGTATTAAAATCAATACAATAAAAACAATGGGTATCCTTTTGATGAGCCAATTGAGCCAATGCGCTTCTATATGATAGAAACTTACCATTGCAAAATAAATCTGGGATATCATCAATATTGCCAATACCCATTCCAAGCGGCGGCTCTGGCGTTTATTGGATTGATCTATCCGGTCGCGTAAAATAATATCAACATCACCAATTTTGTCTTTAACCTCCTGTAAATGTTTATTTACCAATAATTTTTCGGAGCAAAACCAGTAAAAAGTATTATGTTGCGTGTGGTCGGATATACTTGCAAAAGCGCTGTTAATTTTCATTTTCGACAAATCACTTACAAGTTTACCCAAATTGTCCATTGAATCGGATGCTATATCTGTATCGAGATTTACCATTTTTTTGAATTTCTTCCAAAACGTGCCTGTTGATTCTGCTGCCATATTTGTATCAAAACTTAGCAGTTTTTCGGTGAGTTCAATAAGTGTGTGCTTTTGCAGAAAAATCAACAAATATATCCATAAGTAGCGGGTAAAAAACACATCATTTTTAAAATCGTTGAAAAACTCTGAATCAGTTCCTTGCGAATCTAACATGATACAAGTTCCTTCAACACACGAAGCAACATAAATATTTTCAAAGGTTTGCATGTAGATCGTATTATTTCCCATATCATTGGCAAAAACCTTATATTTTTTATTCTGACAACGGGCTAAACGTATAAAATCCTTTATTAAATCGTCATTTTCGATTGGTTGGCCATCCATAAGTTTTTCGGCAGAATCTACATGTAAATGGGTAAATAAATGAAAACGAGCTTTGTTAAAAATTTTGACGCCTAATGTATTGGTGTTGAAGTCGGACAGCAAAAACAAAAAAAGGTTATGAAAATACCAACTCCGGTGTTCTTCTTCTTTTTTGGTTTTGTTTTCCTTAAAATTGTAATTTGCAAGCGCTTGATATATTTTATCTGCTTCTTTTGCGCGCTCTATATGTGCATTTTTGGGGAGCGAAATTTGTATGGCAGGAGGACTCGAAGTAATTTTATGCAGCCTGTAATTTAAGTTGATCAAGTCGCCTACTGTGCGCTCTTTTCCTGTCAATTCAATGCTTATCATTAAAAATCCCACAGACGCCAGAGGATACAACATCAATTTTGGCGATGATAATTTGCTTTTTTCATTCAAGATTCGGAAATAGAGTTTTTCCTTATCTGATTCGGGTTTTATCTCAAATTCTTGTTTGGAAAACAATTTAGCAATACATTTATTATCTTCCGTCACGCTGTCCCATTTATCTTTAAGGCTGTATATTAAGCAATTGTTATGGTTGAGGCTTACACTGCCCTTTGCATAATTTTCCACTAAAAATTTGTATATGTGCGGATAAAAGGCGCTTTTGTCAACCCGTATGTTATTTATTTCCCAGACTGAAGCCTTTTGTAATGAACGTAGATATTCCTCGTCAAAACTGAACGGCAACAGAAAAACTGTTGTGGTGTCTTTCAATTCAAAATCGTTAGGTTTCATAAAGTTTTCTTATATTCATTCCATAAATCGGGTCTGTCCGTAATTATTCCATCCACAGGTAAATCAGGCGTTTTTTGCGGGTCTGTCAGCGTCCATATTTTCACTTCTTTACCTTGCTTGTGAATGTTTTTGATAAAACCGGATGAAGCGGACATGTAAAAAATATTGAAAGAAGACACGTATTGATATTTTGGGAAACTGAAACTGTTAAATGTTCCATCGAAAATGAAGGGTAATCCGGGAAATTTAAATAGGATTAATTTTTCGAGACGTTGCTGTGGATTCATTTTGTGAATGTTTTCCAATACCGAATCGTCGAAGGATTGGATAATAACCCACGATGTCGCTTGAAATTTTTCGATTTCAGCCATCAATATTTGCTCAATTCCCTGATATTTTTTTCGGGGTTGTTTGATCTCTATTAATAATATCACTTTTCCGTTTACCAACTCCATAACTTCGTTCAGTGTAGGTAAATGCTCGTCCGTAACGTTTCCGTCGGCATCAACTACGCGCAATTTGCGAATTTCATCAAGCGTCAGGTTTCTTATTTCCCCTTTTCCGTTGGTAGTTCGGTCAACCGTTTGGTCATGGCAGACCAACAAATGTCCGTCCTTTGTCAAATGAATATCAATCTCAATAGCGTCGGCGCCTGAAGCAATTCCTTTCTCGATACAGCTTAACGTATTTTCCAATCCAATGCCGGATCCGCCTCTATGCGCTATTATCTGCAAGTTTTTTACTTTTCCCGGGTCTGTTATTTTTCGCGCGAACATATTCGGTGTTATGGCTAAAATTATGTATCCTGAAATTATTAATGTACTTCCTGCTATTATCCACTTTCTTTTTGTCATATCAAAATGATTACTTGATTCTATTTGCAAATTTACAAAATAATCTCTGTTTACAATTTTATTTTAAACAAATCTCTGAACAAAAGACGAACCACTTTATCAAACCATTTGAAACAATTAGGCGAATCAACGGCAATAGACATCGCTTCGTAGGCAAAATCATCTATTGCCTCCTCATTGAGCAACGACCACATGAGGAAGTTTCCGAATTTGTGGGTAAGCAGATCAATCAAAGTTTCTCCGCCGGGGTTGTAATTGAGTATTTCTTCTCGATATTTGGATATTCCCGGAAATTTTAATCCTATTAAATCTTTCTCAATAAAATTATCTACTTCTGCCGAAAAATAATGTTTTGCAGTGCTTAACACCTTTCCGACAAGCGTCACCAAATCGTCCTGATAAATACCTCCTCTTTCTAATTTGATTTCGTCAAATGCTGCAATCTTTTCTACGCTATCGAACTGTATCAGAATATATTTCAGAAGTTCAAGCGTTGTTTGAATATAACCAAAATCGGAAACTAATTCCGAAATATTTTCAAATAAATGGTATAATAACTCCTTATCTTTCCGACAAATTGCATCGTCTAACAGTTTATAGAATACCGGAACAGATTTTTCATCTCCCGGGCGGACGACGGCATCGCCGGAATGAGTGCAATATACGACGCAATACCAGTTCATCAAATTTCGTTTATACATTTTTGTCGGGTTTGCTTTATAACTGTTGCGACCTTTAAAAATCCCCCTGCAACGTCGCGTCCAGTCCTCGCATTCCCGGCTGAATAACGAAATAATCTCTTCATTTGCCGCACCCGCATGGACAGATACCTGAAACAAAATATACAGCATGGACATTTGTGAATAATCGAACCACTCAGTTTGACGAAAAGCGTCTGTAAAAAAAGCGTTTATTACCGGACGGATGTATTCCCACGAACATGTCGCCATTATCACCATGAGACGCTCCAAAACAAAATAACTGAAACTGTCCCCTTTTCGATATGCTGACAAAATTTGATTGTGATATTTTGAAAAATCCGGCATATCGGGATTACTTTCAACAAACGGATTTTGTTTATAATACCTGACATAATGGAAAATAAAAATCAGCATTTCCTTGAAACTTTCGCGACTCCATTCATCTTCATTATCGTTTCTTTTTGCAACAACATGATCATCCCAAAAAGTTTGATACTCAATAATATTATTCACATACATAGACGTAGTAGTGACGTATCGCCTGATTAGGATACTGAAGAAAGGCATCAGCAACTTCACTATGTTGTAATTAACGGTTATGTGTTTTAATACCAAATTGGTTTCGTTTAACATTATTCCCACCTGTTTTTTCCCGTATTCATTTTCGGTTAGCATAGCGTCGATAATGAGAAGGAAATTGAGAAGGGTAGCTGTTTCGAGAAAAATAACAGACAGATTGCGGCGCTGTTTTAAAAAAGCAATTTTTAAAAGCGAGTTGCTTCTGATATAACTGTACATTTCATTGATGATACGCTGCGTCAGGTTTTCTTTGAGAAGGGAATATTCTAATGTGTGCGTTTTGTTCGATAGATAGTAAACGTACATACAGGCGTCATTTCTCACTTCATTTATCGGGTCGGACAGTAACATCCATAACAAGTGGAATGGATTATCCCGGTAAAGCCCTTCGTTAAAATAGTCTGTCAGAAACAAGCCATTTACCACACTGACAGATGCCAACTTGCGTAAACGAATGACAGTCGCCAAGAGATTGGACAACCGATTATGTTCGCTGATAACACGGTCGTCAGCCTGATTGGACTCTATTTTTTTCTGAACAGCATTAAAGTTTTGAATGAGCGTTTCTCCTCCATCTGGCTGTTGGCAAAGAAGTTGTTTTATAAATGCGAATATTTCGGTTTCATAATTTTCACGAATCAATACATTAAGGGTTTCCGTGATGAGCAGCATCACTTCAGGATTATCGCCGTATTTACCAATCAAGTCAAGCAAAACCGACAAGTTACGAGTGTGCATGTAATCCATTATCAAGGCGTTTCGCATTGCTCCCATAAACACTACATTTGTATTTGAGCGTTGAAGCGCATGGACAAATGTTTCTGCAGAAATATTTTCTTTCTCGCCTGACGTTTTATTTCTCTCGCGTTCAATAAAAACCGACGCCAGCATAAATTCTAAAAAACGTTCGTAAATAAACTGAAGTTGTCCGGTTCCGTCGTCTTTTTCGGTAAGACGCAGAACGGGACGTTCCGGCTTATTTAGCAATTCTCCGTAAGCAACACTGATATCGTCCTTTTTCTTATAAACCAATTTCGCCATTTCATGCAGTTGGGAATCTTCATCATTATATGCCTGTCGCAGGATTTCGGCTGAAATGCTGTCGGCGGGAATACCCTTTTCATATTCCTGTAAGATATAACGCGCCAATTCTTTCAATATACTGCATTGCTTGTTTCCGGCATAAGAGCGGGAAATATCTTGCAACATTTTTTCAAAAAGCGAAATGGAAGTATATGAAAGCATATCGGTGGGTAATTCCATTCCAAGAAAATTAGTACAGGCGATTTTCAAAACCAACGGGTCTTTCAAACGAATTGTACTGCTTTTCGCCAGAGATGAAAAAGGGGTCTTCATCTGATAAAGTTCCCTGTATATGTAATATGCCTTTTCTAATTCGTGGATAGAAAATCCGCGAACGGCTACTTCTTCCTTTTCTTTGGTGTGAAAAACGAAATGATCTTCTTTGGGAATCTGCGGCTGAATCAGATTTTTCCAAGTATAACTACGGCAGGTAAATAATACCTTGAAATTCGGATAATCTTTATTTATCAATAAGGAGTGAATATCGCGGTAAAGGTTGAGAGGACCTTCGGTATTGTTGTCGCTTTCTTTGTAGGATAAACACTCGTTGATGGCGTCGAAAAAGAAATATATCTTTTCATGGTTGTCTGCTAATTTTTTATGAATATTATCCAACAGTTTTTTCACCGGTTTACGTTCGCTGTACCCGAATATGTCTTTGATTTTTTCTTCTAATGTGTGTTCGGAAAATCCCGAACTGTTGAAAATAATAACTCCCGTTTTCCGTTCAATCAATATTTCCGTCCAGTAACACAATTGATTTGTTTTACCCTGTCCGGCTTCTCCCAGCATGGGAAACAAATTTTTATCGCTTCCCTGAAAATCCTTAAAATATTCGGATAGCTGCGAGCGATCGACAAAAAGTTCCTGATTGTATTTTTTTTCTTTGTATGCCTGTTTGAGGAAATTTCCGGAAGCCTTGCCGGCTAACATTTTTATCTCATTACAGTTCAATTCCTTTGCGACATCAAATGAAGGGAGCGTTCGCTGCAAGCGACCGTCTAACGCTTCATTCCAGCAATCGCTCTTGAAGGCGCCTGCATTCTCATTGGAAGAAATATAGGATATATCTTCATCTTTAAGTGTTTGGAATACATAAACATAATTCTTTTCGTTGGAAAAAATCATTGGGAAAATATCAACGAACATTTGATTTTCTGATTCAAGATGTCCCTGACAGACGTAATAATGAAGCGGTTCTAAAGTTTGGGATGTTTCAAATATACGCTCCTTATTGAGATCATAACCGTTTAATAAATTAATCTTGAACCGGTTGGCAGCAACTTGCTCTCTGCATGAAAAAAATGTCCATTCCTGAAGCGGAGAAACAGCTTTCAACATCGAAAATATTCGTGGTTCCAATGTGTAAACCACACCTTTGTAAATCTCTTCCGACAAGGTGGCGCCATGTCCCTTATATTCGTTACGAATCTGAACGATGCTCGGCTCTTTTTTGCTTCCGGTTAAAAGGTTACCTCCACTGATGAACATGTTTTTATTCAGGCAAATTACTAACGGGTCAACCGGTAATCTTTCGACGGCGGCTTTCAGCAATGGGAAAAATATATCATTTACCCAGTCGCCGAATGAAAGCGGACGTTTGGTATCTATTTTATTGATAGCCCGTATGAGTTCCTTGTGTTTTACAATGATGGCGTCTTCATCCTCCTTCTTTTGAATTAATGCGATGAGCATACAAGACAGATATTGCACGGATATTTCAAAAAAATCGATCGCACAATTCATTGCACGACCATAATCTTCTTTGTTTACGTGTTGAGTGAATTTTTCTACCGGCGCCGAAAGGGTAAAGGGAAGATTGTTGATGCTTGACTGCAAAAGAGAGTCGAGGTCCATTTTATCGGTTTGAGGATAATCTTTTAGGTAGGGGTATGTCTTCATGATTTACGATTTTATTATATTCACATCTATAAGATTCGTTTGCTTGAAGAATTTCAGGAAAACTATTTATTATATGCCAAATTCTTTCAACACTCCAATTTCGCCAGTCAATCAAATTGTTATAGTCAGAAATGTTACGCGCTCTTATAGTAGGAGACGAAACCGGTTGACGGATTGACTGAATATGTTCGATATTGCATAAAGTTTCAATCATAAGTTTTGTACCTATTTTAGTAGCTTTTTCTTTCAAATTTTCTAATTTTTCACCGATAGAAATATTAAATGATTCTTGATATATGATATTACCTGTATCTTCGCCTTCATCAATGAAATGAATAGTAACTCCACTTTCTTTTTCCATATTGTAATATACCCAAAACCAAGGATTTGGACCTCTGTATTTAGGTAATAGCGAGGGATGAAGATTCAATGTTCCATACTTTGGCAATGAAAAAATTTCTTTTTTGAGTAAAAACGGCATTTTAAAAACAGCCATAACTTCCGGCTTCTTCTTTTGAATCCATTGAATTAACTGTATATTTTGTTCTTTTAATTCCCTATATGGAATACCATGTTTTTCTGCAAACATTTTTAATTCTGCAGATGATTGACAATCCAAAATGCCTCCAATTAAAAATTGATTACACTCAATCATGCCGGAAACAAATGAAGAGAAACCGGAAGTTATTAATATTACTTTTTTCATCATTCGTTGATTTGATATGAAATGCCATTGTTTTCGCTTATGTCTTTAAACAATTTTCTAAAATCGTCATCGCTCATATAGCGGGACAAGTTTATGACAGGACATCCGTCTTTGAGAAATTGTACCGGATCGGGTATTTTCCCATTTTTGCGAGCGTTTTTGTAAAGTGTCGATCCAGGGAAAGCAATAATCATATCTAATGAAATGGAGGAAAATTTTTTATTTTTCTGCCACCAATGCAATGTGCGATAGGCTGATTCCTGTGTTTCATATTCGTCGCCGATAATGATAGTGGAACGAGTGTCAAGTCCGGCTCCAATGGCCATATTAAGTGCATTTTCTACCTGTTCGATAGTGATATGTTTACGCATACTTTTCAAAATATCGTTATCTGCGCTTTCGATTCCTAAAAAAATATATCGACAATTGCTTTCTTTCAATGCGTCAATAATTGTTTGATTTACAGAATCTACCCGCAGTTGAATAGACCAACAAAAATTGTATTTTTTGATACGTTTGCAAAATTCAAGCACTCTTTCATTATCAGAAGCAAAAAGCTCTTCCCTCAAAGCAATATAGTTGATTTTGAAATGAGAAGTTAGAAAGTCAATTTCGGCAAAGATAGAATCTAAAGAACGTTGACGGTATTTGCTCCCGGTCGGATGGAAACAAAAAGTGCAATTATATTTACATGAACGCCCTCCGACAATTGCGACCGGAGTATATTTTACTCCATTTTCAATTTCTCCGTACTTGTCCAAGTATTTATCATAATCAAAACCAAAGTAATCGGGAAAAGGTATTGTATCTAAGTTTTGAATTTCCATACGGGGCATCGTTTTGTAATATTTACCTTTTTTGAAATAGATTAATCCCGGAACTGTATCTATAAACTGATTTTCAGTTAGAGCTACAATTAATTCCGGGACAGTTTGTTCTCCCTCTCCAATTACGCCATAATCTGCGATTTCGAGAGCTTTCATCGCATTTTCCGGATCAGAAGTTATTATTCCTCCCCCAATGATTGTGATGATAGTTGGTTTGATCTCTTTTGCCATTTGAAAAACCGGAAGAATTTCCCGAAACTGCCCTGAAATACATCCAGTACCAATGATGTCAATTTGATTACCTTCGATTTGTTTTTTCAAAATATCAAAACAATCACCTTCTATGTGATTCAGATTGAGAGTAAAAACACTTGCTACATTTGCTTGCTTTAAACTTGAAGACACATACAAGATACCCAATGGCATAATATAGCCGCATTGTTCGGTCGAAAAATAACGGGGAACAACCAACAATACATTTTTCATTTTACTTCCAATAAATTATATAATGAATTAATCATCTGTTTGTCATTTGCAAGTGCAATCCGTTCAAACCTGTTTAGGATTACCTTTTGTACAAAATACTTTATGAAATTACAAAACACCTCCTGATATTCTTCCGGATAACACTGCCGAAGATAAAAGCATCCGCCGCCACAATTCCATTTTACAATACAATTTTCACATTTCTTCTTTGTATAGACGTTGTCTTCCATTAAATTTTTGAATGTGTCTCTTTGAATGTGTACTTTATTATCCTCTTTTTCAGAAACCTCTCCGTAAATACTTTTCGCATAACCGGGATCATTGGGGGTTGATATGCAATAACATCCGCTTATTTTTCCGTCGGCAGTGAGACAAAATTCTCCTGCGCAAGCGCGCTCGGTAGGGAAAACTGTTCGCAAATAGGGAAAAGATGTCAGGCTTTTATTTTTTTGACGCGCCTTGGAATCAATTTTCAAAAAGCTATCGGCATATTTTTTCAAAAAGACATCTAATTCATCAGCATTTGGAAATAATGCTACGGAAGTAACAGGTTCAAACATCATATTGCTTATCTTTGGAAATTGACTATCCAACAGATCGTACATTTCCTCCATTCGGTCAATATTAACCGGAGTGATGGTAGAATTTATCTGGGGAATAATCCCTTTAGTTATTAACTTGCCGATGGTAGCAATAACCTCGTTGTATTTTCCTCGTTGTTTGTTTTGAATTTCTTCAATAATTTCAAATGATATGCTGATGTTGATTTGGTTACAATGGATGAATTGCAACATCTCATTGGACATGATTGTTCCGTTGGTAATGATGGTGAATTGGATTGATTTGTTTGCCAACTTGGCTTTCTCCAGCGTATACAAGATACCTTTTTTGACTAAATGCCACGACATCATTGGTTCGCCGCCTCCCATAAAAGAGATGGATAGCGGTTTATTATGTTCTTTTTTATCGATAAAGAAATCAATAGCGATTTTTAATTTCTCCAAATTCAATTCCTCATTCGACCGGCCATTGGCAGAGTAACAATAGCTGCAATTCAAATTGCATTTTTGATTAGGCAGTACGGTTAGCATTGGATAATCTTCGGCTTGATGCACTTTTTCTTTTCGGTCTTTCAGAGGAATAAAATTGCTTAATTCCTCTACTATCCCCTGTAATTGTTCATCGACTTTTTTGCCTGATTCCAAATTTCCGGCAGTTTCTTTATCAATCCATGCCGCTTTGCGAGTCATTGGGGAATACAACAGCCGTAAATCGTTTTCGGGAGGCAGACTGTCGCAAGGATAGATATATAATCCTTTTGCGTTTAAATATGGATATTCATTTATTGTCATTTTATTTGTTAGCAATATAAAAGGGGACATTTTCTAATTCTTTACTTTCTTTATTAAACTGTTTGTTATCATAAAACCATTGTAGCAGAAAGCCGGGTTCATATCCCTCTTTATTCTTAACATAAAACATATTTGACAGTTCCCAATCATCCTTGATGATTTTGTTTTTTTCAAGTCCACAAATTAATACGGATAATGCTTGAAATTGTCTTTGCTTAATACTTTCGAAATGCTTTTCTAATTTTTCAAAAACAGATTTATCCGGGGCTTCCTTCCCTTCAACAAGTGAAATATCTAAGGAATCAAAAAGGGAAGGAATTGTATCAAAATATGTTAGTAGTATCCTTCTTTTAAAAGGATCTAACTTATCCCATTCTTCATTTAATTTGTCTCTTCTGTCCTCTATCTCTCTTTTATCTTCAGAATTAAATAATTGATATATTTTGTTTATATCACTTCCATTTTGCTTTAAGTCTGTCAGACATTTATTCATAAGTAAAGCAACATCAAAAGAACGTCTAATTTCCAAACCAGAGTTTGTAAAACCGAAAAATTTTATATTATGAAATCTTTTTTCATCTTGCGTAGAAGATATTATATCAATATATTCAGAGTATGTTTCATATTGAACGAGAATATCCACATCTTTATTATAACTTATCGGAGGGAGATGTAATGAATGAACATAGTTTTCATCCGAATGGTCGGAGCATATTGCAATAGTTGAGATGGTATTGTGAGGCTTTAGCAATTCTTCAATCTTGTCTCGTTCTTCCTGACTATATGGCGAATATAAAAAAAAATTGCATTTAATATCTGAAATTTTTTCAATATCATATATTGATCGGAATTTATCTATTCCTTTCTTATTGTCAGAAATAATTGTAATTTGAGTTGTATTTCTTCTTGTATGGTTATTATAATTGGCAAAATGGCAAATTTTAAGAGCTGTTTTAAGTAATTCAATTGCCATAGCATTAAAACCTAAAATAATGAGATTAACATAATTATTTGATTCCGGAGAAATTTTCCCTTTTGTAATTTGATGATAATTGAACTCTTTATTTCCTTCTAATTTTTTATTGATATGACTGTAGCCCCATAACTTATTGGCTATCATTTCATATAAATTGAATGGATGAACAGTTAAATTTTCTATATTTAAGTTTGTATTGAAAATGAATGAATCATTCCAATACATATAAAAGCATTCTTTTTTAATTGCAACAGAATCCTTAGCTAATTTTTTATCAATCTTATATAACAACGAAGAATTGATTGAATCACAATGGGTCATGTCATTATCTCCTAAAATAGCAATTCTATTACATTGGCTTATCCGCATTGCTTCCAAATTATCTGAAATAGAAATATCTCCGTGATATACAATTACTCTATTTTTTTCACTTTCATTAAGTTCGTTTAGTTTTGAATATATTTCTTGTGGATTATGGTTTGTCAAAACAACGATTCTATTTTTTATATTTCTTTCTGCATAATATCTTATCATTGGACATAAAAGTTCATTTGCTCCAATAATAACATCATGATTTTTTAATGATTTGTATCGTACTGTTCCATTTCCTACGCTTTCAATCCTTCTCTGAATAGCATTATTAAATGTTGAAATAAGAAAACCGCTAAAAAAAATAGAGCCTACAAACGAAACTATTAGTGAGAAATATTTAAAATAATCAGGAGCCGGAGCATTATCAACGCCACTTGTTTGAGAGAAAATGCTATACACTTTCAATAACACATTGTCTTGACCGTCTTTAATGATTATGCTGGCAATCAGGAAAAAATAGAATAATGCAAAAAATACAATTGCAAATAGAGTTATTATCTGCTTTGTTGGACTACCACTTATGATGTTGTCTATATGATTGCTACACCATTTTTTATACCAAACTAAACTGCAGACAATGAGAATGGAGCAAAAGAAAAAAGCAATCCAATTCCAATTCTCTGATAACCAATCTAAAATATTCATAATTTATTCTTTATTTATTGGGTTTAACAAAGACCTTGCAGTCATTTTGCGAATAAAATCGCAATAACAATTAAAATATTCCTTATTATAACAATATCTCGCCAAAAGACAGCCTCCGCCACAATGCCATTTTGCAATACAAGGATTACATTCCGGATAGGCGTAAACATTTTTCTGCATTATTTGTTGCAATTTATCGGAGTCAATGACTAAATTACCAAAATTCCCAATTGTTCCGTAATGAAAGCGCTCATAAAAATCTTCTTTTGAGGAAGAAATGCGCGAACAAGCGGTAATCTCTCCTTCCGGTGTTAACGTAAATTTGCTGAGGCAAGTGCGTTCTTTATAAATTTCAGCATCATTGACAATAGTATTTCCTACAAAAAAGTTATGTTGTAATCCCATTTTTTCCGCCTTGAAATAATGCTCAATAAAATCGTCGTAAAATTCTTTCAAAACAGAAATGTCAGGGAAGAGTGAAGGATTCAAAACGGCTTCAAAGGCAATGCCTCCTAATGACGAAAACTTTGAGGTAATTTCCCTCACCATTTCTTCCATCCGGTGAACATTCAAAGGAGTGATGGTAGTTCGTATTCCGGGATAGATTCCATTTTCAACAAGTTGACTAATTCCTGCACATACTTCTTT
>Ga0209629_10000035_pt1 | contig 53731 bp, 50 predicted proteins | sample TergutCu122P5_FD_187286 | JGI IMG/M metagenome (GOLD analysis project Ga0209629, IMG submission 187286) | Cubitermes ugandensis P5 segment gut microbial communities from Kakamega Forest, Kenya - Cu122 P5 (SPAdes) (version 2) | ecosystem: Host-associated > Arthropoda: Insects > Digestive system...
CAAATGAAATAGTAAATTACGCATTTATTCCTACAGCAAACAGTCCAATTTATACTGTAAGATTAAATTTACATATAATGCAGGAAGACGATGGCAGCGGTAATTTTCAGGATACCCCAGAAGACCGTGCTTTTCTGCAGCAATTAATTGATGGTGTAAATTATATGTATGGAAACAGTCCACAACCGATTTGTGGTGGAGTAGTAACTGAAAATTATATAGTTGATACAAGAATTAGATTTAGGATTGATGGTATATTTTTTCATAGAAATAGTTCTATATGTCATTATAAACCATATCCTGCTCGCGCCGATTTGTAATCGGTGCGTAGCTTTTAGGCACGGATTGCAAATCCGCGCCAGCAGGTAAGAAAAAAAATTGTTTTAGCAGGCATCGCACAAAAGCAGTGCCTGTTTTTAATTTTCTCTGTGTCCTCTGTGCCAACTCTGTGGCTCTCTGTGATATTAAAAATTACACGGAGTAACACAGAGGAATCACAGAGTCACACGGAGCATTTTTTCAAAGTTTTAGATTGCAGGTCAAGATGTGCAATGACAATTATTGATGTTAAAAAAAACATTCTGAAAACTGAAAACTATTTTCTAAAAACTTTTTCTTATTTTTGCAGGGAAATTATTTTCTTTTATAAGAAAAAATTTATGAATTACAAAGGCGAACATCCCGAGAATGCACCCGAATTTGTAGGACTGTCGGTAACAAAAGGCACTGCAAATGCGCCGTCTGTTAATCCTTATTTAAAAAAAACAAGGAAAAAACAGTCCTTGTCGGTAAAAGAATACGTTGAAGGAATTTTTGACGGCAATATTTCTGTGCTTTCTCAGGCAATAACGCTGATTGAAAGTTCGCTAACCTCTCATCATCAAATTGCTCAGCGCGTGATAGAGCAATGTTTGCCTCGTGCGGGCAATTCTATTCGTTTGGGGATTACAGGCGTTCCCGGCGCGGGCAAAAGCACTTTTATTGAGGCATTAGGAATGTATCTTGTGCAACAAAAGAATAAAAAACTTGCCGTGCTTGCCATTGACCCTTCTTCCGAACGCACGAAAGGCAGTATTTTGGGCGACAAAACACGAATGGAAGAACTTTCGACGGCGCAAAATGCGTTCATTCGCCCTTCGCCTTCTGCGGGTTCGCTTGGCGGAGTGGCGCGAAAAACGCGCGAAACCATTATACTTTGCGAAGCGGCAGGATTCAATACCGTTATTGTAGAAACTGTCGGCGTTGGGCAAAGTGAAATCGCTGTTCATTCGATGGTCGATTTTTTTCTGCTAATTCAACTTGCAGGCACAGGCGACGAACTTCAGGGAATTAAACGCGGAATTATGGAAATGGCTGACGGAATTGTGATTAATAAAGCCGATGGCAATAATATTGAAAAAAGTCGCTTGGCGCAAAATTTATTCAAAAACGCTTTGCATTTGTTCCCTGAAGCAGATTCGCACTGGACGACAGATGTTTTGCTTGCCTCGGCACAAGACAATACGGGAATTTGGCAGACATGGGAAATGATTGAGAAATATGTAGATTTTGTACGTGCAAACGGATATTTTCAGTATAAAAGAAACGAGCAATCGAAATACTGGATGTACGAAACCATTAACGAACAGATAAAAAATAATTTTTATAATAATGAAAAAATTAAAAAATTACTGAAATCGACTGAAAATGAAGTACTTTCACATAAAATTTCCTCTTTTGCCGGTGCAAAAAAGTTGTTAGATGAATATTTTATTTAAAAATTTATTATTTCCCCGAAATATTATATTCTAAAATCTGATTTAACCCTTTCAGAACAAGATGTTCTTCCTGATGAACGGCGTTTTTCAGTTTTTTTACCAAAAAATCGGAATTTCCGCCGGTAAAACACACAAAAAGTTCAGGAAATTTTTCTTTCAAAGCACAAATATAACCGTCAATTTCATTGATAATTCCATTTATAACGCCCGAAACAATTGAATTTTCCGTATTATTCCCAATTAATTCAATGTTTTGATTTTCAGGAATTTGCATAAGTGGCAAACGCGCGGTAAATTTGTTCAGTGCCTCAAATCGCATCGAAAGTCCGGGCGAAATTGCGCCGCCGAAATAATTTTTTTTATTATCAATAAAATCAAAAGTAACAGCCGTCCCTGCATCAACAACCAAAATATTGGTGTCCGGTTTCATAAAACTCGCGCCAACAATGGCTGCAAGTCGGTCTTTACCCAAAGTTTCAGGCGTTTGGTAACGGTTTTTTATCGGAATTTTAGTTTTTTCATTAAAATTAATTACAAAAGGGAATTTTTTTGTAAAAAAATCAATAATTTCAAAATCCGATTTTGCCGTAGAACAAATAATACACGCCTCAACCTTAAATTGATTACAAATCCGCTCAATTTCTTCCTTTTTAATTATATTTTTAAATAAAAAGAAATGATTTAATTTATTATTTTCAAAAAAACCAACTTTTGTGGTAGAATTTCCAATGTCTATGCAGAGATTCATTTTTTTATAATTAAAGATTATTTTTTTAGTCAAATTTTTGGAAAAGAAAATCGTTGTACGGATAGCGTTCGATGTGGATTTCTTTTACTTTTTGATATAAAATATTTTTCAACTCATCAATATTGCTTTTTTCGGTTGCCGAAATGAAAACGCAATTATCGTGCAAACGGTTAAAATATGTTTTTTTCAGTTCGTCGAGCGAAATATTTTCGCGCGTGTGCGGCGACAGGTCGTCTGCTTCTTTTTGAATGTACGAAAAAGCATCAATTTTGTTAAAAATCACTATTTCGGGCTTTTCTTCGGGCGAAATTTCTTTCAAGGTCTGGCGCACAACAGCCATTTGTTCCTCAAAAGCGGGATGCGAAATATCCACCACGTGCAGCAGCAAATCCGCCTCACGCACCTCGTCGAGCGTAGATTTAAACGATTCAATCAAATTGTGCGGCAATTTTCGGATAAAACCCACAGTATCAGTAAGTAAAAAAGGCAGATTTTCAATAATAACCTTGCGCACAGTAGTGTCTAACGTGGCAAAAAGTTTATTTTCGGCAAAAATTTCGCTTTTGCTCAAAAGGTTCATCAAAGTCGATTTTCCAACATTTGTATAGCCCACAAGTGCCACACGCACAAGTTTTCCACGATTTTTGCGCTGCGTTGACATTTGACGGTCAATATCTTTGAGTTGCTGTTTGAGCAACGCAATTCGCTGACGGATAATGCGTTGGTCGGCTTCAATCTGTTTTTCGCCCATTCCGCGCGAAGTAATTCCGCCGCCCCGCTGACGGTCTAAATGCCCCCACATACGCGAAAGGCGCGGAAGCATATATTGCAGCGTGGCAAGTTCTACCTGCGTTTTTGCGCTGGCGGTTTGCGCCCGTTGAGCAAAAATATCAAGAATAAGATTTGTACGGTCAAGAATTGTAACTTTCAGTTCGCGCTCAAGGTTGCGAAGTTGCTTTGGCGAAAGTTCATCATCAAAAATAACCGTATTTATTTCTTTTTCAATAATATAAGCGCAAATTTCGTCGAGTTTTCCCGGTCCGACAAATGTTTTCGGATTCGGATATTCTACTTTTTGCAAAAAAACTTTTTGAGGCGAAATCCCTGCCGTATGCGCCAAAAACGCCAACTCGTCAATATATTCACGCGCCTGCTGCTCGCGCTGTTCGGCTGTTATTAACCCAACCAAAACGGCTTTTTCTGAGGAAATTTCGGTATTTTGAATATTATTTTCCAAAATTTAATATTATAAAATAAAAAACTGCCAAAAATACTAATAATATTCTGATTTTTTATTTTGAAAATAAAAAATTACAGTAATTTTGTTTTTTTATTTGGAAGATAATTTCTTAAAAAATTAAAATTTTTTGTTTTTTTGCAACGTTTTGCCCTTGTTATTCATCTATATTAAAAAGCAAAGTAATTCTTTAAAAAAATATTTATGAAACGAATAGTAAAAACTACAAATTGGCTATTAGCCGCTATTTTGGGACTTTTGGGATTTGCAAAATGTTCCGACACGTATGCACCCGTTGAATACGGTACTCCAACTGCCGATTATATTGTGAAAGGCAGAGTAGAAACAAAAGCCAATAAAGCACCAGTGAAAGGAATTTTGGTGGGATTTCGTTTTCCTTATGCAGTGCCAATGTATGGCGTTTTGCCACCGCAAAATTATCCAAAACCAGACATTGATTACACAAATACCGATGAAAACGGCAATTATCAACTAAAAATCAATGGTTTTCCGCAGTTATATCAAGGAATTGACACTTTGTATGTACAGGATGTTGATGGCGCAGAAAATTTGGGCGAATTTTCCGAACAGAAAATCTTTATTGATTACAAAAACGAAGCAAAACAGACCAAAAAAGGCGATGGTCATTGGTATGATGGCGAATTTACAGTAACCAAAGATGTAGAATTGGAACCGAAAAATGAATAAAAAACCAACGCTGCGAAAGCGAATCGGGCTTGAAGTTTTCAGGCAAATGCGCAAAAATCAGACGCGGTTGCACGAATTGAACACGCTGTTTTGGGAATGTACGTTGCGCTGCAATCTTGCTTGCAAACATTGCGGCAGCGATTGTAAAGTCGTTGCAAATCAGGCAGATATGCCTGTTTCCGATTTTATGAAAGTCATCGACCAAATCACGCCAAATGTCAATCCGAACAAAACTCTAATCATTTTTACCGGCGGCGAGGCGCTTGTGCGCAACGATTTGGAACTTTGCGGCGCGGAACTTTATCGCCGCGGTTTTCCTTGGGGCGTGGTTACAAACGGAATGTTGCTTACTCGCCAACGGCTAAATTCGCTTTTGAATGCCGGTTTGCGCTCAATTACCGTCAGTTTGGACGGTTTTGAAGAAGCGCACAACTGGCTTCGCGGCAACCCGAAAAGTTACGCCAATGCGCTGAACGCCGTAAAACTGCTGACCAAAACCGAAAATCTTGTGTGGGATATTGTAACTTGCGTCAATCAGAAAAACATTTCGCAACTTGCTGAATTTCTGGATTTTATCGTTTCAATCGGCGTAAAACAATGGCGAATTTTTACCATTTTTCCTGTCGGGCGTGCGGCGCAACATCCTGAATTTCAATTAAGTAATGAAGATTTTACCAAAGTGTTGAATTTTATCCGCGAAACAAAAAAAGAAGGCAAAATTATTTTGAATTACGGCTGCGAAGGCTTTCTCGGCAATTACGAAATGGAAGTTCGCGACCATTTTTACAACTGTTTTGCCGGTGTGAATGTGGTTTCGGTGCTTGCCGACGGCTCAATTTCCGCCTGCCCAAGCATTCGCGCAAATTTTTCGCAGGGAAATATCTACACAGACGATTTTATGCAAGTTTGGAACGAAAAATTTCAACCGTTCCGCAACAGAAACTGGGCAAAAACAGGCAAATGCGCCGATTGCACAATGTGGCGTTATTGCGAAGGCAACGGAATGCACCTTCACGACGAAGACGGACGCTTGCTCGTCTGCCATTACGAAAGAATTTTGGAATAAAAAAAATTTTTAGAAAAAATCAGACAGGTATCATTGCCTCCAAAGCCGAAAGAATTTGAAAGAACGTGATTAAATTGAGAATTGAGAGTTGAAAATTGAGAATTTTTATAATACGGCTCAAAAGACAATTCGGGCATTTTTTCTTTAAAATTCAAATTATTAGGAATAAAATTATTTTGCAAAGATAAAATAGAAATTACCGCTTCGACACCTCCCGCCGCAGATGTGGTATGTCCTGTAAATGCTTTTGTTGAAGAAACGGGCGGAATTTTTTCGCCAAAAATTCGTTCAATAGCAATTCCTTCGGTTAAATCATTATTTTGAGTGCCTGTGCCGTGAGCGTTAATATAGTCAATATCAGCAGGTTGCAAATTTGCGTTTTTTAGCGCATTTTTCATTGCCAAAAATGCGCCGTCGCCCTGCGGCGAAGTTGCCGTTTGATGAAAGGCATCACAAGTATTTGCAGCCCCCGAAAGTTCGCACAAAGCGTTGATTTCAAGAGTATTAAACTTAATTCTATCAAAAAAATCCTCTTCTTTTTCCATAACCAAATATGCGGCACCTTCGCCCAAATTCAGTCCGGCACGATTGGCATCAAACGGACGGCAGGGTTCTTTGTCCAAAATCATTAAAGTGTTAAAACCGTTGAGGTGGAATTTTGTCAGACACTCAGCACCGCCAGCCACCACAATATCTGCCCGTCCGCTTTTGAGAAGTTCTGCGCCAAAAAGAATTGCGTTAGCAGCCGAACTGCAGGCGGTAGAAACTGTGCTTACCTGCGAAAATATTCCAAAATAATCGGCAATCATTTCTGTGCAACTGCCGCAATCGTGGGTGGAAATATAGGCGTTTTTAGAATTATTTTCCAAAAAATCGGTATAAAACTGCTCGCTTTTGTCCATTCCGCCGACAGTTGTACCGTTGATAAAGGCAATTTTGGGATTATGATATGCGATTTTGGTTTTGTAATTTATTTTTGCGGATTCAAGTGCTTCTTTGAGTGCCAGAATCCCCATTAGTGAAGTGCGCGTTGTTGGCTGATTTTCAGGTATTTGCAAAAGTGAAATCATTTCTTCGTTGCTAAGTTTTACCTCGCCTACGAGCATTTGCGAATGCGCCGTTTGCAAATATTGCACAGGCGCAATGCCGCTTTGTTGCTTTTGCAACGCCTGCAAATTTTCGGCAACATTATTCCCAATTGCCGAGACAATTCCCATTGCGCTAATCAGAATTTTCCCCATTTTATTGCCACTAATTCACTAATTTTTAGAACATTATCAAATCTTGCAAAAGTTATTTTGTTCGATTTTCGGCGATATAATCTGCCAGAACTTTTACCGATTTAAAAATTTCTTTGCCTTGGGCGGGGTCTTTGAGTTTGATGCCGTAATTTTTTTCCATTAACACGATAAGTTCCAGAGCATCAATGGAATCGAGCCCTAAGCCCTCGCCAAAAAGCGGCGCGTTTTCGTCAATATCTTCGGGGCACATCTCCTCAAGATTTAAAACTTCAATTATTTCTGACTTTAATTTTAAAATTAATTCGTCCATATTTTATTCAAAATTTAATAAAAATTATGCAGCAAAAGTAATATTTTAATTTCTTTGTTGCAAAAAAAAGTAATTTTGCAAACAAAATGAATAATATTATCGAATATTTTTAATTTTAAAAAAATGTTTCCTGTTGAATTTGAAAAAAATATGCGTGCATTATTAGGCACTCAATATGCTGATTTTGAGCAATCTATGAGAGAAAGTCCGCCGGTCAGTATTCGTACCAACGACAAAGCGCAAATTGATTTTGTGGCAAATGCCGAAAAAGTAAAATGGTGTAAGTCAGGTTTTTATCTTGCAGAACGTCCGCAATTTACACTTGATGTACTTTTGCACGCAGGCGCATATTATGTTCAGGAAGCGTCGTCAATGTTTTTAGAACAAATTGTAAATCAATGTTTTAACGAAGCAAAAACAATATTGGATTTATGTGCCGCTCCGGGGGGAAAATCAACTTTACTTTTAAATGTAATAAAAAAAGATACTTTGTTGATTTCCAACGAAATAATAAATTCCCGTGCAAAAATTTTAAATGAAAATATTATAAAATGGGGAAATGAAAATGTTGTCGTAACAAACAATAAACCGTCTGATTTTAAGCAATTTACAGTTTTTTTTGATGTTATCCTGATTGATGCGCCCTGTTCGGGTGAAGGAATGTTTCGCAAAGACGAGCGGGCGATTGCAGAATGGTCACCTGCGGTGGTAAAAATGTGCGCTGCCCGCCAGAAAGAGATTTTGGCAGAAATTTGGAACACGTTAAAGATAGACGGAATTTTAATTTATAGCACTTGTACTTTTAATCGTGCTGAAAATGAGGAAAATACGCATTGGATTGCCGAAAATTTGAATGCGGAAATTATTAAAATTAACATTGCCGATTTTCCCGAAATTACAGAAACCGATGGCGGATATCGCTTTTATCCGCACAAAACAAAAGGCGAGGGATTTTATATTTCAATTTTAAAAAAGAAAAATAAAGCACAAAAAACGCCTTTTAGAATACCACAAAGCAAGAAAAATAATATAAAAATAAACAAATATCCGCTTTTGGGCTCAATGGCTGGTGTTGAAGAAAATAATTTGATAAAACATTATAATTCAATTTTTTACGATACTTTTCAATTTTTTTCAAAAAATTTTAGAACATTAAAATCGGGTTTGACTTTGGGCGAGCGAAAAGGAAAAGACATTATACCTTCACACGAGTTAGCAATGAGTAAAATTATTGATATACAACAATTTAACACTGTTGAAGTAGATTATCATACGGCAATAAAATTTTTAAGGAAAGAAAATATTTTTATAGAAAATATTAAATTAGGTTACTTTTTATTAGTATTTAAAAATACACCTATCGGTTGGATTAAAAATCTTGGTAATCGCTGTAACAATCTGTATATCAATGAGTGGCGTATTAGAATAAAATAAAAATTTTAGAAGAAATAAAAAAAACAGTAAATTTGTATTATTTATAAAAAAAAAATTATACATTTGCAGCGAAATTTATTGCAAAAAAAATTATTATGAAAGTGAAGAATAAAATTAAAAATATTGTCTTTCCGGTACTTGTGAGCGTGATTTTTACAGCATGTTCTGCTCCACATAATTTACTTTACACAACAATAGACGTTTTACGTCCGGCTACCATTGTTTTTCCGGAAAATGCAAACAGTTTACTGCTTGTAAATAATTGTGTGCCACAGCCGGCAACGCAAGGACATTCGTTGTCGTTACTTAATGATGTTACAAAATCAGTTGAGATTAATACTGACAGTTTGCCGATGTTTTTGCTTAGCGCATTGAACGAGGAAATAGAAAACAAAGGTTTTTTTACTGATAATGCGCTGATTGTCAATAGTATAAACAATAGAGATGACTTTACAAAAATTTCGCCTCTTAACGCTGTCCAAATCAAAAATTTAACACAACAAACAGGTGCTGACGCGGTTTTGGCTTTGAATAAACTCGAAGTTACCGACCTTTTGAGTGAAGGGTACAACATTTATACCGATGAATATGTCTTGGGTTTAGATGCTGTTTATGATTCGTATTGGATTTTGCAATTTACAGATAATCAGCGAGATACGCAGACATTAATATTTCACGATACTGTTTATTGGGAATCATCTTCTTACGACCGCAGCCAACTGATTAATAATTTCCCTGACCGTTACGATGCGCTGGTCGATGGTGCGCTGTATGCAGGACAAAAAATGATTAATCGACTTGTTCCATATTGGGAAGAAAACGACCGCTATTTGTTTGAAATTAACAATCCGCTGATGCAGCAGGGAATGGATTTGGTTGCAAAGCGCGATTGGGCTGGGGCAATTCCGCTGTGGCAAAGTGCGCAAGAGCAAACATCAAAATTACGAGATAAAGCACTTATTCAGCATAATATTGCTGTTGCACAGGAAATTTCCGGCGATTTGGATGCGGCTATGAATACAATCACACAAGCGATTAACAATTACGGGCGAGGTAACAAAAAAGAACTGAACACAATGCTTGATTTGAAAGAACAACTGCTTTCGCGGCTCAAACAACAAATTTTACTCAGAGAACAGATTGGGGAATAGAATTAATAAAGAAATTTTTAAAAAACAAAAAAACAAAACAGTTGCACAAAAAAATGCAACCTTTTGGGTTTAAAAAAATTCCTGTCGTACTTTTAAGCAAGTTTATTCACAAACAAAGTCAATTTAGATTTTAAATTGCCTGCCTTGTTTTTGTGAATAATTCGTCTTTTTGCAAGTTTGTCGAGCATAGACGAAACTTTCGGCAATAATTCTGTCGCTGCCGATTTCTCGGTTGTCGCACGAAGGTTACGAACTGCGTTACGTGTTGATTTTGCATAATAACGATTACGCAACTTGTGAGTTTCGGTCTGACGAATTCTTTTTAATGCTGATTTATGATTTGCCATAATAAAATTTACAATTATGAATTAAGAATTATAAATGATTGAATTTTTAATATAATTCTTCATTTTTCACTCTTTATACCTCATTTTTTTGTAGTCCATAGGGGAATCGAACCCCTCTTTCAAGAATGAAAATCTTGTGTCCTAACCGATAGACGAATGGACCGACAACGGTTTTAAAAAAACGGGTGCAAAGGTACAACTTTTTTTCATAACTACAAAACCTTTTATCAACTTTACGTAAAAAAACTGTTTTTTGAAAAATTAATTTTTTATATTTATTTGAATTTCAATAAATTATATTTAATATTTAAAATAAAAATAAAAATTTGGCAAAAAAATTTGTCAGATAAAAAAAAATCTGTACCTTTGCAGCGTTTTTCTAAAAAGAGGGCGTTTAGCTCAGCTGGTTCAGAGCATCTGCCTTACAAGCAGAGGGTCGGCGGTTCGAATCCGTCAACGCCCACAAAAAATTGTCCACAAAAGGGCAATTTTTTTATATGTCATCTTTTTATATTTTATATTCGAAAAACATCGACAAATTCTATGTTGGTGCTACTTGTGACTCTTTAGAGAGCCGACTACGAAAACACAATTCAAATCATAAAGGATTCACTGGAAAAGTTTGTGATTGGAGTATTGTATATGTTGAAGTTTTTGATACAAAAGAAAAAGCATTTTTACGAGAAAAAGAAGTAAAAACTTGGAAAAGTCGCAAAAAAATAGAGAAATTAATTCAAAATTAAAATATATAGATTAGCAGGTTCAGAGCATTCCGATTTTAAAATCGGAAGGGTCGGCGGTTCGAATCCCGAAATGCTCGGGACAAGTTCCGTCAACGCCCACAAAAAATTGTCCACAAAAGGGCAATTTTTTTATATGTCATCTTTTTATATTTTATATTCGAAAAACATCGACAAATTCTATGTTGGTGCTACTTGTGACTCTTTAGAGAGCCGACTACGAAAACACAATTCAAATCATAAAGGATTCACTGGAAAAGTTTGTGATTGGAGTATTGTATATGTTGAAGTTTTTGATACAAAAGAAAAAGCATTTTTACGAGAAAAAGAAGTAAAAACTTGGAAAAGTCGCAAAAAAATAGAGAAATTAATTCAAAATTAAAATATATAGATTAGCAGGTTCAGAGCATTCCGATTTTAAAATCGGAAGGGTCGGCGGTTCGAATCCCGAAATGCTCGGGACAAGTTCCGTCAACGCCCACAAGGTTACAAAGCGACCTTTTTTTATGTAAAAACATAAAAAAATTCTCATTTTAAAAAAAAATTAAAAAATTATTTTGTCGGAATAAAAAAAAACCTTACCTTTGCACCCGAAAAGAATTGTTATTTAGTTTCGTAGGTTTAGTACCATTTCTCTCACTTTTGAAGTTAGTACGGATTTGTTTCAACCCTCCGCAATCAAATATTTTTTCTTTAAGTAAATTATTCACAATTATTTAAACGTTTTTTTATGAACATCTATGTTGGAAATCTCAGTTATCGACTGAGAGAAAACGACCTGCGCGGAGTATTTGAAGAATACGGACAGGTTGATTCGTGCCGCATTGTTACCGACCGCGAAACTCGTCGCTCCAAAGGTTTTGGTTTTGTTGAAATGCCTGATGATGAGGCAGCAAGCAAAGCTATTGCAGAACTGAACGAAGCAGAACTTGAAGGCAGAAAACTCATTGTAAAAGAGTCACTACCGCGCGAACAGTACTCAAAACCAAGGTATTGAAAACAGAAAGCCACGATTTTTAAACAAATTCGTGGCTTTTTTTTGTTAAATAATTTAATTGAACTTTTGTTATAAATTGTACTTTAACATAGCGAATGTATTTATTCCTAATTGGGGGTGCATTTCGGCATTTAAATCGAAGTGGAAATTGCCGAAAGTAAAACCTACACCAAAACAACTAATCAAATAATCGTAGCCGTAAATTCCTAATTTTAAAGTAAAAATATCTTTTAAATAATAATCAAAACCTGTTGCGAAACGATAATTTGCGTTCAAATCCTTGTCAATCTGAGTGCGCCACGCAATGCTTTGAGCAAAAAAATAGCGAGTTCCGAGCGAATAAACCGAAGGTAACTTTTTTGTTATTATTTCGGTTTTTATATTTGTCAGAAACGGATTAAAGGCGTTAAAACCTATATTTAGACGGTCGGTAATATTAATATTTGCGCCAATTTGCCCCAAAATCGCACCGCGATAACGGCTTTCTTCCACAAAAAAACTTGCAAAATAGTTCATCGAAACGCCGATTGCAAACCTGTCTGAAAAATTACGCGCCAAAGCCACACTTGCCAAAATATCGTGATAAACGGAATAACCAAAATGCGAAACGCCGAAGCCAATATTGATTTTTTCTGTTGGTATGGCTGCCTGCGCTATTTTTGTGGATAATTCTTTGATAAAATAACGATTTTCGTATGTTGCGCCAAATTCTGTTTTGCTCACGTAGCCCAAATTTGCGGGATTGTGAAACGCCGCCCATTGCCGCGCATCTGCCACAGATGTCTCTGCAATTGATGCAGAGCCGGAAATTGAATTTTCTATTTGCGCCGCCGAAATTATTGGAATAAAAGTAAAAAGCAAAAGCAGGTTTTTTTTCATTTTGTTTCTGAACACAATTATATATTTTCAAATGCAAAAATACAACATTTTATTATAAAAACAATCACATAAATTTTTTATTTAAAAATTTCTAATTGTTTGAATATCTTACAATTACCCTTTTATTACTGTTCTTTAATTTTTCCAAAAAAATTTCCCATTCAAAATTCCATGGGTCTGTTTTGCGGTCAGGGGCAATGTCGCTGTGCCGCAAGAGGTATTTTATATTGTGCCGCCGCTTTATATTTGCAACTAATTTTACCAACGATTCCATTTGCGCATCTGTCGGGCTGGTGTAAAAATCTGTCATAAGTTCAATTCCGATAGAACGTTCGTTTATTCCGCCCGCTTTTCCGTCCGGAAAAATTCCTGCACCTGCATGAAAAGCCACATTTTGTTCGTCAACAAGTGAAAAAACATTGCCTCTACGGTCAATAATATAATGCGCACTGACCCCGTAAGCACGATAAACCGAAATAATATTTTCGAGCAAAAACGGTGTGCCGTCCCAATTATAATAGGTTGAATGAATAATTATTGCGTCTATTTGTCGGTTTTTGATTTTGCGCTGCCCAAAATTTATTTTATGATTGTTTATAATTAAAGTATCGGTTTGCGCCGAGGTGGGCAAAAAATTTACCGATAAAAATAAAAATATTAAATAAAAATGTTTCACTTTCCACAAAAAATTAACATTCCAAGATTTAAAAATTTCAAATTCCAAGATTATTTTTTATTTCCAAACAATCCTCGCTGCACTTATTAATCTTTTTTCATCGCGCATTTCCAAAATAAAATCGTTCGGTTTTTCTTCTTTTTTAAGTAAAAAAAGTCGCTGCCCAAAAACCGCTTCGGCTGCAAAATGAATTTCCATTCGGCAAATTTCCGACGAGTTAAATTGCTTAATATCAAACATATCTACAAAATGTTCGATATATTTTACGCTGTTTAAATGATTATTAATATCAATATCCGAATAGCGAACTGTAAATTTTCCAATCGGCTGCTCATCTTTGAGCGGCGGTATTTTGCCCGAATTGTCAATCGGATTTTCATTTTCTACGATGAAATCTAAAATTCCATACATTTCCTGCACATTTTCAGGGCGGCGTGTCTGAAAATTTATACTCGCCCAGATACTTTTCGCATAACCGATTGTTTTTCCGTCTGTATTTTCAAAAGAAAAACAGCGTTCGGTAAAATATCTATTAACGCTTGAAATCCAAGTATTTACAAAAATTTCATCATCAATTTTCGGATATTCGTAAATTTCAATTACAAAACGCGAAAGCACCCACGCACGCCCCAAACTGCGCACATAATTATAACCGAATCCGCGTTCTTCGGCGTGCTTGGTGGCAACCTGCATTAGCATATTTACCAAAAATGCCAAAGTCGCTTTCCCCTTAAAATCAGTAAGATATGACTCAATTCTAAATTTATATTTTCCAATTTTATTCATTTTACAAACCCAGTTTTTTACTCATTTCCAACATCTTTTTAATTGGTTTAATTGCTTTTTTTCTGATTTTTTCATCAACGGTAATTTCCGGTTTTTCAGTCAAAAGACAATTATAAAGTTTTTCGAGCGTATTTAAGCGCATAAAATTACATTCATTGCAGGCGCAGGTCGAATCGTCGGGCGGAACGGGAATAAATTTCTTTTTCGGATTTTGTTTTTGCATTTGATGTAAAATTCCACTTTCTGTCGCCACTAAAAATTGTTTTTTTTCCGAATTAGACGAATAATTTAACAACGCCTGCGTACTTCCTATAAAATCGGCAACCATCAAAATCGGCTTTTTACATTCGGGATGAGCAATAATTTGCGCTTCTGGAAACTGTTTTTTCAGTTTCATCAGTTTTTCCAACGAAAATTGCTCGTGTACGTGGCACGCACCGTCCCAAAGCAACATTTGTCGCCCGGTTTGCGAATTTATATAATCGCCAAGATTTTTATCTGGTCCAAAAATTATTTTTTCTTCCATAGGCAAACTCTCAACAATTTTTTTCGCATTTGTGGAAGTAACCGTAATATCCGAAAGTGCTTTTACCGCCGCAGTGGTATTAACATACGTAATAATCGTATGTTTTGGATTTTTTTTAATAAATTTTTCAAATTCATCGGCGGGGCAACTGTCTGCCAGCGAACAGCCCGCATTTTCGTCAGGAATTAGAACTTTTTTCTGCGGATTTAAAATTTTTGCCGTTTCCCCCATAAAATTCACGCCACAAAGCACGATTATTTCGGCGTTTGTCCGCTCTGCCTGCTGCGCCAAAGCCAAACTGTCGCCAATAAAATCTGCAATATCCTGAATTTCAGGCATTTGATAATAATGCGACATTATCACAGCATTTTTTTCCTTGCGCAGCCGATTAATTTCTGATATTAAAAATTTTTTTTCCATATTCGTTTTTTATCAACAAACACAATATTATTTTTATTTATTTTAAATTTAAAAAGAAAAAAATAGTGATGATAATAGGGTGTTAATTGCGTTGAAAAATTTTTAGTGAAATATTTGTTTTTTATTTTATTAAATTTTTAAATGAGTTTTCAAAAAAATATTAACACTGTAAATTTTTATGAATCAATTAATTAATACTATAAAAATTAATTGTTCAAAACTGCAAAGTTAATAAATTAATGAGTTTATTTTTATTGAAAAAATCGAAATTTCTGTTTAAAATATTTGATAACAATTTTAAAAAATAAATTTTTGAAGTAAAAAAACTTTTTCAACAAATTATAATTTACTTTTAAAAAGAAATGAGCGCAGTTTTCAACAGAAATTTTTATCCGTATAACATTCCTACAATCCACATTTTTAATCGAACGGGTAAAAAACCGAACGCCCAACAAATCAATTTGTAATCAATTCGCGGGACAATCCGAAGTTTCATTTTTTTTCTTTCAATTTGTTTGAAAATTGCTCGTGCAATAGTTTCGGGCGGCATTCCGTTTTGTTCATCGGTTTCCATTTTTGAAATTGATTTTTCAAAACGATTTTTGTAAGGCGAATTTTCCTGTTTCGACTTTTCGGCAAAAAGCCGAGCGGCAGTGAAATTTGTTTTAGTATCGCCGGGTAAAACGCAACAAATCTGAATATTAAAAGGTTTTAATTCTAACGACATTGCATCAGCCAAAATCATAATTGCCGCTTTGCTTGCCGAATACGCACTTTGAAAAGGAATTGGCACAACACCCGCCACCGAACTTGTGATAATAATTTTTCCGCAATTTTGTCGCCTGAAAATCGGCAAAAAATGCTGAATAAGACGAACATTTCCGAAAAAATTTGTTTCCATTTGATAACGGACTTCGTCAAGCGTCATATCCTCCACTGCGCCAGCCATTCCGTTTCCGGCATTGCAGACCAGAACGTCTATTTTTTCATTTTCCGACAAAATTTTTTCAACCGTTTGAGCAACGCTTTTTTCGTCGTTTACATCTAATTTTATTGGAAAAATATTATTATTTTCGTTTGGAAAATTGCCGCTTCGCGATGCCGCATATATTTTATAATCAGAGTTTTGCAGCATTTTAACAAGTGCCAGACCAATACCGGCACTCGCACCTGTGATAAGAATAGTTTTTTGCATAAAAATAAAATTAAATTGCTGCGAAATTATAAAAATAAATTGAAAAAGACGAATTTTTTATTAATTTTGCCAAAAATAATAGATAATGGTAATTCATTTTTTCCGCAGCAAAGAAAATAAAATAATTACTGTTCAAGCAAAAAACCAACTTTCTGTGCCCTATATTGAAAAATTAACATGGCTTTTCGATGGTGCAGAATTGCTGCCAGATGAACAAATAAAAGGTCATTTCGTTGGTCCGCGAGCCGAAATGATAACGCCATGGTCAACAAATGCTGTTGAAATAACACAAAATATGGGAATTGAAGGAATTTTGAGAATTGAAGAATTTTGGCAGACGGAATAAAAAATTTGATTGAAAATATAATAGAAAAAAGTTCCGTGTTTTAAAAAAACACGGAACTTTTTTCATTGTCATATTTTGTTAAACTTTCACAACAGCGGACCGCTTTCTAACAAATCTTTTCCTTCGGGCAAATATTGCTCAAAGTTTTTGATGTATTTTGCAGCGAGCGACATTGCTTTTTCTTCCCATTCGGCTTTGTTAGAATACGAATCACGTGGATCGAGAAGTCCTTCGGAAACATTATTCAATTTTTTGGGCGCAATAAGATTTAAAATTGGAACTTTAAATGTCTCAGCCCTGTCGATTGAGCCGTCAATTATCGCATCAATTATTGCACGAGTATCTTTGATTGAAATTCGCTTTCCTGTTCCGTTCCAGCCGGTATTTACAAGATACGCTTTTGCATTGTGTTTTTTCATTTTGTCAGCCAAAACAGAAGCATAAACGGTCGGGTGCAGCGTTAAAAACGCCTCGCCAAAAGCGGGCGAAAATGATGGTTCCGGCTCGGTAATTCCACGTTCGGTTCCGGCGAGTTTTGAAGTATAACCGCAAAGAAAATGATATTGAGCCGATTTTTCGTCCAAAATAGAAACCGGCGGTAACACGCCAAAAGCATCTGCCGACAGATAAATAATTTTGCTGGCGTGTCCTGCCCGCGAAGGCAACATTATTTTATTTATAAAATAAATAGGATACGAAACGCGAGTATTTTCTGTTTTTGAAGCCGCTTTTGAATAATCGGGCGTACCGTCGGGTTTTACCGTAACGTTTTCGAGCAGCGAATCGCGGCGAATGGCACGCCAAATATCCGGCTCATTTTCTTCGCATAAGTCAATAACTTTTGCGTAGCAGCCGCCTTCGTAGTTGAAAACGCCGTTATCGTCCCAGCCGTGTTCGTCGTCGCCAATGAGGTAACGTTTCGGGTCGGCAGAAAGTGTAGTTTTTCCAGTGCCGGACAAGCCAAAGAATATCGCCACATCGCCTTTTTCGCCAACATTTGCAGAGCAGTGCATTGAGGCAATTCCCCGCAAAGGCATGTAATAATTTTGAATAGAGAACATTCCTTTTTTCATTTCGCCGCCGTACCACGTGCCGCCAATGATTTGTTCTTTTGTTGTCAAATTAAAAACAACATAAACTTCCGAGTTCAGTTTATGTTCCTGCCATTTCGGGTCGGTGGTCTTTGAGCCATTGAAAACCACAAAATCCGGCTCGCCGTAATTTGCAAGTTCGTAATGAGACGGACGAAGGAACATATTTGTAACAAAATGCGCCTGCCACGCCACCTCACAAATAAAACGAACTTTCATTCGTGTATTTTCGTTTGTGCCGGAAAAAGTATCAACTACATAAAGTTTTTTCGCTTTATTTAGTTGAGCCAAAGTATTGGCTTTCAAGTCGTTCCACACTTCTGTCGAAACAGGTTTGTTAATATTGCCGTCCCACCAAATATGCTCGTCTGAAACGGCATCTTTAACAATAAAGCGGTCTTTGGGCGAGCGACCGGTAAATTTTCCTGTATCAACCGAAACCGCGCCTGTGTTTGTCAAAGTCCCTTTTTCAAAACCTTCACAATCGGGCGACATTTCTGCATTGAACAATTCTTCATACGATGGATTATGAACGACCTCAATATTGCCGTTAATTCCGTATTTTGTTAAATCTAAGTTTGTCATATATTTTTTTATTTATTAAAAGTTAGAAAAATATTAATAGTATTTTGACAAAATTATTTTTTGTAATATTTCAATGCTTCGGGCAATGCCTTTTTAATATCTGCGATTCGTGTTGCGTCAGAAGGGTGCGTACTTAGCAATTCGATTGTGTTACCACTGCCTTGCTGTGCCATTCGCGTCCAAAAAGTAACAGCATAATTCGGGTCGTAACCAGCCATTGCCATAAAATCAAGCCCCATATAGTCGGCTTCGCTTTCCATTTTGCGTGAATAATTAAGCGTACCGAGTTGTCCGCCAAGCCCGTAAGCAGTGTTAATTACATTTTGAAAAGTTTGAGACGTTCCACCAATAAGTCCGCCAAGCACCGACCCGCCAAGTTGCAAAGCGTATTGCTGACTCATCTGTTCGCTGCTATGTTTGGCAACAGCGTGCGCAATTTCGTGCCCAAGCACAACCGCAAGTCCGGTTTCAGTTTGTGTAACGGGCAAAATTCCGGTATAAACCACAATTTTTCCGCCCGGCATACAAAACGCATTTACCTCGTCGCTTTGCACAAGGTTGTATTCCCATTGATAGTTTGCAACATCGCTACCGCGCCCAACACTGTTCATATAAGTTTGAACAGCAACAGCAATGCGCGAACCGACACGTTTTACCATTTCTGTGTTGGTTTTGTCGGTCGAAAGCGGTGCGGTTTTAATAAAATCGCTGTAACTTTGCGCACTCATAGCCAAAACTTCCGAATCCGGCACGAGCGAAAGTTGTTTGCGCCCCGTCAGAGCAACGGTGGTACATGCGGCAGCCAAAAACACAACTGCCAATACTAAAATTAAATTTCTGAAATTCATTGTATTTATTTTTTAAATTAATATTTTTAAAATCGCTGCAAAAATAATTCTTTTTTCTCAAAAACCATTATTTTTTTAATTTTTTTTACAAAATATGCGATCATTGCTTGGGAAAATAATATTTGAAAAAATGCTTATTTTCATGACTTTTTTTATTTCTGACAATTCTCATCTTGATAGTTATGTAATAATGAAAAAACATTTCATTGCAAAGTTAAATGATTTTTATTAGAATGCAAAATATTTTCTGTATTTTTGTGAAAAAATCTTCGCATAATTGATACTTTGGAAAGGTAAGGAAAAATTACGGCTTTATTGTAGAGATTGCAGAAAAGAAAAAAAGTTAAGTTAAAAAAATGACTAATTTTATGAACTTTAAATTTTCAAATTATTTAATTGCGCTTCGGGCGTGGTCGGCACCGGCATCGACAATGCCCGCTCTGGCGGCATTTTCGTATTATTTTTATAAACATTTTACGTCAAATATTGCGGTAAATTGGACTTTGGGTGCACTGGCAATTCTGGGCGCGTTCATTTTTCATATGGGTGCAAACTTGGTAAGTGATTATTTCGATTTCCGTCAGGGCGTGGACAGAAAGGAAACTTACGGTTCGAGCCGACTGCTGGTTGACGGCGTTATGCAGCCGAAAACTATTTTGTGGTACGGCGTGGCGTTTCTGTTTGTCGGCTGTGTGCTTGGCGTGTTTTTGTGGCGGAACACGGGAAATAACTTGCTTTGGATAGGCGTGGCGGGGCTTGTCGGGTCATTTTTTTATTATAAATTCAAATTCAATGCTTTGGGCGATTTGTTAATATTTGTTATTTTTGGGCAACTCGTGGCTCTGGGAACCGGATTTGTGATGACTTCTTCGCTCAACTTTACATTGCTGCTCGTTTCGGCACCGATAGGTTTTTTGGTGGTCAATATTCTGCATTCCAACAATTTGCGCGACATTAAGCACGACGGTCAGGCGAATATCCGTACTCAGGCAATGGTAATCGGGCTGCGTGCATCGAAAATACAATATTTTACGTTGTCGGCGCTGGCGTATCTTTTTGTAATTGGAATGATAATTTGCGGCATACTTTCGGTGTGGAGTGCGCTTGTATTGCTTACTGTGCCGATTTCGATAAAAAACTGCAAACGAATAACTACCGCCGAAATTGAAAAGCCCGAAAATATCAAAGATATGGACACCGAATCGGCAAAATTAGTGCTGATGTTCAGTTTGTTGTTAATTTTATCTAATTTTATTGCAGGAATATTAAAATAATTTTCGTATGAAACGTCTAATTTTAGGAATTTTGATAGCCGCTGCGCTTTGGTTTTTGATGTTTTCGCCTTTGACGGGCGGAATGTTCAACTTTTGGGCGGCAATGAGCATTTCGGCGGCGGTTTTGATTGGAATAAGTTTTTTGTTTAATAAAAATTTTTGGCAGCAGTTTAGTTTTTCGCTCAAAGATTGTTTGATTGGCGTTGTTTCGGCGGTGGTACTGTGGGGCGTGTTTTATGCGGGCGATTATTTTTCGTCACTGCTGTTCGATTTTGCAAAACCACAGGTACATTCGATTTATCAGTTGCGAGACGGGCAAAATCCTTTATACATCGCACTGTTGCTGCTTTTTTTGATTGGACCGGCGGAAGAAATTTTCTGGCGCGGATACGTTCAGCGCACAATCGGCAAAAAATACGGCGAATGGGTTGCGGTGTTCGCTGCTACGGCAATTTATGCACTGGCGCACGTTTGGGCGGGGAATTTTATGCTCGTAATGGCAGCGTTAGTGTGTGGCGGTTTTTGGGCTTTGATTTATAAATGGAATAAAAATATCGTTACCGTAATCATCTCTCACGCCATCTGGGACGTAATGGTGTTCGTTTTATTTCCGATAAAATAATGACCACAAATTTTTAAAATATTAATATTCAAAATATTAGTAAATGAATAAAAACAAAAAATACGAATTAAAAACTGAAAACACCGCTTATATTGAGATTATTGACAATATCAAGCAACAGATTCAAGCGGCGCAATACAAGGTTGTTCTTGGTGCAAACCGAGAATTGATTGTGCTTTATTGGAATATAGGAAAAATTATTAACGAAAAGGCGGTTTGGGGAAATAAATTTATTGAAAATCTTGCAAAAGATATTAAATTTGAATTTCCAAATTCTACGGGGTATTCTGTTCGTAATCTGAAATATATGTCTAAATTTGCTCGGCTTTTTCCTGATTTTGAATTTGTGCAAGCGGCACTTGCACAAATTAGTAATTCTGAAATTATGCAACGCAGCGTTGCACAATTTGAAAACGCTGAATTTGTGCAAGCACCGCTTGCACAAATTAGTTGGTATCATCATATTGCGCTGATGGACAGAGAAAAAGACACAATGAAGTATCTTTGGTATGCTCGAAAAACGGTACAAAATGGTTGGTCACGTAATGTTTTGGTTCATCAAATTGAAACTGACTTGTACGGACGACAGGCGATTGCCGAAAAAGTAAATAATTTTGCCACAAAATTACCATCGCCACAAAGCGAACTTGCCCACCAAACAATGAAAGACACTTACATTTTTGATTTGATACCATTCGGCGAAAATATAAAGGAACGAGAGATTGAACGCACTATGATACAGCATATTACGCAACTTCTTTTGGAACTCGGCGAAGGTTTTGCCTTTCTCGGAAATCAATATCATTTGGAAGTTGGCGGCGAAGATTTTTATATTGATTTGCTGTTTTATAACTTAAAATTGCGTTGTTATGTGGTTATTGAATTGAAAACAGGTGATTTTAAGCCCGAATATGTCGGCAAACTGAATTTTTATCTTTCGGCTGTTGATAATATTTTGAAGACAGATTTTGATAATGCCTCAATTGGGTTGCTTTTGTGTAAGTCAAACAATAAAATCATTGCAGAATACGCATTAAAAGATGTAGAAAAACCAATTGGCGTAAGCGAATATAAATTGACAAAACATTTGCCCAAAAATTTGGAAAAACTTTTACCGAGCATTGAAGATATTGAGCGAAAATTAGAGAAAAAATAAATTGAAAAAAAGTTGTAATTTTGCAGAAAATAGAATTATTAATGAACGAATATTTCAGGCATAAAAATATTGATTATTCGTGGTCGTTTTCAGATAAAACGATTAAGGATACTTCGTATATTACACACGGCTATTACACGTATCCTGCGAAATTTATTCCGCAACTCGCCGAGCGTTTGATTAAAGAAAATTCCGCAGAAGGTGATATTGTGATTGACCCGTTTATGGGTAGCGGAACAACTGTTGTTGAGGCGATTGTGAATAATCGTGTTGGAATAGGAACGGATATTAATGAAATTGCAAATTTGTTGGCGAAAGTTAAAACAACGCCGATTGATAATACCATTTTGGCAGAGGAATTTTATAAAATTGAAAATGATTTAATAAAAAGATTAAACGGACAATTTGAGCAGGCATTAAAAAATGCCTTGTTGAAAGTTCCTGATAATGAACGAATTGATTATTGGTTTTTGCCCGAACAAAAAGAAAAATTAGCAATTATTTTAGAGCGAGTTTTAGAAATTGAAAATCAAGATATACAAAATTTCTTTTTGGTAACTTTTGCCCAAATTCTAAAATCGAGTTCAATTTGGTTGCAAAAAAGTGTTATACCGACTCGTGATTTGAACAAAAAAATATTCACAAGCAGCGTAAATAAGTAATGATATGCAAACGTCAAAAGGACTTTTCCAAATAATAGCAAAGCAACTAAATGATAAAATTGCTGGTTTGTTGGTAAATGAAACTGACAAATGGTGTAGTTTTTATCAAAAAGGAGGAAAGCGATTTGCCTATTGTTTGTTATCGAAAAAAACTACAAATATTTCATTTTGGTGTTTGGGAAATGTTGATGAAATAAAACAAAGATATGGTGGAAAAATCGAATTTTTGAAAAGAGATAAGACAACAGGTGGATTTGGCAAAGATTTTCAAATTAGTTTTTCAATTGACAATGAGTATGAAATTGCAGATGTGGTAAATTTGCTTGTCGAAATTTCTAATAGTTGGACAAAAGAAGAGTTAATTTCTGCTTACAATCTTTATTGTAAAATTCCTGTATCTGAAATTAATAGAAACAACAAAGAAATCATACGATTTGCAGAACTATTATATAAAACACCAAAAGAAATAACAAAACGATTTAAAAATTTTTCAAAATTAGATGCATCTATTCAAATTTTAGAAAATATTGAAAATGAAGATATTAACACTTGGAATTTATTTAATTCTAATTGGCAAAAATCAGTTTATGAAAGCGAAAAAAACTTAGTTGATTTAGAAAATAAATTAAAGAAAATTTCAAATTTTCCAAAAGGTAAGGAACGAGAAAGGGTTGTTTCAACAAGAGTTAATCAAACATTTTTCAGAATGGCGGTATTAACTTCGTATCAAAATAAATGCTGTATCACAAATTTACCTTTTGTCGAATTGCTAAATGCAAGTCATATAATTCCGTGGGCTTCAGATGAAAACAATAGATTAAATCCTCATAATGGATTATGTTTGAATGCTTTACACGATAGAGCATTTGATAGAGGTTTTATTACGGTATTGCCCGATTATACAATTAAAGTTTCAAATTATATAGGTGAAATTATTGATAATAAATCTGTTAGCGATTATTTTATGAAATATCAAAATCGAAAAATATTTTTACCAAACAGATTTTTGCCAGAAAAAACGTTTTTAGAATACCATAATCAAAATATTTTTAAAAGATGAAAGAGATACAAACATTTATAACAATAGATGAAATGCGAGATTTTTATAAGGAAAAATGTGAAGAAATTAATGAAATATTTTCTGAAGAAAAATTTGCAAATTTCGTAGAATTTTGCGAAATTGATTTTTTTGATTGGTTAAAAGGTAATTGGAGATATTTTAATGCAAAGTAGAGTTTTATATAGTACTTTTGTAATTTGGAATTTATTACAGCGTTACACAAAAGAAAATGATTTGATTGTTGACCCAATGTGCGGAAGTGGAACTACCATAGATGTGGCTCGCGAACTAAATAGAAATGTGATTGGTTTTGACCTTAATATTGTGCGAAATGACGTGATAAAAAATGATGCACGACAAATTCCTTTGAAAGACGAAAGCGTTGATTTTGTGTTTATTGACAGTCCATATTCTGATAATATTAATTATTCTGATGACCCACGATGCATTGGAAAAATTTCTTGCGAAAAAATAGAATTTTATGACGAATTGGAAAAAGTGGCAAAGGAAATTCACAGAATTTTGAAACCAAACAAAGCGATGGCTTGGCTTATCGGCGACCAATGGATTAAACGAAAATATACACCAACAGCGTATTTATTATATCAACGCTTGGAAAAACTTTTTGAAACATTAGATGTAATATGTGTTACACGCCACAATCAAACATCAAATACATCGCTTTGGCATAACCGTGCAAGACGTTTTAATTTTTATTTACGAGGATATAAAACTTTATTTATAATGAAAAAGAAAAAAATATGAATAACATAGCACATAAAGAAGAATGGGATTTTATTGTAAATGAAACCCACAATGGCGATAAAGACAATCGAATAAAAAGAGAAATTTTGTTTATTTTGCAAGGCGAACTTTCAAAGCCAAATCCTAATATGGACTTTTATAAATGGCAAAAAGATAATTATTTGAGTTTAGATTTTGAAACTTGTAACCAAGTAAATTCATTTATCAACAAATATGAAAACCTGATTTATACCTGATAAAAAACAAAACAACCTGAGTAACAACGAAATACCTTGACAAAAAAATTGGAAAAACTTGTACCAAGCATTGAAGATATTGAACGAAAATTAGAGAAAAAATAAATTTATTATGAAAAAAATATTTATTATATTAATTTGTTTTATAAGTAGTTATACAATTTTTACAAATTGTTCTACAACGAATAAAGTTGAAGGAAATAACACAAAAAAAGTCATTTTTAAAGATAATTTTAATGACAATTCGAATAATTGGGAAACTGTGAGCGACGGTGAGTTTTTGTTGGAAATCACAAAAGGCGTTTTACATTTGAATAAAAATCATCTAAATCGAATAGACAACGGTTGTTTATGGTATTCAAAACAGATTAAAAACCTCAATACAAGTGATAATATCAAAATATCTTTTGATATAAAATTTTTAAATTTTGAAGTTTATATTGACAAAGCAATAGATTTTATGTGGGGAAATGATAGTGATTTGTATCAATTAACCATTGATTATCAAGGATGTGTGCAGCTAAGGCGATTTACAAGTGGCAAAGGTTGGTCGGATACATTTATCTCTTCCTTTTATAAAAATGATGCATATGCAATATGCACATATTCAGGTAAATATGAAAATTTCATACCTCGTCGTTTTAATAATATATCAATTATTCAAAAAGACGAAAATTGTTTGATTTATATTAATAATAAGAAAGTTGTAGATGTAAAAATCAAAAAGATACAGGGAAATTCCATTGGCTTTCAACAATGTGTGAAAGTTGAGTGGGTATTAGATAATTTAAAAATTGAAAAAATAAAATAACATCATCATAAAATATAAACATAAAATCAATATGACCCCAAATTTTAGAAACATTGATATTCACGACTTTAAGGCGAAGTCGCGGAAAACGGGCAAAAGCAAATATCTTACGCCCGAACAGATTCCTGTTAAGGAATATTACACAAAAGACGATTTGAAAGGCATTGAACATCTGCATTATGCGGCTGGTATTGCGCCTTTTTTGCGCGGACCGTATTCGGGAATGTATGCGATGCGTCCCTGGACAATTCGTCAGTATGCGGGATTTTCGACCGCCGAAGAATCAAACGCTTTTTATCGCCGCAATCTTGCTTCGGGGCAAAAAGGGCTTTCCGTTGCATTTGATTTGGCGACTCATCGCGGTTACGATGCCGACCATCCGCGCGTTGTTGGCGATGTTGGCAAAGCGGGCGTTTCGATTTGTTCGATAGAAGATATGAAAGTGCTTTTCGACGGCATTCCGCTCAATCAAATGTCGGTTTCGATGACGATGAACGGTGCGGTGCTGCCGATTTTGGCGTTTTATATTGTGGCAGGATTAGAACAGGGCGCAACGCTCGAAGAGTTGAACGGCACTATTCAGAACGATATTTTGAAGGAATTTATGGTGCGAAACACTTATATTTATCCGCCAAAATTTTCGATGAAAATCATTGCCGATATTTTTGAATATACCTCTAAAAATATGCCCAAATTCAATTCGATTTCGATTTCGGGCTATCATATGCAGGAAGCGGGTGCTACGGCTGATATTGAACTCGCCTACACTTTGGCTGACGGCTGGGAATATCTTCGCGCCGGCGTGAATGCGGGAATGAGCATTGACGCTTTTGCGCCGCGTCTGTCGTTTTTTTGGGCTATTGGAATGAATCATTTTATGGAAATTGCCAAAATGCGTGCTGCACGGCTGCTTTGGGCAGAAATTGTGAAAACTTTTAATCCTAAAAATGAAAAATCGCTTGCTTTGCGAACTCACTGTCAAACTTCGGGCTGGTCGCTCACAGAGCAGGACCCGTTCAATAATGTCGGCAGAACCTGCATTGAGGCGATGGCGGCTGCGCTTGGACATACGCAATCGCTGCACACAAACGCACTTGACGAGGCAATCGCACTTCCGACAGATTTTTCGGCGCGGATTGCTCGAAATACACAAATTTATATTCAGGAAGAAACCAATATTTGCCGCGAAATTGACCCTTGGGCTGGCTCGTATTTTGTTGAAAATCTGACAAAAGAAATTTACGAAAAAGCGTGGAAACTGATTCAGGAAGTCGAAGAACTCGGCGGAATGGCAGCGGCGATTGAAACGGGCATTCCAAAAATGCGTATCGAAGAGGCGGCGGCTCGCACTCAGGCGCGTATCGACAGCGGCGAACAGACCGTTGTTGGCGTTAATCGCTATCGTTTGGCTCAGGAAGACAGCATTGATACTTTGGAAGTTGATAATACCGCCGTGCGCCGTCAGCAGATTGAGCGTTTGAACGAATTAAAATCAAAACGCAATAATGATGATGTTAAAAAAGCCCTTGCGGCGATTACCGAATGTGTGAAAACGGGCAAAGGCAATTTGCTCGAACTCGCCGTTGAGGCGGCAAAAGTACGCGCCACTTTGGGCGAAATTTCAGATGCCTGCGATGCAGTTGTGGGCAGATATAAAGCAACAATTAAAACCATTTCAGGAGTGTATTCAGCAGGAACAAAAAACGATGCGGATTTCAAAAAAGCGTGCGAACTCACGGCGAAATTTGCGAAAAAAGAAGGTCGCCAGCCGCGAATTATGGTGGCGAAAATGGGTCAGGACGGACACGACCGCGGCGGAAAAGTCGTAGCAACGGGCTTTGCCGATTGCGGCTTTGATGTTGATATGGGTCCGCTTTTCCAAACGCCCGCAGAAGCGGCAAAACAGGCGGTTGAAAACGATGTTCATATTCTTGGCGTGTCGTCGTTGGCGGCAGGACACAAAACGCTTGTGCCTCAGGTAATTGACGAACTAAAAAAACTCGGACGCGAGGATATTTTGGTCGTTGCCGGTGGCGTTATTCCGCCGCAGGATTACGATTTCCTTTACAAAGCAGGCGTAGCGGCAATTTTCGGTCCCGGCACCAACCTCGCCAAAGCCGCCGTGGCAGTAATGGAAATATTGATGGGGTAAGGAATAGAATGAAGAATGAAGAATTGAGAATTTATTCAATATTTTTTAATAAAAGCACGCAGATAACGCAGATTATTAAGATTTGCACAGATAAGAATTTAAAAAAATCTGTGTTATTTGTGTACTATGGTATTGATAAGAAAATATTTTATGTATAAAACATCTTTTTTAATTGCATTCAGCTGTTTTTTGTGCTTTTTAAATATAAAAGCACAAAATAACAAATATGATTATATCTCAAGCGGATATTATGAACTTGTGTATGAAGCAGATATCGCTCACCGTGTAGGTAACGACAGTTTGGCTTTTATAAAATTACAGGAAGCTGAAAAGCGATGTCCTATGATTTACCAACAGATGTATCAAGAAATGGATTTATTTTGTTTTTTATTACTGAAAAACGGGCAATACGACAAATCAATTTCGTATATGGATACTTTGGCAACGAAGTATGGAACACTACCTCTCGGTGTGTTGTATGAAATGGATACGGATAGTATTATACGAAAAGAATTACTGTTAAAAGTTCCAAATTTTTACGACTCTGTTGTTCCTAGATTATATGCAAAATATGAAAATTTTTACACACCTGAAAGAGATTCTGTTATACAAATTTTGAAAAAAATGTCCGATGAAGATCAAAAAGTAAGACAAGGAACTATTGATTATAATAAAATGCAAAAAACCGATAGTATTAATCTAGTAAAAATATTTGAATTTATTGACAAATACGGATATCCAGACGAGAAACTTCTTGGAAATAGAAATTTACCATTGTACATTGCTATTGGCGCAATGATTGTCCATCAATCCAAAAGCCAAAAATTACAGGAAATGCTAATTCGTTTTGTCAGAGAAGGAAAGTGTTCGCCACGTACATACGGTTTTTTCATAGACCACCGTATGTTGGGGGAAAGAAAAAAGTTTATTTTTCATATTTATTCCAATGCGACCGATGACCAAATTTTTGATGTTGATTTTGTAAACCAAAGACGGCTTGCTATCGGAATGCCCACAAGAGAAATGGAACGAAAACGAAATGAATTAATAAAGCAAAAATATGAACTGTAACTCAATAATTATTTTTTGCGGAAGAAACCAGTGATTTGACGAAATGAGGTTTATTTATTGTTATTTCTCAAAAAAAATATATACTTTTGCACTTTTAAAATTTTAAAAATATAAATAAGATGAAGAAAATTATACTTTTTCTGATAGTTTTGTCGAACTCTTGTTTGCTGTTTGCTCAACCGATTTACAATAAAGACGGGATTCGTCTTTATCATCATTTGTCGGCAGAAGAGGCGGCACTTTACAAAAGTGTTCAGATGCAGCAAACAGCAACTGCGGCACCGGTCGGGCAAATTCGCCCCATTGCAGAATATGAGCCGGCAGAAGCCGTGCTTGTACGTTATCCTTTTGGTATTCCGATGGCTTTGATTAAAGAATTGGCAAAGGATATAAAAGTCATTACTATTGTTGCAAATACTTCGCAAAAAAACACGGTATTAAGTCAATACAATTCAAATGGCGTAAACACTGCAAATTGCGATTTTTTGATAGCAAGTACCGACACTTACTGGACACGTGATTATGGTCCGTATTTTTTGGCTATTAACAACAGTCAGGTGGCAATGTACGATTTTACATACAACCGCCCACGCCCGAACGATAACCTTGTTAATTCATATCTGGCTACTTATTTGTCGATGGACAGATATTCTTCTACCATTCAGCAAACCGGCGGCAATTATATGAACGACGGAACTAACCAAGCCGCCTCGACGGATTTGGTGCTGGAAGAAAATTCCACATATACACAGCAGCAGTTGGAAACGCATTTTCAGCAATATTTGGGAATAGAAAATTATCATTTTACTGCCGACCCATTGTCGGATTATATCAAACACATAGATTGCTGGGGAAAATATTTATCCCCGACAAAAGTGATGATTGGAAAAGTAGCAAAGACGGATTCCAGATATCAACAATTTGAAAATATTGCAAATTATTTTGCCTCGCTAACCACCGCTTATGGAACACCGTATCAGGTATATAGAGTTTATACGCCGGGTGCAGTCGGTTCAGGACCAGCCACTCCTTATACAAATTCACTTATTTTAAATAAAAAAGTTTTTGTGGCAATAACAGGCAACAGTAATGATGCGGCGGCACTTCAATCATACAGAGATGCAATGCCAGGATATCAGGTTATTGGAATAAGTTACAGCGACTGGATTGACACCGACGCACTGCATTGCCGCACACACGAAATTGCCGACAGATGTATGCTTTATGTAAAACATCAACCATATTTTGGGGAAATAGAAAATACTGGAAATTTGACTTTTAACGCTCAGGTTTATTCTTATTGCAACAATACGATTTATCCCGATTCGGTTATTATTTATCTTAAAACAAACAATTCATCTGAATTTACGCCTTACAATATGACTTATGCAGGAAATAACGAATGGACAACAACGATTTCCGGTTTGCCGAGTGAAACGATTGAATATTATGTATTTGCTGCCGACGAATCGGGAAGAAGAGAAAATAAACCATATATTGGTGCTGCCGACCCGTACAAATTTACATTGATTGGAACTCAATCAAGTTCTGAAAAAGTTAATTTTTTACCTATAAATATTTATCCAAATCCTGCCTTTAATTATATCAATATTGAAAATAATACTAATTCCACACAAGCGGAAATTTATAATATTTTTGGGCAACAGATAAAAGAAATAAGTATTTCAAATGGTATTAATTCAATAAATATCAAAGAGTTACCTGTCGGAATTTATTTTATTGAAGTGAATGATAATACGTTTAAATTTATAAAACAGTAATTTTCCCAGAAAATCTTGAAATTTACCTAAATATTGTTTGTTCTCTGTCTGCCCCGACCGAAATTATCCGTATCGGAATTTGTAATTCGTGTTCCAAAAAGGCGATATAATCGGAAAATTCTCGTGGAAAATCCTTTTCGTGGCGGACATTTGTCATTTTTTGCCGCCAACCGCGTAACTCTGTGTAAATCGGTTTTATGTTTTCATTTATTTCAAAAGGAAAATTTTCAATACGTTTTCCATTCAATTCGTAAGCAATACACGCTTTTATTGTTTCAAATTCATCTAAAACATCGCTTTTCATCATTATTAACGCCGAAACGCCATTAATCATAATCGCATATCGCAACGCCACAAGGTCAATCCAGCCGCAGCGGCGCGGACGACCGGTTACAGAGCCAAATTCGTTGCCGTTTTGCCGCATCGTATCGCCTTGAATATCAAAAAGTTCCGTTGGAAAAGGTCCGCTGCCAACGCGAGTACAGTACGCTTTGAAAATTCCGAAAACTTCACCGATTTTTTTCGGCGGCACACCCAAACCCGTGCAGGCACCCGCACAAACTGTATTCGACGATGTTACGAAAGGATAAGAGCCAAAATCAATGTCGAGCAAGGTGCCTTGTGCGCCTTCGGCAAGAATGCGTTTGCCTGCGGTAAGTTGCTGACTTATAAAATGTTCGCTGTCAATAAATTCAAAATTCTTTAGAAATTTGATTCCTTCAAAAAAAGGTTTTTCAAGTTCCGATAAATTATAAGAAAAATCGTACAAAGAGAGCAATTTTTTATGTTTTTCAACAGCAGTTTTATATTTTTCTTCAAAATTTTCATCAATATCGCCCACTCGCAAACCGTTACGGCTGATTTTGTCGGTATATGCAGGTCCGATTCCTTTGCCTGTCGTGCCGATTTTTGAACTGCCTTTTGCGCTTTCGCCAGCAATATCAATGAGGCGATGAGTGGGCAAAATAAGATGCGCTTTTTTGGAAATTTTCAGCCGCTGAAACAGTTGCTGCCCCGATTTTTGCAAATCTTCAACTTCGGCGCAGAAAAGCGCAGGGTCAATCACAACGCCATTTCCAATAACATTGATTTTCCCGCCCTGAAAAATCCCAGACGGCACAGAGCGCAACACAAACTTTTTCCCTTCAAATTCGAGTGTGTGTCCGGCGTTCGGACCGCCCTGAAAACGCGCAACAACATCATATTGGGGCGTTAAAACATCTACAATTTTACCTTTCCCTTCGTCCCCCCATTGAAGACCGAGTAAAACATCAACCATTTTTTTTATATTTCAAGATTTCAGGATTTCAAGATTCCAAAATTAGAAGTGCTAAATACAAGTGCAAAAATACAAAATCTTTCGCAGATTTCGTCTTTTTTTATTTTTGTCAATAATTTTGAAAAAAAATTTCCCCTCAAAACGTTACCGTAAAAGCAAGTTTTAGAGCAAGATTATCTTTCCAATCGGGTAAATTATAATATCCAAAGCGGTAAAAACCACCTAAACCGATATTGAAAGTTGCAATTTTATACAAAGGTATCCGCACAATATTTTTAATAATCAAACCGCCTTCCTGAAAAATATGGTTTGCCTGCAAAAACGCAATATCGTGATTTTCAGGATTATTTAACTTTCCCCAGCCGGCATTATATGCAATCACAAATTCGGGACTGAAATGCTTGGTTTTCAACAGCAAAGTGCCAAAATTGTGAGAATAAAACACTTGAGCGTAGCGGTCGGACAAAAATTCGTATGGTTGCATTGTTTGAAAAGTATTTGGAATAAACAGCGAAAACAGTTTGTCGCGGCTGCCTTCGCCCGTAAAAAGCAGACAATAAGGCAAATCGCGGTCGATATAACCGCCTGCCAACCGCAAATTCGACTGTCCGATTCGCCCGTTGTAAGCGCGAAGATCAACCGAAATTTCATATTTATTGTAAATCGGACTTTCTGCTCTTAAAAAATTAACGCCCCGCGTGTAACTTACGCTAAAAATCGGATTTCCCGGCGTTAGCAACACACGCTCTTTGCCAATAGTGCTGTATTTTTCATTCACGTAATAACGCAATTTAAAACTCACATCATCGGCTGTAAAATCCGCTATCGGCAAATTTTTATAATTATAATCATAAAGCGGCGTCATATTTTTTGAAGAAAAAGACGCCTGCAACTGCAACGGACGAAAGGGCTGATATTTTGCCTCAAATTTATGCTCAGCAACGCGGTCGAAGCGGCTCGCCAGCAAATTTCGCAAATAATTATCATTCCACTCTAACGAACTGCTCGAAAGGTTTTTACCCGCTTCCTTCAAAGTATTTTGATAAATATATTTCAATTTCAAACCGTGCGATTTTTGAATTGTCCATTCAATTTCGCCGCCGTATTTCCATTTTTTGTCGCCCGTTCCGTAGCCAAAATATCCGCCGACCGACAGATGTTTCAACAAATTTTCATTAGTATAAATCCCCAGCCCAAGCCGCGTTTTTTCGTAAACATTTGCACTCATCAATCGCCCCAAATCAATATCAAATTTGCCGACCGAAATTTTGTATTCATAAATTTTAGGCAACATATTCAGAACATAATCCATATTAAATCCTTCTTTGCGCATATCGTCGAGCAAACTGTCGGTTCTGTTATAAAAATTTATTTCGCGCTGCGTCATCGGCATTGGGCGCAAAGAATCGAAACGCGAAATATTATATTCAATGCTGTCTTCATCCAAATAAATCTGCTCAAGCCGATTCGGTAGTTTCTCGTTAACCGAATATTTTACATCACTTATATGAGAAACTATTGAAAAAATTATTTTAAAATTCATAAACAAAGCAGGAAATTCACCCAATCTGACAACCTGTTCCAAATCGGTGGGAAACCATTTTCCGTTTGTTTTTTCATATTCCTGCTTGAAATAAAAATCTGTCCCAAATGTTTGGTACGGCTGAGCCAAAACTCGCGTTATAGCGTAGCCGTCGGAACTGATAAAAAGCGTACCTTTCAACCCCTGAATATTGGAATTCTTTTTAGGATAAAAACTTATTTCAAATATTGTATCTTTTTCATTTTCAGGAATATATTTATTTTCCAAATAAAAATTATAAACAGAAATACTGCCGTCGCTCAAAGGCGTTAAATATTCGTAACTTATACGGTCGTTTGGCTGCACGGTGCTAAAAATAGGAATAGACGAATTGTAAAACGAAATTGCTTTGAAAAATATAGCGTACATTGTTTGACCCAAAATCGGCGATTTGAAACCTGATGTACGGTTGCCAATAATTTTTTCTTCATTTCGAGTGCCTTGTTTGCTTGCCAGCACAATGGTTTCGGAAACATATGCCAACGAATCTCTTTTAATTGTATCGGATTTTTCCAACTGCGCTTCCGCCTGCATTTCGAGCATAGTTTTTACATAATTGCGGTAAGAATATTCGTCGTATTTTTCAAAATTATTTATGTTTTTATTTGCAATCGCCCGACGGATAATGCGATGCGCAGGATTATTTTTAGGCGTAATTACCACTTCGCCAAGCGTAACCGACTGCTCTTCCAATTCTATCATAATCGGCTGCGCCAAAAGTGCTGGTTGCGAAATTTTCTTTGAAATAAAACCAACGCAGGAAATTTGCATTGTCTCTACATTTCTGTCGGCAATAGCAAATTTCCCGTTTTTATCGGCAATAACGACTTTTTTTTGTCCGCCCGACACGTAATTTATTGAAACAAAAGGGATTGGCAAGCGCGTACTCTTTTCGGTTACAACGCCTTGAATCTGCGCTTGCAGAAAAAGTGGAAATATTAATAATATATTGAAAATTAATAATTTATACATAATTTTTCTTTATATCAATACTTGTGTTTTTTTTCAAAGTACAAAAGTAAAAATTATAGATAAAAAAATAAAATATTTATGAAAATATTTGTTTGTTAAAAAAATGTTGTATTTTTGCAGCGGGAAAAAATTTAATTATCAATAATAATAAAAATTTAATAAGAATATTACAAAATTATAGAGCGCACCGATTGCAAATCGGCGCGAGCAATATCAAAAATTGTTTAGACAGGCATCGCAAAAAAGCGGTGCCTGTTTTTGTTTTTCGTATTTTCTCTGTGTCCTCTGTGCCAACTCTGTGGCTCTCTGTGTAAAATTATAACACAGAGTTACACAGAGGATTCACAGAGTTACACGGAGCATTTTTTCAAAGTTTTAGATTGCAGATCAAGATGCGCAATGACAGAACAATTTTCTGCTATTTTTTTCAGCAGTATAAAAAAAACAACAAATTGACAGTGAAAATTACACAAAAATTTTTTTATTTGTGCTTTATCTCTCACTATAAGGCAGATACAAAAACAGAAAAACAGTTTGTTTTTCCTATACAAACAAATTTATTATTTTTTTTTCATAAAAAAATTGTATGATTGAATGTTTTTTTTATGTTTATATTTTTATAAAATACTTTTGCACAATAAATTCAAAAAAAATAATTTATTTAAGTAATGAATATGAAAAAAATCTTTTTAATTTTGATAACGACTGTTATCAGTATCAGTGGCTTAAATGCACAGGTAGGTATTAATACCGAAAATCCAAATCCACTTACAGTGCTGGATGTAATGCAAAGTAAAACACCAAAAGGTGTTATGGTACCGCGTATGACGGAGGCAGAGCGTGATTTGATAGACATATCAAATGATTCTGTGGCAAATTCATTGATGATTTACAACACAGTCGAAGATTGCTACAACTATTTTTCAAAAACAGAAAAAAGTTGGATTTCTGTATGCGGCGGAATGGCAAAAGCAGTATTCACTGTTGACAACTGTGATGAAATTTCCTTTTTCGGCACTTATACGAAAGCGGTAGCATTAGACGGTTCAAATTATTTGAAAGTTAATGTTGATGTAACCAAAGAAGGAAGTTATAATTTTTCGGGTAATACAACTAACGGCTACGGATTTACTACGCAAGGAACATTTCTTTCCACAGGAATGCAAACAATCACTATTCCCGGACAAGGAAAACCATTGAACGAAAATCAGAGTCCGGGCGACCTTGTAACTTTTACCTCTTCAGGTGGAACAGTGAATTGTTCAACTTTTCGCATTCCGGTAATGCCGCCGACCGCAAGTTTTTCACTTAATTGCTCAAGCGCAAAATTTAATGGAGCGTACGTGAAAAATAAATCGCTTACCGCCGCAAACACTGTAACTATGAGTGTAAATGTAACGGATATTTCCACCGGCGGCTCGTGGTCTGTTTTTAGCAATACGGTAAATGGCATTTCTTTCCAGGGTAGCGGAATGTTTACCACTACCGGTCAGCAAACCATTACATTGCAAGGAAACGGCACGCCTACCACTACCGACCCAATCACTTTGAAATTTACCACCAACAGCAAAGACGGTGCAGCAACCTGTATGGCTACTGTTAATATTGCCATTCCACCGATGACGGTGTTAAGTTTAGGTACTGTAAGCAATGCGGGTTATAGCGTATTTTCTGCTGCTGCCGACACTTACAAAATGCTGATGGACAAAACAAACTTTGGCACTCAAGATAACAGTACGGTAAAATTTGGAGACGGTACAACTACCTGGAAAGTTCTTAATCCAACTAACGGAGTCCCCGGCGCGGCGGTAATTACCAATTACTTAAATGGCACAACAACAGGAAATCCGCCCGACATTGTAATAACAGGTATCGGCTGGGAAGTAAATGATGCAACTATGATACAGGCATTTGTAAAATATTTGCAAAATGGCGGTGTGTTGATTATGTTTTGCGAACAGGTAAATGCTATGAATGCTGCGCTGTTAAATGCAATATTCGGAACAGGAACTGCTATTACTACGCCTCAAAACGGCAATTCGGCAGGAACACGATACCTATTTTCGCCATCTTTGAGCAACGACCCTGTACTAAATGGTCCTTTCGGCAATTTGGCTGGCTTGTATTGGGGCGAAGACGCTTCCAGCACGGCTACTGTTACAGGAATGCCGGCAAGTACTGCATCACAGATTACCGTTTATACATTTGCAACCGGAACTGTTAGCGGCAACGGCAATCCAACTATGTTCAGACATAATTCGTTGAACTTTATATGGGCTGGCGACGGTGGATTTAATTCTTCATACGATTATACTTCTACAACCGTTTGTCCGTTCTATATTCAGCAAACAATACCGCATATTCCACTGCCCAAGCCGGTACAATACTCAGGTGGTAATGGAACAAACGGTGCAGGGAATGTCTGGAATTCAATTTTTACTGCCAATGCAATGTCGTGGGCTCTACAAACTGCCATAACCAGCGGAATTAATAAAGATAAATTCTAAAAAATTGCCCAAAACTGGTCAACTTTCTTTTAAAAATAAAATTTTACAACGCTTTTTTATTGTTCAAATATTTAAGTAAAAAACAAAAAAACCGTACCTTTGCAAAAAAATTAAAAAAGTAACTATCAGTAAAGTGTTTATATAATTTTTTAACGGTAAATTGTTTTGTGTCTTAATTAAATGCTTTCAGTAGAACAACTTAGGGTAGAATTTGGCGGGTCGCCGCTTTTTGATAATGTCGGTTTTTTGATAAATCGTAAGGAAAAAGTTGCGCTTGTGGGAAAAAACGGTGCGGGCAAAACCACTTTGTTGCGTATTGCTGCGGGGCTTCAGCAACCGACAAGCGGACGAATTTTGCTGCCAAAAGATACCGTGATTGGTTATCTGCCGCAACAAATGCCGCTTGCGGATGGCACGACCGTTGTCGAGGAAACGCAAAAAGCGTTTGAACATATTACCGAACTTCAAAATCGAATCGCTGATTTGAACGCCGAACTTGCCGCACGAACCGATTACGAAAGTATTGATTATCATAATATTATAGAAAAAGTTACCGAACTTTCGGAATATTATCATTGCTTTGAAAATAATAATTTTATTGCCGAAATCGAAAAAACTTTGCTCGGATTGGGCTTTTTGCGCTCGGATTTCGACCGTCCGTGTAGCGAATTTTCGGGCGGCTGGCGAATGAGAATCGAACTTGCTAAAATTCTGCTGCAACGACCTGATTTACTGCTGCTTGACGAGCCGACAAATCATCTTGATATTGAATCAATTCAATGGCTTGAAAATTTTCTGATTACGTCAAATTCGGCTCTGCTGCTCGTTTCGCACGACCGCGCTTTTTTAGATGCCGTTACCACGCGCACAATCGAAATTTCGCTCGGAAAAATTTACGATTATAATGTTAATTATTCTAAATACGTTCAACTGCGGCAGGAACGCCGCCAGCAGCAGATTCGCGCTTACGAAAATCAACAAAAAATGATTGCCGACACCGAAGATTTTATTGAGCGGTTTCGTTACAAGGCGACAAAAGCCGTTCAGGTGCAGAGCCGCATCAAACAATTGGAAAAAATTGAGCGAATTGAGGTCGATTTGGAAGATAATTCGCATTTGAATCTCAAATTTCCGCCTTCGCCGCGCTCTGGCAGCATTCCCATTGAAATTGAAAATCTTACAAAACGTTATGGCGAAAAAATTATTTTGAAAAATATAAATTTAATAATAAATCGCGGCGAAAAAGTGGCTTTTGTGGGCAAAAACGGCGAAGGAAAAACCACGCTTGTGCGGTGTATAATGTCCGCCGCACGTCATTGCGGGCTTGACCCGCAATCCCCGCGCACCGACAATGAAATGTTTTTTTCTGGTAAACTAAAACTCGGACATAATGTTAAAATCGGTTATTTTGCGCAAAATCAAGCGAGTTTAATGGACGAAAAACTTACGGTTTTTCAGACCGTTGATTATGCGGCAGTTGGCGATATTCGCACGAAAATCCGCGATATTCTCGGCGCATTTATGTTTGGCGGACAGGCGAGCGACAAAAAGGTAAAAGTGCTTTCTGGCGGCGAACGAAGTCGTCTGGCGATGATTCGCCTGCTGCTCGAACCTGTAAATTTGCTGATTCTTGACGAGCCGACAAATCATCTTGATATGCAGTCCAAAGATATTCTAAAAGAGGCAATTCGCGCCTTCGACGGCACGGCGATTATCGTTTCGCACGACCGCGATTTTCTCAATGGCTTGGCAACTAAAGTTTATGAATTTGGTAATCAAAAAGTTACCGAACATATGGGCGGTATTTATGATTTTTTACAAAAGAAAAAAATAGAAAATCTCAATCAACTTGGAAGTCAGATTAACGTTGGCGCGGATTTGAAATCCGTGCCAAAATCATTGCAAACGCAATTTTCGGAAAATAAAATCAATTATCAGCAGCGCAAAGAACTCGCTCGCCAACTGCAAAAAGCCGAAAAAGCGGTTGAGCAGAAAGAGGCGGAAATCGCCACAATCGAAAACGAAATTGCCGAAATGACGGAATTGCTAAATCTACCCGAAAACGCTTCAAATCCCGATTTTATCCAAAAATACCAACGCCGCCAGCGCGAATTGGAACAAAAACTTTACGAATGGGAAATATTAAGTGAAGAGGCGGAAAGGTTTAAAAAAAATTAATGTTTTAAAAATCTATTATTTATTAAGTTTCAAAAAAAATGTTTTTAAATATTTGTGATTATAATTACGATTTGGCGCAAGAACGAATTGCAAAATTTCCTGTAAATCAGCGCGATAAATCAAAACTGTTGATTTACGAAAACGGCAAAATTTCTGAAAATATATTTTCAAATATCGCCGATTTTTTGCCTGCAAAATCCTTGCTTGTGCTCAATAATACGCGCGTAATCCACGCACGGCTGCTTTTTGAAAAGAAAACCGGCGCAAAAATCGAAATTTTTTGCCTTGAACCGCTCGGCACGACAGATTATGCGCTTGCATTTGCGGCTACAAATCATTGTGAGTGGAAATGTATGGTCGGAAATTTGAAAAAATGGAAAAATGATGAGATTTTAGTTAAATCATTAAAAATTAATAATTTAGAAATAAATTTTTCGGCAAAAATTATTGAAACAAATAACGAATCGCAACGAATTTTTTTTGAATGGAATAATGCGGAAATAACTTTTGCCGAAATTTTGCAGGCAGCAGGCGAGATGCCCGTGCCGCCATATTTGAATCGTAAAACACAGAAAAGCGATTTAACTGATTATCAGACAATTTATGCGCAGTTTGACGGCTCTGTGGCTGCGCCAACGGCGGGCTTGCATTTTACGGAAAATGTTTTTAATTCATTGAAAAACAAACAGATAGAACTTGCAGAAGTTACTTTGCACGTGGGTGCGGGAACTTTCCTGCCCGTGAAAGCGGAAAACGCGCTCGAACACACGATGCACACAGAAATTTTTTCCGTACAAAAATCCGAAATTGAAAAACTGCTGCAAAATTCAGGAAAAATTACCGCCGTCGGGACAACGACTTTACGCACACTCGAAAGTTTGTATTTTATTGGTTATCAGTTGTTTGAAAATCCAAATCAAAATAATTTTCATATCAGTCAAAATGCGCCATACGAAAAAAATTACACTTTGAGTGCCGCCGATTCGTTGAAAAATATTCTTAATTATTTGAATACAAATAATTTAACTCAAATCGCTGCCCAAACGCAAATAATGATTCGCCCCGGTTACGAATTTCGGCTTGTAAATTCGTTGATTACAAATTTTCATCAGCCAAAAAGCACGCTTTTACTGCTTGTAGCGGCGTTTGTCGGCAACGAAAAATGGAAAGAAATCTACGATTACGCACTTTCGCACAATTTTCGTTTCCTCAGTTACGGCGACAGTTCGCTGCTCAAACGCTAATTTACCAGCAATGTTTTCACTTTTTCAGAAATTGTACGCCCGTCGGCTTTGCCGGCAAGCATCTTGCTTGCCACGCCCATCACTTTGCCCATTTCCTGCGGCGAAGTCGCCTCGACTTGCGCAATAATCGCAGCAACGGCGGCAGTAAGTTCCTCGTCGCTCATTTGTGCAGGCAAATATTTTTTAATTACCGCTGCCTCTGCCAATTCGTTGTCTGCCAAATCATTACGATTTTGTTCTGCAAAAATTTGCGCCGATTCTTTGCGCTGTTTTACCATTTTTTGCAAAATTTTTACAGCCATCTCGTCGTGCAAAGTGCCGTCGCTTCCTTTTGCGGTTTTGGCTTCCAAAAATTCCTTTTTTATGCCTCTCAACGCTTCTAAAGCCACTTTTTCTTTGGCAAGCATCGCCTTTTTAATATCTTCGCTTATGAGATTAAATAATTTTTCTTCCATAATTATTTTAATTTTTAAAGACATGTTATTAATTTAATTTTGCTTTATTTCCTACTTGGCGTGTTACTTTCTAATCGTCTAACAATTTTTGGATTTCTTTTTTCAATTCAGGAAGATTGTTAATAACAATTGCCCAAATATTTTCTTCTGAAATACTGTCATAAGAATGAATTACAAGATTTCGTAAATTCACAATTTTTCTGGCATTAGATATTTCAATATCAGGATTTAGTACCAAAATACGATTGGTCGCTTCGCCAATGATTTCAAGATTACGCTCTACTGCGCGTTTCAACATTATATTTTGCTTGAAATCGGCAAATATTTTTCCCGTTTTTTCAAAAAAACTTTCAATTTCTTCAATGGCAAATCGAATATCATACAGCCATTTCTCTATGCGTTCGTCCATAAATTAATTTTTTATTTCGGTCAATTGAGCGGCGCAAAACAGGATTTTTAATTGTTTTTTCTTCCACTATATCAACAGAACGGTTAAAAAATTGTTCCAAACCATTTTTTAAGCCAATATAATTGTCAAAGTAATTTTCCAACTTTACCTTACCAAAATTGACCAAAAAGTCAATATCACTTGTTGGCGAGAAATTATCGGTAAGCACAGAACCAAACAAGTACATACTATCGACATTATGTTGTACCAATAGTTTGGAAATTTGTTTTATATTTTGCTCTACAATATTCATAGTTTTATTTTTCTGTAAAATTATAACAACTTTTTGATTTTTCTTTCTATCTATGAGGTTTTTTGTGCAGACGCCGCCCAACTGTCTCTTAATGCAACCGTCCTGTTGAAAACCAAATGTTCGGGTGTTGAATTGTAATCAACATTAAAATACCCGGTGCGTTGAAATTGCAGATAATCAAGCGGTTTGGCGTTTTTGAGCGACATTTCCACACGCGCATTTTTCACAATTTTTAAAGAATCGGGATTTAGCAGTTCGCGGAAATCGCGCTCGTCGGCAGACGGATTTTCGACAGTGAAAAGTCGGTCGTAGAGGCGTACTTCGGCAGGTAAACTGTTTTGCACATCAACCCAGTGAATCGTGCCTTTTACTTTGCGGTTCGATTCGGGCATTCCGCTTTTTGTTTCAGGAAAATATTCTACATAAACTTCTGTAACATAGCCGTTTTCATCTTTTTTAAAACCCTTACATTTTACGATATAAGCACTTTTTAGCCGCACTTCGCCGTCGGGCTTGAGGCGGAAATAATTTTTGGGCGCATCTTCCATAAAATCAGCGCGTTCGATATAAAGTTCGCGCGAAAACGCTATTTGCCGCATTCCTGCCGCCTCATCTTCGGGATTATTTTCGGTTTCAAGCATTTCCGTTTTATTTTCAGGATAATTTGTAATAATTAATTTTATCGGGTCTAAAACAGCAGAAACACGTTTTGCGGTTTTGTTAAGCGTTTCCCGCGCCGCAAATTCAAGAAGTCCAATGTCGTTCAGCCCGTCAAATTTTGTATATCCAATTTTATCAATAAAATTATGAATTGCTTCCGGCGAATATCCACGGCGGCGCAGTCCGCACAAAGTCGGCATTCTAGGGTCGTCCCAGCCGCTGACGAGATTTTCCTGCACAAGTTGCAGCAGTTTTCGCTTGCTCATAACCGTGTAAGTGAGATTTAAGCGATTAAATTCGCGCTGTTGCGGACGATAATCGCTATTTTGAAACTGGTCGATAAACCAGTCGTAAAGCGGACGATGAACTTCAAATTCAAGCGTGCAAAGCGAGTGCGTAACGCCCTCAAAATAATCACTTTGACCGTGCGCAAAGTCGTACATTGGATAAACTTTCCACTTGCTGCCGGTGCGATGATGCGGATGCGTGGTAATTATTCGGTACATTATCGGGTCGCGAAAGTGCATATTGGAAGATGCCATATCAATTTTGGCACGCAAAACCATTTGTCCGTCAGCGATTTCGCCATTGCTCATTTTTTGGAATAAATCCAAATTTTCGTCAATCGGGCGATTGCGAAACGGACTTTCTGTGCCTGCAACAGTTGGCGTGCCTTTTTGCTGCGCAATTTGTTCTGCCGACTGTTCATCAACATACGCCAAGCCCTTTTTTATAAAAAAAACAGCCAAATCCCAAAGTTGCTGAAAATAATCCGATGCGTAAAAAATATTTTCCCACTGATAACCAAGCCACTGAATATCCTGTTGAATGGAATCAACATACTCAACATCTTCGCGCACGGGATTTGTGTCGTCAAAACGCAAATTGCAGGTTCCGCCGTACTTTTTTGCGATACCAAAATCGAGGCAGATTGCTTTTGCGTGTCCGATATGCAAATATCCGTTCGGTTCAGGCGGAAAGCGGGTTTGTATTCTACCGCCATTGCGCCCGTTGCGCAGGTCATTTTCAACAAATTCTTCAATAAAATTTAGAGATTTCTTTTGGGTTTCGGGGGTTTCCATTGTTTTTTTATTTCAAATTTCAAGATTTCAAGATTTCAAAATTATTTTTTTTTGCTGCAAAATTACAAAAAGTTTTTAAAACTCAAATATTGCGAAATTAAAAGGTTATTTTTATTTTTTTATCAAAATCCAAATAATTACCGGTGCGCCGAGTAATGCACTTACTGTATTTACAGGCAACGGATTTGTTGGGATTTGAGTAATAATGTCGCAGGCGAGCAACAGAATTGCACCACATAATACGCTTGCAATCAACAATATACGATGTTGCGAAGTGCGAAAAAGTCCGCGTGCTAAATGCGGAACTGCAATTCCAACAAAGGCAATCGGACCGGTAAAAGCAGTAATTCCACCTGCCAAAATTCCGGTTATCAAAACAATTAAAAAACGCATTTTTTTTACAGAAATTCCCATTGACTCGGCATATCGCTCGCCTAAAAGCATACCATCGAGCGGTTTTTGAAGTAAAAATGCAGCAATAATTCCGACAATGCTAACAGGCAGCAGTACAAGCAAATACGACCACGAAACCACAAGAGAACCAAAAGTCCAGTTAATAAAAATTTTCAAAACATCGGGATTGCTCGCATTTTGCAAAATCGTAACCAAAGCCGCCGAAATTGTACCAAACATAATTCCCACAATCAGCAGCGAAACCACGTCGCGCACTTTGTACGAAACCGCAACCACCGCCGAAAGCACAACCGCCGCACCAACAACCGCCGCAAAAATCTGCGTCCAGCCGCTTTGGACAACCGCCGCAGGCACAATCGCCGCCGACATCACAACCACCGCAACGCCCAAAGAAGCCCCCGAACTAACGCCCAAAATGTATGGGTCGGCAAGCGGATTGCGAAAAAGCGTTTGCAGCAGCAAACCCGCAACCGATAGCGCAGCACCCGCTAAAATCGCCGTAATCGCCTTTGGCAAACGATAATTTATAATAATTTCGTGCAAAACAGGATTTTCATTTTTGCCAAAAATTGTCTTAAAAAAATCTGAAATTTCGATATGCGTACTACCAAAAAGCAAATCGGCAAAAACAAACGCTATTAACATTAATGTTAAAACAATGATTAATATGTAATTACGGCGTTTTGTCATTTAAGAAAATATTCTTTACATAATATATTTTTTATATTCCAAAATTCCAAGATTCCAAGATTATTTTTAATTTTTAACTTTTAGTTTTTAATTGAGAATAAGTTTATAAAGTTCATAAAGTCAAAAGTTTATAAAGTATTTTTAATTTTTAACTTTTAGTTTTTAATTTAAAAATCGTAATTCGCGCTTCATCTTAATCCTCGCAACCATTCTTCTGCCGACATTCGTTTTTTGTCGGGTGCCTGAATTGATTTTAAAAGTAAAAAACCATCATAAAATGCAATTTTTGCAAAGGTTTTGTGGTCGCTTACGAATGTTCCGTTTGCAAAATTGTGATTTTCAATGATTTTTTCAGTTTCAAAAATTTTCAAAATAATCGGCTCGCAATTTTCTTTAATACAAATTTCTGCCCAAACCGCAGGATAAGGCGACAGTCCGCGAACAAAGTTAAACGCCTCATTTACAGACAAATCGGTATTTAAACGACAGGTTTCGCGGAAAATCTTTGGTGCGGTTTTCAACTCTTCATTTTTTTGTAAAAAAACGTTTTGTTCCACAGCGTTTGCCTCGTTTTTTTCTATCAAATCAACGGTTTGGCAGACCATTTTTGCGCCGATTTTCATTAATTTATCGTGAATTGTACCCGCATTGTCGGTTTGCAGAATTGGAATTTTTTCCTGCAAAATAATTTTCCCCGTATCAATTTCGTGCGTGAGAAAAAACGTTGTGCAGCCGGTTTGGGTCTCGCCGTTGATAATTGCCCAGTTTATTGGTGCCGCCCCGCGATATTGCGGCAGCAACGATGCGTGTAAATTAAAAGTGCCGTGCGGCGGCATCGCCCAGACAATTTCTGGCAGCATACGAAACGCCACAACTATTTGTAAATCAGCGTTCCACGATTTTAATTCGGCAAGAAACCGCTCGTCTTTAAGCCGTTCGGGCTGCAAAAGCGGCAAATTATGTTCGAGTGCAAAGGTTTTTACCGCCGAAAACTGCAATTTGTGTCCCCTACCCGACTGTTTGTCGGGCATCGTTACCACGCCAACCACATTATATTGATTTTCAATCAGTTGCCTCAAACTTTCGACTGCAAAGTCGGGCGTTCCCATAAAAACTATCCGCATTTCGCTTTTCATTTTCAGAAAAATTTTTACAAAAATAATAAAAAAACAGGAATTGTCGAACAGGAACATTTTGTTTTGTTTAAGAAGTGTTCGTTTTTTTGATATGTAATAATACAAAAAACAAAGAGACGAACACTTTCTCAAGAATCCGTCTCTACTCATATTTCAATCTATATCACCTTCTGAATTGAAAAATGTGAATACTATAATATTCAAACATAAGTACTCTCGTGTATAAATCTAAGTACTCTCGTGCATAAATCTAAGTACTCTGATTTCCAAATCTAAGTACTCTAATCAGTCAATCAGAGTACTCATATTTAAAGAAAGCATTAGACCTTTTCAAATTTCAGGTTATTCATCATTTCGCGCAGGTCGATACCCGGGCGGAAAATTACCTTTTTGGTCTTAATCAGAGCGGCGTTAAACTTCGCCTCTGTATCGGCGCCTTGGCTGCCTATCGACACCTGAAACGAGCCAAAGTCGCCGAAACGAACTATTTCGCCGTTGTCCAAGTGCTGACACAGGATTTTGGTCAGGTCGTTAAGAACTGCCATCACGTCAGTATCGCTTACCGTAGTTGAACCTGCGGCTATTTCTTTGCTCAGTTTCCTGAACGTCAATTCGCCGTTGGCACGCGCTTTGGCGTACCATTTCTTTTGGGCTTCGCGCTTTAGCGGATTTACCCTCTCACTTACTGAATATCTAATTGCCATTTTTTTATTTTTTAAATTATTTTATAATTAAATTTTTACTATATCATAATAAATTAAAATCCTGATACAATGTACCATTTCCCATTTCCCACATAAAGAAATATATACGACCACCCTGCATCTATTTGTTGATAAGTATTATTGGCAGGAAGAGGCGATATATACATTGAACCGTTTCCGACATTAGTAACATATAAAATTCTACCTACAGTAACACTCGGATCGGTGGGTAATGTTAAAGTATATTCCGTACCTGTAGAAATCTTCAATCTTACAAGATCTTCATTAGTAACAGTATAGCTTCTGTCAATATTATCATCTTTACTTACAATAAATGTTTTTTCTATGAGTTTCGGCAACGTTAGCCAAGACACGTTTCCTGTTGAATCGGAAACTAACACTTTATCCTTTCCCGGATTTCCGGAAGTTATCGCCAATGGCGCGCTGATGGTCAATGTATCATTTCCTGCAGCCGAAATGGTGGTGTTCTTGGTCAAAGCGCCGCCAAGTTGCACGGAATCATTAACTGTAGTAAGCGACAGTCCGTTCGTTGCCAATGGTTTAACAGTAGGGGGCATCCAACTTGCTTTACCTGATGTATCATCGGAAGTTAATACATACCCAGGTTGTGGTTTATTAGCAGTACCGTCATTGTACTGAAATTTCCCTGCAACATCAAGTTTTACGTTTGGGTCGGGTGCGGTTTTGCCTATGCTAATGCTGCCGCCTGCCTGTGTAGTAGAAGTTGTGCCGTACAAAGCATTACCTATATTAATCTGGTTGCTGCCGTTAAGAATCGGCGCATCAATTTCTGCTCCGATTAATATATTATTACTGCCTTGTGTTTGATTTAATCCAACATTATGCCCAACAACAGTATTATAATTGCCGAGAGTCATTATTGATAAAGCATTACTTCCAAAAGCAACGTTACCTGAACCATTTGGATTATTATAAATTGCTTTAGAACCAAAAGCAACGTTATAATTGCCGCTTGTATTAATCCACAATGTGCTGTCCCCAAAAGCGCAGTTTTTCTTTCCTACCCCCGTGTTATAGAGCGCCGAAAATCCAAAAGCGTTGTTAGGTCCTCCTGATCCGCTTAACTGAAGTGCGCCGCTACCAAAAGCGCTGCTATTGTTGCCTTTATAAGCCGTAAGAGCAAGTTGACCAAAAGCAGCGTTACCGCTACCGTTGGTGTTTGAGTTAAGCGCATAGTAGCCGAAAGCATCGTTGCCCGGTCCATTGACGGATATAAAGGAACTTAATGCCTTGTATCCAAAGGCACTGCTACCGGCGCCGCCGGTGGTGCTGCCCAATGCCTGACTTCCAAAAGCAGAATTGCCGCTGCTTGCAGTATTTAGTGCAAGGGCACCATTACCAAATGCAGCATTGTTTGCACCTGTTGTATTTGCTGCAAGGGCATTATATCCGAATGCATCGTTATTTGTACCGCTATTTACAGCCAATGCGCCAAGTCCGAATGAATTGAAATTTGTGGCATCAGCCATATTGCTGATATAACCTGCCCGTTTTGTGCCGTTCACTGTGCTGTTCACTTTAAACACAAGCGGCTGATTGTCTATCGTACCTACAAAATTCGTGGCAGGATTTGTACCAGTGTTTCCCAAAAGTTTCCAATCGGTGTCATCCACAGGCGTGCCGCCGCTCATCGCCTGCCATTTCAGTCCGTCGAAATAATAATAGCCCACGGCTGTTACTTTTTCTGTTTGCATAGCCGTAGAGCCACCTGCAATATCATTCACATATACCACAGCTCCTGTTTGAGCAGTGCCATACACAGCCGGCGTTGCCGCAGCGGCAGTGTTCAAATCATTTAACGTAACTCTTGGCGAAATAATGCCTTCTGGCGAAACGCCAGGGGCTTTCGCCGTTACATCTAATGTTGCTTGGGGGGTTTCATTATTGATACCCACTTGCGCGTTTAGAGATGCGCCACTCATCATCATTAGGGCGATTGCGCCCACTTTAATAAACTTTTTGTCCATTGTAATTTTATTGTTTTTAATTATTTAAAAAAATTATTGAATTATTTTTTTATTATTATTATTGGAATAAATATTTTTTCAAATATTCTGTATTATTGCCAGCAGTTCGCTGACCGAATAAAACTGTCCGATTAGTTTTCTGTTGTTGTCAATTAAGAAGAAAGAGGGCGTTCCGATTACATTATAATTAGAAAAATTAATTCCGGTAATTCCTTTGAAATCACAAAGTTTATCCTGCCAGGGAAAATCTTGGATGCCTTTTTCATACATTTCTTTATCTGTATCGCCGGCAATGGATACCACGCGGATATTTTTTTCCTGTAATTGAGGATAAATAGTTATCAAACGGAACATTTCATTGACGCACGTGCTGCAATCCGAATCATAGAAAGCAATCAGCGTTTTAGCATTTTTTGTTTTGTTCGCCGCTTTCAATCCGATTATTTCGGGCATCGCTTTATTATTTTTAGCAAGATAAGCGCCGACAGCGCGTTGCAAAATATCCATAGACGAGGTAAAACCCGCACGGCTTGCCAGCAATTTAGAGATAATACTGTCCTCTGCCTCTTTCCAGCCGAAACGCTCGGCTTCGGTGATGCAGCCGGCAATATATCCTTCAAAATAAGGCGCCGAAAGCCGTTGCGAAGTACGAATTACAGACCTTGCATATTGTTGCTGCTGCACGTCTTGTCCAACCGTATGACTGAATAAACTCGCATAGAAATTCAGCACGCTGTTCCACAGTTGCCCCGCAGTGTAAAGCGATGTAATATCCAAACTTTCTTCCATTTCCCTGCGAATAGACAAAGCGCTGACAGTATCGGCTTTCTGTTCGGCGGCAAACAGCAGATTCATATATTCCGACAAACGGAAATATTTGGCAGAATACAGTTTTGATGCGTTTATTTCATTACTTAATACCGACATCGAATCTTCCACATTTTTTAATTCGGATTTGACGGCAGAAAGAACGGGCGAATCGGCAGCAAGAAACTGATTGCCTGCTTGTAGCCACGCCTGTTTCTGCAAATAACGGCTTTGGGAAGTAAAAATATGGTTTAAAAAACGGTTTTCCACTGATTTATTAAAGTTCATATTTTCAAAATTAAAATTATCGCCGGTGCATACCACTTCCACAGATGGTTCGGCGGCAACAAATTCAATTCCTCCGGCATTGGGTACGGTTATAATTGCCATTCCCCGATAATTGCCTGCCGGTATTCTGAACGTTGCTTTCCCCGATGCGTCTATTGTAGTCGCAAGAGAATCCGTTTTTGCTCCTGCAAAATAAAACAGTTTTGCCTCCCTGCCGGACAAGGACGGGGCTAAAAGCCCAACGTCCTGTGCCGAAAGGTGGTTTATCCCTGTAAAACAGGCGATAAAAATAATAAACAGTTTTTTAACCATTTTTTTAATAAAAACAATTATAATAAGTCCGCAAATTCGTATGATTATTCACTTGCAAACTTATTTCATAGTGAATACGCAACGTGTATTCGAATCAACTGAAACAAGTTGTGATTGAGACAGTCCATAACTCCATCCATAACTAACGCCTGTTGTACTTAGCGTACTGCTCACATAGTATGCAGAACCTGTTCCGGCGCCATAAGGCGTCGTTAACATATTCGTAGTACCTGTAATAGATGTTGGCTGAGTACTTAACGAAAGAGCCCAGGTTTGAATATAACCCAATTCCGCAAGATTTGGCAAACGCCAACCCATTGATGCGTATGGCGCCAAATTGCTTGAAGCGCTGTTACAGTAAGAATTTGCCGTTGCATAAGCAGCCCTGCCCGGATAGTCGTTCATAAAGAAACATACATCTTTTTTTGTTGCTGTGAAAGAGTTGGAAACTGTGGCAAAGTTCGATCCTGCGGCAAAAGTCAATCCTCCGGAAGTTTTTTGTACATATTCTCCTTGTGTCCTCAAATATCCGGGGCAACAAGAGCAATCCTGTACCGATACTTTCAACTTCAACATTTTATCTACTCCCGTTCCGTCAGTATATACCGTATAAATAGTGGCGGTTAAAGCATTAGTGCGTGAAAGCCCTTTTGCTTTCTGATTCAGGTCGGTGTAGTAATATACCGTTAATGTACGTGTAGCGCCATTACTTGTTGCACCGGGATAGCCGTCCGGCGTGTATGACTGGATTACTTGTCCCGTCGGGTCATCTACATAAAAACGTACATTACTTATATTTCCGCTGGCGGTAAAGGTATAAGTTTGCGTATAAACAGTCGGCAGAGTAAAGTCCGCTTTTTGCGGTTTACGCCCATCAAGTTTACCGCAGTCGCCACCATCGTTAATTTCTACTACATCAAAGCAGATGCGTCCGGTAAAAGTGCCGTAGCCAACAGGCGGAATCACTGCGGAAGTAACTGTTATATTGCAACTTGCGCCTGCCAGCCCTACAGGAATATCGATTGTTCCCGCAATGTCTGCTTTTCCGATTATCTTGATAGGAATATCTCCTTGAGGGTCAGTTATGGTCGTATCGCCATTTATTACTGCCGATAAACCTTTTGCAGTGCCGATGACTGTTCCGTTTGTAACGTAAATGTCCGCACCTTGCTTGTCGAAGTATGGCAAAAGAGCGGTTACATTGGCATTTATTCCCTGTATGACCTTAACGCCTGTTATTGATGAGCATTGAAGCGTGCCGATAGTTCCTCCCTGCTGATTTGATGTAACGCTGATATTGCAAGTTGCTCCCGCCACGCTGACGGGTATATCAATAGTACCATTTGTAACGGCTGTACCTGTTATTTTTATGGCAATATCTCCATCAGGCGCAGAAAGAGTTTGCGCACCGTTTACCTGTACTGATAAACCGCTTACCGAACCTAATATTTGCCCGTCTGTCAGAAAGATGCTTGCTCCTGTTAAGCCGTAGTAAGGCAATAAAGCAGTTTCGTTGGCTGCAGTACCTTCTGTCACGCTAATGCCGGTTACAGATGCACAACCAAGCGAAGTGATTGCGCCTGCCTGCTGGGCTGCCGTAACACTGATATTACAACTTGCGCCTGCCAGAGCGACAGGTATATCAACAGTACCATAAGTAGTGGCTGTGCCGACTATCTTGATGTTGATACTTCCGCTGGGTGCATAAATAATTTGCGCCCCATCTACCTGTACATACAAGCCGCTTACGGGACCTCCCAATACCTGTCCGTCGGTCAGGGCGATGCTTGCGCCCGACTTCTCGGAATATGGCAAATAGGTTTTTTCGTTTGCCGCTGTGCCTTGCGTTACATTGACGCCTGTTACCGATTCACATACAAGCGTGCCGATAGTTCCCTCTGCACACCAACTAATCCATTGCGTGCCGTTCCATACTTCTACACATTGGGTATCTGTGTTGAAAATGGTAAGTCCTTCTGCTTCCGCTTTTGCTTTTGCCTGAAATTCATCAGTCATCGTCATTTCATCGCGTTCTGTAGTTGTCATTAGCGGCAACCGCAAACCGTGAGTGTTGTTACTAATCAGTTCAAGTACTGAAAACTTTTCGGGCGATTTATCCGCACCGATTGTTACCTGACTGTACATTGGGCTGGAAATTAGCGTCAGCCCTAATAAAATTACAAATAAGTTTTTGTTTGTCATATTGTATTCTTTTTTTTTATATAATAAATTAAATAAATTATCATTAAATAACTGTTTATCACGGCTTCACACAACGGATAGACATACCGCCGCCACGATTGCCGTTGCCAAAGCGCGCGATGATTTCGCCGATGTTCAAGTAGTAACTTATACTCGCCGAGCTGGATGTGCTTGGCCAGTAGTAACCATATTTGCCCGCGTTGGTGAGAGCGCCAAGGGCAGAACCATTGGAGTTGCGGTTGCCCGCAGCGGGGAAGAAAACAGAGGCGTAACTGTCCGAATTAGGATTGAAGAACAATCGTCCGATATAAGCGATGCTGCTATTGGCTGTAGAAACGGCAGTGAGCGCTTCGCCGTTCGGACTGTTGCCTATCTTCCTGCGGTCGAAGAAACCATCAGCGTAATAACCCCAGACATTGTTTGCCCTATCAGAGGCGGAATTGTTGAGCATACCCGTAGGAGGATTCAACCACAAGGACTGGCGAATTTCGGACTGGGTAACCGCTCCTGTCGTATGAACGTTGTTATTGTCACCATCAGTCGGACGCCGATAAGTCGGAGGACAGGTCTCGTCATTGGCAGCATTCCAAAACTCAACGCCATCCTGGTTTGTCTCCGTCCATCCGGTAATATTGGTCGGTGGCGCAGGAATGACAGGATTGAATGCCACCCTATTGAAATTCCAACGGAAGAAATATCCCGCCTGGCTCGGATACTTGACAAAATCTCCGCCGCCAACAGTCAGAACATTCCCGCCGGTACCAAGGTAATCGGTTGGAGCACCATTGTTGGGGTCGGTCAGGTTGTAAGGCGAAAACCGTCTTGCGAAGGAACGGTCGTCCGCAACGGCAACACTCGACCCGTTGGGGTCGCCCTCACGCATCAAATAATCCGCATCGTTCCCCTGACGTATCCAAATACGCTGTGTTTTTCCGCCGCCATAGGTAAGCAACACTACACCGTAACGTGCAGGAAAAGTATTGATAAAGTTGGGATTTGGGTCGTATTTTGGAGAATCGGTAAATTTACTATTTAATCCTATACGGAAATATATCGGGGAAGTTGCGTCTGCCGTACCGCTTACGCTTAAACCGCCGCCAACCTTATGGTCGCGGTCAAAGTTAGGATTGGTTTCATAACTGTCGACCAGAGATTCATTTGGAGTGCCTGTCGGATAATAAGCGTAGTTAATGTCGTTAGTCATTGCATTGTCAAGAGTAATCCATTCAACACCTGCAATAACGGTAGCCGTCCATTCCCCAGGATAATTATTTATGCTGATAAGGCGCTCGCCCGTTTGGTCGGCTCGCCAGAATGCTCCAACATATACATTAGCACCCGGCGTTATCGGACTGTCGGTAATATTACTTACGTCCGGAAGCCGAATAACTACTATGGTTTTGGTTAAAAGCCCGTCTGTTGTGGTAACCTTGATGGAGTCAATCAACAGTGAACTGCCTGTATAAACAGTATTCGGTATGCTAACAGTAAGCGTGCCTGTACCTTCGCCGCTTGTGGTTGTCCACGCTACGGTTCTTGTGATAGTCCATCCCGACTGGCTGGTGGTAACAGTAACATTTTGAGGTCCGCCTCCGCCTGCTGCTGCCGTAAATATCAAAGTATCAGGGTTGATAGTAAAAGTTGGACGCGGAGCACACCACTCAATCCATACCGCGCCGTTCCACACATTTACACATTTTGTGCTAATGTTGAAGATAGTAAGTCCGTTTGATAGCGAGTTTGCTTTAAACGCTTCCGTTGTTAAATCGTCGCGCTGTTGAGTAGTCAATTGCGGCAGCCGCATACCCTGAGTATGGTTACTAATCAGTTC